>Ga0194112_10000660_pt1 | contig 50277 bp, 54 predicted proteins | sample TA2MahC400mmetaG_FD_146191 | JGI IMG/M metagenome (GOLD analysis project Ga0194112, IMG submission 146191) | Freshwater microbial communities from Lake Tanganyika, Tanzania - TA2015016 Mahale Deep Cast 400m | ecosystem: Environmental > Aquatic > Freshwater > Lake | place: Tanzania: Lake... | reverse complement strand
ACTACGTTTCGCCGGTAAACGACCTGAAGTGCGTAGGGTGCGAGGTCTGCGTGGAGATGTGCAAGTCGAGGGCGCTTAGGATCTATCCCGTGCCTGAGGTGCCCAGGGCGACGTGGAGCAGGCAGGAGATAGACGAGATACAGCTGAAGGCGGCGAAGGGGCACCCCTCCGTGAGGGGCATGGGTGCCTGGGGGAACTTCCCACACTTCGACGACCTGGTGTTTTTGTGTGCACAGACCTCGAGGCCCCCCGTAGACCATTACAGGGAGCCCTGCAATACAGAGGTGGTATTGGGTGGCAGATACGCGGCCAAACCCATCAAGCTCAAGATGCCTGTATTAATAGGAGCCATGTCCTTTGGTGCCATCAGCAAGGAGGCAAAACTGGCGGTTGCCAAGGCCGCCACCAAGCTTGGGATTGCGGTCAACACCGGAGAGGGTGGCATGCTCAGGGAGGAGAGGGATCTGGCGCCCATCCTCATAGCTCAGTATGCCTCAGGCAGGTTCGGGGTTTCTGCGAGTTATCTGCAGTCCGCCAACGCCGTTGAGATAAAGATCGGGCAGGGCGCGAAGGGCGGTCAGGGCGGTCTTCTCATGGGAGAAAAGGTCACGGAGGAGGTGGCAAAGGTGAGGGGCATACCCGTGGGATCGGATGCCGTCAGCCCCGCAAGGCACCTGGACATTGTTGGTCCTGAGGACCTCAAGATGAAGATAGAGCAGCTGAGGGAGATCACCGACTGGAAGGTTCCGATAATGGTGAAGTACTCTGCTGGCCGGGTGGGCGATGATGTCAAGATAGCCGCCAAGGCTGGTGCAGACATCATAGTCATAGATGGCAAGCAGGGAGGTACTGGGGCGGCTCCGGACATAATAATCGAGCACGCTGGTCTTCCAACACTCCCCGCTCTGGTCGAGGCTGAGAGGGCCCTGAAGGAGGCGGGCGTGAGGGACGAGGTCAACTTGGTAATCTCCGGCGGCATACGTAGCGGCGCCGACGTTGCCAAGGCGCTCGCGCTGGGCGCCGACGCGGTAGCCATCGCCACGGGCGTTATGATAGCCATGGGCTGCAGGGCGTGTGGTCTCTGCGCCACTGGGAGGTGCCCACGTGGAATCGCGACGCAGGACCCCGCGCTCAGGAGGAGGCTGAGGGTCGGGGAGGCCGCATCCATGATCGAGAACTACCTCAGGGCCACCAACGAGGAGCTTGAGATGTTCACCCAGCTAACCGGCAAGACAGACGTGAGGAACTTGGAGAGGGACGATCTGCGGGCTCTGAACCTAGACTCTGCAACAATTACTGGCGTGAAGCTGGTGGGCAACGGCTAGCTCAACGCCTTTTTCCGGACGCGGATCAACCCTTAAATACCCCAGCAATACACCAACTTTCAGGTGATATTATGGACTACGAGATAAAGTTCAAGCCATCCTATTCCATGGTCGTCATAAGGCTCAAGGACGGCGAGCAGGTCGTCGGCGAGTCCGGCGCCATGACCTACATGAGCCCCAACATAACTGTGAAGACCCGCACCAGGGAGGGCGTACTGGGATCCCTCGGCCTCAAGTTTCTAGGTGGGCAGTCCTTCTGGGTTAACGACTACTTCGCAGCGGGCGGTCCGGGCGAGGTCGGCTTCGTTGCCGCACCAGTAGGCGACATAGAGCGGCTGGAGCTGAACGACGGCAAGGGCTACATAATAAGGAGGGAGTCCTACGTCGCCTCCTCTCCCGCGATCGATCTGGATGTGAAGTGGGAAGGGTTTACAAAAGGTCTTTTCGGTCAGGGCCTCTTCATGATGAAGGCAAAGGGCACGGGCGACCTCTTCATCAACACCTTCGGGGCGATCGACCGGCACACTCTGAACCCCAGCGAGACCATGATAGTCGACAACTTCCACATAGTCGCCTTCACCGACACATGCGGTTATAGGGTGGAGAAGTTCGGCGGTTTCAGGGAGACCATTTTCAGCGGCGAGGGCCTCGTGACCAGGATCACGGGGCCGGGCGAGGTTCTGTTGCAGACCAAGAACCCCAGCGAGTTCGCCAAGTGGATCTTCACCCTTATAGAGCCCATGCTGAGATCAAGGTCCAGATGATCCATGCCCAAGGACCTCGAGAGGACGATCTCCTCTCACTACCCCTTTTCTGGGAGGCTGATTAAGGTCAGGGTTGATGAGGTGGTCCTACCCAGCGGCAGGAGGACCACGAGGGAGCTCGTGGAGCACAGGGGCGCCGTGGCCATCGTCGCGGTCGAGGATGGCAAGGTTCTTCTTGAGCGGCAATACAGGCACACCGCAGGCAGGGCGATGTTGGAGATCCCTGCGGGGACGCTGGACGCAGGGGAGGACCCGCTGAGGTGCGCGCATAGGGAGCTGAGGGAGGAGACTGGCTACACCGCCGACAAGATGGAGGAGGTCATCCACTTCTACAACGCGGTGGGCTACAGTACAGAGGTCATAAGGATCTTCCTCGCCACTGGACTGAAGAGAGCGAAGGCGAGGCCAGAGGAGGACGAGTCCATCGAGACGCACATGATTCCCTTTGAGAAGGCGCTCAAGATGGTCGGAACGAACGAGATAGAGGACGCCAAGACGATAATAGGGTTGTTCGCGGTGAGGAACAGGATTAAAGGTTATTAATCCTTACTATTAGGTGAGGGCTATGGTAGCCGATTACGTCCACGTCGCCAGGATAAGGAAGAGCCGGGGTCAGGGCTTCGAGAGGGAGCTCGTGAAGCGGTACAGGGACGTGGGCTGGTGGTCCTACAGGACGGGCGGGAGCAGCGCCTACCTGCCGGACCTCATGGCGACCAACGACGAGAAGGGAGAGCTGGACGTGGTGGAGGCTAAGGCGGGCGCCAAGGACCACCTATACATGGACTGGGACCAGATCGCAAGGGACATATTTCTCCTAAACGGCTTCAAGCGCTACCCCAACAGGAGGATCGTGCTGGCCTTCAAGTTTCTCTCGAAGAAGAGGAAGAGTGACAAAGGGGACTACGAGAGGCGCGAGCTGAGGGAGTACTTCAAGATCGTGCCGGAGGAGAGGTGGAAGGAGCTGGAGGGTCAGACCCTTTCATGCCACTACGAGAGGGGATGCCCGGGTCTGCCGGACTACAAACCGCCTTTCAAGGTTAAGGGAAGTGCATAGGTGGGTCGTGCCATCCTCTTGGAGATCTTTAGTGATTTGGAAAAGAACGGCTGTATGGGACGGATCATCTCGGTTGAACACCTGAACGAGATCAGGGAGGAGATAGAGTCCAGGCATCGGAAGGGCCTGTTCGACGAGACCCTTTATCAAGAGGTGTTAACGAGTTTTAAGTACCGCAAGCCGGTCGGACTGCCCAGCGCCAAGTCGATAGCGGTCGTTGCCGTACCCCAGCCCACGATAAAGATAAAATTTCACTGGCGCGGCAGGGTGTTTTCTCTTATCCTGCCCCCGACCTACATCGACTACGTCAAAATAGACCGTTACGTCAAAGGCCTAATGAGGCAGAGCCTGAGGCCGAAATCGTACAAATTCATTAGGGCTATCCTTCCCGTCAAAACCCTTGCCGTCCGCAGCGGTCTTGCCCTTTATGGGCGAAACAACATTAGTTACATACCCAAATACGGCAGTTTTCACCGCTTGAGTGCATTCTTCACAGATTATCCCTGCTCTGAGGATCAGTGGCAGGAACCGCGCATGTTGCCAAAATGCCAAGAATGCCGTATATGCGTCAAGGCGTGCCCAGCCGGTGCGATAACCGAGGAGCGGTTTTTGATAAAGGCCGAGCGTTGTTTAACCTACCTTAACGAAAAGCCTCAGGACCACCAGTTTCCCGGGTGGGTGGACCCGTTATGGCACAACGCCATAGTGGGTTGCATGATCTGCCAGAGGGTCTGCCCGTACAACAAAAACGTCCTAGCCTGGTCCGAAGATCGGGGTGAGTTTAACGAGGAGGAGACAGAGTACCTGCTGAGGGGAGAATTTTCTGGCGAGAGGGCAGCCAAGATGGGAGGGAAATTGAAGAGGGTGGGGCTGGATTTAACCCTCTTTCCCAGGAACTTAAAGCCCATGCTGACGTGAGAGCACTTCCTTGGCGAAAATTCTGGCGCCCGCAGGAAAAATTGCCGTTAAAGCTTATTTCCCTCCTTGCACAACTTGTTCGGGGGATCATTATTGTCTAAGGACGACGCCAGCGAACTCGAGGTCATCAAAATGAAGAAGATGCTCGAGCTACAGCGCAGGATGGCCGCTGCCCAGAAGCCCCACCCGAAGAAGCAGGTCGACGACATGACCTTGGTGAGGTCAAAGCTCGTCAACCGTGGCGACGAGGTTCTTGACGCCGCGCTGTCGCAGTACCCACAGGCAACCACGAAGGTGGTCCAGTTCATCGCGAAGCTCTACAGAACAGGGAGACTTGACGAGCCGATCCCCGGTGAGGAGCTCCTCGCGCTCTTCCACGACCTAGGCATGCGTGTGCACCTGGAGACAACCATCACCTACATAAAGGACGGGAAGAGGGTCTCCCTCAGCGAGAAGTTCAAGCGACTGTAATGTTATTTCTTCTTCAGAATCATGGTAAGCCATCTTCAGTGCATGCTTCTAAAAATAAAAAATTGGAGTAATCAAAACATATATATTTGTGTGCGATATATTATTTGGCAACTTCACTATAGGAGGGTCATGGATGAGCAAGGAGACGGAGCAGGAACATCAAGAATCGGAGCGAAAACCATCATCGCAACCTCAACAATCGCTGAAACCGAAGACGGCTCAGCAGATCGATGCGCTCATCTTAGCGCTGGCCGAGGAGAAGAGGTGCTCCGAAGAATACCTCAACCGCCTCAAGTACCTGCAGGCTGACTTTGAGAACTACCAGAAGAGGATGGACAAACAACTCGAGGAGGTGAAGAGGTGCTCAAACCAACGCCTCATCTGCGAACTCTTGGAGGTTCTCGACGAACTGGAGATGGCGGTGAAGACCGGAAGCGAGGCAGGTCCGGTGGATGCACTGATACAGGGCGTGGAGATGACACTGAAGAAGCTGAGGAAGGTCCTAGAGGCGGAGGGTGTCTCTCCGATAGCATGCGTGGGGAAGCGCTTCGACCCCTCCGTACACGCCGCGGTAAGCACTGTGGAGAGGGAGGGTGTGGAGGAGGGCACGGTATTGGAGGAGGTAAGAAGGGGATATACCATGAATGAAAAGGTGATCAGACCCAGTATAGTGAAGGTAGCCGTGAAGAACTCAGGATCAAAAAAAGAGAATGAAGATAAAAATCAAGGTAAAAATCAGGAGGTAAAACACAATGAGTAAAGTACAACCGGGAGAGAAGATTGTAGGAATCGATCTGGGAACCACAAACTCAGCCGCAGCCATCTTCGAGGGCGGGCGTGCGACGGTGATACCCAGCGCAGAGGGGGCAACGGCGGCTGGGAAGATGTTTCCCTCGGTCGTAGCCTTCACCAGGGACGGTCAGCTCATCGTGGGGGAGTCGGCCAAGAGGCAGGCAACGGCCAACCCAGAGGGCACGATATTCGAGATAAAGCGGAGGATGGGAACAGACTACAAGGCGCGCGTCTTCGGCAAGGAGTGCACGCCCCAGCAGATCTCGTCGTTTATACTCCAGAAGATAAAGAAGGACACCGAGACATACCTGGGCACCCTCGTCAGGAAGGTGGTCATCACGGTGCCGGCGCACTTCAACGACAACCAGCGCCAAGCCACAAAGGACGCAGGCGAGATAGCAGGCTTCGAGGTTCTAAGGATCATAAACGAGCCCACCGCCGCATGCCTTGCTTATGGCATCGACAAGCTCGACAGGGACATGAAGATCCTTGTATTCAGCTTCGGAGGCGGCACCCACGACGTGACGGTGATGGACTTCGGCAAGGGGGTCTTCCAGGTGCTGTCGACGAGCGGGGACACCGAGACCGGAGGAGCGGACATAGACAAGGCGGTGATGGACTACGCCACGGAGGAGTTCAGGAGGCAGACCGGCATAGACCTGCGCGGCGACAGGACGGCCATGGCCAGGCTCAAGGAGGCCTCGGAGAGGGCGAAGATCGAATTGTCAACCATGATGAGCACCGACATCGACCTTCCGTTCATATACTCCGATGCGACCGGGCCAAAGAACCTGCACGTAACGCTGACGAGGACAAAGCTCGAGGAGCTCGCAGACCCGATAGTCAGGAGGACCGAGCGGACACTCATGAGGTCGCTTGAGGACGCCAAGCTCACGCCAGCCCAGATAGACAAGATCATCCTCATCGGCGGGACGACAAGGATGCCCGTCGTCCAGAGGTTCGTTGAGCGGGTGATGGGCAAGACCGTGGAGAGGGGCGTGGACCCCATGGAGTGCGTCGCCATAGGCGCATCCATACAGGGTGCGGTGCTCTCGGGTGAGGTGAAGGACATACTGTTACTCGATGTAACACCCCTATCGCTGGGCGTTGAGACGCTGGGCGGCATATTCACAAGGATCATGGAGAAGAACACGACAATACCCACGAGGAGAAGCCAGGTCTTCACCACGGCGGCGGACATGCAGACGGCGGTAACGATACGCGTGCTCCAGGGAGAGCGGCCGATGGCTGCCGACAACGTCTCGCTGGGCATGTTCAATTTAGAGGGCATACCGCCGGCACCGAGGGGTGTACCTCAGATCGAGGTAACGTTTGATATCGACGCCAACGGCATACTTAACGTCATGGCGAAGGACCTCGGAACCAGCAAGGAGGCAAAGATTACCATAACTGCATCCACCAAGCTCTCCAAGGAGGAGAAGGAGAAGCTGATCAGGGAGGCGGAGCAGTTCTCCGAGCAGGACAGGAAGAGGCGGGAGGAGGCGGAGACGCTTAACATGGCAGATGGGCTCATCTACACAGCGGAGAAGACCAAGAGGGACCTGGCAGATAAGCTCACCGCTGATCAGAAGGACAGGGTGGATAAGGCCATCGCCGGGCTCAGGGAGGTAATGCCGGGCAAGGATCTACAGAGGATCAAGGCGAAGGCGGACGAGCTCTCGAAGGTGCTCCAAGAGGTAGGCACGGCGGTATACCAGCAGCAGGCGGCACAGCAGCAGAGGCAGCAACAGCAGGGACCCACCGGTGCAGGACCAAGCGCGGAAGCAGGACCGTCACAGCCGCCTCCGTCTGGAGAGGGCGACAAGGTCGTCGATGCAGACTACAAGGTCAAGTGAGCGCGGCGAGACGGTAAAGCAAAAAAGAGCGCAAACGCTTTAGAACGGCGTACGCCTAAGAGGCGGGTAAAGATAAGTATCGGTGATGGTGCATGGCCGGCAAGAGGGACTACTACGAGGTTCTGGGCGTCCCCAAAACCGCGAATAAGGACGAGATAAAGGACGCCTACAGGAAGCTGGCCCTGCAGTACCATCCAGACCGTAACAAGTCTCCCGGCGCAGAGGAGAAGTTCAAGGAGATATCCGAGGCCTACGCGGTTCTATCGGACGATGATAAGCGACAGCAGTACGACATGCTTGGCAGGGTGGACTTCGGCCAGCAGTACACCCAGGAGGACATCTTCAGGGGCGCCGATTTTGAGTCCATATTCAGGGATCTGGGTTTCGGGTTCGACCTCGGCAACATCTTTGAGATGTTCTTTGGAGGAGGGCGCGGCTACGGCGGAAGGCGGGTAATGAGGGGCAACGACCTAGGCTACGAGTTGGAGGTAACGCTGGAGGAGGCCTTCCGTGGTGTGGAGGAGGAGATAGAGGTGCCGAGAACCGAGCGGTGCAATGTCTGCGGGGGGACGGGTGCCGCCCCAGGAACATCGCCAAAGACCTGCAACAGGTGTGGAGGGACGGGGCAGATCCAAACAGTCCGAAGTAGCGGGTTCGCAAGGTTCGTTTCCGTTGGACCGTGCCCGACATGCAGAGGTGCGGGGACGACCATCGAGTCGCCATGCAGGGAGTGCCGCGGATCCGGCGTTGTTAGGAGGAGAAGGAGGATCACGGTGAAGATACCCGCTGGCGTGGACGAGGGATCCCAGTTGAGGTTGAGGGGCGAGGGGGAGGCGTCGCAGAGCGGTGGGCCCCCAGGGGACCTCTACGTGCAGATACACGTGGAGCCGCACCGGCACTTCAAGCGGGACGGTGCCGACCTGTATTACGACCTCCCAATCGGGTTCGCGCAGGCGGCGCTCGGGACCGAGGTAACCGTGCCCACACTGGAGGGGGACGTTACGGTAACGGTTCATCCGGGGACCCAGCCGGGGCAGATCCTTAGGCTTAAGGGGAAGGGCATGCCGAAGCTCGAGGGCTACGGCAGAGGGAATTTGATGGTTCGGGTGAATGTTGCGGTTCCCACAAAGCTCACCTCAAAGCAGAGGGCACTACTGGAGGAGCTGGCAAAGGAGTCCGGCGAGAACGTAAAGGCGAGTAGGCACGGGTTCTTTAAGTTCTAGCGCTCAAAGCTTTAGGAATTTTTCCTCGATCAGCGCTCCCAGCAGTTCTGATGTCGTGATCGAATTTGCGAATCTCTTAACCTTCTCTGAGAGGAGTTCCTTATCGCCCGTGATCAGATAATCGCAGCCTTCCTTTTTTACACCAACAACCACTGGCAGATCCTTCCTGTCTCTCAGCAGGTCGTAGTGTTTCCTTATCTCTTCAGCTTTGGGATCCCCAACAATCGAGATACACTCCATAACGTATCTCATCAAACGGAGCTGTTCCTCCTCGGCGAGCCGGAACTCCTTCCTCTTGAGAACTTTCCTAACTTCGCCAAGAACATACTGGTTCGTTATCAGACAAACGGCCCCCAGTCTACCGAGCTCGAGAAGGATGGCATCATTTCCGGCGAAGAGAAGCCCGCTCAAGATGGTATTGGCATCAACGAACGCCTTCATACGTCTTTCTCCACGCGTCCTCGGATACCTCTTCCACTATCTCGGATAGCCTCTCCTTCGTTATCCCACTCTTCCTCACCCTCTCGCGGACCCGTTTCAGGAGGGCTTTGTCCACGCCTACCTTTCTGAGGAAGTAGGTCTGACCGACCTTCTCTAGGACGATGAAGTCTTCCTCTCCCACCTCCAGCTCCTCCCTTACCTCCTTGGGAAGGGTTATCTGGCCAACAGAGGTGACCTTGCAGACGTAGGTCTCTGCCATCTTTACCACCTATTCATCCACATATCTAATAATTTCTTAGTTATTTAAGAATTTCTTAGTTTGGGTTTTCCCCGAATCACTCCGTCCTTGTAGGCTATGCTTGGTAAGGTCGATCGTACAGCTTATCCTGCGCGCCGTTCTTCTTCGCTTCGTTCTTAAACCACCGGTTGGCCACGAACACGTACATCCACCGCGGGATCAGTGGCTTTGCCGCTATATCGACGGTCTCCTTCGGGACGGGCCTGTCCTCTGCCAGCGCCGTGGCCGCCATGTCAAGGGCTTTCCTCGGGTTCCGCGCCATCCATCCTGCCTCCGCGAGCGACCTGCCGTGTAAAGCCTCGCCACCGCCGATAGCCAGCCCTCCAGCCCACCCGATCTTGGTCTCGGAGGCAAACCTGCGGCAGATCGCAAGGGCTGTGTCCATCTGGGAAGCCTCGGGGAATCCGGAGTTTGTTATTGCGACGAGCTTCTGCTCCTTACGCACCTTGGTCCTCCGGTGCTCGGCGATGGTCTCAAGGGCGGCTATGACCGGCGCGGGGAGGCTGTCCACGTATAGGGGGAAGGCAAGTATCAGTAGGTCGGACCGGTCGATGGCTTGTAGCATCTCCGCCTGACCCCTCTCGGTAAGCATGGACGGGTGGATGTATACCTTTCCCGTCTCCATACCGTGCTCCTTGAGCCTGTTGAGCAGGTACCCTCCCAAAGCCTCCGAGGAGCTGTCTCTTCCGCGGGGGCTACCGACCAGGAGCAGTGCCTTCTTGGGGGAGCTCATTTTGCAGCGCCTGCCTCTGCCAATAGGGCCTTAATCTTCTCGGCTACCCTTTCGTGGCTGTCGTTGCGGTAAACGACGGTGGAGTGACCTTTGTCGTGGATGTTCAGGGCGTTGCGGTTCACGAGGGTTCTGAAGATCCTCTCTGCCTCCTCGTCCGGCTGGGGGAGGATGCCGATGCCCAGTATCTTTGGGTATTTTTTGTAGCGAAAGGGGTGGTGGATTTCACCGTTGACATTCGTCAAGAAGGGAAGGAGGGCGCCGGTGATCCTGTCGAGGCCCTTCTTGAGCTCAGACGAGAACCCGCCGATGATTATGGGTGTAAGGTAGATCATCAGGTCGCTCTGCATCATCTTCATTGGCACGAGGCGCCCTTCATCGTCGGTTGAGCAGACGCCGGGGGTCTTTACCCAGCAGTCGAAGCAGCCCTTGCAGCTTGCGATCTTTAGGTCGCGAAGGATGAGAGGGTCAACCTCGTAACCTGCACCCTTCAGCGTATGGGACAAGACATCAGATGCAGCATCAAGAAACCTGTCGCCCTTTCTTGAACCGTTCAAAATCAACGCTTTCATATAGGTCTCACTTTCCATCTGTTCTAGCCATTCTTGTCTGCCCCATTCTCTTTTTAGCTTAGAGCAAAACTTTCCTCGTCCTCTACTATTCTCCTCTTTACCTCTCTCCAAGCGGCAGGACAGTTCTTGTATCCTACACCCACGATCTTATGAATCATTGTGTCAATTTTGCGTTTGTTCTCCTTTGTAACCTCAATTCCTGCCTTCTTGAAGGTCTGTTGTAGATGCCTGAAATAGCATGTCATGACAAACCGTCTCAAACAAGTACGTTGTTCCAAAATTTATATTTCTATTGTGTTATCAGAAATTGCATCAATGCTGGGCTTATTAATTACGTTTTAATACTACCCTTTCAGAGATTATAGGGTCTGATCACCATGTCTGGCAAGGAGTGTTAAGGTGAAAAAGCACAGGGTCTTCCGTCTCCAACCTTTACTAACGAAAGCAAGTTCGTGGAGCTAATTTCCAACAAGTATTAATTATATATCTGATCCTATTAATAACGAGAATTATGCGTAATGGGACAAGAACGAAGAGCTTTGGGGTCTCAAAAAGAGAAGGTCACGATTCGTCACCATTTTACAGCAGGTCACTATATTCAAAAACAAAAATCAACGAAACGGCGCAAGAAATAGAAAATTCCGTACCTCAAGAGGTGCTCGATAAAGTCATTTGTGCAGACAGCAGATCCCTCTCGATGATTCCGGATAGTAGCGTGCATCTTATGGTTACTTCGCCGCCTTATAACGTTGGAAAGGACTATGACGAAGACCTAGACCTACCTGCATACCTCGACCTACTGAAGGAGGTTTTTGCAGAAACTTATCGGGTTTTGATTCCAGGAGGTCGTGCCTGTATAAATATTGCCAATGTGGGAAGGAAGCCTTACATCCCTTACCACAAGTTCATAATCGACTGTATGCAGGAAGTCGGCTTCATAATGCGCGGGGAGATCATCTGGGGCAAAGAGGCAGGTGCAGGGACTTCAACTGCATGGGGGAGTTGGTCTTCTGCCTCAAACCCGACGCTAAGGGATACTCACGAGTATATTCTAATATTCTCTAAATTGAAGTTCTCAAGGAGTAAGAAGGACAAGGTCGACACTATAACTAGTGAAGAGTTTTTGGAGTACACTAAGAGCGTTTGGAAGTTCATGCCAGAATCCGCAAAAAAGGTAGGACACCCTGCCCCATTCCCGGTGGAGTTGCCTTACCGGTGCATCCAACTTTATACCTTCAAGGATGAGGTTGTCCTTGATCCTTTCTGCGGCGTTGGCACCACGGCGATAGCTGCCATAAAGGCTGGCAGGCACTTCATCTGTGTTGATATAAGCCAAGATTACGTTGAAAAAGCAAAGAAACGGATAGCAGATCTTATCAACCAGACAAAGATACCGTCTTTTATTTGACGAGTTAATCTGCTGACCAATAGTCCACCCATCTTTTATAAGGATCGTAGTCGACCTTTGTCTTTCTCCACAGGATTGGAATGCACCTTGAGTTAGGGTCCTGTATAAGTCGCATAACAGTCTCCCTAGAAAATTCAACCCCTCGCGGGTTTGTGCCGGGCTTAGGAAGTTTCAGATAATTCTCTCTACCCAAGGATGCAAATAGCTTTAGCTGCGCATCAAGCGGGATTAGAAAGAGGCCTCCGGGATGTCTTGGATTACCGGGGATTGTTTCAGGTCTCGGATTCTTGCAGTCCCATTTGACTTGGATTAGAAGGATCTCGCATTCAGGTTTATACTTCTTGGAAAAGAGTCTTGCGCTTTCTGCATCCACGGTCCATACTGCCTTGACGCCAGAGAGACCTGTTATGGTTTTAATTGAGATTGCCTCGCCAAAAAGCCTAACATCAACTTGGCTCTTGGTTATGGGGATTTTTGTTTCAACAGCGTCGGGACCAAACTTATAGATAAGAAGAGCGATGAGGATGCGCTCTCTCAACGAACCAACTTCCATACCAACTTTCCCGGCCCTTGAGCTCTCAATCTCGGCCATCTGAAAGAGATTAGGGAGTTTGCGCTGGACTTTCTCAACAAGCCTCTGATCTTCGAAGAGTGCATGAAGCCGGGTCATGGATTTTCCTCTAATTATAATATCCTATAGTAAAAATAACCTATTTAATACCTACTCAATAAAAACTCCTAATTACGTTTTAATACTACCCTCTCAGAGATAATAAGGTCTGATCGTTATGTCCGGCAAGATCCTCTACTGGCGGGGTTGCATGTCCCGGCTCAGGACGAAGAGCATTGCAGACGCCACCGAGGAGTTGCTTCGCCGGCTCGGCATTGAGTACGAGACCCTTGACGACGAGGGGTGCTGCGGGTCAGTGCTTCTGAGAACTGGCCAGGTGGAGGATGCAAAGACGGTCGCCAAGAGGACTGCCGATCATATCAAATCAAAGGGCTACCGCGAGGTCGTCACGAGCTGCCCCGGGTGCTTCAGAACCATGTCCAGCGAGTACCATGTACTCGTGGGTGATGTTCCCTTCAGGGTTCGACATATCTCACAGTTCCTTTTCGATCACTCTAAGGAGCTAAAGCAGCACCTGAAGCCCATAAAAGTAAAAGTAGTGTACCACGACCCGTGCCACCTCGGCAGGCACATGGGCGTCTACAAGGAGCCCCGTGAACTCGTTAAGCTCGTGCCAGGCGTGGAGCTGGTCGAGTTCAAGTACAATAGGGGCAAGTCGATATGTTGCGGTTCCGGCGGCGGGGTCCACTCCGTCTTCCCGGAGATCGCGCTGGAGGTCGCCAAAACAGTATTAAACGACCGCCCCGAGGGTGTGGACATCATCATCACCTCATGCCCATTCTGCAACTACAACTTTAAGGAGGTGGGCGGCTCCAAAGTAGAGGTAATAGATCTCCCTGAATTTCTCCTCAGGGCTTGGAGGGAGTCCTAAATGGATCCTGCATGGTTAAAATCGAAGAGGAAGGAGTTCAAAAGCTGGATGACGGACGAGGACAGGCGGATGGGGCTTGACAGGGCGATAACGGCTTACAGGGCGGCGAGGGAGTACGCGCTTGCCACCCTTCCGGAGCTCGAGCAGATCCGCAAGGAGGTCCGCAAGATAAAGGAGAGGTCAATTGAATCAATGCAGGATCTCGTGAAGGGGGCGATGGAGAACATAGAGTTGGTTCACGGGCACGCCTACCTCGCAAAGGACGCCAAGGGGGCACGGCGGATATTCTCGAAGCTGGTCGGTGAAGATAAGCTCGTGGTGAAGTCGAAGTCGTTGGTGAGCGATGAGATCCTCCTCAACGAGCTACTCGAGGAGCAGGGAAACAGGGTGTACGAGACCGACCTCGGCGAGTTCATTATTCAACTAAGAAAGGAGAAGCCGACCCACCTCCTCAACCCGGCGGTGCATGTCCCGAAGGAGGAGGTGGCGAAGACCTTCTCTAAGCTCGTTGGGAGGAGGGTCGGGGCTGATATCCCTACGCTAGTGGGGGTCGCTAGGGAGTTCCTGAGGGACAAGTTCTGCACCGCGGACGTGGGAATAACCGGTGCCAACGTGGTGGCGGCGAACACCGGCACATTATTCGTGATAGAGAACGAGGGGAACGCGCGGTTCGTCAGCAACGCGCCCCCAGTTCATATATGCGTCACCGGTATCGATAAGGTGGTTCCCACTCTATCGGACGCATTCAAGGTGGTTCAGGTCCTGCCGCCCTACGCCACCGGCATCCTCATGTCCGCCTACGTTTCGATGATAACCAGCCCAAGCAGGACCGCAGACATTGAGAAGACCCTTGTATACGGCGCCCACGGTCCAAAAGAATTACACGTTATCTTCATGGACAACGGTCGGACTGAGATGTTTAAGGATCCTGTCTTCAGGGAAGCCCTTTACTGTTTGAGGTGTGGCGGGTGCATGTACGAGTGCCCGGTCTACCGGGTGCTGGGTGGGTCCTTCGGACACAACTACTTCGGCGGGATCGGGATAATATGGAGCGCCTTTACAGCAGGGGAGGAGAACGCCGCAGCCGCGGCGGATGCGTGCACGAAGTGCGCAAAGTGCAAGGAGACGTGCCCCGTCGATATTGACGTCCCGAAGATGGTCGAGCACCTTAAACAGCGGCTGATCAGGAAGGGGTACCTCGCACCCAAGCATGAGGAGATCAAAAAGAGTATCCTGAAAAAGGGCCACCCCTTCGGGCAGTGATGTTAAATATTGACTATTTGAATATCTCGTCCTTCAAGGTCATAGCCAACAAAAACTATTTTAATCAAAGCTGAAATTCGGCAATCATGAAGCTCCGAAGCTCACTGATGCTTCTAACGACCGCTATCCTTTGGGGGGCATCATTCATCCTCATCAAGATTGGGCTGGAGGAGATTCAACCCATAACGCTTGCCCTCCTTCGTTTCGCCATAGCCACCCCAATTCTGATGTTGATGGCATACTCGGTAAAAGGGCTTCGAGGCCTCATCAAAGACTGGAAGGGCTTTCTTGTACTAGGCTTGACCGGGGTAACTTTCTATCACGTATTTCAGAATATCGGGCTGAACCTTACCAGCGCCTCAGAGGCGAGCATAATAATCGCATCCAACCCTATCTTCATAGCAATATTGGGTCATTACTACCTGAAGGAACGATTGAGCCCGGGCAAAGTATTGGGAATAGTCCTCGCATTTATTGGGGTTTCAGTCATTATACTTCGGGGCGGAATTACCGGTTTCATATCAAATATACCCTCTATCTTGGGCGACCTTCTCTGTTTGGCGTCGGTTTTGTGTTGGGCCGTCTACTCGGTCTACGGAAAGAAAAAGTTGGCTGACCGCGATGCCACTGAGGTGACCGCGTTCTCATTCCTTTTCGGAACGGTGTTTCTAGTGCCTCTGATGATCGGATCCGAAGGCTTCGCCCTTCCAAGCTCAGCCATTTCCTGGGCTTCGGTTTTAATCCTGAGTATCTTCTGCTCTGGGCTTGCCTACCTTCTATGGTACAAGGCACTCAAGGAGGTCTCGGCATACGAGGCGGGGACGTACCTCTTCTTCATCCCGGTGGTCTCTGTTTTGCTGGCTTCTCTTATCTTGGGGGAGCAGATAGACCTGCTATTTGTGGTAGGCGCCGCGTCGGTTATGGCTGGGGTATTGATTACTGCACGAAGGAGCTGATGGGTATAAGAAATGAAATCTGTTAGATGCTAGGATTCCCTGCCGATTCTGTCAAACTCCTAGTCTTTCCTTCTTCTTCTCGAGGTTCGGTATGTCCGGAAGCGTCTTCTCGAGGTCCACCTCCGCCAGGGTCGCCGCCTGCTTCAGGATGTTCTCCCCCTCCTCGGTCGCGAAGGCAGGGGTCACGCTTCTGCCAGAGTGCTGGACAGCCTCCACCATCAGCCCATCGAGAAGGTCGCCGAGCTTCATGAAGGACTGGTCCGCCTCTGGAACCATCTCCGATATGCCAGGGTAGATGCCCTTCATCGCCACCAGCGCGGGGGCAACGTTCGCCGCCACGTCGCCGTACTCCCTCACGGTGCCGAGCCTGACAGTGATCTGCTCCAAGGCTAGCCTCGTCGTCGCTATCACCTTCGCCAGCTTCCTCACCTCGGTGAGTTCATTCGCATAGATCTTCGCCCTCCGGATATCCCTGCTGCCGTAGTAGTGGACAACCCTCCCAAAGAGGGCGCGGTCGTACTCCCTAATCCTGGCCCCCTTGAAGTCGAGCTTCTGCATCTGGAGGTTTATGATCCTTATTGCCTCCTCCAGCTGGGGGCGGAGCGGACCTTTGAACTTGGAAAATTTCTTTTTCGGCTCCCACTTCTTCAGAAAATCCATAGGTAGGTCATCGTATTTCTTTTGCACTAGACGATATAAAAAGCTTGGTGGACATTCCATAGCCACAGCGGACTCTTTAGGTCTGCATGGCGCGACCATAAAAGGCATCAGGACGGGGTCTCGCGTTCAATAGGGCGATCAAATACTTATATCGGAAGTGCCTAATCTATCCAGAAGGTAGAATGCAATGCTCGGTTCCGGCAACTTAGGTGTATGGTTGGGCAGGCAGGCCGAGAAGGAGGTTATAGGCGCCTGTGAGGCGCACTTGGAGAAGATCTTCGCCATAGTCGACAAGTTCCAGATCTTCATGAACAATTACTGTGATAATGATGTGGAGGAGGCGCAGTATAAAGCCAAGGAGATAGTCACCCTCGAGCGGGAAGCCGACAACATAAAGGAGGGCATCATGGACAACCTGATGAAGAGTGCCCTACACCCCATGGATCAGGACGAGATAATACGGCTGGTCTTGACCTCGGACGACATAGCCGCCCAACTCAAGTCCACAACCAGGAAACTACTCTATACACACCCCAAGGAGATACCGGCGAACATCAAGCAGGGGCTTAAGGAGCTTGTGAACACCCTTGTCGATGAGTCGGGGGCGCTCAGGGAGACGATCAACACCCTAGTAAAGAACAGGAACGGCGTCACGGAGAAGGCGGAGAAGACCGAGAGGCTGGAAGAGACCATCGACGACCTGAGGGTGGATCTCCTCGCCCAGATACTAAAGTGGGGCGATATCTCCGAGCACGTGAGCGACTGGATCATGATGAAGGAGGCGGTGGAGAACATAGAGATGGCGTCGGACAAGATCGAGGACACCGCAGATGTGTTGCGGGCAATAGCGATCCTGCGCGGAAGAACCTGAGCCGTGCCGATCGCCGCACCCGACCGGCGGTCCGTTAAGTTCTATGCGGTCCAGTTCAGGAGCATGAAGGCGTAGTATATTCCCATCGCCAGAAGGATGTTGATAGGTATCGTAAGGAGCCAGTAGGAGACAAGCTTCACTGAAACCGCCCTGCTCACGGAGCGGACGTTCCTTGCCAAGCCTGCTCCAATTATCGATCCGACCACCGCATAGGATGTGGAGACGGGTAGCCCGTATCCCCAGAGCATGTAGGGGACGGTCGTGAAGATGTAGACCACGAGGGCGTTGCTGATGCTGGCCGAGAGGGCGGTGTTCAGGTCCAAGTGGGTCACCTTGAAGGCCAGCGTCTCTATCACGCGTGGTCCGAACATAAGGCCGCCCGCGATTATGCCTGCCGCGCCGAAGAGTGCGAGCACGAGCATTGCAGTGGTATCCGGCATTCGCCCAAGGTCGCTCGCTATTGTTATATAGACGCCGGTGGCGTTGGCGACATCATTGGCGCCGAAGGAGTATGCTGCAAGGCAGAGGGAGCCTATCAGGAGCACCTTGAAGAACCTGTCGATGGTCTCCGGCTTACCCGTGTACTTGGAGACGTACGACTTAATCCACTTGTAGACCAAGAACGCGAGGACAAGGCTGCAGAGCGGCGATGTTATCCAGCTCAACACGACCGTGCCGAGGACGCTGAGGTTCATCCCGGAGAGCATGTACTTCAAGATCCCGTAGCCCACCACCGCGCCGATTATGGAGTGGGTCGTGGATATGGCCATGCCCCTAAGAGTGGCCGTGAAGATCCATATGTTTGCGGCGAGCATGATCGCGACCGCGCCGGCCACGTCTATCGCTGGAACTATCCCCCTCCCTATCGTCGTCATAACCATAAAACCCTGAAGCGCTGCCCCGGCGGTTGCGAATATCGCGAATAAGAGGAGCGCCCTCCTGAGGCTCAGTATCCCTGTCCCCACTGTTGTGCTCGTGGGGTTTGCCGCGTCGTTGCCACCGAGGTTCATCGCCATTATGAAGGCGAGGATCAGCCCGATTATCAGTAGTATAAACTGGACGTCCATAAGATCACCGGGAGGACGATCCTCCTACAAAAAAGAGAGTGAAAGCAAGTTGTTAAAAAGAGTTTCTTACTCCTCACAGCCCCTGCACTATAACCAGTAGGCCCTCCCTGATCATACCTATTGCTATAGCTGAGAGGATGAACGCCATTATCCTCGAGATTATGGTGGAGCCGGTCCTCCCGATCAGCCTGAGGACCTTGTCGGAGTAGAAGAGGAGGAGCCACTGCACCACCACGTTCCCTATCATTGCTGTGAAGGCGATGGCGGGTCCGTACGGTGCCTGCATCAGGTAAATTACCGTGTATATGGCGCCGGGACCAGCCATCAGCGGAGTTGCCAGCGGAACCACAGCCACGTCCTCGCGGTTCATCCACCTCGCCTCCTCCCTGCCCAGCAGACCCTCGATGGAGAGTATGAAGAGGAGGATGCCGCCGGCGATCCTGAAGTCGTTTATGGAGGTCCTAAAGAGGTCGAGGATGAAGAAACCACCCACAGCGAAGAAGACGAGTATGAGGAGGGCTATCAGGACTGAGTGGTTTATTATGCGCCTCTTCTTCTCATGGTCAAACGACGCCGTGAACGACTGGAAGAGGGGTATGTTGCCTATGGGGTCGAAGATTATGAAGAGGGTGACGAAACCCTGTATGTAGAGGCTGAGCCACTCGAAAGCCATAGGGACACCGATATAAAGTCTGTCCGTGAAGTTATATATCTGTGTTAGGATGGCTGATCCCGATGTCAGGCAATAGATTCGAGGGCATTGCGCCCTCACCGGTATCACTTCTTGAGAAGATAGCGGGGGTGGAGCGGGAGAAAAAGTTAAAGGTCATACGATTCGACGTTGCCGAGCCTACATTCCCCCCGCCCGAAAATGCTGTCAAAGGCACCATAGACGCCCTGATGAAGGGGAGGTACAAGTACTCCTCAAGCTGGGGCATACCCGAGCTCAGGGGCGCCATTTGTGATTACCTCAAAGCAACAAGGAATGTTTCCGTCTCAGAGGAGGAGGTGCTTGTGACCACCGGCGGGAAGTTCGCGAACTATGCCTTCTTCTCTGCGCTCTTCAAGCCCGGGGATTTCGTAGTATTGATCAAGCCCTACTGGGTTAGCTTCAAGGCGGTACCGATGATCCTCGGGATAAACGCCGTTGAGGTCTGGGCAAAGGATCCCTACCACCTGGATCAGGAGGGCATGAAGACCGCCATGCGCAAACGACCCAGAGCCGTGGTCATAAACACGCCCAACAACCCCACCGGAGGACTCCTCAACGGGAGGGATCTCAAGTTCCTGAGGGACCTCGCGGAGGATTATGATCTCATGATCCTATCCGACGAAATAGACTGGGCATACGTCTACGACGGCAAAAAATTCGTCTCACCTGCCTCCTTCAAGGGTCTTGGGGAGAGAACCATCATTACGGACGGCTTCTCCAAGGTCTTCGGGATGACCGGCTGGAGGGTCGGTTTTGCTGCGGGTCCAAAAGAGTTGTTGAAAAGAATGCATGTCGTGCAGGAGCACAGCGTCAGCGCGCCCGCGACCTTCGCACAGTACGGGTGCCTCTCTGCCTTGAAGGGGTATTCCAGTCACATCAGGAGTGTGGTGAGGCTCTGTGACTTGAACAGGAAGGCGGTCGTGAGGGCCCTCAGCGCCATCAAGGGGATCGGCTGCCCCGTGCCAGAGGGAGGATTCTATGCTTACCCAAGGATCACTAAAGGGCGCTTCGCCAAGACAGAGGATCTCGCCACCGCCCTCTTGGAGGGCGCCGGCGTTGCCGTGGTGCCGGGGGAGCACTTCGGGGACGACAGGGGGCACTTCAGACTCTGCTACGCCCTCCCGGCGGCTGAGGTCTCGGACGGTCTGAGGAGGATCGCCGAGTTCTTTGGATAGGTGACGACGCCTCTATACGATTGCCAGAAACTGAAATACGGAGTAAAGATGTGGGAGACGGGTAGGCCATAAAAAAGAAGGAGGGAGATTGGGCTCTTAATTCTACTTCCCTACTACTTCGTGGATGCCCTGAAGAAGGCTCCGCAGCTCGGGCACTTGAATAGACCAACCGTTACAGGCTTCTTGCCCTTCGGAGCTAGAGTCCAGGTCTTCTCGGGCTTTGCTACTTCTGTTCCGCACTTTGAACATTTTGCCATTTACAACACCTTGTCTCCCTTACACTATGAGGGGGTTTAAAAGGCTTGCCTAATGGTAAGATCATACAAATTTTCATGGAAAAAATGAGATAGCGTTCCAAAAGTTGCACAAAACTTCCTCATCAGAATGAGTTTGGTAAATCATCGGGAGATCGGTAAAAAAAGTTATTATGTTCTTTCATGATACGCCTCAGAGGTGAGATTTGTGCCGACGACTTTTTCGGTCACCACGATCTGCAGTCACAGAACAAACATCACGGCAGAGCTCGTAGGCTCCAGGATAAGGGTGGACGGAGTCCACGTGCCCGAGGATAAAGAAGTACGCGGAGACGCTGAGAGATAAGGCTCAAGGAGATAAACAATCTGATGCTGAAGCATCCGATCTATGTGAAGGCCTCAGCCTCGCATATCGATCCAAACTGCCTCGTTCCCTGCGGCGTCGCGTTCTGCACGTGAAGAGAGGCCGGCATGGTATCAAAGAACTTGCTCTCGCGCTACTCCTCGCAGTGCATCACGTATTCGAGTGGCTGTGTCTAGACCTTGCCAGGGTACACCTTTAGACCAGAATCGGAGAGCGCCTTGAGGGCCTCCGCCTCTTTATTGACCTTCAGCACTACCTTGCGGCAGTCCATGGTGTAGGCGTAGTCTATGTTGACCCCTGCCCCTCCCAGCACATTTACCGCCACTGTGATATTGCTCAGGTCGATTATTATCACATCCACTTGGTTGACCGCCATGTTTGCCCTCCTAAGGACGCTTAACGCCTTCTTGTCATCGTCCACGATCATCCTCACTATGCCGTAGTTCCCTGCCTCGGCTATCTCCATCGCCAGCACCTTGATCTTGCTCTCGCCGAGTATGTCCAGCAGGTTGGCCAGCCTTCCAGGCCTGTTCTCCAGAAATATGCTGAACTGTTTTACCATGTGACAGCCCTCACATCTTCCTCATATCCACGATCCTTTGAGCCTTTCCTTCACTTCTGGGTATCTTCTTTGGCTCCACGAGCTCTACTACCGCGTATATACTGAGGGTATCCTTCAGCTCCTCCTCCAGCCGCCTCTGCAGCTCCACGAGGTCCGTGAGCCTGTCGCTTTTGAAGTCCTCCGCCACCTCCACCCTCACCATCAGTTTGTCCATGGATCCCTCCCTGTCCACCACCAGCTGGTAGTGCGGCGAGACCCCCTCCATGCTTGTGAGTATCTCCTCCACCTGGCTCGGAAAGACGCAGATCCCCCTAATCTTCAGCATGTCGTCCGTCCTACCTAGAATCCTATTGATCCTCGCGTGGGGTAGCCCGCACTCGCAGACCTCGTCGTCTAAAATGGTTATGTCCCTCGTCCTGTACCTGAGGAGCGGCATCCCCTCCTTTGTGAGCGTTGTGACCGCCATCTCCCCCTTCTCGCCAGGCTCCAGCACCTCCCCGGTGTTGGGATCGATAACCTCCACGATGTAGTGGTCCTCCCAGACGTGGAGGCCGTTCTTAACCTTGCACTCCATGGCCACGCCAGGCCCGTTGAGCTCGGACATGCCGTAAATGTCATGGGCTGACTCCACCAACCTCTCCTCCAGGTGCTTTCTCGTGGTCTCTGACCATGGCTCGGCGCCGAATACGCCCACCCTCAGCTTAAGATCTTTCTTCGGGTCGAGTCCCTCCTCCTTGGCGCTCTCCGCCAAGAAGAGGCCGTACGAGGGGGTGCAGCAGATGACCGTCGTGCCGAGGTCCCTCATCAGCTTGAGTTGCCTCTTGGTGTTTCCTGTGCTGGCCGGGATTACCTTGGTGCCCAGCCTCTCAGCACCGTAGTGCAGACCGAGACCTCCTGTAAAGAGGCCGTAGCCGTAGGCCACCTGAACGACGTCCTGTGACGTCACTCCGGCGATCTCGAGGCACCTGGCGTTCATCTCGGCCCAGTTCTCGATGTCCTGCTGGGTGTAGGCTACCACGTTGGGGTTTCCGGTGGTGCCCGAGGATGCGTGCATCCGAACAAGCTTTGACCTGTCGACCGATATCAAGCCCAGTGGGTAGTTGTCCCTAAGGTCGGTCTTGGTGGTGAACGGAACCCCCTTGAGGTCGTCCTTTGATCTTATGTCGTCAGGTGTGATGCCCGCAGAGCTGAGCCTCTTCCTGAAGAAGGGTGATCCCGCGTAGACGTACCTGACCAGGGTCCTCAACCTCTTGTTCTGAAGCTCAACGAGCTCTGCCTTGGGCATCCTGTAATTTCCAGTGCTCATGTCTCTTCAGCCATGTTCTCTACCTATTTACCTTTATCATTTTTGGACAAGGTTCTTTGCCCAACGGACGAGGCACACGTTCCCAAGTTAAAAGCAAATATCCTACATGCCTGTAGTATTACATGGCGACTGACCGTCAAGCCAGTCATCAAGGGGCGATGTTCTTGAAGGTCGCTTTGGTAAACCCACCAACGACCGCCACTCTTGAGACCGTATCGAAGTTGGGCCTCAAGGCGCCACCGCTCGGTCTAGCTTACATCGCCGCGACCTTGGAGAGAGAAGGCGTCGATGTGACCATCATAGATGCCACGATCTCTGATATGTCACACCAAGAGCTGGGGAAAGTGTTGCATGGAAACCATCCAGATGTGATAGGCGTCACATCAACGACCCCTACCATATATGATGCCATGAAGACTGTGATGATTGCAAAGGAGAGCTGCCCGGACTCTGTTACAGTCATGGGTGGATGTCACATCACTTTCACGCCCGTGGAGACTATGATGGCGTGCCCCCATCTGGACGTTGGGGTCATAGGCGAGGGAGAGGCCACGATGCCGGATCTGCTGAGGGCGGTGAGGGAGAAGAAGTCCCTCTCCGAGGTGGACGGGATAGTCTACAGGAGGGGCGTAGAGATCTTCAGGAATAGACCGAGGAGGCTCATCGAGAACCTCGACGAAATCCCCTTCCCCGCCAGGCACCTTCTTCCGCTGGGCAGGTACACGGTGCTTGGTGAAAGAACCCCGCTCGGGAACATAATCACGAGCAGGGGTTGCCCCTTCCAGTGCATCTTCTGCCCCTCCTCACAGTTCTACGGAAGGCGGTTCCGGGGCAGGAGCCCCAAGAACGTGGTCGATGAGATGGAGGAGCTGGTTACGAGGTACGGCATAAGGTCGATCGAGATCGTGGACGACACCTTCACAGCGGACAGGAACAGGGCTGGGAGGATCGCAGAGGAGATCATTCGGAGGGGTCTGGACATCTACTGGACCTGCGGGTCAAGAGCGGATCTCATAACGAGGGATCTCCTCCACCTCTTCAAGAAGGCCGGCTGTGTCCTATTCTATCTCGGCGTGGAGTCCGGCTCGGAGAGAATTCTGAAGATCCTCAAGAAGGGAATAACCCTCGAACAGGTCAGAACTGCGATAAAGTGGGCAAAGGAGGCAGGGATAGAGGTTCTCGGCTCATTCATAATAGGGACTCCGGGGGAGACGAAGGAGGACGTGATGAAGACCATCGAGTTTGCGCGGGAGTCGGGGATTGACTTTGCGCAGTTCACCGCGATGACGCCATATCCTGGCACAGAGGTATACGAGATGGCGAAGAGGGAGGGCCTGATTGTCACAGACGACTGGTCCAGATTCACAACCATGAAGCCCGTCATGAGGACGAAGGAGCTGAGCGCCGAGGATATTCGAGTGTCGGTTTCGCTCGCCTACAGAAGGTTCTACCTCCGCGGCTCATTTATTCTGAGGCAGCTACGGAAGGGCAGGTTGAAGTGGATACTGCTCGTAGTCAGGAATAACCTTGGAGCCATAAGACCCTCGGAGCCGAAACGAAGCTGAACGCGAGAGGGCGTAGCGAGAATGCTTAACGCAATGACAGCGCTCTGGAAGTTTTAATGAAAAGATCTGCCCATAGTCCATTCCATTTTTAGAATTTGAAGTTTAGATCGTTCTACTTTTAGAACTTAAACTCTCCGGCGCGCTCATTCGAAACCCTTTTATAAAAAATAGCTACCCAGTTCATCTAGGAGAAAGAAGTAATGTCTTGTAAAAAAGCTACAGTCTTAGTGATGCTGATCCTTCTGATTGGGGCTACTATAGCGATCACCTCAGCCTCTCCACTAACTGTTAATACCAACAAGCCTACCTACAACCCAGGCGAGAGCATAACTGTTACTGGAACGGCGACCGCCGCTGCGGACGTAACCATCCAGATATATAACCCATTGGGTTCAATGATCGCAATTGACTACTTTACTGCAGGTGCGGACGGCTCTTACTCTAAGTCATTTGCAATACCGTCGACCATCCCTACGGGTGCATGGTCATACGGGACTTACACGGTAAGGGCGTTCTCGGGAGGCGAGGCCATCAATGCAACCTTTACTCTCCAAGCCGCGGCCGACACAACTGCACCGGTAATATCGTCTGTGACTCCGGCAGCAGATTCTACCGTCACCACTGCAAGACCGACTATAACCGTGAGCTACTCTGACAACGTGGCAATAAACACCACCAGTGCGAAGCTTACCGTGGATGGAGCCGACGTGACCGCCAGCGCTACGGTTACAGCCACCGCAACTCAGTACACGCCGGCGGCCGATCTCTCACAGGGGAGCCACACAGTCTACTTCGAGGTCAAGGACACCGCAGGTAACTCTGCCAACATGACCTGGACCTTTACAATAACAATAGATACAACGGCACCAGTAATATCTGGTCTAACGCCAGCAGACGGAACCATCTCTGCAAGCACATCGGTGAGCATAGGTGCGTCCTACTCCGACAACGTTGCTATCAATGTCAGTTCAGTGGTACTGACGGTGGACGGGGTAGCAGTCACGCCCACAACGGTCACAGCAACTGCTGTGAGCTACTCCGCAACACTGACCGAGGGCACGCACACCGTCTCCCTCACAGTAAAGGACACATCGAACAACGTAGCCACCTCCAGCTGGACCTTCGCTGTGGACACCACGGCACCAACGATATCCTCGCTGGCACCGGCAAACGGTACAACCGTGGACAGTACGTCTGTAACGATAGGCGCCTCCTACTCCGACAACGTTGCTATCAATGTCAGTTCAGTGGTTCTGACAGTGGACGGCACTGCCGTCACCCCCACGACGGTGACTGCAACGGGAGTCTCGTACTCCGCGACACTGGCGGAAGGGGCCCACACGGTGCAGCTCACAGTAAAGGACACGGCAGGCAACACCGCAACCTCCACATGGACGTTCAGCGTCACGCTGCCTCCTGACTACACGCTGTACTACATCTTGGCTGCAGTTGTGGTCGTTGGAATCATAGTCGCGGCAGTGTTACTCATGAGGAGAAGGTAAGAACCTACCTTCCTTTTTTATTTTTTATCTATTATTTACGTCTGCAGGATTACGTTATCGACCAAATTTGATGGCATCCGAGACCTCTTTGACCCTGTCGCCTATGGCAAAATCGAGGTATATCTTGACTGTCTCTAGCCTCGAATGACCGATCAGCCTCCTGCAGAGCTCTATGTCCCGGGTCTTTTCGAGGATTCTTATGGCGTATGCGTGGCGGAAGGCGTGGTTTCTGATCCTTCTCCCTAGGATCTCCCCGGTGTACTTGTGGGTTATGTTGAGGACCTGCCTCCTGGTCATCCTGAAGACCAGTTCGTCGTCCTTGAAGAGCTTCACGTAATCCTTGACGTAGGGCAGCAGATCCTGGCTTATTACCGTCTGCCTCACAAACTCCCCCTTTTTCTTGAGCTGTGTTATTGTGATGAGGTTTGTGTCGAAGTCAAAATCCGATGCCTTCAGTAGGAGGAGTTCAGAGGTTCTGATGCCCGTAGTTGCCAAGAGCCCCTCTATGCAGAGATCCCTCAGTGATACCTCTCCCTGCTTGTGCCTCTTTAGCATCGTTGTCACGACTTTCTCGACCTCGTTCCATGAGGGCACGTCCTTAAGGTTCAGCCTCTGCTTCTCGGACAACCATAGGCACCTTCATTTTTTGCTGATTTTTGCATTGTTCAACTAAGTCTATCGAGCCTATGGATTTAAAGCTTGATATAAAAGAGTGAACAGCGATCTCACGGAGCGACCCTCTGGCTCCACCGCAATAAAGGTCAAATAATCATTATTTGCTAGGATTGTGAAAGGAGGGGATCGCGGTGGGGAGCAAGAAGTACTTCGATAAGGTCGCTGAACAATGGGATACCATGCGAAAGTCGTTCTTCTCGGAGGCTGTGAGGGATAAGGCCATGTCCACCGCCGGGGTGCTCCCAGGCAGACTCGCAGCCGACATCGGCGCCGGGACGGGGTTCGTTACAGAGGGTCTTCTACATAAAGGTCTCAAGATCATTGCCGTGGATCAATCCGAGGAAATGATCCATCAAATGAAGAATAAATTTGGGGACTTTTCCATGATCGACTGCCGAATTGGTAAGGCGGAGGCGATCCCCATCGAGGATGGCAGCGTGGACTACGCATTCGCCAACATGTTCCTTCACCACGTTGAGAGGCCACAGTCGGCGATCAGGGAGATGGCAAGGATACTGAAGCCCGGAGGGATCCTCGTGATCACGGATCTTGACAAGCACGACTTTGAGTTTCTAAAGACCGAGCACAACGACCGCTGGATGGGCTTCAGGAGGTCGGACGTAAAACGCTGGCTGGTCAAAAGTGGACTCAAGGATGTAAAGGTAGACTGCGCTGGCGAGAACTGCTGCGCCAAGTCCCGCTCTGGTTGCGAGTCTGCGAGCATTAGTATATTCGTGGCCTCTGGAAGGAAATGAGGCGGACGGGGCGTTTTAGAATACACGCACCAAATGTGCCAAACTCCTTTTTAATACACATTTTTTCAAACATAAAAAACGCTTAATCTATATCTCACGCACCATCAGATTACGGGCGTCTGGCAATACCCCATTTTTTATGGAGGTTCTTTCCTCCGCGCAGCCCCCACGCCTATGCCAGCCTCTGCGAGAAAGCTGGCAGATCTGCCGATCCCTCTCCCCACCCCCGCACACCATCATTTCCCATTCGGAATGATATTGGGAAACGTTCCGATGGTACATCAGGGGGGGCTGATGGAAATAGTACACTCGAGAGTAGACAATCGGTGGAAACTGGACGGAGCATTTTGTAAGAGCAGGCAAGAACGCGACGGAATCAGAAAAGCATAGCCATATGGATAAATTGTTAGATTATGTAGCCGATCCTTATGGTTAATTTGTAAACTAATTAACAATACTTTGTGGAAGCTAGCGGTATTTCTTGATACCGATGGAAGCTCTTACCTTGAGATTTGTTGTAAATTACCATAATGTTAAATATAGGAAAAACCACAATTGACACAGTGTTATGGGATGTGGGTGAGTTCAAAACTACTTTCTGAGCTACGCGGGAAGCCTAACGCGGTCGTCTCGGGCAGCAGGCGGTGGCTCTTGGACATCTACTCCCCCGGTCCGCCTCCGCTGGCGGTGGAGTTTCTCTCCCGTAGAAACAAGCGCAAGTTTCCTGAGAAGTTGCTGAAGCTCCTTGACCTGAAGAAGAGCAGAGACGCTCGGGCGGTACTCGTGGTCGCTCCGGGAGCTGTGGGCTCTGAAGATGTGCAGCTCGCCTCGAGCTTCGGCATCTATCTGGTCATAGACGGGGATCAGACCTCTCTGAAAAGTGCGATCAAGGGCGGGGACGTGACGGAGGTTAACGTGACATCACGGGAGCGCCTCCTGAAGACAAAGAGCAGAGGCGCCTCCCTGGAATGCAGGGAAGCCATAATGGAGCTCCTGGAGACGGGGTGGCTGACCTACGAAGAGCTGGCGGAGCAACTGCGGTGGAGGTTCGATCCCGCGACGGTCTATGCGCAGCTGAGGGCTCTGCAGTCGAGGGGCAAGGTCAAGGTCCTAAGCAGGACGAGGAGGGGCGAGGGGGTGTTCGGTCTCCCTGACAAGGTCTACCCCATAAGGGCAGATCTCTCCGGCCACTCTAAGATCTCTTACCTCGCGGAGACAATCAGTCGTCTTTTGGAAGGTAAAGACCGACCCGTGGGCTACCAAGAGATGGCCAACTCGTTGGGTGTGAGGAGACATGTCGTGACCTCGGTACTGAGGGGGCTCGCCAAAAGCGGCTCCATCCAAAAGGTAGAGGGCGGGTGGGCTTTGGCTGGAGATAAGCGACTAACCCCCTGAAGACCGCTTCCTGCGAATCGTACCATATATGAACAATAAAATTCTATAATAGTAAAAACTCTTTTAAAGAAAATAGATCATAGCGTTATAAAAATACCTATGCTGGTGGTTGCCATGTGGATGCCGGTGCACCTGTCCGATCATTACTACGACCCGGAGAGGGACTACTGCGGACTCTACGTCGTGGCAAAGATCGAGCTCCCAGAGTTCGGCCCCACCACAGAACTCCTGAAGATCTTTGACAAGAAGGGTATAGTCTTAATCACCATCACATCCCACCAGAAGGATCTTGTGGCGTACGACTTCGTCATAGTTGACCTCACAGGAAAGAAGCACCTGAAGAAGGAGCTGGAAAAAGAGATAAAGGAGCGGTTTGGCAAGAGGCTCCTCCTCTTCGAGTGCACGGATACGGGCATCCCGGGCTTTATCTACAATATGAAGGGCTTCCCCCTCGTCTTCAACTTCTCCAATGCCTACCTGCCGATGGCTGCCCTGAGCACCTCTGCATGGAAAACACTCTTCGAGGGGCTGACGAAGAGGTTCGGCTCCGGGGGAATGGTGATAATGTGGTTCATGGGGAACGATGCTGGCGAGGGCAAAGCCAAGGTCCTCTTGAACCTAAAGGGGAAACTCACCAACGCAGAGAGGATAAAGATAGCCCTGGCAAGGCTTCAGAGCTTCGGTTGGGGCAAGTTCGAGCTCGTGGAGTGCGACGACCGCGGCAAGAGGGTAGTAATCAGGGTACAGGACAACTTCGAGGACATGCTGACCAAGGACCTAAAGGGTTATCAGAACAGCTTCCTGAGGGGCTTCCTGGTGGGTCTCACCTGCACCCTCTTCAATAAGGCATGCCGCGGCGTGGAGACGAAGTGCATCAACAAAGGGGATCCTTACTGCGAATTTCTAATCCAATAATCACACCAGCGGATCGGGGCACTTGTCGCTGGAGTAGGGCAGCCTCTCTACCTTAATGAGCAGGCGCAGTGGCGTCTCCTTGACCTTCTCCGACACGAGGTCCTTGCCTCTCCTGGTCAGTACGAAGATGGGGACTGAGGACCCCGCCTGAAGGAGCGCCACCTTGCCAGCAACCTCCCTGACCCACTTTGAGGCACACCCCGTCACCAAATCACAAACAGTGACCAAACGCTCCGCATCCTTCTTTGAGACGCCTGTGAGGTGGACCCCGAATATAAGGGTGTCCGGGTATTGTGACCTTATAGCCTCGGCATCCCTAGGTTCTGTCACTGTTGCTGCTATCCTCTTGAAGCCAAGCTCGCGTGCCATTGCAACACCCTTAACTTGGTCTATTGTTGCCCTAGACGGATCAAGGACCTTTCCACCATTGGCAGTTATCCTCCTAATGACCTCTGGTATGGGGGCGGTTTTTACGAGCCCGGACATCCTCCCGCCAGTCCCTTGGACGAGCTTAGGGGTTGTCGCTATCATTGTGCCCGCGCCGTCACACACCACGACCGCGCAGTCCAAAAGACCCTTCCTCATACCACAACTTATCAGCTCAGAAGCCCCGAATAGAACGAAGTCCTCCTCCTCCAAGATCACGGCGCGATCCTTCGTGCACATCCCAAATGAGCTTATCCTGTACTCGATATTTGCCTTGACGGTCTCGGGACAGATCACCAATACTGGCTGGTTGAACCTCTTTGCCAGCGGGCACTCCTTAATCAGGGGCTGACCGACCTCTACAACGGTCCCACTCCGGATTACGACCCTTGTTTTGCCTAACGCCTCCACGATATGCACGTCATCACGTCGCATCGAAGTTGCACCTTTTATTTCGGGTTTATATATATCGAAAGGTTGATACCTCTCATTAATATTATGTTTTATGCCGATGACGATAGTCATGCAAACCGATGCAAAGATGAGGGCCCCTAGGGTATCTGAGGCAAAAACTGTCCCTTCATTTTCTTAACCTCAGCGCTTCTTTCCTTCCTCGTAGCTCTTTATCAGGTACCTTATCACATAGTCCATGGTCTTCCTTCTTCGGTCCTGCTGGTCCTGAAACCTGAGCACCTTCTGGAGCTCCAGCATCTTGATGTAGGTATCCTCTTTGACCCTGATGAGAAAGGTGCGCTCGCTCAAAAAATACACCGGATAAAAAGTTAGAGGAGGGCGTACATAAGGATTAGGGCGAGGAAGAGTATCGAGAGCGTATTCATGACCTTTATCAGCGGGTTGATCGCGGGTCCCGCCGTATCCTTGAACGCGTCCCCCACCGTGTCGCCGACCACTGCTGCCGCGTGTGCCGGGCTCCTCTTTCCTCCGAAGTTCCCCAGCTCGATGTACTTCTTGGCGTTGTCCCAGGCAGCACCGCCGGTCGTCATCAGCAGCGCCAGCAACAAGCCAGATAGTATCACACCTATGAGCATGCCGCCGAGCGCCCTATAGCCGAGTGTGAAACCGACCAGTAGCGGGGATCCTATTGCGATTATCGCGGGAACCGCCATCTCCTTAAGCGCCGCCCTGGTGACGATGTCTACTGCCCTGCCGTAATCGGGTTTTGCAGTACCCTCAAGTATCCCTTTTGTCTCCCTGAACTGCCTTCTGACCTCCTCGACGACTTTAAATGCTGCCCTGCCGACCGCCATTGTAAGGAACGACGTAAACAGAAAAGGAACGGCAGCCCCGAGCATCAAGCCCACCAGCACGATTGGGTCGTCGATGGTCAGGTTGAACGGCAATCCCCTCACGACGATCTCGTCCTTGTAAGCCGCGAATAGAGATAAAGCCGCAAGGGCCGCAGATCCGATGGCGTATCCCTTAGTCACCGCCTTAGTCGTGTTTCCCACGGCATCAAGAGGGTCGGTCACGTCTTTTACCTCCTTCGGCAGATCCGCCATCTCGGCGATACCGCCGGCGTTGTCGGTTATGGGACCGTACGAGTCCACAGCGACGATTATCCCGGTTGCGGAGAGCATGGCGGCCGCCGCTATGGATATGCCGTAGACGCCCATCTCGGGCGAGGTCGCACCACCTGAGGCATAGTACGATACGAGGATTCCGGCGACTATCACGATCACTGGCGGGAACGTGCTTCTCAAGCCCATCCCGAGCCCTGCTATGACGTTTGTGCCGGCGCCGGTCTTGGCGGCCTCCGACACTGTGAGGACTGGTTTGTACCGGTATGCGGTGAAGTACTCGGTTATCGCCACCATGAGCGCCATCACAAGAAGCCCTACCAGAGACGAGATGAATATGCCCATGTTACCGTTTGTGATGTACAGGTTGGCGACGTAAAATAACGCCGCAGAGATCACCGTCGTGGCTATGACTCCTTTGTAGAGCGCGTTCATTATTGCCTTGCTCTTGCCGAGCCTCACGAAGAGAGTACCGATAACCGTCGCGAATATCGCCAGCCCGCCTATGATCAGCGGCAGGATCACCCCATTTATTCCGAACTTTGAGTAAACAGTAGGAGAAGAGCCGAGGAGCATCGCAGCGAGGGCGGTCACAACGTAAGTCTCGAAGAGGTCTGCACCCATCCCCGCGCAGTCGCCCACGGCGTCGCCCACGTTATCCGCAATCACGGCTGGGTTCCTCGGGTCGTCCTCTGGTATGCCGACCTCCACCTTTCCCACGAGGTCTGCACCCACGTCCGCCGCCTTTGTGTAGATCCCTCCTCCCACACGTGCGAAGAGGCTTATCAGACACGCGCCGAAAGCGAAGCCAACCATGAGCGTGGCATTGCCGTACAGGATGTAGAAGACGGTTAGGCCGAGAAGCGCCAGCCCGACGATGGAGAAGCCTGAGACCGCGCCGCCCTTGAAGGCCAGCGAGAGCGCCGATGCCAGCCCCTCCCTTGCCTTATTTGCAGTCCTTACGTTGCCTTGGACCGTCATGTTCATGCCGATGTAACCCGCGCCGGCCGAGAGCGCCGCTCCCGCAATGAAGCCCAAGCCGGACTGCCAGTTTATGGCGAACACAAGGATTATCGCGATGACTATGGCGAAGGCGAAGACCGTCTTATACTGCCTGTTGAGGTATGCCTTCGCACCCTCCCTGATTGCCCGTGCGATGCTCTTCATCTTGTCCGTGCCTTCGTCAACCTTCATGACGCTCATCGCAAGGAAACCAGCGTATAGCAGAGCGATTACCCCTGCCGATAAAGGAAGGAACATTATGACATCCAAATGAGCCTACTCCATCAGAGAGACGGAAATCAAGGTCATATTTAAGCGATTCGAATTAGGGAGGGAGGTACTTGACCTCACACTTCCCCTCACATAGCTTCAGGGAGGTCTTCTTCTGCCACTCCTCCTTCTGCCCGGGAAAGTCTAGCCTGTAGTGCGCCCCCCTGCTTTCCTCCCTCAGCATTGCCGACAGGGTAATGACGTCCGCGGTGTCGAGCATGAGCGGAACGAGGAGCTTGTCAACTGGATCCTCTGAGGTCAGCTGGGCGCCCCTCAGGGAGTTTAAAGCCATCAGCCCCTCCTCAAGCCCCCTCCTCTCCCTCAGTATGCCCACCTTCTCCCACATTACCCTCTGGATCTCGGACTTTACCTCGCGGGCATCCCTGGTTCCATTGAAGTTTATGGCCTCGGTCAGCAGCGAGGAGGTCTCCACGAAGATCCCTTCACCTGCCGTGTCAACCGTGCTGCTGTAAAGGGACGCGGCCATCCCAGACCTGAAGCCGAAGACGATGCATGCGGCGAAGGCGTTCCCGCCTAACCTGTTCGCGCCGTGGATCCCGCCGGCCGCCTCTCCGGCGGCATAGAGGGCAGGCACGTTTGTGGCGCCGTTAGCGTCCGTCTTCAACCCACCCATGAAAAAGTGGGCGTAGGGCGATACCCCGAACTTCCTCTTTCTGACGGGGACCTGCTTCGACTCGAGGTCCATCACGGCTGAGGCAAGGGAGCTGTTGCTCTTTATGTCTGCCTCCTTTATCGCCGTGCAGTCGAGGTAGAGCGGCCTCTCACCGCCCTCGCCTATCATCTCATTTGCCAGCATTACGGAGAGGGCATCCCTCTTGAGCTTGAACGGCTCCTCGACTTTGTACTTCTTGAAGACAGGCTCTCCCTCGGCGTTCTTTATGTCCGCGCCGAACCTGAGAAGGGGCGAGTAGTCCACGAAGATCCTCGGTAGTCCTTCCTCGTATACCATCGTCGGGTAGAACTGGACGAACTCCATGTCCACGACCTCTGCCCCCGCCTTCAGCCCGAGGCTGGTCCCATAACCTGAGGATCCGATCGGCATCAGAGTCCGCGAGTAGAGCTCGCCTGGGCCGCCGGTGGCGAGTACCGTCGCCTTCGACCTTATGGTCACGACCTCCTTCGTGTCCGTTCTGTACCCCACAGCCCCGACCACCCTCTCTCCCTCTTTGACGAGGCTTGTGACGGTGGTTCTCTCCAGAAACTTGGTGCCGAGCGCCTCACATGCCCTCCTCAGGAGGACCTGAAGTTGTACACCCTTGCCCTTCATGAAGTAGGACCTCGGCTTTGAGTGGCCTGGAATAAACTTGGCCGTGAGGACATCGCCGCCCTCGAACTCCAAGCCGAGCTCCAGGAGCCTCGTGAAGTACTTGGGGACGTCATTCACCATGGTCTTTACGAGAACCCTGTCGTTGATATCGCAGCCCCCTGCCATAGTGTCCTGGCAGTGCCTCTCCATGCTGTCGTCCGGGTCCCTGTAGGGTGTGACCGCAGAGACGACACCGGCCGCCAGGGACGTGGTGGTGGCCGCGCCGACCAGCGTCTTCGTCACGATCATCGTTTTAGAGAGGTTGGAGGATGAGGAGATCGCTGCGCAGAGCCCCGCAAGCCCGCCGCCCACAATGAGGACGTCCGCATCATAAGTTACCAAATCACACACCTTCTAAGAAATTGAACCTGTGTGATATATGGGCAGGCTCGGAATAAAGCTTATCCGCCGAACGGGGGCAGGCCCACCAGAAACTCCGCTTCGTCAGGGACGACCCTGTCCATGTCCGAGGCTGAGAGGAGCTCGCCGTTGAGGGTGAGTATTATCCCCTGCCCCATCTCCGAGTCCGGGTCCAAGAAGGGCTTCAGTTTTTCGCCGTACTTCTTCATGAGTATGGATATCAGACCCTTCACTGTGGCCTTCTCAGGGATCTCCAGATACTCCTCCTTCGTGCCCGTGGCGTCCCTAAGGATCGAAAGGTAGGCCACTCTAACCTTCAAGCAGTACACCGCTATAATAAAAAATTGGGAGGCTTAATTAACCTAGCGTTAAGCCCCTACTCCTTCTTGATCCGACCCTTTAGCTTCTCCAGTACCTGCGGGAGGGTTGTGTACTCCATCTCCTCCGGACCGAGCCGCTCGGGCATGAAGGGACCGTGCCTCCGCATGTAGTCCGCGACCTCCAGTGCCTTGTTCCTCGTCCAGTCAAATGCCGGATCATCGAAGAGGTCCGCGGGACCGACGAGCTTAGAATCCTTTATCTGGAAGCCCAAGGCAACGAACCTCGGGGGGCCGTCGAAACGAGTGCACCTAGCGTTCCTCTGCGCCACCGGCATCATAGGTCCGTAGTGCGAGCCCCTCATCCACCCCGCCACGAGGTGGGGGAAGCTGAACGGCTCCAAGACCTCGCCTACAGCGGGCAGGCCGTGCTGCGCCCTCACGATTGCCACTGGATCGTCCTTGCCCACGTACTTGCCGGCTATCAGCGAGAGCTTTGTGATGCTTACCGAAGCCGCCACAAGCCTGTCGCTCTTCCTCATTATCCTCTTCAGGATGTACCTTCCCGTAGTACCGATGAGTGCCAGCAGGTCGTAGGACTCCTCGGGTGTGCTGAGCTCAAAGGAGTGACCCTCTATGACGTCCAGGACCTGGGAGACGAACCCCTCGTGCATCTTGGGGTCGATTATCAGACCCGCCGATGAGAACGGATCCGCGAAGATCCTGTAGAGCGGTAGGTTGAATGCACCCGGCTCCGTCTTGTCAGCCATGAATACGACGACGGGCTCGCTCGCCCGTTCCTCGAACTCTATCTCGGTGAACCCCGGGCCCATGCCCTTGAGGTTCCCTGAGAAGGCATCGCTCAGCAGATCCTGCCCTGCCGCGTAGAGTCCCAAGTCCTTCGCCACCCGGGCCGCCTTGCTGAAGGTATCCCAGGCGAGCTTATGGATCTCGGCGCTCTCCTCCCCCTTTCTATGAGTCATTATCAGTTCGAGATCGTCTCCGCAGTTGGTCACATGGTAGTCGTGGAGTAGACCAGACTTCTTTGCCTTCTGAAGGCTCTCCTCCGCGACCTTGAGCAGCTCGGGGTGAACCACGTGGTGCCCTGCGAGAGAGCCGACATCGGCTTTTATGACGCTAAGGGTAGTCTTAACCATAGATATCACTGCAGACACTATCCGTTTTATCTTATTAAAATCTATTGCAGATGATATGATGATAAATCCTAAGCGATGCCGTGATATGACCCTGTTGTGATAACAATTGGGGGGCGTGATTGTGATTTTATTGGTTCTTACTGCCATTAAACGGGCTTATCAACGACCCTTTGATGCCGTTTCGGAGGTAATGTGACCATCATAAGCTCAGCAAGGTTCCTATCACAAGCACAGATATCACATAAAGACCTATAATGAAATACACAAGGTTTCGCTGCGAGAGAAAACAGAGGCTTGCCATGAGTACCCTTACGAACGGCGTTAGTGCAAGGACGAACACGCCAAGCAGGATCACATTTGCACCCACGAAGAGCCCTACAGTCATGATTATGGCACTTGCAAACACGCCTATCCTCAGAACCCATGACAGGATGATCTCTGTGTCTACCATACCAGGATCCCCCCAGCATTCAGCAAGAGGACAATACCAAAGAAGACGAGGACCACGCTCAACATCCTTCTGAGGATGGCAGATTCCGCCCTTACCATAAGGCGTGTTCCTATGTAAGCTCCTATCATGATGCCAAGCACAGACGGAACGGCCATGTAAAGGTCCACGAATCCCCTGTTTAAATAGAGGAAGGCACTGGCAGCCGCTGTGACGCCAACCATGAAGTTGCTGGTGGCCGCCGAGGCCTTCATCGGTATCTTCATCAGCAGGTTCATTATTGGGACCATTATCACCCCGCCGCCGATGCCGATTATGCCGGAGATCGCCCCGGCTATCAGGCTGAAGAATAGACCGATCTTCATGCGTATGGCGGAGTACTTGACCGTCTGCCTCCTATTGTCATCGTAGAACTCCCCGCTGACGGTAAGCCTGTCCTTTATCACAACCGGGGTCTCAACTGCCCTTCTTCCTCGTAGCATCATGAAGGAGGTGTAAAATAGAACAACTCCTAGAATGAACTGCACGTAGCTCGCCGGCATGGCGAGGGCCAAGAAGACCCCCAGCACGGCGCCCGTCACCGTGCAGGTCTCGAGCACCATGGCCAACTTCACGTTGGTCATCTTGTCACGGACGTACACGCTGCCCCCCATGCTTGAGCTGGCAATAACAGCGAGGAGGCTGAGGGCCACTGCTTGGTGGGCAGGGATGTTGAGGGCCAGGATGAAGAAGATGATCATGAATACCCCTCCCCCCAGCCCGAGCATGACGCCAATGAGCCCTGCAAAGGCGCCGAAGGCCAGTATGGCGGTTATTATAAGAGGATCCATTATCAATCCCTTTATGGTACGCTATGCCTGCAATTAACGTCTTCGAATAGATATTTTTTTGTATATCCTACGGTAATATGCGTTCTGTGATTGCTATGATATCAAGTACGGTTACAAGGGGCGCCAAGAGGGCTCCTCACAGGGCACTCTTCAAGGCGGCAGGTCTTACAGACGAGGAGTTAGAGAGACCCATCATAGGGATTGCCAACTCCTGGAACGAGCTTATACCTGGTCACGTGCACCTCAACAGGCTGGCGGACGCCGTGAAGGCTGGGGCGAGGATGGCTGGAGGAACTCCGCTCGAGTTCAACACCATAGGGATCTGCGACGGGATAGCCATGGGGCACGAGGGGATGCGGAGCCCGCTCGTGAGCAGGGAGATAATAGCGGACTCCGTGGAGGTGGTGGCAAAGGCCCACGCCTTCGACGGGATGGTCTTCGTCTGCAGCTGCGACAAGATAGAGCCCGGCATGGTCATGGCAGCCCTCCGCGTGAACGTGCCGTCGATCTTCATAACGGGCGGACCGATGCTCTGCGGGTTCTGGAGGGACAAAAGGCTCACGCTGGACTCGATCTTTGAGAGCGTGGGTGCATACCTCGCCGGCAAGATAGATGACAAAGCTCTGAGCGAGGCGGAGGAGTACTCGTGTCCGGGTTTCGGATCCTGTGCCGGGATGTACACCGCAAATACGATGGCGTGCATAATCGAGGCGCTCGGTCTCTCATTACCCGGGAGCGGCACGATACCGGCGGTTGACGCCAGGAGGACAAGGCTCGCCAAGAAGACCGGAATGATGATCATGGAACTGCTGAAGAAGAAGATCAAGCCGAGGAGTATAGTGAACGAGGGTTCCCTGAGGAACGCCATAGCTGTGGACGTGGCGATGGGCGGCTCCAGTAATGCGGTGTTGCACCTGATGGCGATGGCGAACGAGGCTGATGTGGATCTCAAGCTGGAAACCTTTGACGAGATCAGCAGGAGGACGCCGCAGATAGTGGACATGATGCCGGCTGGGGAGGTAGCCGTGGAGGATCTGGACAGGGCTGGTGGCGTTCAGGGAATACTGAAGCGCCTTGCGGAGAAGGGGCTGGTGAAAACAGACCTGATGACAGTGACCACTAGAACTGTAAAGGAGAACATCAAAGAGGCAGAGATCAGAGGCGACATCATACGCCCTCTCGAGAGACCCGTAAAGCCGACGGGCGCACTGGCGATACTCCGTGGAAACTTGGCTCCAGACGGCGCTGTGATAAAGACTGCTGGATTAAAGAGGATGTCCTTTGAGGGAGATGCTCTGGTCTTCAATTGTGAGGAGGATGGGATTGATGCCGCCTCGAAGGGAAAGATCAAGAAGGGTAACGCCGTCGTGATAAGGTACGAGGGTCCGAAGGGCGGACCTGGCATGAGGGAGATGCTCTCGCTCACCTCCATCCTTTTGGGCATGGGGCTCGGCGAGGAGGTCGCGCTGATTACGGACGGTCGGTTCTCGGGGGCAACACATGGAATGATGGTGGGTCACGTATCGCCGGAGGCTGCCGAAGGTGGACCTATAGCGGTCGTGCGGAACGGCGATAGGATAAAGATCAACTTGGAGAAGAGAACGCTAGAGCTGATGCTCAGTGATGCCGAGCTGAGGAAGAGGCTCGCGAAGTGGAGGACGAGACCTCCGAGGTACACGAGGGGCGCCTTCTACAGATACAGCAGAATGGTGACTTCGGCATCCACCGGTGCGGTGTTAAAGTGAATCGCTGCAAAGAGGACACAGGTCGTCTTTGTAATCACTCGTGGCGCAGTGCGACAACGGGATCCATCTTAGATGCCCTTCTTGCCGGGTAGAAACCTGCCACCAGACTCACTGTGAGAGCAAATAAAAAGACGAGGACGGCTATCTCGGGCCTTATTATCGGCACATACGAGAATGAGGACGCTGAAGATGCACCGCCGAATCCCGAAGGGCTGCCTGTAGCAGTCATGTCGGCGGTTGGGGAGGAGCTGAGCCCAGCCGACAAGACGACGGGTATGAGGAAGGATATCCCCGTGCCCAGGATCAGCCCAAGTATGCCGCCGATCACCCCGAGCATTGCAGCCTCCGAGAGGAATATGGAGAGGACGTCCCTGCCCTTGAAGCCAACAGCCTTCAGGACCCCGATCTCCTTGGTTCTCTCGATAACGGAGACGAACATGATGTTCATAATACCGAGCCCCGCGACGAAGAGCGAGATGCCGGCTATGGAACCCAGGAGTACCGTCAGCATCCCGGTGATGGAGGTGACCACCTGCGTGATCTGCTTCACGGTGAGGATGTTGAGGTTGGTCCCGTAGGTTGCCTTGAGGGTATCCACAACAGCGTCCACGGTATCCGGGTCGACCGTCTTCACGAAGAGGGCGCTGTAACTGGTCTTGCCCAGCATTGAGGAGACGCCCTTAATCGACATGAAGGCGCTGTCGTCCACGGAGACGAGCGCGGTGATGCCGTACGGCTTCAACGATCCCACGACGTCCAGCACCTTCCTGGAGGCGGTGATGCCGCCGAACTCGATGGTCACCGTTTGTCCCACATTGACGAAGGGCGAGGTCATGTCCTGGGGCTGGTAGACGTTCGACCCCACCACCAGATCCGAGTAGCTGAAGCCCTGGTAGAGCCTGCCCTCGTTCATCTCGTACCCCGATATCAGCGCGTCGAAGTATGAGGGGTCAATCCCCACCAGTGTCACCATCTTTGTCTGCTGGGCGCCGTAGACCTTTACCACGGACTGTATCACCGGCACGACCAGCTCCACCCCCGGCATCTGCGAGATTCTGTTGACATCGCTCTGTGTCAGCACTACGGTGGCAGAGGCGGGGCGGACACTTATGGTGTTGGGACCCAGCTTGTTGAACTGGTCCGTTATGCTGCTCGAGATGCCCTCGGTCTGGGATACAAGCGCGATCACCGCGGCCGTGCCAATCATAATGCCGAGTATGGTGAGGGCGGACCTCATCCTCCTCTGCCTTATTCCTCTTGTTCCCCACCTAAGAGTGTCCGATGTTCGCATCAGAGAGACCCACTTTTTCTGTGCCTTCTACAAAGGTATACGGCAACTATCACTGCAACTAAGACGACGACAAGAGGCAGGAAGAACATTATCGCTCCGAATAGCGATGGCTGCTGTCCCTGTTCGTTGGATCCAGACGTGGCGTTCGTGTCTATCGTGAGCCTCATGGGCACATCCATATAGCCGATGAGATTCTGGCCCAGGCTGTCCTTGTAACTGTACTCCAAGCTCACCCCGTAGGTGTCGCTGGTCACGTTCGTGGCCGTGTACGTCAAGGTGAAGGACGACGGTACGTTGATCGGGAGATCTCCGAGGAAGACCCTGTCAAGGCTGACCGGTTGCACGCCCCCGGTGCCGTTGGGCGTAATAATCACGCTCTGCGCCGTGGTGGTTCCCAAGTTTATAAAATTGACTGTAATGGAGAAGGCCTTGCCAGGTGTGATCTTTGGCGGATAGGTCGACGTGCCCAGTATTATCAGATCCACGTTGCCCCTGACGATCACCCCCAAGTAGTTCGTCTGCTGCTTGACCTTGTAATTCATGTCGGTATATGATGCCGTAACCGTTAGGGACATTACAGATCCCGAGGCTGTAGGAGTTGCAAAGATATTCAACGGGATCGTCCGCTCCTCTCCAGGCGCAAGGCTACCTAGAAACCAGCTGCCGTCGCTCCCGATCAGCGCAAGAGGGGCTGCCGCGCCCTGGACGGCGGGAAGCGATAAATAAACCATAAGGGAGTCGGCGATGCCGTCACCATCATTCTTCACGATCAGGTTCAGGTAGTTGTCCCCTCCTGACTTTAGCTCGATCTTACTCATCCCAACATCAATGACGGCCGTTGGGGCGTAGACGGCGGGGACATTTAGCCCGAAGTAGCGGCTGTCCTGCTTGGCCCTGGAGAGGCTGTCGTAGTATGTTAAAGAGACTGAGGACTGATATGCGATTCCCGCAGACGCCGGGTTGACGTAAACATTCGCCTGCAGTGTTATCTGCTCCCCAGCCTTGATCCTGTCGATGAACCATCTGCCATCAGAGTCCTGAAGCACCATTGGAAGTCCAGTTGCCGTTGAGGGCGGCATGGTTAGAACCGCCTGAACGTAGGTCGCATCGCTGTCGCCCTTGTTATTGATGGTGATGTTGAGCGTGTTCATCTCCCCCGCCTTCAGATCCTGCGGTGCAAGTCCTATCTCGAAGTTTACCGCTGGCGACGTGTTGAAGGGGACGCTGAGCGTCAGGTACTTTGTATCCGTTCTAGCTTTTATGTAGTCGGAGTAGGTGAGGGAAAGGGTGGCTTGGTAAGTCTGACCTGCTGACGAAGGCGAAGCGTATATGGTGAGGGGAATTGAGACCTCATCGTTCTTGTTTATGGCGTTGTATGTCCACCTTCCATCGCTGTTGATCAATGATAAGGGAGAGGAGCCGGTCGCCGCACCGGGCATGACCAAGGACGCCGTAACGGAAGCTGCGTCGGCGTCGCCTATATTCTTCAGCTTTAGCGTCAGAACGTTGTTCTGACCAAGGACGAGTTCGTATGGAGCGATGCTGGCAGCAATGGACGCGCCCGTGACGTTGAGGGATGGGACGTTGACACCGATGGCTCTGGTCTCAGTCTTTGCGCCGTAGTAGTTGTAGGTTAGGGTGAACGTCAGCTGATAGGAGCTGCCTGCCGCAGAGGGGCTTACGTAAATGTTGGCAGATATGGAATAGTAATCAAAGGAACCGAGGTTGTCGAGGTACCACTTCCCGTCGCTTCCATTCAGGATCATCAAGGATCCGCCGGTCGCCGAAGAGGGCAGGGAGAGGGCGACAAATGTCTGGCTCGCTGTATCTTCGCCAATGTTCCTTATCGTGAATGTGACTTGGTTGTTGGACCCGGCAATTAGCGTCTGGGTGCTTGCCGTGATCGTCAAATTCGGTGGGGTGCCTGCAGCGACGGGCTGAATCGATAGCACGGGCGCCATCAAAAAGACGAGAATGAGGCACGAAACAAGCGCCCATTTTCCGAGGTTGATGGGAGTTCTCCTCCCTGAATCATCTCTTGAACTTGAACCTTTGGATTCGTTAAATACCTTCTGAAGAATATTTCTTTTAGGCATTCTGTACTACCTCCTTTTCTAATATACCGTCCTTTAACCACCAGACCCTGTGGCAGTACTTGGTCAACTGTAGGTTGTGTGTGACCATTATAACCGTAACCCCATTGTTTTTGTTGAGCGTGTTGAGTACCCCGATGATCTCCGCTGCCGACTTGGAGTCGAGGTTGCCCGTGGGCTCGTCCGCCAAGATTATCTTCGGGTCGTTTGTCAGTGCCCGCGCTATGGCAACCCTTTGCTGTTGCCCGCCGCTTAGCTCGCTCGGCTTGTTCAGCTCGAACCCCTTCAATCCCACCAGAGCAAGTGCCTCCAATGCCTTCTCCTTCCTTGCGCGGCTCGGCTTGCCGGATGCTATCAGTGGGACCTCCACGTTGTCCGCCGCGCTCATATATGCCAGCAGGTTGAAGGTCTGGAATACGAAACCGAGCTTCTTGTTTCTAAGCTCTGCGAGCTTGTCGTCGCTGAGTCTGGATATGTCCACACCGTCGATCAGGACCTGACCCTTCGTCGGTCTGTCAAGGGCTCCGAACAGGTTGAGGAGCGTGGACTTTCCACTGCCAGAAGGACCCACTAGGGCGATGAACTCGCCCCTCCTGACCTTCAATGAGACGCCACAAAGGGCGGGGTAGTCTATCTTGCCCAATCGGTAGATCTTCCACAGGTCATTTGTGACAATGACTTCTTGGTTCTGCGCAGCCATGTTCCCACCACTCACCCTCGCTTTTCCAGCCTTTTGTTCAGATCCTCAAACCTTTCAGCGGATTCGTCGATTATCTTCCTTAGCTCCTCAATTATCTGATCGGAGAGGTTCTCCTCCAAACCGCTCCTGAGATCAAGAAACGCCGCAAATAACCTTTTAACTGATTCCTGCAATTTGACGCTCTTCTCTGGCGGTATATGGAACCACAGCGCCTCCAAAAAAGGCGGGTCCCACCTGGCCTCCCTTCCGAATCTCTTTTTCATCCTCCTCTGTTCTTCGAGAAGCATTTTGCCCTTATCCGTCAGTTTGTAGCGTTTCATCCCGTCCTCTTCCATCGGCAGCTCTCTTGTAAAGCCGTTGTCCTGGAGCCAGGCTAGGAGGGGGTAGATTGAGCCGGGGCTTGGTTTCCAATGCCCACTCGTTCTCTTCTCGATCTCGTTCATTACCTCCGAGCCCGACATTGGTTTGTCGGATAGCAATTCAAGCAATTGGTATCGCAGGAACCCCTTTGGGACCGCGGCCATATGCGTCATCCAACGCCTGAAAAGAGGGGGTGGCAAAGGTGACTCAAACACGATATCATCACCGATATCAAATAAGATATCCTTGCGCCTATATATATTTTCCTGAGGTGATCGAGTGCTGAGGCGCGGACGTCACGCTACTCGAAAAATACAAAACGATTTATATGGACGTCAACCCTGTTTTACGATGTATTACGGTGGCAAAAACAGAAGAGTGAAAACTTGAACGGGCTAGACGTAATCCTTGCTGCATTGCAATCTTATGGGTACGCAGGGACCTTCATAATCGGACTCTTGGGGAACGCTGTCCCATTCCTGCCGGTACCCTACCTGGTTCCCATCTTCCTCCTCTCAACAATCCTCAACCCCTTGTGGGTCGCCATATCGGTGGGCATAGGCGCGAGCTTTGGGAAGTGTGTATCATACCTGATCGGGAGGGGAGGGTGGAGGATGCTCGGCGAAAAAAGGCAGAGGGAGCTGGAGTGCTTCAGCACCCTCCTGGGCAAGTACGGGGCGGTCGCGGTATACCTCTTTGCCTCGTTGCCCCTTCCGGACGACATAATTGTTATACCGTTCGGGATGATGAAGTACAGCTTCAAGAGGTTCTTTGCGGCGCTCATACTCGGGAAGCTCACGCTGGGTTTAATTGTGGCTTACACCGCAAGCTACTCCTTCGAAATCGCCAAGATCTTTCTGGGCGGGGGCAACCCCATTATAACCACTGCCGCATCCGTCATCTTCATGCTACTGATGATGGCGATGATCTTCAGGATCAACTGGATCGAGGCGGCAGAGTTCATCGACAAGAACGGCGTCTGGGCTTACATCAAGCTCCTTATAGGGAGAACATCCAGGCGCGGGAAGGAAGAGAGAGCCAGAGAATAGCCTTTAAATTTCAAGACAGCGTAACCATCTGTGGCGATTGACGTGAAGGTCACCCTTATCGCGCATACACCAGATCCGGAGAGGGTTGTAGCCGCAGCGGCGAGGCAGTGCTACTCCAAGTACAGCGCCACGAAGGCGCTGAGTGAACTGAAGGACGAGGATATAAAGAGGCAACTGAGGAGGCGCATAAGCGACGGCCACCTCTCGGTCCTCGAGCACGCAAGCTTCACCTTTGCCATAGAGGGGATCTCGAGGGCGTGCAGCCACCAGCTGGTCAGGCACAGGATCGCATCATACTCGCAGCAGAGCCAGAGGTACGTGAGGCTGGAGGAGATGGAGTTTGTTCTGCCGGATAGCGTCGCCGCCAACGAAGAGAGCAAGATAAAATACCTGGAAGCTTTGGAGCGGTGCAGGGGCTGCTACGCCGACCTGCTGAAGATGGGCATCCCGACCGAGGACGCAAGGTACATCCTCCCACAGGCCTCTCCGACGAAGATCGCCGTCACCATGAACGCCAGGTCCCTGATGAACTTCTTTGAACTGAGGTGCTGCCTATCAGCGCAGTGGGAGATAAGGAGGCTTGCGGAGGAGATGCTCAGGCTGGTCAAGGGCGTCGCTCCGACGATGTTCGAGAACGCCGGACCGTTCTGCGTGAGCAGGAAGATCTGCCCCGAGAAGAAGTACGACTGCCCGAAGTGGGTCGAACTGTACAAGAAATAGTTCTTGACGATCACCAATGGGACGGCATGCATCTGATATTACTGTCGTTGTTCCCCAGATCAGAGGCGCCTTGGAGTTGCTCGAACAGCACTCTGAAGTATAATAACAAAAAGTTGTCCGGATACTGAGATCGAGAGGTCAGCCTGCCAAGCAAATCATAAGTGAATTCTATTGGGGCGGGTATGGTGCGCCCCATCTTTCGCTCCACCGCTGCACGCCCTGCTGAAGTGTCCGAATGATCCAGAAACTTCGGGTTCGGGTTGGCCGCTATCATGTCGGCCAGAAGCTGTGAGTGGCCCTCCCAGTTGACGGTGTTGTTGATGGCGAGCCCTTTATATTGGGCAGAAAATGCCCTCACGTAGCCATCCGTCTTATTTATCATCGAGTCTGATGGTGTTCTGTTATGCGAGCCAGTCTGATCTGTGGCTCACAGATATGGTTCTCCACACCTCAGCAAGGAAGTGGTCCTCGTGGGAGTACCTGTCTTGGATGAGGTGCAGGAACTGGCCAAACGGGATCAGCCTCTCATTCGCGTTCCCGCTCCACTGCGGCGAATTTAGCGCACCTAACGCCCTCTGTCATAGGTATGACTCCCTGCGGTCGTTTGTGGTGTGGGTTGTAAGACCATGCCAGTTGGGGTTGTTGATGAGGTAGAAGAAACCAGAGATGGTACCGGCGGAGTCGACGGCGTAGTCAGCGCTCGCTGTTACCCTAGCCTCCTCCGGCGAGAATCCCGCCGAGTAGGCGATATAGTAGGTAAGGTAGTAGTGCGTGTCGGCGTCGAAGGCTAACACGGGCTGTACTGATACAACCGCCAAGATGGCGGAGAACAGCAGAATTGTTGCGTCCTACGCATCAATCAGACTGCTCCTGTTTTTGTAGGAACTTGTAAAAAAGGGTTATTTACCCTCCTTCTGCTTCAGCCTTGCCTTCTTCCGTAGCTCTGCCTCGCGAAAACGCCTCTTCTCCTCATCGGTTTCAGGAACTAACCTAGGTACACGCGTGGGTTTCCCGCTCTCGTCCAGCGCTACCATGGTACAGTATGCCGAGGCGGCGTGTGCGACCACGCCAGTTCTGGGGTTTTCTGCTTCGACCCGGACGCCGATCTCCATGGATGTGTTCCCGACGTAGTTGACGGATGCTCTCAGTATGAGGAGGTCGCCGATCTTTACCGGCTTGTGAAAGTCCATCCGATCCATCGAGGCGATGACCACGTTGCACCGTCCATGGCGTTGGGCTACGGCAGCAGCAACCTCGTCAATGTAGCGGACGATGGCCCCACCGAAGACGTTTCCGGCAGGGTTCGCATCGGAGGGAAACATCCACCTGGTAGAGACAAGAGCAGACTCGCTTACCCGTTTCGCAACATCCATAAAAACACCAACTCTAATATCGATAAAAAGCTTAAAAAATGTTTAGATTTCGATGAGAATTTCCATAAACGGGGACTGTTGCCAGCGAGAACCACTTGGGGAAAAGCATTATAGCACAACAATGGATCACTCGATCAGTATTTGGTGAGAAATTATGGGATTTGTTAAGGTTGCTGAGATCCAAGAGATCCCTGTGGGCACCATGAAGATGGTCAAGCTCGGGGAGAAGGAGATCCTGATCGTTAACATAGGCGGAAAGTTCTACGCGATAGGGAATAAGTGCACCCACATGGGAGGAGACCTCTCCAGGGGCAGGCTTGAAGGCAACATGGTGACGTGCCCAAGGCACGGTGCCAAGTTCGACGTAACGACAGGAAAATCTATCGCAGGACCGAAGATTGGCTTCCTGCGCGTGAAGACTGGCGATGAACCGGCATATGAAGTGAAGGTCGAGGGCAACGATATATTGCTCAAAATTGATTGATAGGATAGCGTTAAAGGATTGTTAGAACAAGGAAGGGAACGGTGTACAGATTGGAGAGCGACCCACCTCGAGGCAGTGAAGGCGAAACCAGCGGCGGCGCTTGCAGTAGTGCAGGCAGCGATCCCTTTAATGAGGTCGCCAAGGCCATCCTAGCTACCCTCAAGAAGAAGGGAGGGCGCGTGGAGTTCTCTGAGATAGAGAAGTGGGCGGACTCTACGGAGGTCGGCAAGTACACTCTGAGGACGGTTGTCAACGAGCTTATCGATGCGGGTAAACTGAAGGCCCCCGAGGGATTTTACGATAGCGGAGAGGAGCTGGAACCCCCGGTACCCAAGGTGGTGGAGCTACCGCGCGCCTCGGAGAGGGACATGGGTAGGATGAAGGAGTACTTCCGCGAGTACTGGAGCGTTGGAATGCTTAGGCTTTTTGATGATATGAGCAGGTCCGGAATGAAGGACGCCAACGTGGTGCTCAGGGAAATGACTGAGGCGGGTTACGTAGAACTCACACCCTCGAGTGTTGTAAATGCCACGGAGAAGCTGAGGAAGGAGGGCGGATCCGAGAAGGGGATCACCAAGGGCGACTCCAAACTCGATCTGGCGCGGTTCTAGCCATGCGCAGAGATAAAAAAGTAAAAAAGTCTCGTGCTGACCACTAGTCTTGGTGACAGGTAATGGCAATAGTCCCAGAGGATAAGGAAGCAAAGACCATAGGCATCTTTAACGGAACCGCGAAGGTCGGGGAGATCTTGGCAGGGTTCACGCAGCTGGCCCTGACCCCCCAGGACATGACCAGTCCGGTGGCGCTCCAGATGGCTATAAGCAGGATCTACGAGGCGATGACGAAGGCCGTCGCCTCTGGACCGAAGAAGAAGTACGTGGCGGAGGTAAAGTTTACGGACTCCATGGGCAATCCGGTCGTCCTGGCGCTTGACCTTGGGGAGAGAATGCCACCATTTATGAACAGGGAGGTAAAGGCACGCATCCTCATCGAGCTGTTCGAGGAGTCCGCAGGTTCATCGAGCCCATAAGTTGAGCGGTACAAGGAACCTCACGATCTTCTTAGTTAATTTATTATGGTGAAAAGGGAAGGGCGTGGAATCCTTTCCCCTTTTAGCCCTTCCTGCATGCAACGAGTTTACATAGTGAGTCGTAGGAGCCCTTCTTGCCCAACTCAAAGGCCTTTAGGTTCTGCTCAATGGTCTTCTTTGGCACGGTCTCCGATATGCTCTCCCTGATGTGGCTCTCCTCGACCGGAAACGACTCAAGCGCCGAGAGGCACCCCAAGAAGACCGTGTTCTCTGTGTTCACGTTTCCAGCCTTCCTAGCCAACCCTTGGGCGTCGACCACCGCTATGTTGGGCGTCCACCCCCTCAGCCTCGAAACGATCTCCTCGAGGGTGATGTATTTTGACCCCTTCTCCAGGATGATCTTGGAGGTCTCGACGGGCGGGCGCATGATCCTGCTGTTCATCAGGACTATACCGCCCTTCTTCAGGTACTCCACGTAGCGCAGTGCCTCAATCGCTTCCAGAGCGACTATGATGTCAGCCCCCCCGTATGGTATCAGGGGCGAGAAGGCGTCCTTCCCTATTCTCATGTGGACGAAGACGGTCCCGCTCCTCTGCGAGAGCCCGTACATCTCCCCGGTTATCGCCCTCTTGCCGCTCTTAACGCATGCGTTCCCCATGACGCTTGTCAGCAGGACAAGCCCCTGCCCGCCGACCCCGCATATGAATATGTTGAAGCTCATGGTCTCATCTCACCTTGCCCCTGGCCTCTTTATCGCCGAGAACGGGCAGAGTTTGGAGCAGACCGAACACCCGTCGCATATATCCGGCGAGATCCTGGGCTGCCTGTCCCCGTCTATCTCGTAGGCCGGGCAGTAGAACGTCCTCAGGCACATGTACGGTCTCTTGCAGATGTTCTTATCAACATAGAACGGGATGATCGGCTCGCCCCTCCTCCTCTTGTTCCTGTCGCCGTAAAGGGCACACTCCCTCCTTGAGATCACCACGGAGAGCCCGTCGAACTCCAGCGCCCTCCTGAAGACTTCGACGTTGTTCTTGATGTCATACGAGTCGACTATCTCCACAAACCCAACCCCGATCCCCCTGCAGATGCCCTCTATGGAGACCTTCTTCCCCTGCCTCCAGCCAGCGGTGAACTCTGTGGAAGGGTTTGACTGCTGCCCGGTCATGGCGGTCACAGAGTTGTCAAGGATGATCAGGGTAAACTTGTTCCCGTTGTGTACGGCGTCTATGATGGCGGGTATCGTGGCGTGGTAGAATGTGGAGTCACCGACGACGGCAACAGGCCTCTCCTCGATGGCGTGTGAAAGACCATTGGCCACTCCTACTGAGGCGCCCATGCATAGAGAGCTGTCGGAGTGTGATATGGGCGGGAAGATCCACATGGAGTAGCAGCCGATGTCGTTGGTAAAGAAGTGATCCTTGCCCTTGACCGCCTGAGCCTTGAGGGCCTGGTTAAGGGCTACGAACGTGGCCCTGTGGGGGCATCCGGCGCAGAAGGTCGGGTTCCTCTCCGGGATCATGCCCTTCAGCCTCCTTGCCTCCTCCACGACGGCATCGTAATCTGGGTACTTCAGGCCCAGAGCGGAGGCTATGCCCTTGACGACGATGCTCGGGTTGTACTCCCAGGCTTCCGAGAATGTCTTTGAGTACTTCCCGAAGATCGCCACGGAGGGGTTGGCGTCCTTCGCGATGGCGCAGACCTCCCTCTCAAGATAGGGTGAGAGCTCCTCCACGACGATGGCCTTCCTCAGACCCTTAAGGAAGTTCCCGACGAGGTCCCTGGGCATCGGGTAGGTGGTCCCCAGCTTGAGTACCTTGACCTTCGATTCCAAGTTCAGTATCTTCAGCGCCTCTAGGACGTAGAGGTAGGAAACTGAAGACGTTATTACTCCAACGTCAGAGGTGGCGTCCTTTACGATGTTGAACTCCGAGCCCTCAAACTCCTCAGCAAGTCTCCCTGCCCTCTCGAGCATCCTCAGCTTCTTCTGCCGCGCGACCTCGCCCAGCGTCGTGAACTCTTCCTTCAGATCCTTCCACTTTACCCTCTTGAACTCCTTCATGTTGATATCTTCCAGCTTGACGATCCCGCTCTGGTGGTTGACCCTCGTCACCGTCCGCATGATCACCGGAACCCCGTGCCTCTCGGAGATCTCGAAGGCCCTCTTCACCATTTCCTTCGCCTCCTGCGGAGAGGACGGTTCAAGCATGGGTATGTAGGAGTTGGGCGCGATCTTCATCTGGTAGTCGAGGGCTCCTAATGCATCCGAGAAGGTATCCAGAACCTCAGAGGTCGGGGCGCCCGGGTAAAAGGCAACGACCTTGACGTTGGATTCAAAGGCACCCCTTGCGATTGCCTCGTTGCAGAGCATGAAAGCGTCTCGTCTCTCATTTGCTATCACATCTT
>Ga0194112_10000659_pt1 | contig 50383 bp, 40 predicted proteins | sample TA2MahC400mmetaG_FD_146191 | JGI IMG/M metagenome (GOLD analysis project Ga0194112, IMG submission 146191) | Freshwater microbial communities from Lake Tanganyika, Tanzania - TA2015016 Mahale Deep Cast 400m | ecosystem: Environmental > Aquatic > Freshwater > Lake | place: Tanzania: Lake... | reverse complement strand
GATCGTGCCGGGAGATGAACCGGTAATCATCAGGGCCGGCAAAAGAAAGTTTTATAAAGTCGCGGCGAAAAAATCGTTTTGAATGCCGTCGCTTTTTCCTATAATTGAGCAACTCGACCATCGAGCAGGCAGTCATATTACACTAATCCATCCGGAGGAACGGCATTGTCATTCGTCCCGAAAAAAGTATTTTTCACCAAGGGTGTCGGAAGACACAAAGAGTATCTTTCATCGTTCGAGCTCGCGCTGAGGGATGCAAAGATCGAAAAGTGCAATCTTGTAACCGTTTCAAGCATCTTCCCGCCCAAGTGCCAGCGCATCAGCGTCGAGGAAGGATTGAAACTGCTCTCGCCCGGCCAGATCACCTTTGCGGTCATGGCGCGCAACTCGACCAACGAATATAACCGGCTCATATCGGCTTCGGTGGGTGTGGCTATCCCTGCCGACGATACGCAGTACGGCTATCTCTCCGAACACCACCCATACGGCGAGTCGGACGAACAGTCCGGCGAGTATGCCGAGGATCTTGCGGCCACAATGCTTGCCACGACGCTCGGTATCGAGTTCGATCCGAACAAGGACTGGGACGAGCGGGAAGGCATCTACAAGATGAGCGGCAAAATCATCAATTCCTACAATATCACGCAGTCGGCCGAGGGCGAAAACGGTCTCTGGACAACCGTCATTTCCTGCGCGGTTCTGCTGCCCTGAACAGATCAAGAGCTCTGCCGCCGCAGTGCGGGGCAACATCCACCGCCCGCCGTGGAGATGCGGGCACATCGCTTACATACGGAAACGGGGAACAGGGTCGGAAGACCGGTTCCCCGTTTTCTTTCATTCCGCATCCTTTTTGTAACTTATGGAGTTTCTTGCCTCCCTGGAGCATATCCGCACGCTTGACGAACTGATCCTGTGGGGCGGCTATGTCCTGCTCTTTGCCATCGTTTTCGCCGAAACCGGGCTGTTCGCAGGGTTCTTTCTGCCCGGCGACTCACTGCTGATCACTGCCGGGCTGATAGCCGCGTCGGGCAAACTTGACATCGTTGCCGTCATCGCGACGCTGAGCTGTGCCTCCGTACTTGGCGATACGACCGGTTATCTCATAGGAAGGCAGTTGCAGAAAAGTCTGTTTTCAAAGCAGGAGACGATTTTTTTCCACCGCGAGCATCTGAAGAAAACCGAGGCGTTCTATGAAAAGCATGGAGCGAAAACCGTTTTTCTCGCCCGGTTCGTACCGGTAGTACGCAGTTTTGCCGCAACGCTCGCGGGCGTTGCCGGCATGCCGTACCGGATATTTCTCTTTTACAGCGTGAGCGGCGCCGTGCTCTGGGTGCTTTGTTTCACGCTGACCGGTTATTATATAGCTACCCTGTTCCCTGAGGTGGTGGGCTATCTGCATGTGGTGATCATGGCGGGAATCGTGCTGATCGTCATCAGCGCCATCAGACACCTCAGACCCGGAAAACATTCATGAACCTACTCTCCCTGTGATGTATGACTGAATCCTTACATACCGATGTTCTGGTGATCGGCAGCGGCATCGGCGGCCTCTATTTCGCCATCAATATGGCCGAACATGCAAAGGTTACCATCATTACCAAAAAAGAAAGTTCAACGTCGAACACCAACTGGGCTCAAGGGGGCATAGCGGCCACAATCGACAGCGGCGATTCGGCCGAACTGCATATTGCCGATACGCTCAATGCCGGCGCCGGACTCTGCAACCGCGACATGGTTGCCATAATGGTGAATGAGGGCCCGGAGCATATCCGGCGCCTTATCGAACTCGGGGTAAGGTTCACCACGTCCGATCACGACCATCTGCATCTCGGCAAGGAGGGAGGGCATTCGCGCAGCAGAATCGTGCATGCGCATGATTTCACCGGGCGCGAGGTTGAGTCGGCACTGCTCGACCGGGTGAACGCCCATCCGAACATTACCCTGCTGGAACACCATTTCGCCATCGAACTGCTGACGGAACACCATCTGGGCATCAAGACCAACGATATCACCTGTTACGGCGCATATGTGCTCGATTCGATGCAGCGCAGGCCGAAAAAAATCATGGCCAGGGTTACCCTGGTGGCTTCGGGAGGGCTCGGCCATGTGTACAAGCATACCACCAACCCGGATATCGCTACCGGCGACGGTATAGCGATGGCTTACCGGGCCGGTGCGGAGATTGCCAATATGGAGTTCATCCAGTTCCACCCGACGTCGCTCTATCATCCGAAAGCAAAATCGTTCCTGATTTCAGAGGCTGTCAGGGGGTTCGGCGGCATCCTGAAGCTGAAAAACGGCCAGGAGTTCATGCACAAATACGACAAGCGGCAGAACCTGGCTCCGAGGGATATCGTGGCAAGGGCTATCGACTCGGAGATCAAGAAGTCCGGCGAAGAGTGCGTCTTTCTCGACGTGACCCATATCGACGCGGCCAAGACCAGGGAGCACTTCCCCACCATCTGCGAAACCTGTCTGCAGTACGGTATCGACATTACCAGAGAGATGATACCGGTCGTTCCGGCCGCGCACTATTCCTGCGGAGGCATCCGCACCGACGAGATGGGCAGGACGACGCTCAACCGTCTGTACGCCTGCGGCGAATCGAGCTGTACGGGCGTGCATGGAGCGAACAGGCTTGCCAGCAATTCGCTGCTCGAAGCCCTCGTTTTCGCATGGCGCTCCTACGAGGATATCTGCCGCCAGATCCCTCTTGTTGAGAACGATACCAGGTTTCCCGACTGGGACGACAGCGGAACGGTCAGTCCCGAAGAGTGGATTCTTGTGTCGCACAACAAACGAGAGGCCCAGGAGGTGATGAACGACTATGTCGGCATCGTACGCAGCGACCTGCGCCTGCAGCGGGCAAAACGAAGAATCGATTTCCTGAAGGAGGAGACCGAAGCTTACTACAAGAAAACCAAGATCACCACCCAGGTCCTCGAATTGCGCAACATGATCAAGGTTGCAAGCCTGATCATCGAAAGCGCCATCAAACGCCGCGAATCGAGAGGACTCCACTACACCACCGACTACCCGGAACGCGACGACAAGCATTTTCTTATCGACACGGTGCTGCGGTCGTTCTGAAGAAAGGAGCCGGGATTGAAGAGGAAGAGTTGCCCACGGATTAACACGGATTGGCACGGATTATTGGGTTACGCTCTATGTGTTACACTTTCTTGCTATTGAGCTTTCGAGCTGTCTCGCTATCCGCCATGAAGAAGAAGATCGCGGTTCCCGCTTATTGAATGCGGATTTTCACGGATGGAAGAGTGTGGGATGTGAGTCGTGGGCCGGAAGCCCGGGGATTGAAGAGGAAGAGTTTTGCCCACGGATTAGCACGGACCAAGAGCAGGGGACGTTGTTTTGCAGCTCAAGTTACATTCAAGCATGGGACTTATGGGACGAATGAGACGTATAGAACTCAGGAAGACTGTTTGCAGGGGTTTTTCGTAAGTCCCATAGGTCCTATTTGTCCCATAAGTGCTATTCTTTCTCCCCCTCCCCCATTATCAATTAATCTTCTCCTGCCAGTCTCTGGCGTAGCGGAAGTCTATGCCGGGGGTTCGGCTTGAGATTTTGGCGATGACCGGCATCATTCTTTTGTACTGGTTGCGGACGACCATGGCTCTTACGCGGTCGTAGAATGCGGGAGAAATGCCTTCACGGAGAATGGCCTGGCGGTCCATGCGTTTTTCGAGCATCATGTAGAGCAGGCAGTCGACTTCTTCGTATGAGAAGCCGAGGTCGGCTTCGTCGCTCTGCCCTTCCCAGAGGTCGGCGGACGGGGCTTTGGCAAGCAGCGGTTCGGGAATGCCGAGATGGCGGGCAAGGCCGCGGAGCTGGGTTTTGTAGAGGTCTCCAACAGGATTGACTGCCGATGCCATATCGCCGAAAAGGGTACCGTATCCAAGCAGCAGCTCGGTTTTGTTGCTCGTTCCGATGACGAGGCTTCTGTCTCTTGCAGAGATATCGTAGAGATAGACCATCCTGGTGCGAGACATGATGTTGCCTCTCCTGAGCCTTTCTTCCCGGGGCATAGTGCCGATAAAGGCATCGGCCGCGGATGAAATGTCAATGGTCTGGGAAGGGATGCCGAGTTTGTCGACGAGCAGCCGGGCATGTTCGACGCTTTCGGGACTGCTCGACCGATAGGGCATGAGCAGGGCGAGTACATGAGAAGGGCCGAAGGCTCTGGCGGCAAGCTCGCAGACCACGGCGGAATCGATGCCACCGGAGAGCCCGACAACTACGGAGTGGAAGCCGAATTTGCGGATTTCTTCAAGAAGAAACGACTTGAGCAGCTCTTCAACGATTTCGTAGTCGAGATGGAGTTCTTCAGCTTTCATCATACATGCAGCGTATCGATTAAACGGATTATACCTCTTTCGACAACGAACAGAGCGATACTCACGACGACAAGCAGAAGCGAGGCGTTTGCATGGGGCACCCGGACAGGAGGCGGATTGCGTTTGAACAGCTCGTTTATGCCGTCGATGAGAATGACAACGGCATATACGGCCGCAACGGAAGCAAAAAGCCAGCTCCATCCACCGAAATAGTAAAAGGGTTCGACGAGCCAGAGGGGAGTAAGGGAAAAAGCTGCCAGCGCTGCAGCGTCTGTATCTGAAGCTGCGGCCTGACCGCTGCCGAGGAGGCGAATCATGCCGCCGGTAACAAGGTAGAGCGCCGCGATATCGAGCATGAAGGTGGCAAGCGCAGTGTACATGGCCAGACGTGGCGTGCCGACAAGGGGAAACTTCACAAGCTGAACCATGGCGATGACCGGCAGGGCGTAGTCTTTCTGAAGATTCAGTTCAGCTGAACTTCGGGCGGAGAAAAAATCCTGCAGGAATTTCCGTCGGGAAAAAAGAACCGCCGCTATGGAGAGAAAAAGCCTTTTTATATCCATCTGCGTTATCTCCTGAGCCATCGTTCGGGGTTCTGCTTGACAGTCCCTTTCCATATCTCGAAATGAACGACCGAACCTCCTTCGGGCATTTTGCCCGAAACGCCGATAAGTTGCTGCGATTTGATGATGTCGTTTTTCGCCACGTTCAGTGAGCCGAGATTTGCGTAGACGGTCAGAAAGGAGTCCGGGTGCCTGACGATCACGATATTTCCGAAAGTCGGAAGATATGCTATCTGCACGACTTTTCCGCCCGATACCGCCCTTACGGGCGTACCGACCGGCACAGATATGTCAATGCCGTTATTGGTCGAAACGATTTTCAGGTCGCTGTCTTCGCTCGTACCGAACCTTTTCGATACGACGCCTCCCCTGACCGGCCAGGGCAGCATTCCGTATGCCTTGTTGAAATCGGCGGAAACGCGCTCGATCTCTTTTGACGAGTAGTCGGGAACGACGGTCGGAGTCTGTTTCGATGCGTATTGCTTCGGCGCCGTCTTTGCCTCCGCAGCGGGCGTTTTCGGAGCGGAAGATGCGGATGGAGTCTGGATTGTACTGCCCGAGGCAAGTTTCTGCTGTTCGAGACGCTGCTGTTCGAGGCGCGCCGCTTCAGCCCTTCTGCGCTCTTCCTCCAGCCGCTTCTGTCGGGCCTCCTCGGCTGCCACGGCCTTCTGCTCGGCGAGTACGAGATTCCTGATTTTCGACTGGATCTGCTGCCGCTGCTTTTTTGCCGTCTCCAGCTGGGCCGAGTACTGCTGTTTGTCTTTTTTGAGCTGCACGAGCGCAAGTTCTTTCTCTTTGCGCGTCCGGGCATAGCTCTTCAGATGCTGCTCCTGTTCTTTGAGCACCGCGGCTTTTTGCCGGAAGCGCTTTTTAAGCGTCGCCTGGTTATTTTCGAGCTGGGCGGCATTTTTTCTCAGTTTTTCGACATTGGCGCTGACCGCTCTTGAAAAAAATCCGATGTATTGGGCCCTGGCAAGCGCTTCGTTAACCGATCCGGACGAGAAAAGATGTTCGGCTTCCCGGTTGCGCCCGTATTTGTAGACGGATATGGAGGTCCTGCGAAAATCGCCGGTCAGCCGCGCATGCTTTTTCCGGTTCGCTCCGATTTCACTGCCGAGACTGTCTATATCATCGTCGAGCTCGGCAAGATAGCTCTGGTTTTCTGCGATCAGCTTCTCGGTAACGAGTATCTGGCGTCGGATGTTTTCGAGAGTGGCAAGCGATCGCTTCTCCTTGCTGGCCGTCGCGTTGAGCTTCGACTGGTATGTGCGCAACTCCTTCTGCAGCTTTTTCAGGGTCGCCTCGATCGTCTGGCGCTCTTTTGTTATCTGCCGGATCTCGTCGTTGGTGACCGGATCAGACAGGGCCGGAAGAGATGAAACAACGAAAGGAAGAAAGAAAAACAGGAACAGAAGCATCCTGCGGAATCTGCGAACTGTCTCTGGATGGTATTGTATGCTCATGATGGACATAACATGTCTTCTGTCAGTGAAAATAAAGCAAGCGGCTGTTCGATCCGATTGACAAGAGGGAACCTCTGCAAAGTTATGACGCACAGAAATGCTGCGTTGACCGGTGCTCGAAATCTTCATATGCTGCAGTGTACTCTCAGGTTTCTCCGCTCCCGCGCCCAAATACTCGCGCTCATTCAGGGAGATTGCTTCTCTGATCGCTTCTTTGATCGGTCATCACACTTTTCAGAGGTTCCCAGGAAGCCATATGAAAGGTTAATCATAAATTTTTTCATCCGAAAAAAGGGCGGGTTGTTTTTTTTCTGTTTTTTTTGGATCGAAATCAGTAAATATGGGTTTTTTCACGACTCAGGAGCACCATGGACAAGCTTGTCATTCGAGGAGGAAACCGTCTGTCCGGGCGGGTTACCGCTTCCGGATCGAAAAACTCTTCACTTCCTGTCATTGCTGCGACGCTGCTCGTCGGCGAAGGCCGGTTTACGCTGCACAGAATACCCGACCTGCAGGATATCCGCACGTTCACCGGTCTGCTCGATCACCTCGGAACGGAAACGTCGTTTTCAGACAATACCCTCACGGTTTCGGCGGAAAATGTAGAAAGCATTCTGGCGCCTTACGAGCTTGTCAAGAAAATGCGAGCGTCGATCTACGTGCTCGGACCGCTGCTCGCAAGATTCGGCGAGGCAAGGGTGTCGCTGCCGGGAGGATGCGCGTTCGGACCCAGACCGATCGATCTGCATCTGATGGCCATGGAGAAGCTCGGCGCCGAGATCTCCATCGAAACCGGTTTCATCAGAGCAAAAGCGAAAAAAGGAAAACTGCAGGGCGGGTGTATCGACTTTCCGATCTCGTCGGTGGGCGCTACCGGAAATGCCCTTATGGCTGCCGTTCTGGCTGAAGGAACCACGACGCTCGTCAATGCCGCGGCCGAACCTGAGATCGAAACCCTTTGCAGGTTTCTTTCGGCAATGGGAGCCCACATAGAGGGCACCGGAACGACGGAACTGCGGATCGAGGGAGTCGATCGGCTGAGAGCTGTTGAATTCACCAATGTGTTCGACAGGATCGAGGCCGGCACCCTGCTTGCAGCTGCGGCCATAACAAAAGGAAGCATCACTCTGGACGGCGTGGAACCGCTGCAGCTCCGGTCGGTGCTGAAAAAGTTCTCTCTTGCTGGCTGCGATGTCACCCATTCCGACCAGAGCGTGACGCTCGAAAGCCCGGAAACACTCAGGGCTACAAGCGTTACGGCAAAACCGTACCCTTCGTTTCCGACAGACATGCAGGCGCAGTGGACCGCCCTCATGACGCAAGCCGAGGGGGTCAGCAGGATTACCGACAAGGTCTATCACGAACGGTTCAACCATATTCCGGAGCTCAACCGCCTCGGCGCTCATATCGACATCCTTAAAAACCAAGCTGTCGTGCATGGACCGCGGAAACTCTCGGGCACGAAAGTCATGTCAACCGATCTGAGAGCGTCAGCCTGTCTGGTGCTTGCCGGGCTTGTTGCCGACGGCGTTACCGAAGTACTTCGGGTCTATCACCTTGACCGGGGCTACGAAAAAATAGAAGAGAAACTCTCCGGGCTCGGAGCGGAAATATCGAGAGAGAAGTACCAGGAGTTCATCTGAAAAAAAGATCCGGAAAGATGAATATTGTTTTGCTAATTCTCTCCGAAGAGTTATATTAACAGCCTCTAAAGCGAAGGTTTGAGGGCCCTTAGCTCAGTTGGTCAGAGCAAGCGACTCATAATCGCTGGGTCGTAGGTTCAAGTCCTACAGGGCCCACTCCTGATGGATGTCGGGTTCGTTTTGGAGTACAGTATCATGGCGTGTTCGTCTAGTGGCCCAGGACATCGCCCTCTCAAGGCGAAGATCACGGGTTCGAATCCCGTACACGCTACACTGTTGCACCCGTAGCTCAACTGGATAGAGCATCTGACTACGGATCAGAAGGTTAGGGGTTCGAATCCTCTCGGGTGTACCATACTTGCCACAGGACGGCTTAACCGCACCTCAGTCCATGTACGATACACTTTTCCTGTTTCTTCCGGTTCCCTTATTTTTTTTACTTGGCCTGCTGCTCGGAAGAATCGGGGTTATCGACGATAATGCCGTTTCATTTCTTTTCCGGTTTGTCTCTCTCGTCAGCCTTCCGGCCCTGACGCTCTCCGTTTTTCCTTATATCGCGCTGAGTTCCGGAATGATCCTGCTGCCGCTGGTCGCCCTGGCGGTGAGCGCATGCATGCTTGCCTGCTCTGCAACTGCGGCATCTCTGCTGCACCTCGGAGAGCCGGCGCGAGCCGCTTTTACCATGGGAATCGTTGCTGCCCATACAGGATTCGTCCTGCCTTTCGTCAAGCCGTTTTTCGGCAATGAAGGAGTCGCGGCATTCCTGCTGTTCCATGGCGGCTCACTGCTTTCCGCAGTGGCTCTGACCCGCTTTGCACGACAGAAACAGGTTTTTTCCGCTTCGGCAACGCAGCATGAAGCAGCAGACAAGGCGATGCTCTGGTCGCTGGCGTGCGGGCTGGCGATGAATATTGCAGACTTCAGGTTTGAACCGGTTGTGGCCGTAGCGCTGCACGATATCGCTCAATTGGCCATTCCCCTGCTCCTGCTTGCTTCCGGCGCTTCTCTGAGAGTGCCTCCGGCAGACAGGAAGACTCTCTTTTCCGGGTTCGTGATACGACTGGCGGTCGGCGCAGCTGCGGGATACGCTGCGGCTGCAGTCTGCGGCCTTCAGGAGATGGAGAACAGCGTCGCCATCCTCTGTGCGGCAGCTCCGGCAGGAATGCTCCGTTCTCCTGCCCTGCGCATGGAGCGTTCCGCAATGGATTTTTCCACCGCGCTCGCTTCGGCTACCATGATCGGATGCCTGCTGCTCCTGCCGATATTGCTGCTTGCCCTGTAGGTGGTCTCTCATACATGCGCCGATGAGGTACCCTGATGGCGTTCTGACGGCACAATCTGTATTTTTTCATTTTACAGAGCAACAGAGTATTGTATTCAATATTTTTTTGCTATATTCATGACTCTTATTGAGGAGTGGCCAAATTGGTAAGGCTCCTGATTCTGGATCAGGCAATTCCAGGTTCGAGTCCTGGCTCCTCAGCACGACAAAGCCCTGTAACATATCGTGGTACAGGGCTTTGTCATTTACATTTTTCCCGATCCATTCACAATCCTCCTGAAAGCCTTTTTATCATTGCCCGCAATCGCTCGCAACAAAGGCTTTCTGCCATAACAATCACATCATGATCGACGGGAAGCCCTGCAGTAGAAAGCGCCCTGTTCTGCCAGGCACACATAAAAGCTATTTATTTATTTTTTTCGTATATTATAAGGCTTTATGCCCGGATTTCCTGAAACGAACACAAACTATATCTTATTCAAATTCAAATATTTAAGTACATGAACGGATTTCATTTAGACCGGGGTATAGATATAGGTCTCGATTTAGGAACAGTAAACACCCTGATCTATCAACGAGGAAAGGGGCTGATCGTCAACGAGCCTTCGATTTTAGCCTGTGAGGCCCGTTCAAACAAAATTCTCGAGGTCGGGCGCGATGCCTTGATCATGCACGAAAAACTGCATCCGGGTATCATTACCATCAGACCAGTCAAAAAAGGTGTTATTGCCGATTACGAATGCACGGTGAAAATGATAAAAGTGCTGCTCGATAAAGTTAAAACAAAATTTTACTGGAGCATTCGTCGTATGGTGATCAGTATTCCTATGGGAATAACCGAGGTTGAAAAAAGAGCTGTCTATGATGCCGCAGAACATATCGGAGCAAGAGAAATCTATCTTGTAGCCGAACCTATGGCCGCGGCGATCGGTATCGGACTGAACCCCTTTGAACCGGTTGGCAATATGATTGTCAATATAGGAGCCGGAACTACTGAAATAGCGGTCATATGCCTTGGAGGTATTGCATCCGGCGAATCCCTGCCCATTGCCGGCACTGAACTGGATGACACCATCAATCGCTATATTCGAGATCACAGAAATCTGGCAATCAGCGACTATATCATTGAAACAATCAAAAAGACTCTCAGTTCAGCCCTGAGGCTCGAACAGGAACTATCAATGAATGTCAGCGGATTAAACATCGAGACAGGTCTGCCGGATACCATTGAAATTGACTCGGAAACACTAAGAAAAGTGATAGCTACCCCATTGAATCAGATCATTGTTTCCATCAGAAAGAATATCGAAGCCCTCTCTCCAAAACCTGACATTGCTGTCGATATTCTTAAAAGAGGCATTTACCTTACAGGCGGCGGGGCTCTGATTAAAGATATGAATAAAAAAATTGCCACTGAGACAACCATACCCGTCAATATGGTTGATAATCCGCTTACCCCTGTAATCATGGGTATCGGCACTATTATTGAAGACCTGCCATTTTACAGAACTCTTCTCAGCACCAACAAGAATAAGAATCCATTCTTCTCAGGTAAAAATCAGGATACGGATTCGGGAACATCTCAACAGAACAGCGAGAACAATCAAAGCAGGAACAATGACAATGATTTATAGTAATCCGATCATGATCTGATATAACAACATCTATAACCGGGCCATCTGTATCGTCGGATGTCGTCAAATCTGTTTCATATCAGAAACGGGTTTTCGGTATCAGGGTTGCATTATCATTATCCTGATCGCCCGGAATAGCAATGTACCTGTATTATCTTCAGCATGTCCGATACGTCTATTGAGAGCTTGTGATTTTCCGATGTTCAATACATGATCCGATTTGCCGATACTTCCTGCCTTCAGATAACAAGAGCACCTCGAAAACGTTATTCCGCATCCGGATTGCCCGGGTTGGCCGGTGCTCGTAATCCTCATGTACCGGGGTGTACACTACGGTTGCTCTGCTCCATCCGCCTTGCACTCCGGCCGCTCGCGACACTTTTTCGGGATACCCATAATTCTGTCCTCCATATTTTTTCGTATGGATCGGCAATCGCCTTTGGAGAAGGATCAGGGTTGCTTGCCTGAAACAGATATCTTTTCTCAAGCCCTCTTTCTGCGCTGTCAGCTTCCGGATCGCTTCGGTCGATAGTGCCGCGAATGCAAGGGTGAATAGCGGTTGTTATGCATGAGAAGATTGCGGCTCAAACCGGCTCTTGCGAAGAACGGTTCGCTCTCTCCGAGGAAAGATCAGTACCGGTTTTCCCGGGCACCAGCATGTTATCACGCGACTTCCGGGCATCTCTCAGACTCGGTTCCGGATAACAAGACAGGCGCAAGAATCTTTGCGGAAGAAGGTCAGGACATGTTCAACCGCCCTGTTTTTTTTGCCGAAATTCAGAACCGGGCGGATACAAAGCGGGGTTTCAGGGAAAAAGAGAGTGAGCGGCGTCCTGCCTGGCGCAGAAAAAAAAGGAAGGCAGTGCGCAAACACTGCCTTCCCTGTCAAAGCGGTAGAAAAAACCGGCTTATTTTGCTGGTTCAGCTGCAGGAGCTTCTGCAGGTGCTTCTTCTGCTGCAGGTGCTGCTTCTTCTGCTGCAGGTGCTGCTTCCTCAGCTGCAGGTGCTGCTTCCTCAGCTGCAGGTGCTGCCTCTTCGGTAGCAGGAGCTTCGGCAGGTGCAGGAGCTTCAGTTTTAGCACAGCCTACGAAGGACACTGAGCTCAGGAGAAAGAGGAAAATGAAAAGTTTTTTCATTGCTCGATTGTTGTTTTTGTTGTTTTGATAATTTACAGCTTCTTCAGCTCTCGAATATTAAAAAAAAACAGCGACTTTTCAAAAGCCCACTGCATGGCTGAATATGCAAAATATTTCCATATTCAACCAGAATATTTTTTTCAGTCGACGAGTACCTGCAGTTCCTCCTTTCCAAGCTGGTGGAAATTGAGATAACGGTAGATTTCCTGTTCTTTGCCGCCGGAAAGCTGTTTACGCACCACTTCAAGGTACTCGTCCTTGTCAGGCAGATGTCCGAGCAGTGCTGCTACGGCTGCAAGTTCAGCGGATCCGAGATAGACCTGGGCTCCTTTGCCCATACGGTTATCGAAGTTTCTCGTGCTGGTCGAGAAGACAACCGCGTTGTCTGCGACACGCGCCTGGTTGCCCATGCAGAGCGAACATCCGGGTATTTCCATTCTCGCTCCTGCAGCCCCGAATACCGAGTAGTAGCCCTCTTCGATGAGCTTGTTCATGTCCATCTTCGTGGGAGGCACGATCCAGAGCCTTGCGGATGCGACGCCCTTGTTGCGCAGCACTTCGCCAAGCGCACGGAAATGACCGATATTGGTCATGCAGCTGCCGACAAAGACTTCGTCGATCTGTTTCGGCCGACTTTCGTCAAGCAGCACTTCGCTGAGGGTCATGACGTCGTCAGGATCGTTCGGACATGCAAGCACCGGTTCCTTGATCGTGTTCAGGTCAATCTCTATGACGGCGGCATATTCGGCGTCTGCGTCGGGTTCGAGCAGAACGGGATTCGACAGCCATTCCTGCATTTTTCCGATTCTGCGGCGAAGGGTCCCGGGATCGCCGTATCCCTCTTCGATCATCTGTTCGAGCAGCGTGACGTTCGAGCTGAGGTATTCGATGACCGGCTCTTTGTCGAGTCGTACGGTACATGCCGCAGCGCTGCGCTCGGCAGATGCGTCGCTGAGTTCGAAGGCCTGTTCGACTTTCAGTTGCGGCAGCCCTTCGATTTCGAGAATACGACCGGCGAAAATATTCTTTTTGCCTTTTTTCTCGACGGTAAGAAGGCCCTGTTTTATGGCGACGTAGGGAATGGCGTTGACGAGATCGCGAAGGGTGATGCCTTCCTGGAGTTCGCCCTTGAAGCGCACCAGCACGGATTCGGGCACGTTGAGCGGCATGGTGCCGGTGACGCCGGCAAATGCCACGAGCCCCGATCCGCCCGGGAAGGATATGCCGATCGGGAAACGGGTGTGCGAGTCGCCTCCTGTGCCGAGGGTATCGGGAAGCACCATGCGGTTCAGCCAGGTGTGGATGACGCCGTCGCCGGGACGGAGAGCGACGCCGCCGCGGCTCATGATGAAGTACGGCAGACTGCGGTGCAGCTTGATGTCGGAAGGTTTGGGATAGGCCGCGGTATGGCAGAAACTCTGCATGAAGAGATCTGCGCTGAAGCTCAGCGCGGCAAGCTCCTTGATTTCGTCGCGGGTCATGGCGCCGGTGGTATCCTGCGAACCGACGGTCAGCGTTTCGGGCTCCACATACATGCCTGGCCGCACGCCGGGAAGGCCGCAGGCCTTGCCGATCATTTTCTGGGCAAGGGTGTAGCCTTTGCCGCTGTCGGCTGGCTGTTCCGGAAGGGTGAAGATATCGGTTTCTCCGAGTCCGAGGACTTTGCGGGCCCTGGCGGTAAGAGTCCTGCCGATGATGAGCGGAATACGGCCGCCTGCCCGCATTTCATCGGCGAGGGTGTTGGGCGCGAGGTCGAAACGGGATATGATCTGGCCGTTTTTCTCGATCCTGCCTTCGTAGGGATAGAGATCGATGACGTCGCCCATCTCCATAGCGTTGACGTCCGCCTGGATCGGCAGCGCCCCGGAGTCTTCGGCGGTGTTGAAGAAAATGGGAGCGACGATGCCTCCGATGACAACGCCGGCTGTGCGCTTGTTCGGCACGGCCGGAATGTCTTCGCCGAGGTGCCACTGCACCGAGTTGATGCCGGATTTTCTGCTTGAACCGGTACCGACGACGTCGCCGACGTAGGCGAGCGGGTGACCTTTTTCCTTGAGTCGGGCGATGGTGCCGATCGGGTCGTCCATTTTGGAACCGAGCATGCAGAGCGCATGCAGCGGAATATCGCTGCGGGTGAATGCTTCGCTGGCCGGCGAGAGGTCGTCGGTGTTGGTTTCGCCGGGTACCTTGAAGACCGTGAGGGTCATTTTTTCGGGAAGTGCCGGCCGCGTGGTGAACCATTCGGCGTCTGCCCAGGACTGCAGCACCTCTTTTGCGAAGGCGTTGGTTGCGGCGAGTTCGGCAACGACATCGAATGAATCGTAGACAAGCAGAACGTTCCTGAGCATCAAGGCGGCCTCGGCTGCTACGGCGCTGTCGGCGTGGCCGAGGGCATCGACGAGCGGCTTGACGTTGTAGCCGCCGAGCATGGTACCGAGAATCCTTACGGCTTCAACCGGAGTGATGACGTCACATGCCGATTCTCCCTTGATGACGGCGTCGAGAAATGCGGCCTTCTCGAATGCGGCATCGTCCACGCCCGGACTGATATGTTCGCAGAACAGTTTGAGCAGGTACTCTTTCTCCTCTGGCTGCTGCTGCTGAAGAAGAAGGATCAGCTCCCGGGCCTGATCGGCCGTCAGCGGCAGGGGCGGGATGCCCTGCTGGGCTCTCTCTTCGGTGTGCGCACGGTATTGGGTGACAAGACTCATTGGGTTCTCCAGGAAATTTTGTTGAAACGGTTGTGTATGGAAGGGAAAAAACGTTCTGCCTTTCCGAAAAGGCAAAAACATTATAATAGCACTCCTTTTTTTTAAAACAAAACGTTCGGAAAACACCAGAAAAAGCACTGACCGCACTTTCTTAAGCGAGTACGGGACATTTGCCGAACTATTTCAGGAATCCAGCTTCATCCGGGAACCCGATTCTGTTCGTCAGGGCAGTCATAATAAGAAAGTATGCTTCGATGGAACAGGATTGTTCACTGATTGCCACGAAATCGCGCCGGCCGGCTCTGCCGGAACGGAGTTCAGGTGGCGCCGGTGATGATGTCCGGCCCCAGAAGCATGCTGTCACCGTAGCTGAGAAAACGGTAGTTCCGTTCAAGGGCTTCGCGGTATGCCTGCATGAGATGCTCCCTGCCGGCGAAAGCGGCGGCGAGCATGAGCACCGTTGAGCGCGGCGCATGGAAATTGGTAAGGAGAAGATCGATAACCTGAAAACGGTATCCGGGGTAGATGAAAATATCGGCTTCTCCGCTCATTGCCGCGCCGGAGTCGAGCCATCCCGGAAGGGAGGCCGCGTGTTCCAGGGTGCGGGTTACGGTGGTGCCTACGGCTACCACCCTGCCTCCTGCGGCTTTCGCGCGACGGATTGCCGCAATGGTCCCGGGCGGTATCTCATAGTATTCCCGGTGCATGACGTGCTGTTCGAAGCGTTCCGCACGAATGGGAAGGAAGGTGCCGAGCCCTACATGCAGGGTGAGCGAAGCTGTCACGACGCCTTTGGCCGAGAGTTCGTTCATCAGGGCTCCGGTCATGTTGAGTGATGCGGTGGGTGCCGCAACGGAACCGGGATGGCGGGCAAAAACCGTCTGGTAGCGCTCGGCGTCGATTTCCTCGGCTTCCCGCTTGAGGTAGGGGGGAATGGGCACTGCTGCATATTGCTCGAAAAGCTGCCGCAACTGGCCGCCGCAGGGCAGGGAAATGCGGGCTACGCCCTCGCCTGAAAGCTCTTCGACCAGCAGCTCGTGGCCGTGGGCTGTGAGCCGGCTGCCTTTTTTCAGGCGCCCCCGGTAGAGCACGAGGTCTTGTGCCTCGCCGTGTTTTTCAAGCAGCATCAGTTCGACAGATCCTCCGCCCGGTTTCGATGCGTACATTCTTGCCCTGACCACGCGGCTGTCGTTGAGCAGAAGCAGGTCGCCTTCGCGGAGAAATTGCGCAAGCCCGGCATAGCGGTTGTGCTGCATGCTCCCGCTTCGGGTGTCGAGCACGAGAAGCCTTGTCGATCCGCGTTCAGCCGGAGGGTAGCGGGCGATCGCCCCCTCGGGAAGCTCGTAATCGTAGTCGCTGACGTTCATGAATGCCGGAGCCTCTCTCGTACCGCTTCGGCATGCGCCTGCAGCCCCTCGCGGTCGGCGAAGGATGCGATGTTTTCGCCGCATGCAAGCAGCTTGCGTTTCGAGTAGGAGATAATCGAGGTGTGCTTGAGAAAATTCCTTACCGAAAGTGGCGAGAAGAAACGGGCTGTGCCGTTTGTGGGAAGCGTGTGGTTCGGGCCGGCGAAGTAGTCGCCGACGGTTTCGCAGGAGTAGTGGCCCATGAAGACGGCTCCGGCATGACGAATGGAGGCAAGCAGCTGCCAGGGGTCGGTCACGTGCAGTTCGAGGTGTTCGGGAGCAATCGTGTCGGATACCCGGCAGGCCTCTTCGATGGATCCGGTGATGACGATGGCGCCATTGCTTTCGAGCGCCGCTGCGATGATATCCTTGCGGATCATGCCGTCTATGCGGCTCAGCGCGGCATCCCTTACCGCCTGTGCGAGCTGTTCGGAAGGGGTGATGAGCACTGCGGATGCGTCGGGATCGTGTTCGGCCTGAGCGAACATATCGAGCACGATGAAGTCGGGATTGGCCGACTCGTCGGCGATGACGACAACTTCGGAGGGGCCTGCGATGCTGTCGATCGCAACGTGGCCGAATACCTGTTTTTTGGCGAGCGCCACGTATTTGTTGCCTGGCCCGGTGACGATATCCACCCTGGGTATGCTTTCCGTGCCGTAGGCGAAAGCCGCAACGGCCTGCGCGCCGCCGAGCCTGTAGACCCGTTCGATGCCGGCAACAGCGGCGGCGGCGAGAATATGGTCGCTCACGTTTCCTTCGCTGTCGCAGGGCGTGGTCAGGAATATCTCGCGAACGCCGGCAACGGTGGCGGGAGCCGCATTCATGAGCAGGGACGAAGGGTAGGCGGCTTTTCCGCCGGGCACGTAGAGCATGGCCCGGTCCATGGGGGTTACGCGCTGACCGAGAATGACGCCGCCATCCTCTTCATAGAAAAAGCTTTTTTCGATTTCATGGCGATGAAACGCGGTGATGTTCCGGTAGGCCTCTTCGAGCACGGCGATGAATGCCGGATCGGCACGCTCGTATGCCTCGCGGATTTCTTCGGGCGAAACCATGAAATCCTTCAGTCGCACACACTGAAACTGTTCGGTGAAGTCGAGGACTGCCCGGTCGCCGGCGGTCCTGACCGCATGGAGAATGTCATGAACGGCCTTTTCGACCGATGGTTCGAAAACGACGTTTCTTTCGAGCTTCCTCCGGAGGGCTTCGCCGTCGGTGGCATATCGGTAAATGTTCAACACTGTTTTGTCATGCGTTTGGTTCGGGATAAACCTTTTTCTGCGTTTTTTAATGTAGTGAATCGCGCCGTTTCGGAAAAAAAACCGGAAGCATCTTCCGAAAGGCGGCAACGGGGCGAAAAAAGTCCCGTGGAACGGACGTTTTCATTTGAAAAAAAAATTCCAATGAGTACTTTTAGGCTTGAGAATGAAACCTTGGAATATAGCCTGAACAGCCGCCTTTCCAAGCCGCTATGCACCACATTTAGATCCACTGTCAAACATGAGCTTTTTCAGCAGCCTGTTCCGGGATATTGCCATCGATCTCGGTACGGCCAATACCCTGATTTATATTCGCGACAAAGGCCTGGTACTTAACGAACCCTCGATCGTCGCTCGAGAGCGCAATACGGGTAAAGTTGTCGCTATCGGCCTCGATGCTCTCCTGATGCATGAAAAGACCCATCCCGGCATCATTACCATAAGACCTCTGGCAAACGGCGTCATCGCCGATTACGAAGCCACCGAAGAACTTATCAAAGGCCTCATCAATAAAACGAAATCCCAGTTCTCCTTCGGTATCCGAAGAATGGTCATCGGCATCCCTTCCGGCATTACGGAGGTTGAAAAACGTGCCGTGCGCGATTCGGCGGAGCATGTCGGGGCCAAGGAGGTCTACCTTGTGGCCGAACCCATGGCGGCTGCCATCGGTATCGGCATCGACGTGAAGGAGCCGATGGGCAACATGATCGTCGATATCGGCGGAGGCACGACGGAAATCGCGGTCATATCTCTCGGCGGCATCGCTTCGGGAGAATCGCTGCGCGTAGCCGGTACCGATATTACCAACTCGATCGTACGTCATTTCAGAAAAGCCTACAACCTCGCGATCGGCGAACGTACGGCGGAAGATGTAAAGATCAAGATCGCCTCGGCTTACAAGCTCGACAAGGAGCTGACCATGAATGTTCGGGGCAGGAACCTCGTGACCGCTTTGCCCGAGGAGCGGGAAATAAACTCTCCTACCATCAGGGAGGCTATCGCCACGCCGATCAGCCAGATCATCACCTCGATCAAGAAAAGTCTCGAAGTCACCAAACCGGAACTTTCGGCCGATATTCTCGACCGCGGCCTCTTCCTGGCCGGAGGCGGAGCCCTTATCAAGGGCCTCGATAAAAAAATCAACGAGGAGACGAAGCTTGCTGTGCATATCAGCGAGGAGCCGCTGACTGCCGTGGCAAGAGGTACCGGAGAGGTGCTGGAAAATCTTGAAAAATACCGCAGCGTGCTGCTCTCGACAAAACGCTACTGATCGAAAAACGTGAGTGTCTGACAGGACCGGTATTCCCGGCTTGTCAGACAGCCTCCGGCCTCATCACGATAGCGTGGCTCCCTATCGGCTAATCAGCCCCTTATGCCAGCCCTGTTCCTCACTTTCCTTCTCTCTTCAACCCTTCAGCCTTCAAGCAGACCCGAATAGAAGGCTTCGTACTGCTCGACAAGTCGGGCGGTTTCGAACCCTCCGGCCTGCTGCACGGATGCCTCGGCGAAGCGGTTGTGCAGAAGTTCGTCGGTAAGGAGCAGAAGGGCCTTTTCTGTCATTGCCGCAATGTCTCCGGGCGGAAGCAGATAGCCGTGTACGCCGTGCCTGATGAACTCGGGAAACCCTCCCGCATCTGTAGCGACGACGGGCACGCCGCAGGCCATCGCTTCGAGGGCTGCAAGGCCGAACGATTCGGCATTGCTCGGCATGAGCATGAGGTCGGCGATGGAGAGCAGCGGAACGATGTCGTCGATCTTGCCGAGAAATCGAACCCGATCGGCAATGCCGAGTTCGCGCACGCGGATTTCCGCGCCGCTTCGCTCGGGACCGTCGCCGACGAAAAGCATGGTGACGTCGGTCTGTGTGGTGAGCGCATGAAAGACCTGCACGATATCGCCGATGCATTTTACCGGTCTGAAATTCGATATGTGAATGACGATTTTCCCGCCGCCGAGGCCGAGATTGCTGCGGAGCGCCGGATCGGGCTTGCGGAAAAAAATCGAGGTATCGACAAAATTCGGAATGACCGAAATATCTTTTTTCGGACTGAACATCCTGCGGGTTTCGTCGCGGAGATAGCCCGAAACGGCCGTTACGCCGTCCGACTTGTTGATGGCCAGCCGCACGACGTCCTGCATGCCCCGATCTGCGCCGACAACGGTGATATCTGTGCCGTGGAGCGTGGTGGCTATGCGGAAACACCGTCTTTCGGAGCATTTATCCTCGAGCATCTGCCTTGCGAGCATGGCGCTGAGCGCATGAGGAATGGCGTAGTGGGCGTGCACCACATCGAGACGCTCGTACCAGGCGACTTCGGTGATTTTCGATGCGAGGGCAAGGGAGTAGAAAGGACAATCGAAGAGCGGGTAGTGCATCACTTCGACCTCGTGGCAGAAAATGTTTCCGGAAAAGGCTCCCAGCCTGAAGGGTGCCGCCTGGCTGAAGAAATGCACGATATGGCCCCGCGACGCAAGCGCCTTGCCCAGTTCTGCCGCAATGGCCCCGCTGCCTCCGTAGGTATGATGACAGGATATACCGATTTTCATGGGTAGTGCGTTTTTTTGGAGACAATATACCAATAAAAGGAGGAAGAGCCCTCGACGAACGGAAACCGGCCTGAACGAAATAGGTTCCTGCGGCGGTTTCGGTCAGTAAAGGAGGTTCCGGCATGATGCATATCACCATCGAAAAGTCACTGTGCCCTTCGGCTGCGGAACTGCAGACCGAGCTGGTGGAGCGCAAGGGAACGGGGCACCCCGACACCATCTGCGACTCCGTCATGGAGGAGGCAGGCCTTGCGCTTTCTGCTGCCTATATCGAACGGTGCGGCCGCGTGCTGCATCACAACCTCGATAAGGGACTCCTTGTGGCAGGCACGACTTCTCCGAAACCGGGAGGAGGCGAGGTTATCGAGCCGATGCGCATCATAACTGGCGACAGGGCGACCCTGAGCTGGAACGGCTCTCCCCTGCCGGTTTACGATATTGTCGAAAGGGCGGCAAAAACATGGATCCGAAACAATCTGCGTTTTGTCGATCCTGAGCGGCATGTGGTGTTCCAGCATGAAATCAGACCGGGTTCGGCAGAACTCTCCGACCTGTTCGCCCGCCCGGTGCCCGGAGCCAACGATACATCGGCCGGCGTGGGCTATGCCCCGATGAGCGATACAGAGCGGATCGTGCTGGAGACCGAACGGTACCTGAACTCCCCCGACTTCAAGCGGCTCTTTCCCGAAACGGGAGAGGATATCAAGATCATGGGGTTCCGAAACGGGCGAAACCTCGACCTGACTGTCGCGATGGCGTTCGTCGACAGGTTTATCTCCGATGCCGCAGATTACTTCAGAAAAAAACAGGCCGTAGAGGCGAATCTCGGAGACCGGCTTCGAAACTGCGCCCATGCTTTCGAGGCCATAGATCTGAGAATCAATACGCTTGACGATCCCGAGCGGGGCGAAGGCGGCATCTACCTGACGGTGCTGGGCACGTCGGCGGAAGGAGCTGACGGCGGCGAGGTGGGACGCGGCAACAGGGTCAACGGCCTGATCGCTTTCGGAAGACCCTCAAGCCTCGAAGCCGCGGCGGGCAAGAATCCCGTGAGCCACGTAGGAAAAATCTATAATGTGCTTGCGCGGAAAACTGCGGAGCGCATTTATTCCGAAGTGGCGGGGGTGAAGGAGGTGACGGTTTTTTATTGCAGCCGTATCGGCAGCCCCATCGACCGACCATTTGTGGCATCTGCCCGGATCAGGCCTGAACCAGGCAGGGCTTTCGCGCCGATCGGGCGGGCCGCATCGGCGATCATCGAAAGCGAACTGAACGATATGGAAGCCTTTGTCGGACAGCTCGCCCGCGGATGTTTTCCGGTCTGCTGACTGACAAACAGGGTTCCGTCAGGCGAAGCTGGTGAACACAAGCCAGGCGGTATAGGCGATATAGGAACAGAGCAGGAGTGTGCCTTCGATCCGGTTGATCCTGCCAGTACCCTCTCCGCGAAAACCGTAGCCGATGACGAACAGTGAAAGGGTCAGCAGGAGCATGATGACGATGTCGCGCGAAAACACTGCCTGGTCGATAGCCGCCGGATAGATTGCTCCTGCAACACCTGCAACGGCAAGGATGTTGAAAAGGTTCGATCCGAGTATGTTGCCGAGCGCGATATCGTGCTCGCCCTTGCGGGCGGCAACAAGCGACGAGGCGAGTTCGGGCAGCGAGGTGCCGACGGCGACGACGGTCAGGCCGATGACGATATCGCTGACGCCGAGCGCTTCGGCGACGCCGACCGCTCCCCAGACCAGCATGCGCGAACTGACCAGCAGCAGCAGCAGGCCTGCGGCAACAAGCATGAGCGCCTTGCCGAGCGGCATTTTGTGCTGCTGAAGCTCCTCTTCCATTTCGGCGCCGAACTCGTCGCCCGGTTTCCGGATGCCTTCCCACACCGACCAGCCCATCAGCAGAGCGAAAAGCAGCAGCAGAATGAGGGCATCCGTCCTGCCGAGCATACCGTCGTACATGAGGAATGCCGCAATGGCCGTCATGAGGGTCAGAACGGGAAGTTCCTTGCGCAGCACGCCGGATTGCACGGCAATCGGGCTGAGCATGGCCGTCAGGCCGAGAATGAGCGCAATGTTGGTGATGTTCGATCCGAAGACGTTGCCGAGCGCAATGTCGGGTTTGCCCTGCAGGGAGGAGATGGCAGAAACCGTCATTTCAGGAGCGGAAGTTCCGAACCCGACAATCACCATGCCGATGAGCAGCGGCGGCACATTGAAATGGCTGGCGGCGGCGGCGGAACCGTCAACAAAGCGCCCGGCGCTCCAGACAAGCAGCGCAAGCCCAAAAACAATAGAAAGCAGAAAAAGCAGCATAAATGTCAGTATCAATGATGTTATACAGATATCCGGAAGCTCGATGCGTCCCTTTCAAGACCTATAAAATAAATCCTTAACCTGCAAGCGTTATTTCAGCCGGATTGCCTCGAACCGTGGCACGGGCGTCAGGTTCGAGAGCGCTCCTGCAGCCCGAGACGGTAAACAGGAGCGATGAGAGCAGCATAATGGTCAGAAGGTGTTTCATGGCTGGTCGTTGTTTCTGTCGTTGCTTGTTCGTCGCGGTTTATGAGCGTTCCCTCCCGGTTTTGATGAAAAATAAGCGATTATATCGTAAATGCCCCCTTGCGGGCTTAAAATGGAGAGTTTTTCCGGTCATCACCGGAGGAAAGCGTATCTTTCCGAAAATGAGCGAAGAATACCGGCAGGCCAACCGATGTGAGTCCTGCATTCAAACGCTCATTGCGATTGCCGGAGAACTTTCTGCGCAATAATTCACCAAGTGAGCCATGGGAACAAAAAACAAGGCACTCGAACCGGCAATGCTGTCCCGATTGCTCCGCGGGGAGACGGTTATCGATCTGGAATTCCTTCCTGACGACACCACCGGCGTTTCCGCGAAAATCTTTATTGACGCGCCTCCCGAAGCTGTCTGGGCGGCACTGACCGATTACGACAATCTGAGCGCCACTCTGCCGAAAGTCGTCTCCAGCAGGGCGGCGGAACGTCACGGCACAACCGTCCTGCTCGATCAGACAGGAAAAACCGGAATATTTTTTTTTGAAAAAACCGTTACTTTCAGGCTACGGGTAGAGGAAGAATACCTCAGGCGCATCCGGTTCGAACAGGTCAGTGGCGATTTCGAAACCTACCGGGGAACATGGGCTATTGAGGAACTGCCTGAACGTAACGGCACGATCCTTTTGTACGAAGCCGAAATCAAACCTGCTTTTTTCGCACCGGCGGTTCTTGTAAGTTTCGTGCAGCGGCAGGATCTTCCCGGAATACTGAAAGCCCACAAGCGAAGAGCCGAAACGTTGTCACGAACCTGAGAATATCCGCTCATCAGCATCAGAGAGCAAGTTCCATGATTACCGAAAAACCAGTCTGCGTTACCGGAGCGTCCGGTTTCATAGCATCCCATATCGTCGCCGGGCTTCTGGCCGACGGATACCGCGTGAGAGGGACGACGAGAAAAAGCCGGGAACATTACCCGTTTCTTCTGCAGCTTCCTGGAGCGGAAGAGCGTCTTGAACTTGTGGAGGCCGACCTGCTCAGAAAGGAGTCGTTCCTGCCGGCTTTCCGGGAGTGCGAATATGTCATCCATACGGCGAGTCCCTATGTGATCAATGTGAAGGATCCCGCAAAAGATCTTGTCGAGCCTGCGCTGCAGGGCACAATGGGCGTCATGGAAGCAGCCCGGAGCGCGGGGGGGGTGAAAAGGGTCGTTCTGACCTCTTCGGTAGCGGCGGTTACCGACGAACCCGACAGTACGAAAGTGTTTACCGAACGGGACTGGAATACCCGTTCTTCGCTGCATCGGCATCCCTACCACTATTCGAAAACCGTGGCCGAAAAATCGGCATGGGAGTTCGTTTCCCGACAGAAACCCGGGTTCGACCTTGTTTCCATCAACCCTTCGATGGTTACCGGCCCCGCTCTCGGTCCGGATATAAATACGACGAACGCTATGATCCGCGATATCATGATCGGGGTCTATCCCGGCATCATGGACCTGAACTGGGGTTTCGTCGACGTCAGGGATACGGCCAGGGCGCACATTCTTGCGATGGAAACCAGTGGAGCATCGGGCCGGTATCTCTGTTCGGCCGGCCTGCTTGACATGCGCACCCTTGTCGAACAGCTCTCTTACTCCGGTTACGGGAACTACCCCCTGCCGAAAACAGATCTGACGGGGCGTTTCGGAACGGCGCTGATGATGGCGCTTTCGTATACGCAGCCGCGCGATACCGGCACCTATATCCGTACCCATATCGGCAGATCGTTACGTTACGGATGCAGCAAAATCAAGCAGGAGCTCGGCATGAGCTTCATGCCGGTGATGGAAAGCATTCTTGAAGGGGTTGAGGATATGGTCCGCAGGGGGCATCTGGCGCCTCCCCGGTCACGGCGCGTTGGGCCGGGCAAAAAAGAGGCTTAAAGGCTGGTTTCTGAAGATAGCGCCATCCGGCAGTTTACGCAATCCCTGCGTCTGACTCCGGCTCCGGATCGTTCGGGGAAGCCCGATGAAAAAATCCCGCAGCGCTCTGAAGACTGCGGCAAAACCGGCCGGACCGTTCCGGCCCTTCATCAGATAAAAGAACGCTGCGGCAGGCTCGAGCAACAGCCGTACTGAAAGAACGGGAACGAGCGACGCGATGCCGAGATTCCTCGCCAGCATGGCGAGATTGTTGCGATGGTTGCAGTAGATTTTTTCCGGGGCGCCGCAGGCCAGCGAAGCGCCACCTTCATGCCAGACGACCGATGAAGGAACCGAACGGATCCGGTAGCCCGCAAGAAGCAGCCGCCAGCAGAGATCGATCTCTTCCATGTGCATGAAAAACGAGTCGTCGAAACCGCCAACCTCCTCGAAGCTGGTGCGGCGAACCAGCATGGCTGCACCGGAAGCCCAGAAGATGTTCCGAGGGGTATCGTACTGCCCCCTGTCCTCTTCGACGCCGAAAAAGCTTCTTCCATAGCACCAGGGGTAACCGAGCCGGTCGAGCATGCCTCCGGCCCCACCGGCATAATCGAAGACCTTTCTGCCCTTTTCATACGCCTGCAGAGAGAGAATTTTAGGTTGCAGAGCCGCGACGCGGGGATCGCGTTCCGCTGCCGTTACCAACTCTGCGAGCCACCGGGAATCGTGCTGGGTGTCGTCGTTCATGAACACAACGAAGTCGGCCGTCGATGCCCTGAATCCCGCATTGCAGCCGCCGCTGTATCCCCTGTTTTCTGAAAGGGAAAGAAGGCGCGCGCCGGGATATCGTGATATGAGCTGCCGCAGTGCGGGATCACCGCCGCCGTTGTCGACGACGATAATGGTCATCGAAGGGTAAGAGGTGCGCCGAAGCGATTGCAGGCATCGCTCCAGCTGGTCGATCGCCCGGTAATGGGGAATGATGACATCAACCGGCGGACAGACAATAGAGTCGGCGGCGCTCATAAAAAAACAGTCAGCGGAGGGCGCGCCAGAACCCGGCGGCAAGAAGGGCTGCCTCGGCCGGGCTTGAAGCTCCGGCAAGGCTCTGCAAGAGGGCGGTGCCCACTACGGCCCCGTCTGCGAACTGCCACATCCGTTCGACCTTCGCCCTGTCCCTGATGCCGAAGCCGACGACGAATTTCTTCCGGGCGTGACGCCTGACCCGCTGGAGATATTCGGCAACTGCGGCATCGGCATCGGCTCCCTCAAGTTTTGCCGTGCCGGTGGTTGCGTTGACGGCAATGCAGTAGGAAAAATCGGTCGAAAGCGAATCGATGAGCTCGATGCGTTCAGGCGGCGTAACAGGCGAGATGAGAAAAACCACGGTAAGACCGAAACTTCTGGCTCTTTCGAGAAAATCTCCCGCTTCTTCGGGAGGCAGATCGGGCAGGAGCAGGCCGTCGACGCCGGCTTCTACGGCATCGGCCAGAAAACAGTCGCCGCCGTATGCGATAAGGGGGTTGCAGTAACCCATGAGCAGAATCGGGGCCGTTACCGGACTGCACCCTTCGCCGGCTCGGGCTTTGCGGACAAGCTCGAGCAGGTTTCTGAGGGTCACGCCGTTGCGGATGGCGACCTGTGCGGCATCCTGGATGACCGGGCCGTCACCTACGGGATCGGAGAATGGAATGCCGAGTTCGATGATATCAGCCCCGTTCTCCTGGAGCGCTTCGAGTACCGGCAGCGTCGCGCCGGGAACGGGAAATTCAGGCATATAGTAGGCAAGCAGGAGTTTCTTGTCCTGCCTGAGCAGCGAGGTAATACGATTTTCTTGCATGGCAATGATATGAACGGTCAGAAAATCAGTTGCGGAATGACGTATATATCGAGGATCATGGTGATCATGGTGATCATGTGCACCAGCACGCTGCCCCATACGTTGCGGGTCCTGAGCACCAGATACCCGCCAAGGATCCCGATGGGAAAGGCCATCATGGCCATCAGCCCCCGCTCCCAAAAGCCTACCGGAGCGACTGCGAAATGGTTGACGACGTAGAATATGGCCGTCAGAAAGACCGTCAGATGGCGGTTGAATCCTTTTTCGATCATGGCCGAGAACATGATGCCCCGCCAGAGGAACTCCTCGGCCAGAACCAGCACGGGAAAGAGAAACAGCATGTAACGGTTAACGAGAATGTTGAGCATCTCGCCCATCGGCGCTCCCCCGTTCCTGTAGTACATCACGGTGTTCACGATGTCCATAGTGAAAAGCAGGACGCCGGCCAGACCTCCCCAGAAGAGCGATTTTCGGAGATCGCCGCCGGCAAGGTACATGTCTTTCCATTCGTTGCGGGTTTTTCCTCTGTAGAGCACCAGCGCGATGGCACCGGCAACATAAAGAAAAAGTGCCGGCCATTCCTGAAAAGGGGTGAAATGCCCGACAAACCCGGTGACCCATATCAGGATCATCAGACCGAACGACAGTTTCAGTCGCTCATCGAGGGCAGAACTGCCAGGGGACATCGCTTTGACTGGTTTCATTGTTTTCCGGTTAATGAAAGAATTTATTGTATCAGTAAACAAGATAGACTCAGCAGACAAAAAAAACCGTCTCCTGTCTCCTGACTCATACCTCCTGACTCCTAAATATACTTCGGCCTTTCTTCATAGTCAATCGGGTCGCGGAGGCCGGTGAGTTCGAAGGCGCGGAGTCGGCGAGCGCAGCTGTCGCAGAGGCCGCAGGCTTTTCCTTCGCTTTTGTAGCACGACCAGCTGTATTCGAACGGGGCGTCAAGTTCCATGCCTTTGAGAACGATTTCGCTCTTCTGCATGGCGATCAGCGGCGTCTGGATGAGAATGCGGGTTTCGGGCCGGGTGCCAAGCTCGACGACCTTGTTGAAGGCATCGTAGAAGACCTGCCGGCAGTCAGGATAGCCCGACGAATCTTCTTCGACCGCTCCGATGCAGATGCGTTCGGCTCCGATGACCTCCGCCCAGCTTACGGCCATGGAAAGAAACCCCGCATTGCGGAACGGCACGTAGCTCGTGGGAATAGAGCTGCCCTGCAGATCGGCACCCCCTACGGGCATGGCGAGGTCGGTCAGCGATGAACCGCCTATTGCGGCAAGATAGCCTGCATCGATTTCAAGGCGTTCGGCAATGCCGTAGTGGCTGCAGATGAGGCGAAAGCATTCGAGTTCACGCTGCCATGTCCGTTGTCCGTAGTTGACATGCATGGCGGCAAGATCGAGTCCTGCTGCGGCAGTTATGGCCGTGGTCACGAGACTGTCCATGCCTCCGCTGACGAGGAGTACGACTTTCATTGTTACTGCGGATTCCGTTCGGAAATATTTCTGTAAGGTATGGAATTCTTTGGTTTTCATTGCGCGCCGCAGTAAAGAAAAAAAGCCATCCCGGATTGTCTCCGGGATGGCTTTGAAGGGTTATGTGCCGATCGCGGGGATCAGTACATGCCGCCCATACCGCCCATGCCGCCGGGAGGCATTGCCGGCATGTCGGGCTTGTCTTCCTTGATGTCGGTAATGGCTGCTTCGGTGGTCAGCAGGATGCCTGCGACGGATGCGGCGTTCTCGAGCGCGCTTCTGGTGACCTTGGTGGGATCAACCACACCTGCTTCGACGAGGTTTTCGTACTCTTCGGTTCTTGCGTTGAACCCGAAGTCGCCTTCGCCTTCCTTGACTTTCTCAAGCACGACAGCGCCGTCGGTGGTGCCGGTGTTGGCAACGATCTGGCGGAGCGGCTCTTCGAGCGCACGGCGGATGATGTCGATACCGGTTTTCTGGTCTTCGTTGTCTGCAACCGCATTGGCAAGCCCCTTGATCGCACGGATAAGGGCTACGCCGCCGCCGACCACGATGCCTTCCTGGACTGCTGCGCGGGTTGCGTGCAGTGCATCTTCGACGCGGGCTTTCTTTTCTTTCATTTCGACTTCGGTCGATGCGCCGATGTTAAGCACGGCGACGCCTCCGGAAAGCTTGGCAAGGCGTTCCTGCAGCTTTTCGGTATCGTAGTCGGAGGTGGATTTTTCGATCTGGCCTTTGATTTCGTTGATGCGGGCCTTGATGTCTTCCTGGGCGCCTTTGCCTTCGACGACGGTGGTGTTGTCCTTGTCGATGTTGACGCGGCCGGCCTGACCGAGGTAGGCGAGCGTGGCGTTTTCAAGCTTGTAGCCTTTCTCTTCGGAGATGACGGTACCGCCGGTCAGGATGGCGATATCTTCGAGCATTGCCTTGCGGCGGTCGCCGAAGCCCGGTGCCTTTACTGCGCAGACTTTCAGGGTACCGCGGAGTTTGTTGACCACGAGAGTGGCGAGCGCTTCGCCTTCGATGTCTTCAGCGATGATGAGCAGCGGACGGCCGGACTGTGCCGATTTCTCGAGGATCGGGAGCAGTTCCTTCATGTTGCCGATTTTCTTGTCGTGGATGAGAATCAGCGGATCTTCGAGCTCGGCTTCCATGGTCTCCGGATTGGTGACGAAGTATGGAGAGAGGTAGCCGCGGTCGAACTGCATGCCCTCGACAACCTTCAGCTCGGTGTCCATGCCTTTTGCTTCCTCGACGGTGATGACGCCGTCCTTGCCGACCTTGTCCATTGCTTCTGCAATCAGTTCGCCGATTTCGGGATCGTTGTTGGCAGAGATGGTGCCGACCTGGGCGATCTCTTTTTTGCCGGAGATGCTGCGGCTGATGGAGCGGAGCTCTGCGACGACCTCTTTGACGGCGCGGTCGATACCGCGTTTCAGATCGATCGGACGTGCGCCTGCGGCGACGTTTTTAAGACCTTCGCGGTAGATTGCCTGTGCGAGCACGGTTGCGGTGGTGGTTCCGTCACCGGCAACGTCGCTGGTTTTCGAAGCGACTTCGCGAACCATCTGGGCGCCCATGTTCTCGACTGCATCGGACAGCTCGATCTCCTTGGCGACGGTCACGCCGTCCTTGGTGGAGGTTGGAGCACCGAATTTTTTGTCGATCAGCACGTTGCGTCCGGCTGGGCCGAGGGTTACTTTGACGGCATTGGCCAGTTTGTCTACGCCGATTTTGAGCTTCGCCCGGGCGTCGGAATCAAAGAGAATATCTTTAGCGGTCATGGTAAAGCTTTCCTTCTGGAATTGGTTGATAAATGTTTGTTACCTGTCAGGATCAGCCGAGAATGGCAAAGATGTCGGACTCGCGCATGATCAGGTAGTCCTCGCCTTCGACATTGACTTCGGTGCCGGAGTATTTGCCATAGAGCACTTTCTGACCGACGGCGACCTGCATGTCGAGCACCTGGCCGTTGTCGGCAACTTTGCCGGGGCCGACGGCAACAACTTCGCCATACTGCGGTTTTTCTTTACCGGTATCGGGAATGAAAAGGCCGCCTTTGGTTTTTTCTTCCGCCGGAGCCGGCTTCACGATGACCCGATCAGCTAAGGGTTTCAGGTTCATTGTCTTATCCTGGTTTTACGTTAAGAGATCGATTACTGCTGTGACAGCAAAATATTGGCATCCATCTTTTAGCACTCGACTGCGCTGAGTGCTAAAAGAACACTTAAGTATAAAAAAAAATTTTTCCTCTCCAAACAGTTTTGCTACCATGAAAGTGGAAACAGCAATTGCGAAGCGGAGAACATCCTGCCAAACCGCCCCAAAGCAGCGACGCTTTTTTACATACGAATCTTATGGATCCTAAAGACAACAAGCATTATTATCATATGATAGGCAAGGTTGCCGTTGAAAAACTCGCCAGCCTGCGTTCGAAAATGCGCGACGACACGGCAACTTCCGATGACCGGCGGCATGCCGCGATACTTGCGGAGATCGTTGCGCTCGCGGGAAACCGGGTTTCGGCGGGAGCGAACGAAACCGCCCGCAAGGAGGGCCGCAACGTATGGGTGGAGAGAACCTCCGGATCGCACTATCCCCATATACGGCTTCACGGCGGAGCGCTCGAGGACGACCCCATCGCCTGAAGCTCGGAAGGGCTCAGCCCTGGACGGCGAGATAGTCTTTCAGATGACGGCCGGTCAGCGATGCCGGAACGCCGGAAATCGTTTCGGGAGTGCCTTCGGCTACCAGTTCTCCACCTTTGTTGCCTGCGCCGGGACCGAGATCGATAACCCAGTCGGCCTGCTTGATCACGTCGGGGTTATGTTCGATGATGACCAGGGTGTTGCGCTGATCGAGCAGTTTTTCGAAACAGCGGATCAGTTTGCCGATATCGTCGAAATGCAGCCCCGTCGTGGGTTCGTCGAAAAGAAACAGCGTATGTTCGACATCGGCGCGGGCGATGAAGCCTGCAAGTTTGAGCCTCTGTGCTTCGCCGCCGGAGAGCGTGCTGGATGACTGACCGAGACGGATATAGCCAAGCCCGACTTCGTCGAGCACCTGCAGTTTGCGGGCGACGGCCTTTTCGGCGCCGAAAAACCCGATCGCTTCGCTGACGGTGAGATCGAGCACTTCGGCGATGGAAAGACCGTTGTATCTGATTGCAAGGGTTTCGGGTTTGTAGCGGAGTCCGTTGCACTCTTCGCAGACCGCTTCGATATCGGCGAGAAACTGCATCTCGATTTTCACGCTCCCCTCTCCCGCGCAGCTTTCGCAACGTCCACCGGGAATGTTGAAGGAGAAGTATCCCGCTTTCCACCCGCGAGCCTTCGCATCCCTGGTCTGGGCGAAAAGGGCCCGGATGTCGTCGAAAATCTTCATATAAGTCGCCGGATTGCTGCGGCTCGATCTCCCTATGGGAGACTGGTCGACATGTTCCACACGGTCGATAAGCCCGGCTCCGGCTATGGAGCGGTGGGTGCCGACCTTGTCGATGCCTCCTTCCTTTTCTCGCAGAATGGCGTTTTTAAGAATGTCGTTGACGAGGGTCGATTTTCCGGAACCGCTCACGCCGGTTACGCACGTCATGACGCCGAGAGGAAAGCGTACGTCGATGTTTTTCAGGTTGTTCTGCATCGCGCCCCGTATTTCGATGGCTTTCGAAAAATCGGGTTCCCTGCGCCGGGCGGGTACGGGTATGGTTTTTCTTCCTGTCAGATAGTCGGCGGTCAGCGAGGCGCCAGAAGCCGTCAAATCTTCAATGGGGCCCTGGAATACCACCTCTCCGCCGAACCTTCCTGCCCCTGGCCCGAGGTCGATGACCGCGTCGGCGGCTTCGATGATCTCCCGGTCGTGCTCTACGACAACTACGGTGTTTCCGAGATCACGGAGTTTCCTGAGCAGCCGGACAAGCCTTGCCGAATCACTCTGGTGAAGGCCAATGCTCGGTTCGTCGAGAATGTATATCGCGCCGACAAGCGGAGAACCGATGGAGGTGGAGAGGTTGATGCGCTGGAACTCGCCGCCGCTGAGCGTATGGGTGAGACGGTCGAGCGAAAGATAGTTCAGGCCTACTTCGAGCAGATAGGTGAGCCGTTTGAGGATCTCCTCGAGCACGGTTTCGGCGACCTTGCGGTCGAAGGTGGAAATATCGAGCGAGGTGAAGAATTCATAGGCCTCGCCGATGTTCATACGAGTCACTTCGCCGATATTGCGGCCGGAAATCCTTACCAGCCGGGCATCCGCATTCAGACGGCTCCCCTCGCACTCCGGGCAGGTTGCGTAGCCGCGATAGCGGCTCAGGAATACACGGTAGTGCATCTTGTAGCCGGCGTCCTTTTCGATTTCCGCAAAGAACGGCCAGATGCCATCGTAGCTCTCCTCCTGTCCGGCTATACCTTTCCAGATCATCTCCTTGTGGAGATGGGAAAGCTTTTCGTAGGGTTCGTCGACCGGAATGCCGACTTTTCCGGCCACCTTCATGAGCCGCTTCCAGTTCCAGCGGTATTTCTCGGAGTTCCAGCAGACTATGGCTCCTTCGGCAATGCTGAGGGATTTGTCGGGGACGACGGCGTCCTCGTCAATGCCGGCGATGCGCCCGAATCCCTGGCACATGGTGCAGGCGCCTATCGGAGAGTTGAAAGCGAAGAGCTGCGGCGAGGGTTCCTGATACTCGATGCCGTTCAGCTCCAGCCGGTCGCTGAACTGATAGGTTCTGCCTCCGACGACTTTGAGCACGGCATAACCACCGGATTCGCCGAACGCGGTTTCGGCGGCCTGTTCGATGCGGCTGCAGGTTTTATCGTCCTGACGGGCGACGAATCGGTCGACAAGCACAAGCAGTCCGGAAAGTTCGTCGCGGCTCATTGCGCCGATATGACGGCAGGCTTTCTCCTCGTTGAGATCGAGCACGCTGTCACCTTCAACGATCCTGAAAAAACCTTTTTTCAGAAGACTGGCGATCTCTTCCTTTGCGGAACATTCGTGCAGGGCTGCGTCCTTGTGACAGGGAAAAGGAAATCCCACATGGAACCTTGTCCCTTCGTCGAAAAAACGTGCCTGGCAGCTGAGATCTTCGGGTGTATGACGGAGCACCAGTTCAGAGGTGTCGCGGGAGTAGATTTTTCCGATGCGGGCATAGAGCAGTCGAAGGTAGTCGTAGATTTCCGAAACGGTGCCGACCGTCGACCTGGGGTTTTTCGGGATGGTTTTCTGCTCGATGGCGATGGCAGGAGCGATGCCTTCGACGATTTCGATTTCGGGGCGCGGCATCCGTTCGAGAAACTGGCGGACATAGGCGGAGAGGGACTCCACATACCGGCGATGCCCTTCGGCATAGAGTGTATCGAAGGCGAGACTCGACTTGCCGGAACCGCTGACGCCGGTCAGGACAACAAAGCGGTTCCTCGGAATTGCGACGGTGATATTTTTCAGATTATGGGTGCGTATACCCCTGAGAACGATATCGGGAAGCGCGGCAGCGCCGGAATGAACATCCGGCGACACGGAAACAGACATGATGGTATTGGCGGTTTCATTGACTCGAACAATGGGAATATACGACTCTCCTTACGTAAATAACGGAGAGAACCGGAGTCGCCATGAGCTTTATTGCGAAACCGGTATTGATGGTTCATACTCCCGGATCAGATCGGCGATGGTGGTCGATGCCATGAGATCCTGAATGCGGTTCTGAAGATTGCGCATATAACCGCGATAGTTGCAATGCCCGGCAATTTCGCAGCTATCGGGTTTTATAACGCATCGGGTGAGGTGCGGATTGCCTTCGATGGCCACGCCTATCCGGGCTACGGTAATTTCCTCCGGCGGCATCCCCAGACGGTATCCGCCCTTCACTCCCTGCACCGAGGCGACGATTCCGGCTTTTTTCAGGCATTGCATCGCTTTCGAAAGAAACTCCGGGGAAAAACCTATGAGGTCCGCCATCTCCTTTACGGTTACTACCCGACCCGATCCTTTTGTAGCAAGATAGGTGACCGCATGCAGTCCGTATTCGAATTTTCTTGAAACCTGAAGCATAATAAAGTACAATAATTCTTAAAGTGCGCATACTAACCAACTGGTAATAAAACACTGCGGATTGCAATTAGTTTTACGCATCGTATATTTTTATGCATTCTTTTCAGAAAGGCATCTTCGTTGCCTGTCGACGAGCAGCATGGCAACGGCCCGATCGCTTATGGCTTAACATACTATACGGCTTCCGATCATGACCCACTCATCAGTGAAAGATCAGTATTTCCTCTGGCAGCTTTCTGCCGAACACGAAGCGAAAATCCGGTACCATGAGTATGGCTGCAACGAACAGAACGATAAACCGCCGCTTCTGTTCCTCCATGGATACGGGGCGATGATCGAACACTGGAAGGAGAATATTCCCCGGTTCGCAGGAAGCCGCAGAATCTATGCCATGGACCTCATCGGATTCGGCAAATCGCAGAAACCCAACGTCCGTTACAGCCTGGAGCTTTTTGCCGCGCAGATCGAAGCGTTCCTGCATCTGAAAAAGCTCGACGACGTGATTCTTGTTGGCCATTCGATGGGCGGCGCGGGCAGCATTTATTACGCTCACCTCCGTCCCGAAAAGGTTCGCGCGCTGGTGCTTGCAAACCCGTCGGGATTATATGGCGACAGCATGGACGGCATGGCAAAGGTTTTTTTCGGGCTTGTCGGTTCGCCGATGATCGGGGAGGTGCTTTTTACGGCTTTCGCAAATCCGGTCGGCGTCAGCCAGAGTCTGGTTCCGACTTACTACAATCAGAACAAGGTGGATCTGAAGCTGATCAACCAGTTCGCCAGACCTCTGCAGGATAAAGGGGCCGTCTGGTCGTATCTCTCTCCTTCGCGGCGTCCGCAGGATTTCACGCTCGATCACCTTACGAAACCCTGCCGCTATGAAGGTCAGGCTTTCCTTGTCTGGGGAGCGGAGGACAGCGCGCTTCCTCCGCACAGAATCATTCCCGAGTTCCAGCAGCTGCTGCCGCAGGCGGGGGCGTTCATCATTCCAAAAGCTGCGCATTGCATCCACCACGATGCCTCCGAGGCTTTCAACGAACGGCTCGGAAGCATTCTTGATTCCCTCGAAAACTAATCGGTGTAGCCTCTCGTCCTGCCGCCGGTCCTGAACCGGATGTCGTCGAGTTGAGGCGCTTTCAGGCCAATCTGGAAGTAGTAGCTGTTGAACTCGCCGGAGGGCACCCACTGGAAACCCATCTGCCAGCAGTGCAGGTCGCGGTAGAGCTGGAGCATCGGAAAAACGAACTCGTTTCGCTGGATATCGTAGCCGGTATTGATGCCGACCTGCCAGTTTTTCGACAGGGCGACTTTTGCCGACATGTTGAGCAGCGTGGTCGTTTCGGCCTCTTTGAGGGGATCGGTTCTGTCGGAGAGCAGGTAGAGCGACATGCGCAGACGCCATGGAAGGGCAAAGTCGATATCGCTGAAGTCGCCGGCATCGAACCGTTCGCGGAATATGGCCTGTTCGGCGCGCATCGCCTCGGGACGCCCCGAAAGGCCGTTGCGGCTGCGGCCTTCGAGGTTCATGCTCATGTTGAAATACCCTTTCACGAACCGAAGCAATCCCCCTCCGTCTTCAGCCGCAAATCGGTCCACCCGGTCGCCCGTCAGAGGATCGTAGTCGTAAAAGTCATAGAGCGCGCCGGCGCTCATGAGAAAATTCGGAAAGAGCGCGCTGCTCGACGCCGTCACCAGCAGAGGGTTCCAGGGGCATTCTCCGGCGGAGAAGTTATAGGCGGTCGAGGCGGAGAGCGTGAAGAGGTGCAGGGTACGATCGCCGATGCCCTCCGGAGAGCTCAGTCTGCCGTGAAAGAGGTTTTTCAGGGTCAGTCCGACGGTATTCTGTCCTTCGGGTATATCGGCGTAGACCGAATGTTCGAAGCGGTTGTACCGATCGTAGCCGCTTCCGTTGAACACGGTGGAGTAATAATCGAAAGCGGTACCGGTAAAATCGGGGTTCCAGGTCCAGGACAGGGCAGGAATGAGCGTATGGCGCAGGGCTTTGAGGCCGGTGAGCCTTTCAAGAAAAGGCGTTTCCATTGCCGCATAGAGCCGCGTGGATACTTCGGCGCCGATATGCCAGGTCGAAAATCCTTCGGTGCCGGTTCGCTCGTCGGTAACGACGTTCGAGCCGTCGTAGTATCTGAGGATGTCGTTTCCGACAAGGTAGCGGCTGAAAGAGATGCCGGCGTTGACGTTGAAATGGCTGAAGAGCGTCGATTGCACGCGGAAGGGCAGCTGCAGCCTCATGCCGTAGCGGTCGTCGCCATAGGTTTCGTCCTCGAGGAACCTGCCCTGAAGGGTGATGCCCTGGGTGAAAAGCGCCTTGCTGCCCGGGGAATATTCCTTGAAATAACCCGCTTCAATAGCTCCGTCGGCACGATAATCCCATAACTCGCTGCCGGCACTGGAAGAGTAGAGCGCCCGAAGCGAACCTCCCGAGGTTATGGAGAGCCGGTCCCGCCAGTCGTCAAGGCTGCCGAGTCTGCCGGAACGGAACGGATAGAAGCGGTTCTGGTGGAAAGCGGCGACAGCGAGCTGACTTTCATCGCTGCTTCTCAGGTCGTCGGTTCGCTGATAACTGATAAGGGCTATGCTGTTCTCGTCATCGAAAGTCTTTGCGTATGATGCGTAGGATTCGGCCTGCTCGTTGACGACCGTTCCGCTGTCGATGGCGTCGAGATCGTAACTGCGGTCTCCGCCCTGGAACCGAAGCCGCGCGTCGAGGGAGGAGGATGGATCGAAATCCTGGTGATGTTCGAAGCGAAAGCTCCAGCTGTTGAACTCCTCGAAATCCGGGTCGCCGGAGTCGCCCTTGAAGTATCGTTCGTATTCGCCTTCGAGCATGCCTGTGAAGTTGTACCGGCTGTTGTAACGGAACCGCTCGGCAAGCCTCCAGCTTCCGTTGAATGCGATGTCGCCTTCGATGCGCAGGTCAGTGTAATCGCTGATGGCCCAGTAGTAACCGAGATCCGAAAACGAGTAGCCCCGGTCGCCGTCGTGGCCCAGGCGGGGAATAAGCACCCCGGAAGAACGACCTTCATGCAGCGGAAAAACCATGAACGGAAGGGGCAGTATGGGAATGGCCGGCAGCCGTTTCGAAAAGATTTCCGGCCGGATGTACATGATGAAGGGCTTTGCGATGATCCTGCTGCCGGGAATGATTTTCATGTAGTCCGACGATATCCAGTAATGCGGTTCAGGGTCGTCGCAGGTGGTGAAGGTACCGTCGCGGATGACAAGCTCGCCGTTTTCAAGCCGGCTCACCTGCTGTCCGCCGAAAATAACACCGGACGAACTCGATGTGAGGTTGGTGGTTTCGCCGCTGCCCGAGGAGAAGGCATAGGTGATCCTGTCGGCATTGAAACTGCCCTCCCGGTTGCTGAATACCGCAGGTTCGGCCTTCCCCTGAGCTTCTGCTCCGCTTCCGTATGCATGAATGGTCGAACTGCCGAAGTCCACCGTTATTTTCGGAGCGCTGACGGTAGTGGAATCGCGTTCGATTCGCGCTTTGCCCCGCAGTTCCATGGATTTCGCACCGAAATGGTAGATGAGGGAATCCCTGGCGGAAAATGCGGTGATGCTTTCACGGGCTCCGGCCGACGACGGCAGATGGCTGCCGGAAACAACGTCGGTTTCAGCAGCAGCGGCAGCACCGTACGGCAAATGCATCGCAAGAACCGCCGCAAGCAGCATGACATGCCTGCCGACAGTCACTGGCCTACTCTCCGGATCGGATGAACAAGGGTATCTTTCATAGGTATCTCTCGAAAAGTTTCAATATATTAATTTTATTGTTGCCTAAGCGTCGCCTTTTCTGCGCTTGATGCTTCCGGGACCTTTTGCACCCGACTCATTTCAGTAAATTTTCGCTGCTGCTCCATGTCCTCGTCGCCTTATTCAGCTCCCGATGAAAGGGGGCACTTCGGTATGTTCGGAGGGAAGTTCATTCCCGAAACGCTCATCAGAAACGCCGCCGATCTCGAATCGGAGTACCGGAAATCGAAAACGGATCCCGCTTTTCAGAAAACGCTCGGCAAACTCCTGCGCGATTATGTGGGCCGCCCGACTCCGCTCTATCATGCCGAACGGCTCAGCGCAAGGGCCGGAGGCGCTTCGATCCTGCTCAAGCGCGAAGATCTGTGCCACACCGGCGCGCACAAGATCAACAACGCGCTCGGCCAGGCGCTCCTTGCCCGCCGCATGGGCAAGCGACGCGTTATCGCCGAAACCGGCGCCGGCCAGCACGGCGTCGCCACGGCAACGGTTTGCGCGCTGTTCGACATGCAGTGCATCGTCTACATGGGAGAGGAGGATATCCGGCGCCAGGCCCCGAACGTCGCGCGCATGAAACTCCTCGGCGCCGAAGTGCGGCCGGTGACTTCGGGATCGAGGACGCTCAAGGACGCCACAAGCGAAGCCATCCGCGACTGGATGAACAACCCTGAAGAAACCTTCTACATTATCGGTTCCGTGGTGGGCATGCACCCATACCCGATGATCGTGCGCGACTTCCAGGCCGTGATCGGCCGTGAAACGCGGGAACAGGTGATGGAACAGGCCGGAAAACTGCCCGAGGTGATTACCGCCTGCGTCGGCGGAGGCAGCAACGCCATCGGCATGTTCCACGAGTTTCTCGACGACGTGCCGAAGGTGGAACTGGTCGGCGTGGAGGCTGCTGGCGAAGGTCTCGAGGGACGGCACGCGGCATCGCTGACGAAGGGCGAACCCGGCGTGCTGCACGGCGCCATGACAAGGCTGCTGCAGACCGAAGACGGCCAGGTGCTCGAAGCCCACTCGATCTCGGCCGGACTCGATTATCCCGGCGTCGGCCCGGAACACTGCTATCTGCAGGAATGCGGACTCGTCAGCTACACATCGGCTACTGACCGCGAAGCGCTCGACGCCCTGAAGACGCTGGCCGAAACCGAAGGAATCATCTGCGCGCTCGAATCGGCCCATGCCGTTCATTACGCGCTGAAGAGAGCGGCAACCATGCAGAGGGATTCGATCCTTGTGGTAAACCTTTCAGGCCGCGGCGACAAGGATATGGGCACAATCATCGAGAGCCTCGGCCTGTGAGCGCCCGCATCGCGCAGGCGATTGACTTGTGTATGTGTTACGAACTGAAACAACAGTGACGATAAGGGTTACAGGAATAAAAAAACAAGAAAATCCGGCTTTGCTTTTTTTCCTGTTGCACGAAAAAAAAAAAATCCCTATAATTAGCCCACTCTTTCAGATGCGGGAATAGCTCAGTTGGTAGAGCACAACCTTGCCAAGGTTGGGGTCGCGAGTTCGAGTCTCGTTTCCCGCTCCGGAAAACAGAAAGCCCCGGTATCGACCGGGGCTTTTTTCGTTCAGGATCGCTTCCGACAGACAGGCCAGGCTCAACAGTCCGCCCGGTTTTTCAACCGACAAAACGATGGGTTTTTGTTATTTTTATTATATTCTGACCCTTCAGGACTCCGATGTCAAATCCACGTCGTCGCGGTCATGATCTTTCGACAGCACACGGAGAGGTGCGAGAGCGGTTGAATCGGGCGGTCTCGAAAACCGTTGTGCGAGCAATCGTACCGTGGGTTCGAATCCCACCCTCTCCGCAGCAAACCCCGCGAAAGCGGGGTTTTTGCTTTCAGGGCGGGATGAGAACCCAATCTCTTGGGTTCGAAAACGGCAACGCCGTTTCGACGGCGAGCGAATGCGAGTCCGCCCCGAAGGGGTGAGGGCCGACAGGCCCGAATCAATCCCACCCTCTCCGCAGCAAACCCCGCGAAAGCGGGGTTTTTGCTTTCAGGGCGGGATGAGAACCCGATCGTATGGGTTCGAATTCCAAAGGAGGGCGGACATTCCTGTCCGCCATTCGATTTACTCACACCACAGTGCCCCATCCCCATAAAGCAGCAATGCACTCCAAACAGCGCACAAGTCTTTGCTCCGGCTTCGTTGCCTGTTTCCCGGCTCGTTACCGGCGAGATGGTTCGCTTGAATTGCATGGCAGACAGGAATGTCCGCCCCCCTTGTATAAAGAGGAGATGATCCTGCAACGGGAGTCTGGCCCGGTTTTGCTGCATCACGGGCGTTTCGAGATGGCAGGTGGGCATAACCCGGAGCAATGATGGCTCCCGGAGATTGATTTTTTTTTATGTAATTGCGAGCGTTCCCCTTCTTTCTTTTCCTGACCGTTGTTGTTGTTCATGCAATATCGTATTATATACCCTTACCGGGTATGGGTATATAATACGATGAGCACAGAGCATCCAATTGAATCAATGTACTTATGGCAAAAGTCAGACATATAGCTCCTTCCGCCGCTTTTGAAATGACAAGGAAAGGGGCGCTGCTGGTCGATGTTCGCGAAAAAGGCGAGATCGAGAGGAAAGCTTTCGATGTTCCGGAGGTGATGGCGGTTCCGCTCAGCCGGTTCGAGAGCGGCTGCGGAGAAATTCCTGCGAACCGCAAGGTGATTATGGTCTGCAGAAGCGGCAACCGGAGCACGACCGCCGCGAGTATGCTGATGAGCCGCGGATACAAAAACGTGGCGAATCTGCAGGATGGCATTATCGGCTGGGAGAGGGCCGGTCTGCCGGTTACGAAAAAACAGAATCAGAGCATTTTTGGCCGGCTGCTGAAGCTGCTTGGCGGCCGATCGTGAACGCGGCCTGATACGAGATCAGCCAAGTTCAAAGGAGGTGATGCCGTAGGTTCGGCAGAGCCCGATCTCCGGGGCTTTTCCCCTGTACATGCGGGCAGTTTCGAATACAGGCCGCATGCCGTGCCGCTCAACCAGGGCGAGCGCATGGGTATTCGGCATGGGTATGTCGAGAAACAGCGGTTCGGATTCAGGCACTCCTGCTTTGAGCGAGACGAAAAGATGTTCGGCGATCTCCGGACTGTCTGCAAAAAGCGGACCGATCTTGTATCCGTTGCGGCAGGGACGCGCCACTCCGTATCCGGCAAGTCTGCCGCCATGCATCTTGCAGAGCGACTGCGTACCGGGACGGCTGATCCAGCATCCGAGGAATGCTTCGCGAGGCTCGGCAAAGAACTGCCGGTCGTAGCCGTAAAGTTCCGTTTTCGGCACCGATCCGAGGGGAATCACGCCCGGAGCTGTTTCCCCGCCACCCTTTCCTTCATAGCGGGCGTTGTTCCAGGCGAGACTGAAACCTGACTTGCGGTAGTTCTCCTGCCGGGCAACCACGCCGTCAAGACCCACGGTGCGCCCTTCGAGGCGTTCAAGGCCGGTGTTCCATACCTGCAGACCATATCCTTTGCCGCGGCAGTCGGGCCTGACGATATAGAAGCCGAGAAATCCGAACGAACTGCCGTAGCGGACAACGGATATCACAGCAACCTGCTCGTCGCCGAGCCATCCCCCGACGAAACCGTTCGTATCGGCACTCCAGAAGCAGTCTGCGTCATGTATACCGGGGTTCCACCCTTCGGCGGCAGCCCAGTCTACCGCCATATCGACATCTTTGCGGGTCATGGTCCTGATGATGAGATCGCTTTTCATACTTTGCGTCGTTTTGTCGATTTCCAGTTCCACATGCCTGTATCGTCCCTGATCTCTTCGCAGACCCTTAGCACATGGTCGAGTTCCTCTCTGCGAAGTCCGCTGTGCAGCGAAAAACGCATGAGCGCTCTGTTCTTCGGCGTAGCCGGAGCGCAGAACACCGATCCGAATACGTTGCGTTCCTCGAGTGCGTCTCTGAGCAGTTCGGTTTCAGGCTCGGTGCCGGGTTCGAGAGAGATGATCTGCGACTGGCTGACGATCGCGTATCCGAGATCAAACAGACCTTGACGCAGGTACATGGCGTTTTCATGCAGTTTCTTTCGCCGGTCGTCGCCCTTTCTGATAATTTTCAGCGTTGCCGCCAGTCCGGCGATTTCGTGCGGCAGGAGAGCGGAACTGAATATTGCAGGATGAGCCATATAGGGATAGCATTGGGCAAAGCGCTTCGAGCAGAAAATGATGCCTGCCCTGCCGGCAAAAGCTTTTGCGAGACTTCCGGTGATGAAATGCACCCTGTCGGTGAGACCGAGAGCAGCCACAAGGCCCCGTCCCTCGGGACCATGGGTGCCGAGGGAGTGCGACTCGTCGACTACGGAAATGCAGTTGTATCGGTTCGCAATATCGACGATATCGGCCAGCGGCGCTATGTCTCCCGTCGTACTGTAAAGCGAATCCACGAGAATGATGCCCTGTCCGTGACGCTGGATGAGTTTTTCAAGGTGTGCCGCATCGTTGTGCAGAAAGGTATGAAACGGCGCGCCTGCCGATTTTATTCCCTCCCAGAGGGACATGTGGGTCAGAAAATCGATATAGACCGGGGTGCTGCTGTCGGCGATAACCTGCATGAGGCCTACGTTTGCAGCCCATCCGGATTGGCAGAGAATTGCGCTCTCGAATCCGGCGAACCCGGCAATATCGGCTTCGAAAATCGCCTTGTCGCTGCCGTCATGCATAAAGACCGCCGACATCACCATATCCTGCCCCGTCTGCTCGAGTTTTTCGATCTGGGCGTGCGAAATATCGGGGTGCATCGAAATATTCAGATAATCGTTACTCTGGAGAATAATGGCATCCGTACCGGGTTTTCTGCCAAGAACGAGAGGTTTGCCGTTGAAGCGTGGATGAATGGATTCCTTTTCAAATGCACTCAACCGCTTTTCAAGAAAATCCGGAACTGCGAGGATGAAGCGGTCTTCCGGGCCGTTGTTGACTGCATTCGGTATTTTTCCATCTTTTCCGATCATCGTATCGCTCCTTATGTTTGATCAAATCCCTTCCTGTGATTATTATTGTAATTATGGCATCTGAAATCGTCCATGGCAATCGCAGAAAAAGCTCGGCGACCATTTCTGTAAAGATAAATAACCTGGTCCATGCTGACAGTTTGTGTCCGGTTATAATTTACGGAAAAGCCATATTCTGCAGAAAAAGAACGCTCCTGCCCATACCATGGAATTGCGCGTCAAGAGACGCATAGTCCGGAATAAAACGCAGGTACAGGCATCAGAAGCATTGAAAACGCAGGAGAACCGGGTCTGGACCAGCGAGCTTTTTCCCTTATTACTATATATAGTTACAGGGAGAAACTGATTGCGGGCAGAAGCGGTTCATGTAATGACACATACACCGAATTCCTTCCCCTTGGCTTTATAACTGAAAATACCAGTCAAGTCGCCAGTAATGTTTTTCCAATGCAGAAACTGAAACAGAAAGCCATAGATATTGTCGAACATGCAGAACCGAATCTGGGCATTATCGGACTGTTCGGAATTCTCGGGTATCCGGTTTATTACATTATCTGGACCTATATGTTTCCGCAGCCTTATGAGAACCTGTCGTTCAGGATTCTCTGTGCGTTCATATCTCTCCCATGGGTGTTCTACCGGAAACTGCCGCAACGGTGGCAGAAACTGTTTCCTGTCTATTTCTTTCTTTCGCTTTTTATTGTCATGCCCTTTTTTTTCAGTTTCATGTTGCTGAAGAACGAATGGTCGCTGGTGTGGGCGATGTCGTTCATGGCCGGAACATTTCTGCTGACGCTGTTCATCTTCGACTGGAGGATCATCTTCATAATGACCCTGTCCGGATTTCTTGCTGCCTATGCCACGGTACTGTTTCTTGATGGCTCGGTATCTTACGCATACTTCACTCCCGAATACATCCCGATTTTCCTTTTCTCCGTATCCGGCGGCATTATCGCCAACCACAGGAAACAGCTCGCTCACCAGAGCAGGGTATCGCTTCTGCAGAGCCTCAGCGGCAGCATAGCCCATGAGATGAGAAATCCGCTCAGCTCAATAACCCATGCCATGAGCTCGCTGCAGGCTATTCTGCCCAACAAGCCACACAGCAGCGATTCGGATGGCAGAGTCGATCTGAGCTTTTCCGGCCTGATCAACATCCACGATGTCATCGAGGAAAGTACGTCAACGATACGAAGGGGGAATAAAATCATCGATTCGATTCTGGCCAGCCTTCAGGATGGATCGGTTGATAGCAACAATTTCAGAAGGCATTCGGCTAAAACCATTGTTCACACGGCCATAAACAGTTACGGTTACGGCTCCGTTGAGGACAAGATGCTTGTTGCCGATAAATCCTCGGACAACTTCGACTTTTTCGGCGACAAGGACCTGTTCATCTATGTTTTGTTCAACCTGATGAGAAATGCGCTCTATTACAAGAGCCGTCCGGACTTCAGAATCGAAATAACGACGGAACGCGGAAGTACCTGCAACTTCATCAGATTCAGGGATTACGGTCCGGGAATACCGGCAACGAAAAGGGCAAGGATTTTCGACCGGTTCTACACCTATGGGAAAAGCGGGGGAAACGGACTGGGACTCTCTTTCTGCAAAAGAGTGCTGCAGGCTTTTGGCGGCGACATAAGCTGCGACTCGGAAGAAGGCCGCTGGACGGAGTTCACCATCAGGCTTCCCGCCTATCATTCGAAAAAGGTGATCGATCTGAAAAAAGAGATCATGAAAAGCAAAAGGATCCTGATAGCTGACGATCAGGTGAGCAACCGTCTGCTGCTTGCGAAGTATATTTCGGAATGGCAATGTCCTTTCGACGAGGCGGAGAACGGCAAACAGGCACTGGAAATGGCTGCACTCCGTAGCTATGACCTTATATTCATGGACTTTGAAATGCCAGAACTCAATGGCGATTGCGCAATAACCCGGCTGAGAACTGCAAAAAATATCGAGCCCTCGCTCGCCATGCATTACCTGCAGACCCCGGTCATCGGCATAACGGCACTTCCCCAGTCCGAAGCACGTATGCGCGCTGCGAAGTGCGGGATGAACGAAATTCTCTCGAAGCCGGTCAGAAGACCCGATATCGTCGGTGTTTTCGAGCGGTATTTCTTCTCGGAAACGTCGACGATATCGTCAGAACTGGAGGATGCCATCTGCGGCAGCAGAATCCTGCTGGTGGACGACAATGAAACGAGCCGGAAGTTCATGAGTATGATTCTCGAGCACTACGGCTGCCTTACCGGACAGGCCGAAAACGGCGAAATCGCTCTGGAACGCCTCGAGCTGCAGGACTACGATCTCATTATTATGGATATGGAAATGCCGGTCATGAACGGCCTGGAGGCAGCACGCGAAATACGTAAGGGTGAGCGGTTCAGGCGATTCAGAAAGTTCGATACCATCCCGATCATCGCGATCACCGGAAATACCGATACCGAAAACATCGCCAGATCGAAGGCGGCAGGGATGAACCATCATATCGGTAAACCGGTATTCAGGGATGAACTGATTTCGGTCATAACCGCCTGGCTTACCTGCAGAATCGAGCCGGACAGCCTCAGGCAGAACGGAGTACGGAGGGAGCCTGAAGAGAAAAACTTCTGGGAAACTATCGCCGGAGAAAAAATCCTTGACCGGTCGATCATCAGCAGCCTGATGGAAACAGGCGGCAACGAGCTGGTCACGAGCATACTGCGGCTCTATATTGACGACACGAAGGAAATTCTGGAGAGACTCGGCTCTGCAGTACCTTCAGACGATATAAAGAGCGTTGATATGCTCATCCATACGCTGAAAGGCTCTTCGGGAAGCTGCGGAGCGAACCGCCTGTATATGCTGACCCGTTATATTAACGAATTCACCAGAAAAGGCAGATGGCCGGACAACGACCGGTGGCTTGCCGTACTGTGGCAGACATTCAACGATACCTCTGGTGCTATAACAACTATGCTCGAAAACAACGTGATCGATGGGTAAACGCATCCTGATCGTCAAGAACATTGCCAGAGAAGGGCCGGGACTGCTGGAACCTGTTCTTGAAAGGCACTGCGTCGCATATACGGTGTGCGATATTTCGCGAGGCGATACGATTCCCGATCCTCTTGCCTGCGACGCTCTGGTCATCCTCGGAGGGCCGCAAAGCGCCGAGGACAACACTCCTGCCATGCAAATGGAGCTCGACATGGCCGGGCGAGCCCTGCAGGCAGGAATGCCCTGCCTCGGCATATGCCTCGGGTTGCAGGTGATGGTCAAAGCCGCCGGCGGCCTGGTTACGGCAAGCCCTGTAAGGGAGATCGGCTTTTTCGACCATGAAGACAGCCCGTACCGCATGGAACTGACAGGCGAAGGAATAAATGATCCGTTGTTCGGGAATATGCCGGAGTCGTTCCGTGTGTTCCAGCTGCACGGGGAAACCGTTGACATAACCGGATCGATGCGGCTGCTCGGCGTCGGCAGGCATTGCAGGAACCAGGCTGTCAGGGTCGGGCCCAACGCTTATGGGCTGCAGTGCCATTTTGAACTTACTGCCGAAATGCTTGCGGAGTGGTCGAGGCTCGATCCCGACCTTCAGAACACCGGAAGCGATATCCTCTGCGAACAGTTCGAGGCTATCAGGGAGGAGTATACCCGAACCGGGATCTCTCTGATGACGAATTTCCTGAAAATCGCGGCAATAGCCTGATTCCGCAGAACCAGGCCACTATTGATGGGCTTTCGAAGAAACCTATGCGATAACAAGGTCGATGGTTCGCCGCTGCATATCGACGGCATGCACTTTCACCTTCACCCGCTGGCCGATCTGCAGTCGTTTCTTGCGGCGTTTGCCGATGAGGGAGTAAGTGGTTTCGTCATACTCGTAATAATCGTCGGTAAGGTTGCGCATGTGCACGAGGCCTTCGATGGCAAAATCAACCATCCTGACGTAGATGCCGTATTCGGTCGCTCCTGAAATTACCCCCTGGTAAACCTTGCCGAGATGGCCGGCCATATACTCGACCTGCTTGAGTTTGATGGACTCGCGCTCGGCTTCGACCGCGCTTTTTTCGCGCTCGTTGGAGATGCGGCTGACGATCCTGATCTTCTCTTCGAGTTCGGCAAGGCGTTTCGGGCTGATTTTCTTTTTCTTGCGGCGCAGATGCTCATATTCGAAGAGCAGCCGGTGCACGACAAGGTCGGGATAACGGCGGATAGGCGATGTGAAGTGGGTGTAGTGCGAAAAACCGAGTCCGTAATGGCCGCTGTTTTCGTCGGTGTAGACGGCTTTCGACATGCAGCGCAGCACCAGTTCGTTGACGAGAAACTCCACGTTGGTGCCATGCACCTGCTGCAGCAGCTGGCGAAGAGCTTTGGCCGTTACCACCGGACCTGTTTTCTCCCGGTTCAGCTTCAGGGTGTAGCCGATCTTTCTGACAAAGTTTGCGAGTATGACGACCCGCTCCTGCTGCGGAGAATCGTGCACCCGGTAGATTACCGGCTGCGCGCTCTTCTTGCGCTCGCGGAAGGTTCTGGTGAGATATTCTGCGACCTTGCGGTTCGCCAGCAGCATGAACTCTTCTATGAGCCGGTGGCTCGACAGCCGCTCTTTTTTTATCACTTCGACAGGCTCGCCTTTGCTGCCGAGCCTGAAGCGAACCTCCTCCGTTTCGAAATCGAGTCCGCCATGGCGGAAACGTTCTTCGCGGAGCCGGACGCTGATGCTTTCGAGCAGCTGCAGTTCCATGGCATAATCGCCTTCGCCTTTAAGGATGATATCCTGGACATCCTCGTAGGTAAAACGCCGCTTTGAATGGATAACGGTTTTATGGAACTCGTGTTCCTTAACTTCCCCGCTCTCCGTCATGATAAAGAATACGCTGAAGGCCATCCGGTCCACGCCGGGATTGAGGCTGCAGATCTGTTCGGATAACCTGGAGGGCAGCATGGGAATGACGCGGTCCACCAGATAGACCGAAGTGGCCCGTTTCATGGCTTCGCGGTCAAGCAGCGAATTTTCGGGCACATAGTGCGAAACGTCGGCTATATGCACGCCGATGCGGTACAGGCCGTCTTCGAGCGGTTCGACCGAAAGAGCGTCGTCGAAATCCTTTGCGTCTATCGGATCGATAGTGAACACCGTTTTGTCCCGGATATCGAGACGTCCTTCAAGGTCGGCTCCGGCGATGCCTTCCTGGATGGACTCGGCAAAGCGGACAATCTCTTCGTCAAACGTTTCGTCGATGCCGTGATTGCGGGCGATGGCGCTGACTTCCACCCGGGACTCACCTGCGGCGCCGAGCACTTCGAGCACCCTGGCCTGTATGATGCCGGGCTTGCGGAAATCAAGATCACCTGCCAGCACTTTCTGACCGTCTTTCGCGCCGGCAGCCTGCTTGATGGGGATGGAGATTTCCGGCAGCAGCTTGCGGTCGTCGGCCTTGAGGGTGAACTTCCGGTTCGCCCGGTGAAGGGTGCCGACAATAGTGCTGAGCTTACGGCTTACGACATTGACGACGATGCCTTCGCACCGCTGGTGAGGAGTTGATTTCGTCGTGTAGGTTTCAGGCACGGTCGTCACGACAACCTCGACTTCGTCGCCGTGTATGGCTGAGTTCATGTCGCCGGATTTGACGAAAATATCGTCGTCGAAACCCTCCACATCAATAAATCCGTATCCGTTGGGATGGGTGGAAAGCTTTCCCGTATAGGTCCCGTCGACCCTGAACTGCTCCTTGCCGGGAGCCGGAAACTGTCTGGTGTGCTCCAGCAGGTCTTCATAGGTTGCAGGCTCGAGACACTGCATGCCGTAACAGCGGTTGGAGTCCTTGTCTACCGTTCCGTCTTCCTGCAGTTTGTGAAGCACGTACCAGAAACCGGGCAGCTGCCGGGATTCGGTGTACCCCATGATTTTGGCAAGCTCCACGGACCTGAACCTTTCGCCTTCGTGGTCTGAGAGAAAATTGACGATTTCTGCGGCAAGAGAGCTTTCTCCCCTCTTGAAAAGAAATTCGTTGATAAGGATGTGGTCGTTCGGACGGACCCTGTCCGCGCTCTGCGTCGGATTGGTCCTGTTTCTCTTTTTTCCCGATGCTCCGGGCTTGCGGTTATGACGCTGTCTTGCCACTCTGAATAATTTAAATGTGTATTGCGTGCCGGAGCCGGGGACTCTTCGGAACGGTGGGCAGCCATTCCGAGAAACCATAAGAATCTTTTCCGCGTTAGTACTTAACCTGTAATCGGCACATTCGTCCTTTCCTGCAACGGATGACTGGAAATCCTGTAATACAAAACCTGCAGGAACCAACAAAACACCTTAACATAATGAAAAGAAGCCACAAATTCAGCGTTCCGGCAGTGGTTTTCATGATTGTCGCACTGCTCATGCCCGACTATTACACCTCAGCCGCAGAAAAAGGAAGTCCTGCCGCCTCCATCCGTTCAGTTACAATCGGCAATCAGGTATGGATGACAGATAATCTGGACGTTACCCGTTACCGGAACGGCGATGAGATTCCGCAGGTGCAGGATCCCCTGTTGTGGAACAGCCTGAAAACGGGGGCCTGGTGCTATTACGAAAACAGAAGCGAAAACGGAGTTACATACGGAAAACTCTACAACTGGCATGCGGTGAACGATCCGAGAGGTCTGGCTCCCCAGGGGTGGCATATTCCGTCGGATGCCGAATGGCAGCAGCTTGTAGAAGCGACAGGAGGTGAGAAAGCGTCAGGAACAAAGCTGAAATCCACGGTGCTGTGGAAGGCTCCTGTGGTAGGAGCTGACAACAGCAGCGGTTTTACGGCAATTCCGGCAGGATACCGGAGCAGCAACGGGGACTTTCACCTTCTGGGCACCAATGCCAGTTTCTGGAGCGCCACGGACAACAACGGTTATGCGGCATGGCACAGGCAGCTGTTCAACGCCTATTCCGCCGTCTACCGCGTGAGCAGCAGCAAGTCTCTCGGGCTGTCGGTACGCTGCATCAGGAACTGATGCAGCAAAGCAATACCAAGGCTCACGAGGTTGTCATCCGGTAACCGGCATGATCGGAGCTTTCGTGAGCCTCATTCTGGTTTCTGCACTCAGGGCAGATGACATGCAGCACAACGCGCTTGTCGATTACCGTGAACTCTTCGGAAAGATTTTCAGGAATTGAAATCCCGTCATAGCCCTCATGCCTGAAATCGAAAATCCGGCCGCACCTCACGCAATGAATATGATGGTGGCTTTCCGTATCGGGGTCGAACCGCCTGACGCCAGTCGTCGACTCCACTATGGCTATAAGTCCCACCGCCGCAAACGTAAGAAGAGTGCGGTTGACGGTCTCAAAGGAAATACCGGGAAAGTCTTTTCTGATCCGGCGATAGACGTAATCTGCCGAAGGATGATCGGGACATCCCTTCAGAAGAGAGTAAATCGCCGTCCTCTGAGGCGTTATCTTCAGATTGCGCTCCCTGCAGAAGGCAAAAAAACGCTCGAGATCGCCCTGAACTATGTCTACTTCTGCCATAACCTGATCCTCCATCTGTTCATAGCATTGCGGGAACCTCTGGAACGTTATTAAGCAACCGGATTGCCTGGATGGCCGAAATCGAAATCATCATGCGCGTGCATGCAGAATCCATTATCGCTGCTCCGGCAGCTCATCACACTTCCCGGAATTTCCCATTGTGTTGTACACTGTTCCTGCTCTCGGGGGCTTAAAACAGGATTATTTTAATCTCATTACAAATATAACAATTATGAACTCGCATTCCGCACCGCCTGTTCTATCAAAAGATAAAAAAAACCTAAAAAAGATTTGCTCTTATTTAAGAATATTTCTATAATTCAGCAATGCATTACAGCA
>Ga0194112_10000657_pt1 | contig 50426 bp, 39 predicted proteins | sample TA2MahC400mmetaG_FD_146191 | JGI IMG/M metagenome (GOLD analysis project Ga0194112, IMG submission 146191) | Freshwater microbial communities from Lake Tanganyika, Tanzania - TA2015016 Mahale Deep Cast 400m | ecosystem: Environmental > Aquatic > Freshwater > Lake | place: Tanzania: Lake... | reverse complement strand
ACGGCGACCCAGTGGAACTCCACGGCCTTGTCACCCGCGTCCGACCGCACGTCGAAGCCGCCGTTGTCGATGCGCGCGACGTAGAGCGCGCTCCATGCGCCGATCGGCGTCGCCGTGACCCGGAGGTCGGCGGCGCCCGCGATGGACTCGGCGAAGAGACGGTCGAAGTCGATGCGGGCCGCGCCGGCCGCAAGCCGCCCGCTGCCCGAGGCCATCACCTCGACGTCCGCGGCCGTCACGCCGAACACCGCCTCGGTGCCGCGGGACGTCGGCACGGTGCGCGCGGCGAGTCCTGTATGGAGGATCGTCCCGAAGACGTACAACCCCTCCGAGGACGAGGACGCGCCTGACGCGTACACCGCGTACACGTTGTCGTCGACGGACTTGTCGAAGTAGCCGCTTCTTCCCTGGTACGTACGCGAGTACAGCGTCCACGTGGCGCTGGCCACCCCCTCCGGGGACGCCACCCAAAGGCCGTCTGCGTACGAGGAAGACCTGGTGTTTGTCACCTCAAGGACAGGGTACCCACCCTCCCGGACGATCTCCACGCCCAGCCCACCGACGAACTGACCGGAGTAGCCGGAGCCGAGCGCCTTGGCGTAAACCGCGCTGCCCGTGCCCGAGCTCCGGCAGTCCGCTGCGTACCCGGTCCCCTGTGACAGGAAGTATGCCCCGTTCGCGGTGGCGTAGCCTACGCCTGCGACAGCCGACGGCACGAGGGGGACCGTCATGCCGCCGATCGGCGCGCCGGTGTTCCCGACGATGCTGCTCGTGGAATCAGCCTCGACGAACAGCGCCGGGGTGTCTATGTAGCGGGCGTCGGCGGCGATCCGCGCACCGGACCTTCCCACGCTCGAGACCTGGAGCTGCCCGGGCCGTGCCGTGGGGCCTCCCACGATGACATCCCCGTCGTTCTCCACGTAGACCGCGTTGACTGGACTGCCGTCGGGGGCGTCCAGCGAGTTCCCGTCGCCCACGCCGGCGTCGTCCGTCCCGTCCGCGAACCCTGCGGGCACGCTCTTGAGCTTCGTCCAGTCCACGGGGTTCCCCGGCGAGTTGATCGTCCCCGCCGCGCTCAGCGTGGACGAGAGCGCGAAGCTCGCCGCCGCCGTCCCGCCGAGGTTGTCCGCGTTGTGCGCCTGCCGGGCGTACGGCGCGGCCACGAGCTCGCGCCGCGGAGTCATGATCTCACCGTTGACCACGACCTCGAGCCACCGCGTGGTGCTGAAGTCCACCGCGAGCGGGGTCACGCTGCCGAGGACGACCGACACGACGCCAATGGAGTTCGTCGTGACGTTCTGCGTCTCGTTCCAGAGGAGCGAGCCTCCGGACGCGAGCGTGTAGATTCTGAAGACAATCGTGACGGCCTGATTGACGAGGGGCTCGTTGGAGGCGTTGGTGAGCATCACCTGGTAGTTCATCTTCTGTGGGACCGCGGCCGTCGAGACGGCCGCCGTCGCGAGCAACGCCGCGACGAGCATGAGCACGAGCATCCGGCGGTTCATCACGTTCTCCCTTCGCGCGCCGCGGCGCTACCTGACGACGAGAGCCTTCTCGGTCAACGACCGACCTTCCACCTCGAGCCGGGCGAAGTAGACGCCGGCCGCCACGCCTGCGCCGCGCCCGTCGGCGCCATCCCAGACGCGCTCGTGGCGGCCCCGCTCGAGCGGCCCGTCCACAAGCGATCGCACGAGCTGTCCACGGATATTGTAGACCGCAAGCAGCACCGTCCCCTCGTGCTCGGGAACGTCGAAGCGGAGCGTGCGGGCGCCGGCGCCGGGGTTCGGCATCGCCGGGTAGAGCCTCAGGACGAGCACACCCGGGGTCGTGACGAAGGTCGGCGACCCCGCGACGGCTTCCTCCGCGCCGTCGGCGTGGACCGCCCTGACCTCGTACCAGAACGTCGAGCCGGGCCAGAGCGTCGCATCCTCGTAGCTCCCCGGCGACTCGACCGGCAGAGACGCCGCGTTCAGTCTCGCGTAGTCGCCGTGCTCGGCGTTCGCGCGGTAGACGTTGATCCCGACGACGCCGGCGAGAGAGCCGATCGTCCAGCGCAGCAGCGCGGTGCCGCACTCGGTGAGCGAGGCGAAGACGGTGCCCTCGACCGGGACGTTCACCCCCGGGAGCCCGAGCCAGAACCCATCGTGGATGCGGAGGGTCGCGCCCTGGCCCATCGGGCCGATCGCGTGCTGTCCGATGGAGTCGTGCGCGCGGTACGACGCGGACGCCGCCGCCGCGCCGCCCGAGTTCACCGACTCCGCGGCGCGCTGCGCCGCGTGTGCCACCGCCGCGAGCAGCACGAGTGCTACGACCACCATGACCGGCCTGCAATTGAGCCGTCGGCCTGCCACCCTTGAGTCCATGACCTTCATCCTGCGCCTCCTTGTCTCGCAAGGCCACTCAGCATGACGCTACGCCCGGGCTGAACCCGGGTCAAGACGGCGCTTCCCCGCCGTGCCTGAACCGTGATACAATCTCGACTGTGGTTCGACTGCCGCGTCCGCGGCAGCGCCGAGAGCCCCGCAGCAGGTCCTGCCTGAACGATGGAGGTGCGCCATGCGCCCGACCCGCCCGCTGCTTGTCGCGACCCTCGCCCTGGTGGTCGCCGGCCTTGCTCTCCCGGAGAACGCCCACGCCTACCTCTACGACTCTTTCGGTGCCGGCCCCGGCTGGCCCAACCGCGTGGACGATCGCATCGATGCGATGAACCCCACGGACCTCGTGGACATCATCGTGGACTTCTGCTCGACCCCGACCTCGGCAGACAGCACCTTCCTCGCCGGGTACGGTACGGTGTTCGGGGTCTTCCGGTTCATCGACGCCATCGCCGTGCGGGGCGTCGTCGTGTCGGACTGCTACAACATCGTGGCCTACCCCCGCGTGAAGCTCATCGAGTGGGACCAGCCGCTCCAACTTCACCTGGACGTGAGCGCCTGCGCCATCCAGGCGCGCTCGAGCCCGACCTATCCGTATCCGTCACAGGCCGTGTGGGACCTCAACCCGTCGGTCGGGTACATGGGCAATGGCGTGACCGTCGCGATCATCGACAGCGGCGTTGACGACGGCCACCCGGCGCTTGCCGGCAAGTTCGTGGCGGGCTACGACGGGTTCACCGGGCAGGGCGGCCCCGGCGTCAACCCCGACGACGACATCCCCAACTGGTTCCACGGCACGGCGGTCGCCGGCATCATCCTGGGCAACGACCCCACGCAGCAGTACATGGGCGTCGCCCCCGGCGCGGGACTGGTTGACGTCAAGATCTTCGACCCGCAGGGGAACAGCGCACCCTCGATCATGGTCGCGGCGGTGCAGTGGGTGATGCAGAACGCCTCGACCTACGGCATCAAGGTCGCGAACATGAGCTTCGGCGGGTTCAACGACGACGGCACGGACAATGTCGCGCGCGCGGCCGACGCGCTGGCCGCGTCCGGAGTTGTCGTCGTGGCCTCGGCGGGCAACTACCCCGCGACGTGGGGCGTGAGTTCACCCGGATCGGGCGACGCCGTCATCTGCGTGGGCGGCGTGGACGACGGGGGAACGGTGCTGCGCGGCGACGACGTGTACGACGTCGTCGCGAAGTACGGGCCGAGGAACGCCCCGCCCCCGTCGTACGTCACGGGCTTCAACGACCTCAAGCCCGAGGTCGCCGCGTACATGCGGAACATCACGACGTGCCGCGGCTCGGACCCCGGGCAGGGCGGCACCGGCTTCTGGCAGCATCCCGGCACCGGAACGTCGTGGGCAACCGCGCACGTGTCCGGCGTCGTCGCGCTCCTTCTCGAGAAGTACCCCGGGCTGACGCCGACGCAGGTCGATGACATGCTGCGCCTGAACGCCGAGCCGCGTGGCGCGCCCACCTATCCGTTCCTCGATCCCGTCTGGAACCACCAGTACGGCTGGGGCATCGTGTCCGCGGCGAACACGGTGAACGCGGTCCTGCCCGTGGACGTGTCGGTCAAGTCGTGGGTGCCTGGGACGTGGAGCAGTCAGAGCATCTGGGCCGGGCACTATCCCGTGAGGGTGGGGGATCCCAACACGCTGAACGCGAGGATCTTCGCCAAGGGCGGTCCCGCGGCCGGCGTCGTCGTCTCGTTCGACGTGATGAACTTCGGATGGGGCTCCCCGTGGCTGCCGATCGCGAGCACGACGGTGAGCGTCCCGTGGGACGGGAGCGTGGTCGCGACGATCCCCTACACGCCGCCTCCCGGCATGGACGGCCACAAGTGCTTCCGCGTGACGGCGGCCTACCCGCCCGACACCAACCCCGCGAACAACACGGCCCAGGAGAACATCGACGTCCAGCCCGCACCCAGCGCCGTCACCGCGTCGCGATCGGGCCAGCGGTACGCGTTCCCGGTCACCATGTGCGTCGAGCCGACCGTGCCGTTCCCGTTCCGCACGGCGGCCGCCTGCATCTGCACGAAGGACCTGCCGGCGGGCGCGAGCGCGTGGCTCGAGCCGGAGCCCCCGTTCGACCTCCCCCCCGGGCAATGCCAGCCCTGCTCGCTGATCGTGCAGGCGGCCGAGGGCGTGTCGTTCCAGCCGGGCCACGCCGTGTACGTGAACGGCTGGTTCTGGGGGAATGGGGTCGCGGAGGGCGGCGTCACCGTGTACTTCGTGAGTCAGCCGCCCATGGAGGCGACGATCGCCGAGGTTCAGTACACGGACGATCCGACCGGCCCGTCGCCGCTGACCGGGCAGGTGGTGACGGTGAGCGGCATCGCGACCGCGGGCAGCGACACCTACCCCGACCGCATTGCGATCCAGGACGGTGAGGGGCCGTGGAACGGGGTCTTCGTGCGCGACCCGGGCGTGGTCGTGCTCGGCGATGCGGTCACCGTGACCGGCACGGTCGTCGAGACGGGCGCGCTCACGGAGATCGATCTCGTCAGCACGATCGCGGTCACGAGCGGCGGCAACCCGCTTCCGCCGCCCACCGTGCTCGACCCGGGCGAGGTCGGATCGAGCGAGGCCTACGAGGGCGTGCTCGTCAGGGTGGAGAACGTCACGGTCGTGGGCGACAACCCGGACGACTGGCTGGTGGCGTCGAACGGGATCTGCCACGTGGGGAGATGGGCCGGGTACGCGTACACGCCGGTGCTCGACGACGAACTCCACGTGACGGGGATCGTGGGCTCGCTCGATGACCTCCGCAGGATCCAGCCGCGGAGCGACGACGACATCGTGCCCGCGACCGGCGTGCCGGGCGACGGGCTCCCGACGCGCGCGTCGCTCTCACAGAACCTCCCGAACCCGTTCCGCGGCGGCACCGGGATCGAGTACGGGCTCCCGGTGGAGAGCGCCGTGCTGCTCAGGGTCTATAGCGTCGGCGGGAGGCTGGTGCGGGTCCTCGTGGACGGCCGGCAGCCGGCGGGCCGGTGGACCGTGGCGTGGGACGGCAGGGACGACGCCGGCGCGCCCGTCTCGAGCGGCGTGTACTTCTACCGTCTGGAGACGGACGGCAGGACGGTCGCGAAGCGGATGGTGATGGTGGAGTAGGGGGCCGCGGGAGGCGCCGCCGTCGGACGCGTGCCCCAGCCGCGCCGGCTACCCCGCGTTCCTGGTCGGCGCGTACCCGAGCTCGGCCTGCGGGATCTCCAGCCAGCCGGTGCGCCGGAACATCCCCGTCTTGAGGAAGCGGTAGAACCCGGGCGGGTACTCCTCCTGGAGACGCCAGTCGTAGTGGTAGTCCTTTGCGTAGCCCGTGAGCACCACGACCTGCCCGTTCGACAGGGTCGCCGTCCCCACCGACCCGCGGAAGCTCTGCACGATGCTCCCCCACACCGTGAGGCTGCCCCGGGGGCTCCCCGTGTTCCAGTTGCCTGCGTAGAGGGAGTTGCAGAGAGCCATCATGGCGGCGTGGACGACGCAGTTGTCCTGGTTCGCCGCGTTGTTGGCGATGACGATGTCGCCGCCCGAGAGCAGCCCGAGCATGTCGTCGCAGCCGTCCAGCGGGCCGTTCGCGTCGCTCGCGCGGTAGCGGACGTCGTCGGTGATCGTGATGGCGCCGTTCGTGACGATGGTGAACCGGCCGTCGAGCACGCCTTGCACCGATACGCCGCCGTTGACGAACATGATGCCGTTGGTCGAGGCGATGCTGACGTCGCTCCACGGCCGGCCGGACTTCCGATAGCTCACGTGGCCGTGCATCGGCTGGCCCGTCACAGGATGCGGCCTCGCGAAGACCACCTCGTAGCTGCCGGCGAGGTCAATGCCCCCGCTCCTCGCGAGCGCTCGGAAGTCGAACACCGACGGCAGCCGGGGGTAGATGACCCAGTTCGCCCCAAGCACGTACCCGTCGCCGAAGTACGGGTTGTCGTGCGGGGGGTTGCTCTCAGCCGTGGACTCGATGCCGTTGTTCCCCTGCCCCGTGCCGTTGCTGTAGTAGAACGCGGCGTTGTGGTTCCGGTTCCTGTCGCCCGGGCCGCCGTAGGCGCTCGCGACGCCGTGCAGGAAGCGGGGGTCGCCGCAGATGCTGATCTGATCGTTCGTGAAGAGCGGGCCGTCGACGACATCGCCCGTGCAGAACCAGAGCGGATTGCCCCCTCCGGGCATGTGCTCGGTGTTGGTGAAGTACAGGAAGTCGCTGAAGAGGCCTGCCGTCACATCCACCGCAAGGCGCCGCGTGTGGGTGCCCACGGTGGCCTCGGAGACGACCGTGTAGGTGCCGGGCGCCGCCGCGTCCGGGACGATCCACTGGAGCACGGCTCCGTCTGCAAACTGGTAGGGTGCGAAGCCGGACGGGTACAGCGTGTCGGCGCCGGCCGGAGGATCGATCTGCGCTTCAAGCCATGTCTGGCACCTGTCCAGGCCGCCCTCGGCAATGTAGAACGCCTGGGACCGGCTGAGATGGTGCGTGGCGAGACTGGCGTCAAGGGACGCGAACTGGAAGACGCCGAGCGCGAGGATCAGGATCACGCACATGAGGATCATGACCGTCGGCAGGACGACACCGGAGTGGCCTCCCAGGACAGCAAGGCGGCGTGCGCCGCGGGGCTGCGGGTGAAGTGGATGCTCCATCTGTGATGATCGAGGGGCACGCTTGCGGCGCACGCGAGGATGAGCGAACCTATTGTGGGGCTTGAGACTACCGCAGCAACACAGCCTTCCGGTCCACGACGCGCTCGCCTGCGGCGACCCTGAAGAAGTACACGCCGCTTGCGACCGGGCGGCCGCCCGCATCGTGCCCGTCCCACAGGAGCGCGTGCCTGCCGGCGGCGAGCACGCCGTGGTCCACCCGCCTGACGAGTCTTCCCGCGACGTCGTAGACCGACATCGCGACCTGCGCCGGGTCGGGCAGCGCGAGGGCGAGGCTCGTCGCGCCAGTGAACGGATTGGGCGTTGCGTGATGGACCGCGAAGACGATGGGCGACTCGGGGACGCCCGTGCCCGAGCCGGCGATGCGAACGTCGCAGCGCACGGGGACGGAGTACGCCCCGTCGTTGGCCTCGACGTGCGCCCAGAGCGTGAGGACCGTGTCGGCGGGGGCGGCGACGATCTGGATGACGAACGGGTCGGCGGCGTTGGACGCGCTGCCGCCGGGCGGGACGTCCGGGAAGACGCCCGCGCCGTCAATGACGGCCGCGACGCCCTCCTCGGCCGTGAGGAGCGCGCCGATGCCCGTGGCGCCGATCACTCCGTGGTTCGCGAGAGTGAGCGCGAGCGAGACGATCTCGCCGGGCTCCGCGACGCCGTTGCCGTTCCCGGCCGCGTCGTCGAGCGCGACGGCGTCGAGCGTGAGCCAGGGGCGCGCGGGGTCCTCCGCCGCGACGGTCGTGAAGAGCACGGCGAGCCCGTCGGCGAGCGGCGCCGCGTTCACGTCATGCGCGCCGTTATGGAGGTAGCCGATGCCGTCGGTCTGCTCCGGGTTCTCGATGCCGACGGTGCACCCGGTCGGGTTCATCACGGTCTCGTAGAGGAAGAGGATCTCCGTGTCGCCGGTCGGCGTCGGGTAGTACGCGGGGTGGCGGAAGACGACCTGGAAGGTCTGGAAGCTGCTCGTGCCGTAGATGGGCACCCCGTCGAACTGGATGATGAACCTGTGGTTCTCCGTGTCCATCCAGCGATAGATGTCTCCCGCCGCGGCAGGGTTCAGGTCATCCCAGAACGGCGCGATCATCCGGTCCGGCCCGTCCGGACTGCCGACGGGTGAGTTGGTGCCCATGCGATAGTCCTCGACGCCCATCGCGACGAAGCCGTTCGAGCAGACCGACGCCTGCGTGTGCGAGGTGCCGTAGTACTTCACTGCGAAGGGAAGCGAGATCGTCGTGATCCTGTCATCGTTGTTCGTGATCTGCGCGATGAGGCTGCCCGGCCCGGGCGGAGCGATGTCGTACCACTCGAAGGCCGGAGCGCACGCGTACCCCGTGTCCGACGAGTCGTACGCGTAGTACCCGTACGCGTCCGGCCCCGACGGCAGGGTCGTGGTCAGGCCGGCGACCGAGAGCGCGAACGCGATGGTCTCCTCGTAGAGGTAGGAGTGGCCCACGCCCGAGAGGTGCAGCCGGAACTCCGCGACGTGTCCGTTCGGAGCCGGCGGCGAGACGGACAACAGGAACGGCGTCGGCGCATTCGTCGCGCCGTTGCCCGACCGCACGAGTCCGAGGTGCGCGGTCCCGGCGGTCACGGCGACGTGCGGGCTCAGGCACTCGAGCTCGGCGACGACATCCCCGGCATCCAGGGGACCGACGTTCTCGAGCGTGACCTCGATGGCGACGGTCTCGCCGTGTGTGAGGTCGCCCGCGCCGTCGCCGCCGGGCGGACCGTCGTCGAGGACGAGCGCGGCCAGGCTCATGTCGGCGGTCGCGAGCGGGACCGAAGGCGGCGTGATCCCGATGGTCAACGCGCCGAACGTGACGTCCATGGCGAGGTGCACGCGGTGGCCGACGATGCACTCGGCGTCGGCGACGATGGCGTACGGTGTCACGCACCACGCGTGGCCGCCCGGCGGGATCGTGCCGAACGACGCGACGCTGTCCGGGATCGAGGCGTGCTGGTCCGGTGTGCGCACCGTCCCCGTCACGTTCACGGCGTCCCCGTCGCCGACGTTCGTCAGGCGAAGAAGAAGGGCGGCCGACTCGCCCGGGCTCAACAACCCGTCGCCGTTCCCGCCCACGGCGTCGTCCACCTCGACCTCCGTGCACACGACGAACGGCCCGCTGTCCAGGACGGTGACCTCGCCCTCGTACGGGTAGCGGTTCCGCGCCGTGACGGTCACCGCCATCGTGCCCGCGCTCGACGGATCCGGCGCGAGGACGACGCGCCCGTCCGCGTCCGAGTAGTCCCACTCGTGGACGTCGCTGCCCTTCACGCACGCGACGAGCGCGCCCTGAAGCGGCTGGCCGGCCGCGAAGACGGTCACGACGAAGCTGTCCTGACTCGCGTGGTAGTAGGAGCCGTGGAACGCCTGGAGGGTGCCCGGCTGCCCCGTCCACAGCATCATGTCGGGGTCGCCGAGGAGGTTCCACCCCTCGTACTCCTGCCGCATCTGGTCGAAGTTGTAGATGGCCGTCTTCGCCGCGACCGTCGCCGCTCCGATGACGCCCCCGTCAGGCCCGAACGCCTGCGCGAAGAAGCCCTGGTCCGCCGCTCCGCGTCTGCGCGACAGCGTCTGGCTGCTCTCGATGGACGTGTTCGTGCTGAGGAACGCCGCGGCGCCGATGGGGTTGGCCGCCGACCCGGCGCGGGTGATCGTCTCGCAGAGGAACCCGTCGTCCTGGTACGTGCCGGTCCCGCAGGTCGCCGAGATGACGACCGAGAGCCTGTGCGTGTTGGTGAGGCTCGAGGGGTTGATGTTGAAGGGCGGCATCCAGTCTGTTCCTGCGACGCCGCGGTAGTTGATGAACCCGCGGCCGGCGTTCATGGACTGATACACCTGCGACTGCGTGACGTAGTTGCGCTTGAACAGCGTGTCGATCGGCGCGAACCCGGCGGGCTCCATGAGGTCGTAGATGAACCACGTGTTCCTGTAGTAGATCGCATCTCCGCCATCGAAGTCGTCGGCGACGGTGAGAAGCGCGCTCGCGGGCCACTGAGGGTTCCCCTGCACGGGGTTCCGCTCGTAGCTCAGCACCTTCGCGACGAGCGTCGCGCACTGCGACTGGGTGTCGGCGGAGAGCCGGCCGACCATCACGTCCACGAAGTAGTCGGCGCCCTCGAGGGTCGCGTAGTAGTCGTCCGTCCACGTCTCGCTGTAGTAGGCCGGCACGACCTCGGTGTCGCCCACGAGCAGCACGTACTCGGGCGGGATCTCCCACGTGTCGTACGCGTTCTGAATGTAGGCCTTGATGTCGGCGGCCGACGAGCCGGTCTCGTTGAGCGTCACGACCGATGTCTTCACGCCCTTCCGGTGCTTCCAGTCCGCGAGCGGCTGGATCTGCGAGACGAACGACGGGTTCGCGATGATGAGATACCGCGCGCCCTGGGCGCGGCCCCCGCCGGCGGCCGGCCTGTGCGCGGCCGGGTCGGGCCTGTAGTTCGCCACCGCGTGACGATAGAGCGACTCGAAGGCGGGACACCTGGGGCGAGCGCGGGCGTCCCTCTCGTTGACCCCGGCCCCAGGCTCCGTGGTGATCGTGACGGTGACGGGCTGCGGGTCGTACGCCGGGATGTCGAATGTCACCTGAACGACGCGGAGATCTCTCAGGACGGCCGGCTCGGACACGAAGGCGCGGCCCTCGGGCTCGCAGCGGAAGGAGATGCGCCCGCGGTCCGGGACGCGGACGAGGACGACGCGGGCATCCTCCGACGGGGACGGTCCACCGGCCTCCGCGCGGGGCTCGCACCTCACGACGACCTCGGAGGCCGTGTCCCTGAGCACCGTGACCTCGGGGACGGGGAGCGCCCTTGCCGGCCCAGCGGCCGCGAGCATGGCGAGGACGAAGACGGCGGTCAGCGGACAGGGCTGCCGGCGCGCCGGGCTGGCGGTCAGCGGTGCGGACATGCTCCCTCCTCATGAAGGGACGGATGCGGCGTCCCGATGCTGGTTCGTTGCTCAATTATCGCACACGATGACCAGTCTGTCAATCAGGCGGGCGAAGGAGGTCCGGCAGACGGCGGCCAGGAGCATGATCGAGCCGCGCGGACACTGAAGTGCGCGCCGCGGCCCGGCACATCGGGAACGAGATCGAGCGGCAGCGCGCGTACGCGGCCGCCGACGACTCGAACGGCAAGTCGAAGGTCTCGAAGATCTACCTCGTGAACGACGACGTCTGGGTGACCGTCGAGCTCTTCATCGCGTCCCCCGATGACTTCAAGGAGGTCTTCCAGCGGTCGCTGTCCGCCATCCTGAACGGGGCGAACAGCTTCCTCGCGAAGATGAACGAGAGAGAGAGCCGGACTGGTCGGCGCGTGCGCGCGTCGCGAATCGAAGCGCCCCGGGTCTCCCCGGGGCGCTCGATCGTCCAAGGCGGTCAGCGTCACCGCTATGCCCCCAGCTCCTTCAGCCGCTCCTCGAGTCCCTGGAGTTCGAGCTTGAGCTCATCCCGGTAGCGCTCGAGCATCTCCCGCTCCTCCTTGCGGGAGATGAACCTCCGGTGGAACGACGCTCCGCACCCGCAGCAACAGCAGCAGTCGTCCGACCCGCGCCCGTGGCTCATCCCGTGCCCGCCGCCCGTCTCACAGCAGCTCATCGCGCGTCTCCTTTCCGTCTCGTCGGCGTTCCGGCTCCTTCACCCGCTCGAGCTTCCCGATCCTCTCCTCGACAGCCTCAAGCTCCGCGCGGAGTTCGCGCGCCCTCCGTTTGAGCGCCGCGACCGTCGTCCGCGGCTCGTGCCTCCCCTCGTCCTCGCGGTGGTGTCCGCACCCGCACGAGCAGACCTCGACGAGGTGGCCGCAGCAGACGTCCAGCCCCCCCGGGTTCAGGGAGTAGGGGACGCGGTAGCCGCGCCGCTCCCTCGTGACCAACCCCGCGCCCCTGAGCACGGTGAGGTGCTGCGACACCGCGGCCGGCGTCACGCCGAGCCTCTCCGCCAGGGCCGCCGTGCCCAGCGGCCCTCCGTCCGCGAGCAGCTCGATGATGCGAAGGCGGGTGTCCACCCCGAGGATCCTGAAGAGCTCCCAGCGACCGTGCGACATGACGTGACCCCCGCCGGCGTGATCTGAAGTATTTCAGCAAGTGCTTAATATCACGCGCGGAGGCTCCCGTGTCAAGCGGCGTCTTTGGCGTGGCTGCGGTGGACGAGGAGGATCCCGGCGAGGACGGCCGCGCCTCCCGCGAGGTGGCGCGCGGAGAACGTCTCTCCGAGAAGCGGGACGGCGAGGAGCGCGGTGACGATCGGCTGCCCGAGGAGCGTGGGCGAGACGACGGCCGCGGGCAGGTGCCCGAGGACGTAGCTCACGCTCATCCAGCCGGCGACCTGGACGAGCACGGCGAGCGCGAGGAACAGCAGGTAGGTCGTCGGGGAGTAGCCGGAGAGCGGCGTGCGGGTGACGAGGCACACGAGCAGCAGGAACACGGCGCCGTGTTCGCCATGAGCGTCGGCGCGGTCGCGCCGCTCAGCACGATGCCCTCGGACCAGAGCGCAAGGTCGGCCGCCAGGCACACGCCGCCGCCGACCGCGATCGCGACGCCGCGGCGTCTGAGCGGTCTCGCCGCGCGTCGGGCGTGCGCCGTGAAGGGGACCGCCATGAGGACCGCGGCGATCCCCATGCGGAAGAACGCGGTCGCCGCGCCGGGGGCGTTCGCCCATCGCACGAAGATCGCGCCCAGCCCGAAGACGAACACGCCGAGCGCCAGCGCCGCGTACGCCCGCCGCCGGCTCGGCGAAGCGCCGCGCGGATCAGGCATGCGTGGCGCCCTCTCCCCGCGTCGAGTCCTCGGGCTCGCGCCACGGAAGGGGCGCATTCGAGATGACGCGCCTCCGCTTGCCCCGGGCCGAGCGCGGGATCTCATCGACTTGCTCGATGGTCACCCGCATCTCCGTGCCGAGCCGCCCTGCGAAGTACGTCAGGAGCCACTCGCGGTCGGTCTCGCTGAGGGGATGATCGACCACGAAGGTCGCGGTGAGCTCCTCGGCGCGCTCCTGGACGAGCTGCCAATCGGTCACGCCTGGGATGAGCCGCGGCGCCCAGCTCACCATGATGGGCGGAATGAGCCGTCCGTCCGGTGTGACGAGGATGTCCTCGTCCCTCGTCGTGAGACCCTCCAGGAGCGGCAGCGCGCGCCCGCACGAGCACGCACGGGGCGAGAGCGCCCCCACGTCGCCGAACGTGTAGCGGAGAAGCGGCATCGCCATGTTGTGCAGCGTCGTTCCCGTGATCCGCGCCGGGACGCCCGGGGCCGCGGGCTCGCCCTCGTCGTCGAGGAACTCCGTGATGCCGTACTCCTCGAAGAGGTGATGCCCCTCGTGGCGGTCGCACTCGCTCGTGAAGACGACGCGCTCCGCCTGCCCGTACGCGTCGAAGACCCTCGTGTCGAACCGTTCCTCGATCACGCGCCGCTCCTCGGGGAAGAGAGGCTCGCCCGTCGTGATGATCGACCTCAGCGGCAGGTGATCGTCCCTCGCTTCGAGGAACCGCGCGAGGATGTAGACGGACGAGGGGTAGGCCTCGAGCGCCTCGACGCCGTGCTCACGGAGCGCGCGGACGTAGTGGACGAGGTTCGCCTCCGACAGGTGGAGCGACGAGAACATGACCTGGTTCCACGCGGGGTTGTGCCGCCAGAACGGAGGACGCCTCTGGCGGATCGGCACGAGCGAACGCCCCGTGATCGTCGCGTAGCGGACGCCGAACGGCGCGCCGGCCCACCGGCGCGCGCGCTGGTAGCAGGCGTTGTTCATCAGGCACATCCCGCGGTCCCAGTACGCGGTCATCGGCGACCCGGACGTGCCGGACGTGCTTCCGCTCCGAAGCGACCGGCGGTCGAACGCGCTCGACAGGAAGCGGTCGGCGTTCGCCGCGACGTCGGCGCGCGTGAGGGGCGGGAGCTTCCTGAGGTCCTCGACGGTCGAGACGTCCTCCGGGCGGAGGCGCAGTCTGCCGAAGAGGTCCCGGTAGTAGGGGACGGCCTCCCACGCGTGCCGCACGATCTCGCGGAGGCGCGACTCCTGGTACGCGCGGAGCTCCTCGCGCGACCAGCGCTCCGAGTCCTCGAGGAAGGCGCTCAGCCGGTCGAACTCGGGCCCGAACCGCTCCCGCCGGATGCGCCGCCCGTGCCGCGCGACGAGCGCGTTCTGCGCCGGGATGGGAAGAAGACCGTAGAGGTACTCCGTTCTCATCCACGGGTAGTGCCGTCTCTCGCGTCCGGCGAGGACGGCGCCCAAAGCCCTACGCCTCATGGTCCTTCCCCGGGAGAAGCGACTCGATCTCGCGGGCGAGCCGCTCCTCGTCGCCCGGCGCGAAGCCGACGTGCCTGAAGACGATGCGCCCCTCGGTGTCGATGACGAGCGTGACCGGGATGGCGTGGATACGGTAGCGCACGAACACGCTGCCGTCGGGGTCGGTGAGCACTGGGTGGACGACGTTCTCCTTCCTGAGGAACTCCTCGGCGGCCTTCACCTTCGGCCCGGGGTCGATGGAGACGACCGTGAGTCCGCGGTCCCTGAAGCGGCTCTCCAGCTCGACGAGGCGCGGCAACTCCGCGCGGCACGGTCCTCAGCCGTAGGACCAGAAGCAGATGAGCACCACGTTTCCGCGCAGGGCGGCGAGCTCGACGGTCTTCCCGTCCCTGCCCTTGAGCGCGAACGCGGGTGCCTCCTCGCGTCCGGCGGCGAGACTCTCCCGCACGAGCTCATCGAGCGCCCTGTCGCTGCCGTCGCGCCTTCTGAGAAGCCGCGAAAGCTCCGCGCGCGCCGGATCGCCGGCGTCCACCGAGCGCGACACGACGAGCGCGAGAAGGTCGACGGCCGCGTCGAGCTTCCCCGCGGCCTCGTAGGCGGCCGCGAGGTGCCGCACGATCTCGTTCCCCCACGACGGCGTCTCGTCGAGCATCGAGAACGCCTTGACGAGCCGCTCGACGGCGACGGCGTGGTTGCCAGCGCGGTGGTGGGCCCAGCCCGCCGTGTCGAGGATGCTCAGCGAGTCGTACCTCGACGCCGCGAGTCCGAGGGCCGTCTCGGCGAGCTTCACGGCGAGGTTCGGCTCGAGCCCGCGCAGGGCCATGTCGTACGCGATCTCGTTCATGACCGTCGAGCCCGTGTAGCCAGGCAGCATGGCCAGGCTCTGCGCGTAGTCCACCGCGGCGTCGGGGTCGTCCTCGACGACGAGGCGGTACACGTTGGCGTAGATGGCGCCCGGGACGCGCGGGTCCTTCGCCCGCACGATGACGGACTCGGCGACGGCGTGCACACCGTCCATCCCTCGCTCCATCGCAGCGGCGTTGATGACCGCCCCGTACGCGCCGTCGAACGCGCTCGCCCAGGCGTCGCGGGGGACCTCGTCGCCCGCCGCCGCGCCGGCGAGGGCGAGCTCGACGGCCACCCACGGGTCCGCCATCTGGTTCTCGCTTCCGAGTCGCTGCCGCACCATGCGGAGATAGGTGCCCGCGGGGTACTTGCCGTCCTTCGCGACGCCGCGCGCGAGGTCGTCCGCCCTCGCGGCGTCGTCGGGGTCGCCGGTCTCGAGGAGCGCGCCGTCGAGGGCGGCGAGCGCCATCGCGCGCTCGACCTTCGAGAGCGGAAGCTCGAGCGCCCTGTCGCAGAACGCGACGGCCGCGGCGCCGCCCTGCGCCCTGGCGGCCCGCAGGCCGACCGAGAGGACGTTCGTCCGGAGCTCGTCGGGCAGATCGGGATGGTCCGCAAGGAGCGCAAGCGCGCGCTCCGCCCTCCGTGCGTCGTCCTCGATCGACTCGATGGCTCTCGCGGCGCTCCTGGCCTGCGCCGCGCGGACCCTGGGCAGGCCCCACAGGCAGGCGGCCGCCGCCGCCACGATGACCACGATCCACATCCAGCGTCTCATGGGAACCTCCTGCGTGGTGGAACATGCGTGCCGGGCGCAGAATGCTACCACTCCGGGCCGTTGACTTCCAGCCAGCCGTGCGATACGCTTCCGCTGTGGTGTCCGGGAGATGCGGATGATGGCGGCGGGGTCTCACCCTTGGACGGTCTCCGTCCAGGAAGCGTTCCGGATCCAGCAGGACCTCAGAAGCAGGATCAGACTCGAGGACGATCCGGGCGAACCCGCGACGATCGCCGGCATTGACGTTGCCTTCTCCAGCGAGGAGCAGCTTCTCTACGCGGCGATCGTCGTTCTGGACGCAGGCGCGCTCACGCCCGTCGAGACGGTCTCCGCCGTCCAGCAGCCGACGTTCCCCTACGTGCCCGGCCTCCTCACGTTCCGCGAGGGGCCGGTCGTGCTCGAGGCGTACGAGAGGCTGTCGTCGGAGCCCGACCTCCTGATGTTCGACGGTCAGGGCATCGCGCACCCGCGCGGCCTCGGCCTCGCCTCGCACCTGGGCGTTCTCCTGGACAAGCCGTCCATCGGCTGCGCGAAGTCGCGTCTCGTCGGCGAGTTCAAGGAGCCGAAGCAGAAGCGCGGCTCGATGCGGACGCTCAGCTACGAGCGGCGGAAGGTCGGCGTCGTCCTCCGCACGCGCGACAACACGAGGCCCCTCTTCGTCTCTCCGGGTCACCGCGTCACGGTCGAAACGGCGGCCGCGCGGGTCCTGGCGGCGACGCGGGGGTTCCGGACTCCCGAGCCGACCCGGCTGGCCGACATCGAGGCCGAACGGGCGAAACGGGAGCGGAGGCGGTAGCGCCGCCGCGGTGGATGGGGTTGTGCGGTCGAGGAAGGAGAGCACGGGTGGAGCCAGACGATACGGGGAGGGGGGGTGTCGAGATGCCCAATACGTTTCCGGCTTGCCGCATGTGTGAGAAGGGCGTTCTGATTCCACTCTCGGACTACGGACGGGACGGGGCGGCCATCACCTACAAGGCGTGGGTATGCTCCAATCCCAACTGCGGGTTCCACGTTCGGATCGACAACGGCGAGATCAGCCGCGGCACGAGGGTCAACGAAGCGGCCAAGTGATCCACCGGGCTCCAGGATGTGGGCGGGGATGTGTGTCGGCTTGAATGCACAGGTCCCACCCGTGCTCGCTTCCCACAGGTGATGCCATGACGCTTCGGGCGGTCATCTTCGACCTCGACAACACGCTCACCGACTTCATGCGGATGAAGACGGTCTCCATCGAAGCCGCCGTCGAGGAGATGATCGACGCCGGCCTCCGGATGACGCGCGACGAGGCGAAGCGCAGGCTCTTCGAGCTCTACGATCGCGAGGGGATCGAGGACCAGCGCGTCTTCGATAAGTTCCTCAAGGAGGAGCTCGGGGAGATCGATCCCAAGATCCACACGGCCGCCATCCTCGGCTACCGCCGCGGCCGCGAGTACACCCTCGTGCTGTATCCCCACGTCAGGCGCACCCTCATCGAGCTCGTGCGCCGCGGCCTTAAGCTGGTCATTCTCTCCGACGCGCCCCGGTACCAGGCGTGGTCGCGGCTCTGCTATCTCCAGCTCCAGCACTTCTTCGACCACGTCATCACGTTCGAGGACACGCACGTGAGGAAGCCCGATCCGACGCCGTTCATGAAGGCGATCGCGCTTCTCGGCATGCGGCCCGACGAGGTCGTCATGGTCGGGGACTGGCCCGAGCGCGACATGGCGGGCGCGGCCAACGTCGGCATCAAGACCGTGTACGCGAAGTACGGCGACACCTCCGGCGCGGCCGTGTCCGGAGCGGACTACGAGATCGACGACATCTCCGAGCTCCCGCGGATCGTCGACGCGCTCATGGCGAAGCGATAGGAGGAGGGCGATGGTCCGCGCGGTCGGAACCGACGTCGTGGACATCGACCACTTCGAGCGAGTCGTCGCGCGGTCGCGGCCCGGCTTCCTCCACCGGCTCTTCACCGACCAAGAGATCCGATACTGCGAGCGGCACAGGGACAGGATGGCCTCGTACGCGGCGGTGTTCGCGGCGAAGGAGGCCTTCCTCAAGGCCCTCAGGACCGGGCTCTCGCCCGGCATGCGCTGGACCGACGTCGAGGTGGTGCACGAGCGCAGCGGCGCGCCCACGGTCGTGGCGCGCCGCCGATGCGCCGAGCGCCTCGGCGCGGGACGGGCGCACGTGAGCCTCTCGCACTCCGCGCGCTCGGCGCACGCCGTCGTCGTGATCGAGGACGGGGGATGAAGCTCGCGACCTCAGAGACGATGCGGGCGATCGACGCTCACTGCATCGACGTCGTCGGCATCCCGGGGCTCAAGCTCATGGAGTCCGCCGGCGCCGGCACGGTGCGGTTCATCGAGCAGCGGCTCGGGCCGCCGGCCGGCAAGGCGATCACCGTCGTCTGCGGGAAGGGGAACAACGGCGGCGACGGGTTCGTCATCGCGCGCGAGCTGCGCGCGCGCGGCGCCGTCGTCGAGACCTACGTCGCGGGGCACAGGGACGACGTGCTCGGGGACGCGCGGGCGAGCCTCGAACGGCTGGGCTCCGGCGTCGTCGTCGAGCTGGCCGACGGCCGCGCGGTCGGGAGCCTCGCCGCCGCGACCATGAGAAGCGACCTCGTCGTCGACGCGGTCTTCGGCACGGGGTTCAGCGGCGCGCCGCTGGGATTGTCGGGCACCGTCATCGGGCAGATGAACGCGTGCGGCCGTCCGGTGCTGGCCGTGGACGTGCCGTCCGGGCTCAACGCCACGACCGGTGAGGCGGCCGGCGAGTGCGTGCGGGCGAGCTGGACCTGCACGATGGGACTTCCGAAGAGGGGGTTCTACCTCTCGCCCGGCAGGGAGCTCGTCGGCGAGGTGCACGTCGTGGACATCGGCATCCCGGCGAAGGCCGTGGAGGCCGCGGGCGTGCGCGACAACGTGCTCACGGCGCGCGACGCGGCGGCGCTGCTTCCCGCGAGGCCGCACGACGCCAACAAGCGCACCTTCGGCACGGTCGTCGTCGTCGCCGGCTCCGTGGGGTACACGGGCGCGGCGGCGCTCACGGCGCTGTCGGCGCTGCGGGCCGGCGCCGGGCTCGTCGTGCTCGGCGCGCCCGGAAGTCTCAACGACGCCCTCGAGGCCAAGCTCACCGAGGTCATCACGCGGCCGCTCCCGGAGACCGCCGGCCGCGCGCTGTCGAGGGACGCGCTCCCGGCGGTGCGCGCGCTCCTCGAGACCGCGGACGCGCTCGCGATCGGACCGGGGCTCTCACGCGACCCCGAGACGCAGTCGCTCGTCCAGTCCGTGATCGAGGAGGTCCGCGTGCCGTGCGTGGTGGACGCGGACGGGATCAACGCGCTCTCGATCGAGCGCGTGAAGGGGCGCTCCGGCGGAGCGCCCATCGTGCTCACCCCCCACCCGGGCGAGATGGCGCGCCTCACCGGTCGCTCCGCGGCCGACGTCCAGGCGCACCGCGACGAGATCGCGCGCGACGTCGCGGCGCGCAGCGGAGCGACGGTCGTGCTCAAGGGCGCCGGCACCGTCACGGTCGATCCCGGCGGCGAGCTCTATCTCAACCCGACCGGCGGAAGCGGCCTCGCGACGGCCGGCACCGGAGACGTCCTGACGGGCGTCCTCGCGGCGCTGCTCGGGCAGAGGGTGCCGCGAACGACGGCGGCCGCGCTGGGGGCGTTCGTCCACGGCCGTGCCGGCGACATCGCGGCGGCCGGGAAGGGCAGCGTGGGGATGATCGCCGGGGACGTCGTGGACGCGCTGCCGAGCGCGTTCATGGAGCTGGAGCGGGCGCGGTAGGTCCCGACGAGTGAGGGGCTGCGCGACCGCGCGGGGCGGCCGGCTGAACGGGAGGGGTCGATGGCAGCGAAGCTCATCGCGGAGGCCGAGCGGCTCGCGGGGAAGCTCTCGCAGATCCGAAGACAGATCCACATGTACCCGGAGCTCGGGTACGAGGAGCGCAGAACCTCGGCGCTCGTCGCCGAGACGCTCCAGGGCCTCGGGCTCGAGGTCAAGACCGGGGTGGCGAAGACCGGGGTCGTCGGCTTCCTCAGGGGCGCGCGCGCGGGGAAGACCGTGGCGATGCGCGCCGACATGGACGCGCTTCCCATCGCCGAGCAGAACGACGTGCCCTACCGCTCCCGCGTGGACGGCGTGATGCACGCGTGCGGCCACGACGGCAACACGACGATCGTGCTCGGCGCGGCCATGCTCCTCGTGCCGCGCAGGGGCGAACTGGCCGGCAGCGTGAAGTTCATCTTCCAGCCGTCCGAGGAGGCGCCGCCGGGCGGGGCGCAGCCCATGATCGACGCCGGCGTCATGAAGAACCCGAAGGTGGACGCCGTCCTCGGCGTTCACGTTGACCCGTCCATCGACGCGGGCAGGATCGGCGTCCGCGATGGCCCGATGATGGCCGCCGCCGACGACTTCCGGTTCGCCGTGCTCGGCGAAGCGTCCCACGGAGCCAAGCCGCACCTCGGCGTGGACGCCATCGCGCTCTCGGGGCAGGTGATCCAGGCGCTTCAGACCATTCCGAGCAGGCGCATCAACCCGGTGCATCCCGTCGTGCTGACGCTCGGGACCATCAAGGGCGGGTACCGCAGGAACGTCATCGCGGACCGCGTCGACGTCGAGGGCACGGCGCGAACGCTGAACGCGAAGGACCGCGCCGAGGTCGAGAAGCTCATCGGAACGACGCTCGCGCACGTGACGAAGTCGGGCGGCGGCGGATACGAGTACGAGTACGAGCGCGGATACCCCGTGCTCATCTCGGATCCCGGCGTCACCGAGCTCGTCCGCGAGGCGACGCGCGACGTGCTGGGCCGCCGCGGGGTCGTCGAGATCGACGAGCCGTCCATGGGCGGCGAGGATTTCGCGTACTTCCTGAACGCGGCCCCCGGGATGATGATGCGCCTCGGCGTGAGGAACAAGGAGAAGGGGTTCACGCACCCGTGGCACCACCCGCGCTTCGACCTCGACGAGCGGGGACTCTGGGCGGGCGCCGCCGTGATGGCGCGCGCGGCCGTGATGCTCCTGGAGAGAGCGTAGCGTGGAGATCGGGGAGCGGGGGCTCATCGAGCGCCTGCGCCGGGTGATCGGCGCGCCGGGGCGCGGGACGGTGGTCGGCATCGGCGACGACGCCGCCGTGCTCGAGCCCGCCGGCGAGCTTGAGCTCTTCACCTGCGACGCCTTCGTCGAGGGCGTGCACTTCCGTCGCGATTTCGCGTCGCTCGCCGACATCGGCGCGAAGTGCATGACCGCCAACGTGAGCGACATCGCGGCGATGGGCGGGTTCCCGACGAAGGCGACCGTCGCCCTGTGCGTCCCGCCCGGCATGGGCGCGGAGGACGTCGAGGAGCTCTACGCGGGCATGCTCGCGGTCTGCCGCCGCTGCGGCGCGGAGATCGTCGGCGGCGACGTCGTCTCGTCGCGCGAGGGCCTCGTGGTCTCCGTCGCGCTCCTGGGCACCGTGGGCCGCGAGCGCGTCGTGACGCGGGCGCGGGCGGCGGTCGGGGACTCGCTGCTCGTGACGGGGCGGCTCGGCGGCGCGGAGGCGGGGCTCCGGGCGTTCCTCTGCGGCCTTCCGGACGACGGGCCGGTCGTCGAGACGAAGCGGCGGCACCTGGCTCCCACGGCGCGGATCGCCGAGGCGCAGGCGTTCATTGACGTCGCGACGCCGCACGCTATGATAGACGTGAGCGACGGGCTCTCGTCGGAGCTGTGGCACCTCGCCGAAGAGAGCGCGGTCGGCGTCGCTGTCTCGGAGGCGCGGATCCCGCTGGCCGCGGCCGCGACGGAGGTCGCGCGGCGTCTCGGGTGCGAGCCGCTCGAGCTCGCGCTCGGGAGCGGCGAGGAGTTCGAGCTCCTGGTCGCGATCCCGGCGCCCGAGACCGAGAGGACCATCGAGCACGTGAGTGCGGTGACCGGGACCGAGGTCACGCGCATCGGCGAGGTCGTGCCGGCCGCCAGGGGATGCACGCTGGTCCGGGCGGACGGGCGGGAGGAGCCCCTGGCGAGGCTCGGGTACGAGCACCTGGTGACGACCGGGGACGTGGGAGGGAAGCGATGACGCGGCGGGTGGTGGCGGTGCTCATGACAGTGATGGCGTGCGCAGGCGGGGCCGCGCGGGCGACCGATGTCACCGCGAACATCCTCACGGACACGACGTGGACGGTCGCGGGGAGCCCCTGGGTGATCAAGAGGAACGTCCAGGTGCGGCTTGGTGCGACGCTCACCATCGAGCCGGGCGCCACGGTGGCGTTCGACGGGTTCTACCGGTTGGAGACGGACAACACGAAGCCCGCCCCGTCCATCGTCGCGCTCGGAACGGACGACAACCGCATCACGTTCACATCCAATCTCCCGAGCCCCACGGTCGGCAGCTGGAACATGGTGGCGGTCGTGGACTCGTCGTCGTCCTCGGCATTCCGCCACTGCGTGTTCGAGTACGCGACCGAGGGACTGCGCGTCATCGCCGGCGATGCCCAGATCGAGCGCTGCTCCTTCAGCAACTGCCAGACCGGGATCTACCTCCAGTACTCCAGCCCGTCGATCACGGGCACGAGCATCGTGAACTGCACGGTGGCGGGGATACAGTGCCAGTTCAAGTCGACGCGGCCGGAGATCCACGACTGCTATCTGGACAACCGCAGCGGGGGTGCGTACAACGTCCGGCTGGCGAACTACGACGGCGGCGGCTTCGTGTACATCAACGCCGAGTACAACTGGTGGGGGACGAGCGTCGAGTTTGGGGACCAGGGGATCCGCGCGAGCATCTGGGACAACGTCGACGACGTCAACATCAAGGGCGTGGTCATCTACACCCCCTGGTACACCGAGCCTGCCGTGGAGACCACCAGCTGGGGCGCCATCAAGGCGCTGTTCAAGGGGTGAACAGGCCCACTTGCAGGCAGAGGCCACTTCTTGGGCGTCCTGCGTGATCGTGGAGCACGTGCGCATTTATTGTTGACAGCCTGAACAACCTGTGATACTGTAGTAAGTAGCTGGGGATCAAGGGCCTTCGACCTGGAACATGAGGTCAAGGGCCCTGTTTGTTTTCTGGCGAGGCGACCACGGGTGGGGGGCACGGTGAAGGAGGGCGACGTGGCGGCGAGGACTCTGGGACGGATCGGGGCGCTTCTGCTGGTTCTCACGTTCCCTGCTCTCAGCTCGGCCGCGATCACCGCGGCGAAGGCCCTGTCGTTCGACCCTGCGCAGCTCACGTTCGAAAGGCGAGACGGCCTCGATCTGGTCTTCCTCGAGGGCGCCGAAGTCGCCACCGAGCCGGGAGAGCCCATGCTCCCGGCGATCACCGTGCGCTTCCTCCTCCCCCCGGGCGCCGTGTCGGCAGCGCTGGATGTCGACGGCGGCGCGGTCGTGCAACTGCCCGGACGCTTCGCCATCGCTCCCACGCCCCGGCCGGCCACATTCTCCTCCGATCAGGCGGCAGAGATTCCCCAGCGAGACACCGAGACATACAGCTCGGTGCTGCCGTACCCGCGTGGGATTGTCCGGCTGGCCGGGGTCGGCTCCTGGAGCGGTCACTCCATCGCGACCGTCATCGTCTCTCCGCTCCAGTACCGACCGGCGACGGGGGAGCTCTTCCTTCACACCCGCATCGAGATCAGCGTGCGCGCCGAAGGCGTCGCGGGGGCGGCGCGCGCGATCCCCGCTCTCGCCGTCTCGGCGGCGACGCGCTCGGCGCTGGCCGGCGCGGTCGTCAACCCCGAGGCGCTCGCCGGCTACGCGGGCGCCCCGGCCTCGAGGAGCGGCGAGCCGCTGGACTATGTCATCGTTTGCCCGGAGCGCCTGGCTGCGGCGTTCGCGCCGCTGGCCGAGTGGAAGACCATGAAGGGCGTCCGCGCCGAGATCGTGACGCTGGAGGACATCGACGCCGACCCGGCGTACTCCGGCGTGGACGCCGCGGCCGAGATCCGGAACTGCATCGCCGCGCTGCGCGCCGGGCGCGGCCTCACCTGGGTGCTGCTGGGCGGGGACACGGGCGTGGTCCCGGCGCGCCACGCGTACGACTTCATCTACAACCAGGGCCTGCCGTCCGACCTGTACTACGCCGACCTGGACGGCACCTGGAACGACGACGGCGACGGCCGTTGGGGCGAGGTGGCGCAGGACAACGTGGACATGTACGCCGACGTGTACGTCGGGCGCGCCCCGGTGCGGACGGCGGCGGAGACGGCGGCGTTCGTCCAGAAGGTCCTGCTCTACGAGGGCGGTCTGGAGGGGATGCCGACCGACCACCAGCTCCGGATGCTGTTCCTCGGCGAGGTCCTGTGGGACTCGCCGAGCCCGTACACCGACGGCGGCGTCGCGCTCGACCTCATCGAGAGCAGATACGTGCCGCCGCGGTTCAGCCCGATCACGAAGCTCTACGAGAGCCGCGGGAACCTCAGCGCGGCGCTCGCCTCGGACGAGCTCTCTGCCGGCGCGGGCATCGTGTTCCACGAGGGCCACGCGAGCATCGGCGTGGCCAGCGTGGGGCCGGACGCGCTCACCATCCCGCACCTCGACGCGCTCAGGAACGCGCCGCGGGCCGGCGTGTGGTACTCCGTCGGCTGCTGGTCCGCGGCCATCGACCACGACACGTTCGGCGAGCACTGGATCACGAACCCACAGGGCGGCGGCGTGGCGTACGTGGGGAACTCGCGGTACGGGTGGGGCTGCCCAGGCTACCCGGGCCAGTGCGTGTCGGACCTCTACAGCCAGCAGTTCGCCAACTCGCTCTTCGTGAAGGGGCTCTCGCACGCGGGCCTCGTGCACGCGGACGCGAAGCACCAGTACGTCGGCGTCGCGCGCACCGACAACTACATGCGCTACGCGATGTACGTGCTGAACCTGCTCGGGGACCCGGAGATGCCGATCTGGACCGACGCGCCCGCGCCGCTGTCGGTCGTCTGCCCGGACGCCGTGAGCATCGGGTGCGGCGGCGGTCTTTCGGTCGAGGTCCGAAGCGGCGGCGCGGCGGTCGCGGGCGCGACGGTGTGCGTGTCGTCGCCCGAGCTCGGCATCTACGAAGTGGGGGCGACCGACGCGGGCGGCGCCGTGCTCCTTCCGTTCCCGACGGACAACGCCGGTCTGGCGACGGTCGTGGTGACCGCGCAGAACCACATCCCGCACGCCTCGACGGTCGCGATCACGGCGACGACCGACGTGCCCGGCGAGGCGCCGCGTGTGACCGCGCTGGCGCAGAACGCGCCGAACCCCTTCGGCGCCTCGACCGAGATCGCGTTCGTCCTCGCGCGCGGCGGCCGCGTGTCGGTGGCCGTGTACGACGTCGCGGGACGCCGGGTCGCGGCGCTCGCCGACGGGGAGTTCGAGGCGGGTTCGTTCAGGGTCGTATGGGATGGCCGCGACGACCTCGGGCGGGACGTGTCGGCAGGCGCGTACTTCGTCCGCATGGTCGGCGCGGAGTCGCACTTTGAAAGGAAGATGATCCTTCTGAGGTGAGTCGTCGCCCGGGCGGCGCCCCCGAACGGGCGCGTCCGGTCCGACAGGCCGCCTGACGCCGGACACCCCCGGGCCGTCGGCCCGACGATGGTGCGGCGTCGCGAGAGCAGCGCCTTCCGCGCTCCGCGGACCAGCAGCGAGAAGCACAGCGATGGAGCGCGACACGGCGGCCGAGGACGACTCGCATGCGGGCCGGGGTGCGCGGATCCCCCGCGTCCTCCGCGGGACCAGCGCGCATCGCGCGCGCCCCGGCGCCGCCCTCAGTTGCCGCATTGCGGCGCTACAGGCCGTCGCGCCGCCGGGGCAGTCAGCCGCTGGCCGGTTCCCTCGCCGATGTCATTCACTTCGCGATGAGTGCGCGTGACCGCTGCCTGGGACCGGCCGGCGGCCTGCGGAGAGCCCCCCCGGGGCCGCCCGCGCCGCCTATCCAGCCGCCGCGATCCTCTTCTCCAGCGTCTCGATGTGAGCGTCGAGCACGCCGGGGCCGCAGACCTTCCCGTGGCCCGGCACGATCCTCTCGATCTCGAGCTTCCTGAGCCTCTCGAGCCCGATGACCCAGCGCCGCCAGTCCTTCGAGTCGCCGAAGAGCGTCACGGGCCCGGCCTTCTCGTTGACGGCATCGCCCGCGAAGAGCGTCCGCGTCCTCGGGTGGTACACGACGAGCTCGCAGCGGGCGTGGCCGGGGAGGTGCAGGATCTGGACCTCCTCGCCGTTGATCGCGAGCGAGACCTCCTCGCCGACGTGGCGATGCGGCGTGACGGGGTGGACGGGGCCGACGATGCGACGGCACCTGTCGGCGTCGATCTTCAGGAACGCGCAGAGCATCTCCTGGTAGTCCGCGGCGCCGAGGTGCTTGCGCATCTCGGCCATGCACTCGAGGAACGACCTGTGCGCGTAGATGAGCGCGTGACGCTCGTCGAAGAAGCTCGCGGCGAAGCAGTGGTCGAGGTGATGGTGCGTGAGGACGAGGTAGAGCATCTCTCGCGCGGGCGCGCGGCTCTGCGCGAGGCTCCACACGAAGTCCGCCTGCGCCTCGGTCTGTCCCGAGTTGACGAACACGATGGTGCGCGGCGTCGTGATGACGCCGACGTTGGCCGCGTGCACCCCGTCGACCGTCTCCATCCCGAGCACGGCGTGCACGCCGTTCTGGAAGTCGACGACCTCGGGGTTCCCGAGTCCCGGCCGGTCGGTGGCCATGTTCGATCCCTCAGCCGACGAAGATCGGCCTCGCGGAGAGTCGGACGGGGACGTTGATCGGAGCGTACGGCTTTCCGGCGGTCGCCTCGCCGATGATCGCGACAAGCTGCTCGACGGTCAGCGACTTCTGCTCGCCGCCGTGGACCCTGACGGAGAGCTCCGTGCCCTGTGTCTCGCGGTCGCCGACGACGAGCGTGTAGGGGACCCACGCGCGCCCGGACTCGCGGATCTTCTTTCCCATGGACATGTCGCGGTCGTCGAAGTCCGCTCGGTACGGGAGCTTCGCGAGGAGCGCCTCGCAGAAGGCGTGGTGGCGCTCCGCAACGGGGATCACGCGGACCTGCGTCGGCGAAAGCCACAGCGGAAGCGACGGCGTCTTGCCGTCGCGGATCTTCATCGCCTGTTCCTCGAGGATGGCCGCGACGACCCGCTCGATGGACCCGGAGACCGACGTGTGCATGAGGATGGGGTGCTTCCTCTGCCCGTCCTCGTCCACGTACTTGATGTCGAACCGCTCGGTGTTCTCGACGTCGATCTGCACGGTCGAGAGACACGACGACTTGCCCTGCGCGTCGATGAAGTTGAACTCGAGCTTCGAGACGAAGTAGAAGAACCGCTCGTCCCAGATCTCGAGGAGGACCGGCTTCCCCGCGCGCCTCGCGATCTCTCGGGCGAACTGCGGGTCCTCGTCGAGGAACTCGCGCACGAACCGCACCGCGACCTCGTACTCGAGCCCGAAGTCCCTCATGCACTCCATCGCGAGGTCCATCTGCCGGAGGTACTCCTCGCGCGCGGAGTCGCGGTCGCGCGCGAGCGTGTGGAGGTCGGGCATCGTGAACGTGCGGAGGCGCCGGAGCCCGGAGAGCTCGCCGGTCTGCTCGCGTCGGAACGAGTAGTGGCTGATCTCGAAGAGCCGCGAGGGAAGGGCTCGGTACGAGAGCTGCATGTCGTGCTGCATGAGGTACTGGCCGAAGCACGCCGCGAACCGCAGGAAGTACTCCTTCTTGTCCGACAGCACGACGTACTGCCGCGCCGGGAACCGGTTCATGTAGCTCATGAGGTTCGGGTGCTGGTAGTCGTACATGATCGGCGTCTCGACGCGCATCGCGCCGTAGCGCGAGAGGAGCGCGCTCACGTGGTCCTCGAGGAGGCGCTTGACGAGCTCGCCGCTCGGGTACCAGCGGAAGTTGCCCGGGTCGGACGCGGGCTCGTAGTCCACGAGCTCGAGGCGCTTCATGAGCTCGATGTGCGCGGGCGGCTCGGTCGAGACGCGCGTGCCCGACATCTCGTACTCGTACATGCACTGGAAGCGGTGGTTGCCGGACAGGTCGCACTCCGCCGCGCGGCGCTCCGTGCCGTCCGGCGAGAGGATGCGCCACTCCGAGCGAAGCGCCTTCTCGGCCTTGAGCGCGGCCGAGGCCGCAGCGTCCGGCGCGTCACCGCCGGCCCCCGCCTGCGCGCCGCCCTCGGCGGGCGCGATGGTGCGCGCGAGCTCCGACAGCGGGTGCCCCTTGCACTCGATCTCGAAGCCCTTGTAGAAGCCGAACGGAGCATGGTGGACCTTAAGGCCGTGGTCTCCGGCGGCGACGATCTCACGGACGCGGTCGAGCACCTTCGTGGCGACGCGCGGGGAGGAGAGGTCGCTCGAGAGGTGCGCGTACGGGTACAGCATCACGGCCTTCGTGCGGACCTGCTTCGCCTGCTCGACGATGGCGGCCGCCGCCTGCTGCGCCACCGACTCGATGCCCTTCTCGTCCGTCTTCTCGGACGCCATGAACGCGACGAGCGCGTCGCCGAGCGACGCCTTCTCGAGCGACGCGTCGAGCGCCGCCGCGGACGAGACGGCGGCGGTGCGGTCGGTCACGTGGTAGCTGAATCGGCCGGCGTGGATGAGCAGAATGCGCATGGTCGGTGTCTCGGTGTCTGGTGTCGCTGGTTCTCGGGACGCGTCGCGGGCGGACCGCTGGGCCGCCGGACCTTGGCCGGCGCCGCCCGGTGGTGCGTGGTCATTCTATCACGCTGCGCGCGGCCGCTCAACGGCGCGCACGATGGGCGGGATGACGGCCAGCTGGAGCGCGGCCCCGATCCAGCCGGCGCCGAGCGCGGCGAGCGCGGCGGCGGCCGTCCGCGCCTGGATGCCCAGAACGGGGGCCAGCCAGACGACGGCCGTGATCCAGACGATCCGGCCGACGAGCATGGCGGCGACCAGCGCGAGGACAAGAGCCAGGTAAGGCCGGCGCGCGAGCGCACGCCCGATGAGCGGCCTGACGACGCCTGCGACGACTCCGTAGGCCGCGAGCTCGAAGACCATCGGGACCATGTAGAAGACCGTGGGGCGCCCGGTGAGCAGCATGCTCAGCACGGGCGAGCCGGCGCCGACGACGAGGCCCGCGGCCGGGCCGAGAAGAAGCCCGGCGATGAGCGCCGGGATGTGCATGGGCAGGAGGATGCGGCCGCCGAGCGGCACCGCGTGAAACGCGATGGGGAGCATCACGCCGAGCGCGAGGAGGACGGCGGTCGCGGTCAGCGTTCGGGTGGTCGTTCTTCGTGAGCGGATTGTCGCGATGGCTGCACCTCCTCGCTGGGCGTCGGTCCATTGTACACGACGGCGGCGGTCGCGGCGAGGTGCCTCCATCCCGCGCGCGCCGGGTCGTGCCGCGCTCCGCGGATTCGCTCGCGCGCGGTTGTCGCCGCGAAGGCCTCGGGGTGCCCGAGGGATACCTGGTTCCAGGCGCACCAGAGGTCAGGGACCAGGTCGGGGTCGTCTCCGCCGTGCGCGATGGCAGCCGGACACACGGCGCACCGCTCGATGTGAGGACAGGCCGCGCACGCGCGATAGCCGGAGCGCTTGCGCTCCCTGCGCGTGAACGCGCCCAACCCCTCGAGCGCGCGCGCCGCCTCGAGTCGTCGCCGCCCGAGGTCCCCGTCGCCGAGGCGCCCGATCCTCGCCGCCGCGACCGCCGCCTTCATGAGCGGTGTGGCGGGACGTTGGCACGACGCTGCGAACGCGCCGCACGCGACCACGGCGCCGTCCACGTCCACCGCCAGGCCGTCGGTGCGGATGTCGCACATCATGCGGTCCGCGGCCCCGCGGCGGGGCCCTGCCGCGAGCGCGAGCGGCGAGCCGCGGCCCGGCTGCCGCCGGCGCCTCGCGTCCTCAGCGATGAGGGCGAACTGCCGGTCCAGCTCCTCGATGTCCCGGAGGCGCCACTCGGGCGCGGGCGTGATGAGCGGGGTCACGACGACGCGGCGGGCGTCCTTGTCGGCGAAGTACGCGAGCGACGCCGCCAGGTCCCTCACGTTGGTCGGGGTGAGCGTGAGCGAGACCGCGACGCGGTCCCGGAGGAAGTCCGGCCGGCGCTTTCGCAGGCGGTCGAGCAGGCGGTCCAGGACGTCGAAGGTGCCCGGTTGTCGCCCCCGCTGCGCGCGTCGGACGCCGTCGAAGCTCAACTGCGTCTCCACGTCCTCGGCCGCGAGGAACTCCGCGATCCGCTCGGTGATGAGCGTGCCGTTGGTCTGGACCGACGCGCGAACGCGCCGCCCCTCCCCGAAGCGCTCTTTGGCGCGGAGCACTGCGCGTCGGAGCAGCTCGAACTCCAGAAGAGGCTCGCCGCCGAGGAAGGCCAGCTCCACCTCGGCTGCCGACGACGAGCAGAGGACGTCAACGACCGTCCGCAGCGTCCGCCAGGACATGCGGCCGGGCCGGCGCGCGGTCTGGTAGCAGTACGCGCACCGGAGGTTGCACCGCGCCGTCAGGACGACGCGCAGCGCCTCAACGGCTTCCGATGAGGCCATCGCCGGCTCGCACGTTCGCCGCGCAGGCGCTAGGCGAGCTTCTCCTGCGCGAAAGGCCCGCTGTCCGGCGCCTGAAGGGTCGCCGTCAGATCGTCGAGCCACTGGATGATGCCCGCGAGGCCCTCGGCGTAGTCAGCCGCGACGAGGTACGGGGCCGTGACGGTCTTGCAGATGGCCATCGGCAGCGGCACCGGGCCGCTGACGATTCCGGTCACGCGGCTCCCGGGCGGCAGCGCCTGCACCTTGGTGAGGAGAGCCTGCGCGTTCGCCCTGCACTGAGCGAGGTGGGTCCTGACCTCTCCCACGGTGAGGTGCGGCATGGTCCTTCTCCTTTCCGGTCCGGCCGCGCCGCGTGACGCGCGGCAGCGCCGGAAACCCGTCAGTACGTCCCCTTCTTCGCCTCGAGCACCCAGACGTCGCCTCTCAGGGTCTGTCTCTGGAACAGGACGCGCTCGCCGTCCTGCGAGACATCGAACACCGCCTCCGCGCTCATGGGGCCGAAGTCGACGACGGGCTCGACGGCGGCTGGCCGTCCACCCGTCGGCGGCAGCGACCAGAGCGTCACGCGGTCGGTCCCGTTCAGCGCGCTCACGAGAAGCCTCGTCGCCGTCGGGTCCCAGCGAACGCGAACCGCGCCGATCCCCGCCGTCACTCGCCGCGCGGGACCGCTTCCGTCCGCGGTCACGCTCCAGACATCCCGTTCGCTGGTGTCCGCGCCGATGAACACGATCTCGGTCCCGTCGGGCGCCCAGGCCGGCGCGTAGGCGGACACCTCGCCGCGCGTCAGGCGCCTCGGCTCGCCGCCGGGCCGCCCGTTCGACATGGGGAGCACCCAGATGTCCCACGTTCCCTCGCGGTCGGACGCGAAGGCCAGCGCTTTCCCGTCGGGCGACCACGCGGGGTGGATGTCAGACGCGGGGTCGTCGGTCAGACGGACGGCCGCCCCGCCGCCAGCAGGCAGGGCCCACAGATCCCGCTCCCCGCCGACGATCCGGTAGTAGGCGATCCACCTGCCGTCGCGCGATACCGAAGGCTGCGAGGCCTCACCCGGCTGGTCTGTCAGGCGCCGCGGCGTCCCTGTCGGCGTTGCGCCGCGCAGCGAGAGCGCGCCGAGCTCGGCGCGCGCGCCCCACTGCGTCGAGACGAACACAACGTCCTCGGTTCCCGGCACGAAGGCGCCCATGCACGTCCCCTTGAGCACGGGCAGTTCGCTCGCGACACCGGTCTTTCGGTCGGCGACGATGATGTCCGTCTCCGTGGTCGCGGAGGAGTAGGCGAGCTTGGAGCCGTCCCTGGAGACGCTGGGCTCCCCCTCGAACCCCGAGCCGGCCGTGAGCCGCTCCGGCCTGCCGCCCCGTCGAGGCACGCGCCAGAGGGCCGTGGTCCCGCCGCGGTTCGACGAGAAGTACACATGCCTGCCGTCGGACGACCAGGCCGGGCTCGCGTCGCCGGCGCCGACGTCGGTGAGCGGACGCGGCGCGCCGCCGTCCGCGGGGACCGTCCAGAGATTGTGGCGCGTCGCGTAGCAGATCGTCCGGCCGTCCGGCGACCACGCGGGCGCGTAGTGGTCCCACACGCCGTCGCTGTCGCCGGTCCGCGCCTCGGCGGACGAGGGAGACGACAGCGGCGCGACGTGGATGCGCCTCCAGCCCGACGCTCCGACGCGCGCGAACGCGATGCGTGCGCCGTCGGGCGAGATCGCTGGGAACTCCGCGTCCTCGACGAGGAGCGTGGCGCCTCCGCCGAACTGGCTCACCTTCCAGACGTCGCTTCGCCCGTTGCGATCCGAGACGAACACGATCGCGGTGCCGTCCGGAAGCCACGCCGGCGAGTCGTCTATCGCCGGATCGTCGGTGAGACGGAGCGTGCTCCCGCCGCGGACGTCGGTCACGTGGATGTCGTAGTTCCCCGATTCGTCGGAGACGTACGCGATTCTCGCGCCGTCCGGCGAGACCGCGGGCTGGTCCTCCCATCCCGAGGCGGCCGTCACTCGGAGCGGTCTTCCCGTAGGCATCGGGCCGCCGTCCCTGCCGCGCAGGGCACCCCACGCGACGGCTCCGGCGGCGACGCAGAGCGCGACGACCGCGGTGGCGCGAAGCGCCGCGCGCCTCCTCGGGTCCGCGAACCCCCAGGTACGCGCCGTCGCGTCCGCGGCCGAGTCGAGAACGCGCGTGAGCGCGCGGAGGTCGTCGACGAGCGTGGCCGCGTTCTGATACCGGGCAGCCGGGTCCTTGGCGAGCGCCTTCCTGACGATGGCGTCCAGCTCGGGCGGCACGCCGGGCCGCTCGCGCGAGAGCGGAGGCGGGACCGCGTTCAGAATGGAGTGGATGACGGCCTGGTCGTGGTCGCCCTCGAACGGCGGCCGGCCGGCCACCATCTCGTAGAGCACGACCCCGAGCGACCAGATGTCGGTGCGGGCGTCCACCTCGCCGCCGCGCGCCTGCTCGGGGGACATGTAGGCGATCGTCCCGAGCGCGCTTCCGGCAGCCGTGATGCTCGTCCGACCGGAGAGCTTGGCGAGACCGAAGTCGATGATGCGCGGCGTGCTGGGCTCCGTCAGCATGACGTTGCCCGGCTTGATGTCCCTGTGCACGATGCCGGCGGCGTGCGCGGCCCGGAGCCCGCGCGCGATGCCGACTGCGACCTCGATGGCCTCGGCGATCTGCAGGGGGCCCGCCTTCAGCCGCTCCTTGAGCGAGCGGCCCTCGTAGCACGCCATGCAGATGAACGTGGCGCCGGAGTCGGTTTCGTCGACCTCGTGGATCGTGCAGATGTTCGGGTGGTCAATGCCGCAGACGGCGCGCGCCTCGCGGAGGAACCGCTCCTTCGCGTCGGCGTCGCTCGTGAGCGCTCTGGTGAGGAACTTGAGGGCGACCGTGCGACCGAGCTTCGTGTCCTCGGCCTTGTAGACGACGCCCATGCCGCCGGAGCCGAGCTCTCCGATGATCCGGTAGTGGGAGACGGTCTCGCCGATCATGGGCGGCCCTCACGCGCGGCTCGCGTCCCGGTCCCGAGAGCAGGGTGAGGCGTTCAGGCGGACCGGGGCGGCGCGGGCATCCGCGCCGTCGCCTCACGATGATAGGCCGTCGGCTGTGCGGGGAACAGGTCTTTTTGAAGATTGGTCGCGAAAGGCTGACTTCACGGCGGCCGCGTCGGCCCGTCGCCGTCGGAACACGCGCAGCCGGGCCGGCGGACTCAGGCGCCGCGGGTCACGACGAGGAGGTCCGGCTCGGGCATCTCCCAGATGCCGCAGGCGAACGTCTCCTGGTTCTCCTCGGTGCACTCGTTCTCGATGCGGCGCCAGACGTCTTCGCGCAGCCGGATGGTGAGCACCGCGCCGTCCTTCACGGCCTCGATGCTCATGTCGCGCGCGTCGGCGACGGCGAGCCCGCCGTTTCCGACGGTGCACGGCGTCGAGAGCTGGAGGCCGTCGACGCAGCAGGAGTGCGGCGGGACGGGCCCCGTGTTGGCCGTGATCCTGATGGTGAAGGGCTCGCACCCGAGCTCTCGCGTCACCACGCGGCCCATGCGGAGGCCGACCACGAGGAAGGGCCCCAGGTGCGTGTGGAACTCGGCGGCGCGGCGGAGCTCATCGGGAATCGTCATGGGTCACCCTCTTCGGTCGCTGGGCCGGACTCGTCCCCCGCCACCGCCTGGAAAGAGCTCCCAGCGCCGGCAATGCCAGGTTCTGGGAGCTTCCGTATGCTGATCTCTTCGCTCCCCGACGCCGCGTCGAGCGTGATGCCCTCCACGAGCGCCCGGACCACGCACTTCCACCGGAACCGGGCCAGAGCGACGAGCGGCGACCGCGCTGCGTGGGAGCTACTCGATGAGGACGAGCTTCCCGTGGGTGCGGCGACCGCCCGCAGATGCGCGAACCAGGTAAACACCGGACGCCGCTCGAGTCCCGGCCTCCGAGCACCCATCCCACGTCACCGAAGCTGTCCCTTCCGAACTCGTCCCCGCAACGCACGGTCCCCAGATCCGCCTGCCGTCAACTGAGTAGATCGTGACGCGCACGTCGCCGCGATCGCCTGGCGATGTGATGTCCAGGCGGACGGAACCGCGGGCGGGGTTGGGGCTGCAGAGCAGCGTGGGGCCTCCGGCGGTCCCGGCTGGAGCGGGCTGGGCCGCTACTCCCGTCGACACCAGACCTCCCTCAGGCACCAGCCACTCGATGACGCGCCTCATGAGCGTTGCGCGGGTGCATGGAGGCTCCCCGCCCTCCGGAACGGCCTCGAACGGGAACGCGAAGAACACGGTCCTGAACGCGGAGGTGTCGACCTCCGCCGGGTAGCGAATCGCAGCGGCCCCCGGCCCCGGCACGCCGTTCATGACTCGTGCGGCGAGGCCGTCGGGGAAGACGGAGTCGGACCGGTTCGTGAAGGGATACTCCAGCGGGTTGAACACGAGGCCGTCCCCGATCGGGTCTCCCGGCAGCCCCGCGACCCCCGGCTTGGACGAGTCCTTGAAGCTCCCGCTGACGTGCAGGTACCGGGCGGCGAAGTCCGGGACCCCGACGGGCGCCTCACTGAGATAGTCCTGGGACGAGAGGAAGAGCCTGCCGCCGCCGTCGAGATAGCTGGACAGCAGACCCTCTTCCTCGGGGCTCAATGTCGTCCCGCGCACGCCCCGCCGCGTCGCTGAGGTGAACCAGATCACGGCGTCATGCTCGGCGAGAAGGTCCGCCGTGACGGCGCCGTCGGGCACGATGTGCCACGTGCGGTAGGCAAGGTGGTTCTCCTTAAGCGACTGCTCGTAGGCGGTCTCGTAGGGACCGAAGAAGTCGTCGTCGTCGACGAGCAGGATCCTCGGCTCGACGAAGAAGGTCTCGGAGGCAGAGAAGCCCGTGGCCACGATCTGAAGGGTGAGCTCCAGCGGGCCCGGGGGACGCGCTGGATCGACTTGGAATCCAAAGGGTGTGAGCGATGTGGCTGATTCACCCCAGACGAGATCGGGGTAGGCCGAAGACTGCTGTGTCACGGAGACGAAGACGTCGTCCGTCGAGAGCGTCGCAGAGACCGCGGAGGCACGGGCGAACAGGTTCCGCAACTCGACCTCGAGGGAGACAGCCTCCCCCGGGTCGACCCGCCCATCGCCATTGCCCCCGGCGGAGTCATCGACCACGCACCCTGCGTAGACGACGGATGGTCCCCTGGGGACGCTCGATCTGACGATGCCGGATTGGGTCGTGTAGTACACGCGCATCGAGTCGTCCGTGGCGATGTCAAAGCCGTACCTGCTGCCGTCCAGGATCTCGTCAACGAGCGGCCACCACCCTCGCCCGGAGTCCAGGCTGTAGAAGAGCTGATCGGAATCGGGCCAGTACACGTGGTCAACTCCGAGGAAGACGGTGTCCTGCCTCAGAGACAGCGGCTCGAGCGCCTTCGTCCTGAGGTACGTGATGTCGGGCACCCCGGAAACACAGAGCGTGTTCCATGTTCCCCCGCCATCCGCCGTCTCGTAGATAGCACCGGTCACAGCGGCGCCGAAGTACACGCCTGATCCGGCAATCAGCCGCTTGGGATCGACGGCCGAGATGTGCAGGCGAGAGACCTGCCGGATGAGACCCGGCGGGACGCCCTCGTCACCCGGCCACCCAAGCCACTCCCAGGTCGCTCCGGAGTCCTCCGTCTTGTAGACCCCCGTTCCCCCCGGCTCATAATCGTAGGTCGACACGAACACGGTGCTGCTGTCGGTCGGATCAACCACGATGTCCGAGATCCCCTCATTGTACCCCAACGGGAGATTCACCCCGATGTCACTCCAGGTACTCCCCCAGTTCTCGCTTCGGAGGATCGTGCCGAACGCCCCCCTCCAGCGATTCGTCCCGACATACAGACGCCTGCCATTCGCGGGATCCAGCGTGATCACCGTCGCTGCGATGTCTGCGGTCCTCGGTTCCCAGGTGACCCCGCCATCTCTGGAGACATACACAGCCCCGCCGACCGCATACATGAACGTCGGACGCCGGGGATCGACCACGACGTCATGCATGCCCGCGAGCTCAGGGAGCGGTGACCAGGATGAGCCCCCGTCATCGGTCCGATATGCCCGCCGGGTGCCGTCCAGGAAGGCCGCTGTGAGGATCGTATCTCCGGTCGCGGGAGCCACTGCAACGACATTCACTTCGAGATCGGGCCCGAGCTGCTCCCAGCTCAGCGAGCCGGCAGCCACGGGGACGTGCCCAAGCAGCGGGAGCACCAGCCCGCACAGCATGAGTCGCGTGGCGTGACCTCGGCTAGGGGAGCAGTCGTCGGACCTGATCCGACCATGGCCTGACACAAGCCGTCTCATCTCACAATCACCCCCGTTCTCAGTACGTCTTCCTCCGGAGTGGAGATCCTGATGAAGTACACGCCGGAGGCTACGGGGCGGCCATGCTCATCCAGACCGTCCCACGTCGCACTGTGAGATCCGGCCGTTCGACGGCCTCGCTCCAGCACCCTCACACGCCGGCCAGTCATGGCGTAGACGCAGACTTCTACGTACGTGTCGCACGGCAGCTCATACCGTACGCTGCCCGCGGACGAGAGGGGATTGGGGAAGGCATGCGATGCCGAGAGCCTCTTGGCGACCCTCTCTGGTTCAACGGCGCGGTCGCCCTCACCGCGGGACGGGCACTGGTGATTGTAGTGCGCCTCGACCAGTGCGTGGTCACCCAGACCATCCGGAATCCCGTCGCAGTCCAGGTCCGGCAAGACGTCCTCCTCCGGATCCGGAACGACGCACTGCCCGTCGTAAGCGACCGATCGGAGATCGACGACTGGCTCATCATCGAGAACCACACCGGCAGCTGTGACTCTGACGACCACGGCAGGATCAACACCAGCTCCCGCCGTTATGGTCGCGGTCGTCATTCCATTGGTATCCGTGGGTGCATCCGCATTCAGCTCGCCCGGGCTGCCTCCACAGCAGAGCTGGAAGTCGTAGAGCGCGTTCAACAGAAGAGAGACGGTGATGTTGTTCGCGGGGACATTCGCGATGGGTTCCCCGCAGCCAGTCCTGAGGGTGATCTGAACAACCAGCGTGTCAAGGTCCGAGGCCGGACAAAGCACCACGCATGAGCTATCGGACAACGTGACCGATGACAGGTGGGGATCGATCCGTGACGCATCGCAGAGAGCATCCAGCGCACCCCTCGCGTTCGCGCGGCGAACCGTGATGCGTCCGATGGTCCCCAGGCTGTCCGCCCCGGCAATGATCAACTGCCGGCACTCCTCGGCTGTCAGCTCAGGGTGCTTCGAAAACAGGAGGGCGCCCATGGCTGCGACCTGAGGAGCCGCCAGTGAGGTGCCTTCGTAGTACTCGTACTGGTCAGGAGGCCCTCCTGAGTAGTCCGTCGTGTAGATCCTCGAGTATGGATGGCCAGACACCGCAAACCCTGGCGCCCAGATCTCAGCGCCTTTCTGGTAGCCGCCGTACCCGTCATTCCAGTTCGTTCCGCCGACACCCATGACGTCCTTGTGCGCCGCGGGCCACGACTCGCCTGGGGCCCCGGCAGCCGCAACCAGCAGGACCCCGTGACTGTAAGCGTGACTGATGGCCTCCGACACGCACTGAGACGGAGCCGTGTACCAGCTCATGTTCACGACCCGGGCCCCGTTGAAGGCTGCGTAGTCGATCGCACCTGCGATGGTGCCGGAGTCGTCTACACCACAGCGAATCGCCATCAGTAGGCAGGACCGTCGAGGAGTGCTCCCCTCGCCACCGGCCAGGCCGGCGATACCCCTGGAGTTGTTCGAGGTCGCTCCTGCCACACCCGCGACGATCGTCCCGTGCCTGTCCGATGAGTCAGGGAGCGTGTTGTTGTTCCCCTGATCGAAGTTCCAGCCCCAGAAGTCGTCGACATAGCCGTTGTCGTCGTCATCGATGCAGTTGCCGAGCGGATCATCCCAATTGCGCCACACGCTCCGGGACAGGTCGGTGTGGGACCGATCGATCCCCGTATCGATGATGGCGATGATCGCCGTCGTGTCGCCCGTTTCGATCTCCCAAGCTTCAGGGGCATCGACGTCCGCATCTTCCGTGGCGGTCGTGTCGCCGCGCACCGTCCCGGTGTTGTGAAGGTACCACTGGTAGTCGAAGAACGAGTCGTTCGGATTGCTCAGGAGCTTGATCTCGAATCCAGTCTCTGCCAGCTCGACCTCGGGCAACTCGGAGAGCCCCATGACCGTCTGCATGACGTCCATTCTCTCCGGGAGCCGCAGGTAGTGGAACCCCCGCCGGTCGGAACGCATGCGCGTGACGCCAGCGACTGCCAGCACGGAGTCAATAGCAGCCGCAGAAACGCCATCGCGGAACCTCACGTCAATCGCATGCGGCGCAACTCGGAATGTGTCGCCACCGTACGCGACAAACCACTGGCCACCCTCGCTGAAGTAGTCCAGGCCGTTGAAGACCACCTCGGCCGAGTGGCCCATCGCCGCAGCTGCGAGCGCGACGAGAACTGCGAGTGCTGAGGTGCGGACAGCGTACGCAGGGTGAGTCCGCCAGTGCATGTCGCCCCCCTCCGATCTCGCGACGGATCTCGCGGGCCAAGATGATCTGCGAACCGCCCTGAACGTGCCGGTGAGGCGGGCCAGCAGACCACCGGACTCGCCGTTCGCGTGGCACTGCTACACGCCTCTCTGTAGCGAGTGTACTCCGTTCCCGATTCTCCATCAACTCAACGCCGCACTCACTGGTGTATCGTGAACGACGACTCAGGGTGCTCTTGCTGGTTCCTGTCGATCTGACCCGATCCACGGAGCTGGGCCCGGATGCAGACACGGAGCCCCGGCCACAGACGGCACGGCGAACACTCCGCTGGCAGGAAGCGCAGGCCGGGGGCGAGTACGAGCGAGAGCCGTGTCGAAGGCGCGGGCGGCAGCAGCACGAGGATTCGGGTGCGCAGGTCAGGAGGCAGTCGGGGACGTGGGTACGAAGTGCGAGGTCACTCGGGCAGTTGTCGGTAGCGGTTGTCCACACGGATCGTAGGCGCTGGAGCCCGCGTGCTTCGCAAGATCACGAACCTCACCCTCAAGACCTCGCTTCCCCTCTTCCCCTCTCGGACCTCGTACCGGACCCTTGTGCGCCCGGCCGGCCGCAGGCGGCGTGTCCGGCGGGACGGCGCACGGCAGACGCGCCTCGCTGACCGTGTGACGGTTGCCCGGGGTGACGTCGGCGCGTAGTATTATACATTCATGCCGACGAAACCCACAGCCCGCGGACCGGCCTCGAAGGGCGCAGAGGCCGGCGCACTTGACACTCGGGATACCGCCGCGGACGCCGCGCTGTTCGTCCTCCGCGGCGTGGTCCAGGGCGTGGGCATGCGGCCGTTCGTCCACCGGCTGGCGCAGGAACACGGGCTGGCGGGCTTCGTCGCGAACTCGGCGCGGGGCGTCGTCGTTGAGGCCGAGGGGGCCGCGGAGGCACTCGACGCGTTCGAGCGGGACCTCGTCCTTCGGGCCCCGCCGCTGGCGCGCGTGGACGAGGTGCGGCGCGAGCCGGTCGCGCCCGCCGGCGCCCGGGACTTCGCGATCCGCCCGAGCCTCGACGAGTCCGGCGAGAGCACCATCATCTGCGCGGACGCCGCCGTCTGCGAGGACTGCCTGCGTGAGTTCCTGGACCCGCGCGACCGCCGCCATCGCTATCCGTTCATCAACTGCACGAACTGCGGTCCGAGGTTCTCCATCATCGAGGGGACGCCGTACGACCGCCCGCGCACGACGATGCGCTCGTTCACGATGTGCCCGCGGTGCCGGGCCGAGTACGACGACCCGCTCGACAGGCGCTTCCACGCGCAGCCGAACGCGTGCCCCGTGTGCGGGCCTGCGCTCATGCTGGTCGGCCATGCCGCGGCCGATCCCGCGTCCGACCCGGCCGCGGGCGGCCGCGCGCTCATCAAGGCGGGACGGATCGTCGCAGTCAAGGGGCTCGGCGGCTTCCACATCGCGGCGGATGCCGAGAGTGACGCCGCGGTGCGCGCGCTCCGCGAGCGCAAGCGGCGCCCCGCCAAGCCGTTCGCGCTCATGTGCCGCTCGGTCGAGGTCACGCGCGAGATCGCCGAGATCGGCCCCGAGGAGGAACGTGTTCTTCTCAGCGCGGCCGCGCCCGTCGTCCTGCTCGCGAGGCGCGCGCGCCCGGCCCGCGCGCTGTCGCCCGCCGTCGCGCCGCGGAACGCGTACCTCGGCGTGATGTTGCCGTACGCGCCCGTGCACCACCTTCTCTTCGACGACGAACTCGCCGTGCTCGTGATGACGAGCGGGAACGCCTCGGGCGAGCCCATCGTCGCGGAGCTCCCGGAGGCGCGGGAGAAGCTCGGGGACATCGTGGACGCCTTCCTGACCCACGACCGCGGCATCGAGAACCGCAACGACGACTCGGTCGTCTTCGTCGAGGACGGCCTGACGATGATGGCGCGGCGGTCGCGCGGCTACGCGCCGTATCCGGTGGACCTGGACTGCGGCGTCGAAGGCGCGCCCGAGATCCTCGCGTGCGGCACCGAGCTCAAGTGCACCTTCACGCTCCTGCAGCGCGGCCGCGCGCACGTGAGCCAGCACATCGGCGACATGGAGAACCGCGCGACGCTCGAGCTGTACGAGGAGATGGTCGCGAAGTTCATCGGGTGGCTGCGGGCCGAGCCGCGCGCGGTGGCGTGCGACCTGCATCCCGACTACCTCGCGACGAGGTTCGCGCGGTCGTTCGCGAAGGAGCGCGGCGTCCCGGCCGTCGGCGTCCAGCATCACCACGCGCACATCGCGTCGGTGATGGCGGAGAACGGCGTGACCGAACCAGTCGTCGGGCTCGCGCTCGACGGCACCGGGTACGGGACTGACGGGACCATTTGGGGATGCGAGTTCCTCGTGGCGGACCTCGTGGGATTCGAGCGCGCGGGGCATCTCGCGTCGGTGCCGCTTTCCGGAGGCGACGCGGCGGTGAGGCGCCCGTACCGGGTCGCGCTCTCGCACCTGCGGGCGGCCGGAGGCGACGAGCTGATCGGTGCGGCGCTCCCGCTCTTCGGCGACGTCCCGGCGGCCGAGCTTGACCTCGTGCGCCAGCAAGTCGAGAAGCGCGTCAACTGCGTGGACACGTCGAGCGCGGGGAGGCTCTTCGACGCGGCCTCAGCGATCCTCGGCGTGTGCCGCGAGGTGACCTACGACGCGCAGGCCGCCATCGAGCTCGAGTCGCTCGTGGACGCCGGGACGACGCGGGCGTATCCTCACGAGACGCGCGTCGAGGGCGGCCGCCTCGTCGTGGACGCGGCCCCCGCCGTGCGCGCGCTCGCCGAGGACGCGCTCGCCGGCGCGGCGGTCGCCGAGTGCGCGGCGGCGTTCCACAACACGGTCGTGTCGTTCTGCGCGGAGGCGGCGGCGGCGATCGCGCGGCCCCGCGGGATCGGGAGCGTCGCGCTCGCGGGCGGCGTCTTCCAGAACCGGTTCCTCCTGCGGAGCCTGGTTCGCGCGCTCGAGTCGGACGGGTTCCGCGTGCTCCTCAACAAGCAGGTTCCGGCGAACGACGGTGGCGTGTCCCTGGGCCAGGCCGCGGTCGCGGCGTGGAAGCTCGCGCACGGGGGTGTCTGATGTGTCTCGCCATTCCGGGGAGGATCGTCTCGATCGAGGGGACCACGGCGCAGGCCGACTTCAACGGCGTGACGCGCGAGGTGGACGTCACGCTCGTCCCCGACGTCACGGTGGGGGACTACGTCCTCGTGCACGCCGGCTTCGCGATCGAGGAGATCGAGACCGAGGACGCCGAGGAGATCGGTCTCATCCTCGACGAGATGACCGGTCTTCTGGGGGACGACGGCCCGTGACGCGCGCGCCCGCCGGCCTCGACGTCCTGCGCTCGCAGAAGGTCGCGGGCGCCCTGGTCGAGCGCATCCGCGCGCTCGTGGACCGGCCGGTCTCCCTCATGGAGGTGTGCGGGACCCACACCGTCGCCATCTCGCGCTGGGGGCTCCGCTCGCTCATGCCGCAGGAGCTTCGGCTGCTGTCGGGGCCCGGGTGCCCGGTGTGCGTCACGCCCGTCTCCGGGATTGACCGCGCCATCGCGGCCGCCAGGCTCCCGGGCGTCGCGGTCGTGACCTTCGGCGACATGATGCGCGTGCCCGGCTCGTCGTCCTCGCTCGAGAGCGAGCGCGCCGGCGGCGCCGACGTCCGGATCGTGTACAGCCCGCTCGAGGCGCTCGCCGCGGCGCGCGCTGAGCCCGGGCGCGAGGTCGTGCTCGTGGGCGTCGGGTTCGAGACGACGTCGCCGGCGATCGCGGCGACGGTCGTCCGGGCGGAGCGCGAGGGCGTGCGCAACCTCTCGGTGCTTCCGCTCTTCAAGCTCGTGCCGCCGGCGCTCGAGGTGCTCGCGCGCGTCCCCGGGCGCCCGCTCGACGGGTTCCTCTGCCCGGGCCACGTCAGCGTGATCATCGGCGCGAGGGCGTACGAGCCCGTCGCGGAGCGGTTCGGGATCCCGTGCGTCGTCGCGGGGTTCGAGCCGGTGGACATCCTGGCGGGCGTCGCGATGCTCCTCGCGCAGGCGCAGCGCGCGCGGGACGACTCGGGAAAGGCGGAGGTCGAGACGCAGTACCGCCGCGCCGTCACGCCCGAGGGGAACCCCGCGGCGCTCCGGCTGCTCGACGAGGTGTTCGAGGTCTGCGACGCGGAGTGGCGCGGGATCGGCGCGATCCCGCGGAGCGGGTACGCGTTCCGCGAGCGCTTCCGCGCGTTCGACGCGGTCGCGCGGCTGGGGCTTCCCGAGACGCGCGTCCCGGACGAGAGCGGCTGCGTCTGCGGTGAGATCATGCTCGGTCTCAGGCAGCCGCCGGACTGCCCGCTCTTCGGGACGCGCTGCGCGCCGCGGACGCCCGTCGGCCCGTGCATGGTCTCGAGCGAGGGCGCGTGCGCGGCGTTCCACAGGTACGAGATGTCCGGAGGCGCGGATGGCAGGTGACCGCATCAGGCTCGCGCACGGAAGCGGCGGGGCGGCGATGCACGACCTCGTCGCGCGCGTCATCGTGCCGAGGTTCGGAGGCGAGACGCTCGAGCGCCTCGAGGACGCCGCGGAGCTTCCCGACATCGCCGGCCGCCGGCTCGACCAGGGGCGCCTCGCGTTCACAACGGACTCGTACGTCGTGCAGCCGCTCTTCTTCCCCGGCGGCGACATCGGGAAGCTCGCCGTCGCCGGCACCGTGAACGACCTCGCCGTCAAAGGCGCCGAGCCCGCGTGCCTCACGCTCGCGCTCGTCATCGAGGAGGGGTTCGCCGTGGCCGACCTCGAGCGCGCGCTCGACTCGGCGGCGGCGACCGCGCGCGGGGCGGGCGTCGCGGTGGTCGCCGGAGATACGAAGGTGGTCGAGCGCGGGGCGGTCGGCGGGCTCATCGTGAACACGGCGGGCATCGGCGTGATCCCCGACGGCGTCTCGCTCGGTGCCGACCGCGTGCGCGAGGGCGACGCGGTCGTCGTGTCGGGCACGGTCGGTGACCACGAGACCGCCATCGTCATCGCCCGTGGCGAGCTTAGGGTCGCGGAGACCATCGAGAGCGACTGCGCCGCGGTGCACGGCGTCGCGCGCGCGGCGCTCGCGGCGTGCCCCGACGCGCGAGTGATGCGCGACCCGACGCGCGGCGGCCTTGCGACCACGCTCAACGAGATCGCCGGCGCGGCGGGCGTCGGCATCACGCTCGACGAGCGTGCGGTCCCCGTGCGGCCGTGCGTGCGCGCCGTCTGCGACATCCTCGGGTTCGACCCGCTTTACATGGCGTGCGAGGGGAGGGTCGTTGCGATCGTCCCGGAGGACGCGGCCGAAGCGGTTGTCGCGGCCATGCGCGCGCACCCGCTGGGGCGCGAGGCGGCCGTGATCGGGCGCGTCGGCGGGCGGCGCGGCGTGTACGTCCGCACCGCGGTGGGCGGCGTGCGACCTCTCGTGATGCTCGAGGGCGCGCAGCTTCCGAGGATCTGCTGATGCACGAGCTCTCCATCTGCCAGAGCATGCTGCGCGTCGTGGACGGCGCCATGAAGGCGCACGAGGGATCGAAGCTGCTCCGGATCTTCGCGGACGTCGGTCGCGGCTCGACGGTGGAGCCGCAGCTTCTCCGCGAGGCGTTCGACGTGCTCGTCACAGGCGGGCCGTACGAGGGCGCGGAGCTTGTGATCAACGACATCCCGCTCGCCGGGCGATGCCGCTCGTGCGGGCGGGCCTTCGAGTACCGCGAGATCGCGCTCGGCTGCCCCGCGTGCGGGTCGGCGAGCGTGGACATCGAGTCGGGCCTGGAGCTCTCGGTGAGGGAACTTGAGATCGACGATTAGGGAGGGCGCATGGCGAAGGTGAGCGTGCAGGAGAGGATCCAGTCGGAGAACGAGCGGGTGGCGGCGCAGAACCGCGCCGCGTTCGCGAAGGCGGGCGCGCTCGTGCTGAACCTCGTGAGCTCGCCGGGCTCGGGGAAGACGACGCTCCTCGAGGCCACGCTCGACCGGCTCCCGGCGGCGGGCCTGCGCTCGCTCGTCATCGAGGGCGACGTGAGCACGGAGCGCGACCTCGACCGCGTGAAGGCGCGCGGGGGCGACGGTGTGCAGATCAACACGGGCGGCGGGTGTCACCTGAGCGCGCAGATGGTCGCCGACGTCCTCGGGCGGCTCGACCTCGCGTCGGCCGACGTCGTGTTCATCGAGAACGTCGGGAACCTCATCTGCCCGTCCACGTACGACCTCGGCGAGGACGCGAAGGTGGTGCTGCTCGCCGTGACCGAGGGCGACGACAAGCCGATGAAGTACCCCGCCGTCTTCCACGAGTCCTCGCTCGCGGTGCTCAACAAGATCGACCTTCTGCCGCACCTGGCGTACGACATCGCGAAGGCGGAGCGCGAGGTCGCGGTCCTGAACCCGCGGTGCGAGATCCTCCGCCTGTCGGCGCTCAAGGGGGATGGGATGGACCGCTGGATCTCGTGGATCACGGCGCGGCTGGCCGCCAAGCGGGGGGCGTGACGTGGACCGCGCGCACGCCGTCACGTTGACTCTCATCGTGGTGTCCCTCGCGCTCTGCGCGTGGGTAGTGGGATGCACGTGGAGGCGGTTCGCGGCCATTCCCAGGACGCGAGGCCGCGCGCGGGTCGCGCGGATCGGGTCGCTCGTGACGCACGCCTCGATCCTCGTCATCGTGGCCGGCGGGCTCCTGTCCGCGGCGACCTCGTTCCGCTATCCATCCGCGGCGTACCTCGCGGCGGGCGGCACGCTCGACGTGCTCGCCGGCGGGTTCACCGTTCGGGTCGACGACGCATGGACGACGATGTCCGAGACGGAAAAGCCCGTGGAGTACGTTTCGCTCGTCACGGTGCTCGAGGGCGGCCGCGAGGTGAAGCGCCACCGCATCGAGGTGAACCGGCCGCTCGTCCACCGCGGCGTCGGCGTGTATCAGCACGAGATGCTGCCGTCGCCGACGACGATCGCGAGCGCCACGCTCGAGGTCGTCCTGCCGGAGGGCGGCGGGCGCGTCGTGCGCGTCGAGGCGCCGTTCGACGTCGAGACGCCGGTGCCCGGCACCGACCTCTCGGTCAAAGTCGTGGCGTTCTACTCGGACTTCACCTACGATATCGAGGCGGGGGCCGCCGCGCTCAAGTCCGTGAGGCACGAGAACCCGGCGGTCCTCGTGCACGTGTGGGAGGCCGGGCGGTTCGCCGGGGAGCGTTGGGTGTTCGCGGCCTTCCCCGGCCACAGCGACGCCGCCGCGCTCCCGTGCCGGCTGCTCCTCCTCGGCTACAGGCCGGACTTCCGGCGCGGGCTCACGCGCTTCGAGATCTCCCGCCAGCCGGGGGCGCCGCTCCTGTTCGTCGGGTTCGCCGCAATGTCGGCGGGGCTCGCGCTGATCTACTGGGTTCGCGTGCCGGCCTCGGCCGCGCGCCGACGGAAGGAGGACGGATGACCCCGGTCGCCGCCGTCGACATGCCCTTCTTCTGGGCAGCGTTCTGGTGCTACCTGGCCGCCACCGTCGCGGCGTGCGCGTACGCCGGCCTGCGGTCGCCGCGCCTGCGGGCCGTGGTGCTCTGGCTCTCGGTCGCGGGACTCGCCGCGAACACCGTGGCGCTCGGCGTGCGGTGGGCCCTCTCCGGGCACCCGCCGGTCACGAACCTGTTCGAGTACATGACGCTCTTCGCGTGGGCGACCGTCTTGGGGTTCGTGCTCTTGTGGCGACGGCGGGGCGCGGAGCTCATGACCGTCTTCGGAGCGCCCATCGCCTTCGGCCTCATCGTGCTGGCGTCGCTCGTGCCGGAGAACATCGAGACGCAGCTCATCCCCGCGCTCCAGAGCTACTGGCTGTGGATCCACGTCTCGCTCGCCGTGCTGGCGGAGGCGGCGTTCGCGGTGGCGTTCGTGGCGTCGGTGCTGTACCTGCGCCGCCGGCCGCGGGCCGGTGCGAACGCGGGGAGCGAGGGGCAGGAGCGCGACGAGGCCGGCCGCGACGCGCTCGACGCCATCGCGTACCGTGCGATCGGCATCGGGTTCCCGCTCTTCACCATCGGGGCGCTCTTCGCGGGCGCCGTGTGGGCCGCGCGGGCGTGGGGCGCGCCGTGGTCGTGGGACCCGAAGGAGACGAGCTCGCTCGTCGTGTGGATCATCTACGCGGTGTATCTGCACGCCCGGCTCGTCCGCGGCATGCGGCGCGCCGCGGCCATCATCTCGATCATCGGGTTCGCCGCGACGATCTTCACCATGCTCGGGAGCAGGTTCCTGGGCGGGCTGCATGCGTACGCGTAGCGCGGGGCGGGGCACGCTGACCGGGCGGGCGGCGACGGACGGGGAGGCCGGGTGAGCCCTGAACTCGAGCGAAAGCTCAGCGCGTGGGTGCCGGCGGTCGCGTGGACCGTCCTCATCTTCTGCGTGTCCTCGATCCCCGGCATCGCCCCGATCATCTTTCGCTTCAAGTTCTTCGACAAGCTCGCGCACGCGATCGAGTACGCGGGCCTCGGGATCTTCCTCACGATCGCCTATCGCGGGTCGCTGCCGCGCGGCGCCCGCCTGAGCGCCGCGGCGCTCCTGGCCGTGGCGACCGGTCTCGCGATCGCCGTGGCCGACGAGGCGTACCAGCTCACGGTGCCGGGGCGAGCCGTGGAGTTCCACGACTGGGTCGCCGACGCTACGGGGGTTGTGCTCGGGAGCCTGATCATGGTGTACTGCTACAGGCGGGTCGTGCCGTGGGCGGCACGCGTGGCGGAGCGGCTGGAGAGAGGGTAACGACGGGACGGGTGACGACATGAAGTACCGGGCGCCGAGGGGCACCAGGGACATCCTGCCGGACGAGAGCTGGAAGTGGCAGCGCGTCGAGAGCGTGTTCCGCGAGACGGCCGCGCGGTTCGGGTACAGCGAAATCCGGACGCCGGTGTTCGAGGAGACCGAGCTCTTCGCGCGCGGCATCGGCGACTCGACCGACATCGTCCGCAAGGAGATGTACACGTTCGCGGACAGGAAGGGCAGGAGCCTCACCCTGCGCCCCGAAGGCACCGCCGGCGTGGTCCGGGCGTATGTGGAGCACGCGCTGGGGCGCGGCGGCCGCGTCACCAAGCTCTTCTACTTCTGTCCGATGTTCCGCTACGAGCGACCGCAGGCCGGTCGCTACCGCCAGTTCTGGCAGTGGGGGCTCGAGTCCCTGGGCTCGCTCTCGCCCGTTGTGGACGCGGAGATCATCCACTTCTCGGTGAGCCTCTTCGCGCGGCTCGGCATCCGCGGGACCGAGGCCCGCGTCAACAGCGCGGGCTGCCGCGAGTGCACGCCGGCGTACAACGCGCTGCTCAAGGAGCGGTTGGCGGTGCGGCTGCCGGAGTTCTGCGAGGACTGCCGCGCGCGCTTCGAGAGGAACCCGCGCCGGATGTTCGACTGCAAGAACGAGGCGTGTCTCACGGTGCTGAAGGACGCGCCGTCCATCCTCGGGTCGCTCTGCGATGGGTGCCGACGGCACTTCGAGCGCGTCCAGGCCTACCTCGCGCGGATGTCGGTGCCGTTCCGCGTGGACACCTCGCTGGCGCGCGGGCTCGACTACTACACGAAGACCGTCTTCGAGGTGCACTACCATGGGCTGGGCGCGCAGAGCGCGCTGTGCGGCGGCGGCCGGTACGACCAGCTCGTCGAGGACGCGGGGGGCGACCCCACGCCGGCGTGCGGCGTCTCGTCGGGCGTCGAGCGGCTCATCGCGGCGCTCGAAAGCGAGGGCGCGCTGCCGGAGGCGCAGCCGGGACCGGCCGTGGTCGTCGTCACGATGGGCGACGAAGCGTCGCTGGCCGGCGCTGCGCTCGCGGCGGCGCTCCGCGAGCGCGCCGCGGTGGAGATGGACTACCAGGACCGCAGCATCAAGGCGCAGCTCCGCGACGCGGCGCGGCTCGGGGCGCGGGTTGCGGTCATCGTCGGCGCCGACGAGGTCGCGCGCGGCGAGGCGGTCGTGAAGGACATGGCGAGCGGGGAGCAGCGGTCGCTCCCCGTCGGCGAGGTCGTGGGCGAGGTCGCGCGGCTGCTGGCGGCGTGAGGGCCGGGCCGCGGCCGAAGGCGGGGCAGGGGCACGTCGGAGGACACGCGGGTGGAGAGGACGCTCGGGCACATGGAAGGGCTCAGCCGGACACACACGTGCGGCGCTCTCAGGAAGACCGACGTGGGGCGCGAGGTCGTGGTCATGGGATGGGTCCGCAAGAGGCGGAACCTCGGCGGCCTCCTCTTCGTTGACCTCTACGACCGGCACGGGATCACGCAGGTCGTCTTTCGCCCCGACGACGACCGAGCCCTTCACGCGGCCGCAGCGGACCTGGGGCTCGAGCACGTCATCGCCGTGCGCGGCGTCGTCGCCGCCCGCCCCGACGGCTCCGCGAACGCCGAGCTCCCGACCGGGGAGATCGAGGTCCACGCGCGCGAGATGAGGCTCCTGAACGTCGCGAAGACGCTGCCCTTCGTGCTCGAGGAGCCCATCAAGGCGAGCGACGAGCTGAGACTCGAGTACCGCTTCCTCGACCTCCGGCGGCCGCACATGCAGCGCCTCCTCGAGGCGCGCCACAAGGCCCTGCAGGCGACGCGGCGCTGTCTGGCCGCGCGCGGGTTCCTCGAGATCGAGACGCCGATGCTCGCGAAGAAGACCCCCGAGGGCGCGCGCGACTTCATCGTGCCGTCGCGCGTGCACCCCGGGAAGGTCTACGCCCTTCCGCAGTCGCCGCAGCTCTACAAGCAGATCCTCATGGTGTCCGGCTGCGACCGGTACTTCCAGATCGCGCGCTGCCTCCGAGACGAGGACCTGCGCGCGGACAGGCAGCCGGAGCACACGCAGATCGACTTCGAGATGAGCTTCGTCTCCGAGGACGACGTCTTCGACGTCGCCGAGGGGCTGATGCAGACCCTCTGGCGGGAGGTCCGGGGCGAGGAGATCGCCGTGCCGTTCCCGCGCCTGCGCTACGACGATGCCATGGACAGGTTCGGCTCCGACAAGCCCGACCTCCGGTTCGGCGTCGAGATCGTCGATCTGACCGAGGTCCTTCGGGGCAGCGCGTTCAAGGTCTTCAGCGGCGCGATCGAGGCGGGCGGGGTCGTGCGATGCCTGTGCGCCCCGGGGTGCGGCGGCTGGAGCCGGAGCGAGGTGGACCGCAAGGAAGAGCTCGTGAAGGGGTGGGGCGCGAAGGGGCTCGCGTGGGCGAAGGTCGAGGGCGAAGGGCTAGCCGGCGGGATCTCGAGGTTCCTGACCGCCGACGAGGCGGCCGCCGTGCGGTCGCTCGCAGGCGCGCCCGACGGCGACATGCTGCTCTTCGCGGCCGGGGGGCGGAGGCACGTGAGCGAGGTCCTCGGGAAGCTCCGGCTCGTCCTCCGCGACGAGCTTGGGCTCGCCGACGCGTCCCGCTTCGCGTTCGCGTGGGTCACCGAGTTCCCCCTCTTCGCATGGAACGAGGAGCGCGGGACCTGGGAGGCCGAGCACCACATGTTCACCATGCCGCGCGAGGAGGACCTCCCGCGCCTGGAGACGGAGCCCGGGAAGGTCTACGGGCGGCTGTACGACCTCGTGTGCAACGGGGTCGAGCTCGCGTCGGGGTCCATCCGGATCCACCGCCGCGACATCCAGGAGCGCGTGATGAGCGTCGTCGGCATCACCCGCGAGGACGCCGAGCG
>Ga0194112_10000653_pt1 | contig 50756 bp, 72 predicted proteins | sample TA2MahC400mmetaG_FD_146191 | JGI IMG/M metagenome (GOLD analysis project Ga0194112, IMG submission 146191) | Freshwater microbial communities from Lake Tanganyika, Tanzania - TA2015016 Mahale Deep Cast 400m | ecosystem: Environmental > Aquatic > Freshwater > Lake | place: Tanzania: Lake... | reverse complement strand
GAGCTGTATGCGAACAAGCACAGTTGAAGTCGAAAACCCCATTATACGGGGATTGAAAGATCATCATAACTTTGGGATTGTTGCAACGAATTATCGTTGAAGTCGAAAACCCCATTATACGGGGATTGAAAGATCGACAGCCTTGGGGGATTCAGGTCAAAAGGGTTCGGAGAAATAAAAATCACTGTAACGCCGATTTAGGTACATGACCAAACCTCGGGGTATGGTAATAGCATCTCAATATGTTAGCAGAGGCTACGAAATCATCGCACCAAAAAATGGGCCACAGGTACTTTTCGTTGGCGCATAATTATTTAACAACCGGATATTGACTGCCCCCGGTTCTTCACGGAACCGGAAGCAATCTGGTTTGTACCAGCTTTAGCTCTGTAAGTTGAGGATCTGTTGTGACTAAGGCGCCTCCCAGCATTTTTGCAGCTGCCACGATATAGGCATCCGCCAGGGAGATTTTGCCCCGGTGAATGCACTTCAAGCCTCCGGCTATGTGGGTGAGCCGCTCGTCCGCAACCAGTATTGACAACTTAGAGTGTCTGATAGAGGTGTGCCTCACTTCCGCAACTTCACGCCCAAGCTTTTCACAGGTCTTGTAGTAGAACTCTGCGATGTTGGTCTCGCACATGTAGCCCTCCACCCTTCCGGCTGCGACCTTGTCGAACATTTCTTTTACCTGCTTATCCTCTGCAAAGTAGAGAAAGATTGGACCAGTATCGAAGATGAGCCTACTCTTCATCAGATGCCTCCTTCCTCCTTTCTTCCTGCAATTCCTTTATCATCTGATATACCGTTTCCTTAATGGCCTTATCTGCACCGAAGAGGTCCTCAAACGGAATTACCGGGACAAGCAATACGCCCTCATCAGTTTCAATGAACTCGATACAGGAGCCCTTTTCTAGCCTATACTTTTTCCTAATCTCGGCAGGGATTGTCACGGTGCCTTTTTCGGTGACGGTATAGCCCAAGTCTTTTTCACCATACTTTTAATAAGAGAGTATCCTATTTATCCTTTGTGTAATACTTACACGGCCTCTTTCCAACCTACCCGTCAGTATGATCGTACCCACATTCATCATCAGCAGTCTTGGTTTATTCCGTCGGTGATCCACGCAAGAAAGATGTTCTGATGAACGGGCGGGACTTGTTGAGACTTAAAACTCCACAATAGGAGGATTAAGTTATAGGGTTATAAATATCTCTCTCCCATTATCGATAGCAAGGATCATTTTTAATCCGGAAGCTGAGAGCATGATCGCGGGTGTCGTGGGTAAGACGCACGTGGGCAAGTCTACGTTCTTCTCGGCAGCGACGCTCGCACCGGCAAAGATAGGGCAGGTACCCTTCACCACAATAGAGCCGAACAGGGGTATCGCGAGCATCAGGGTCAAGTGCGTCTGCCAAGAACTGGGCGTGAAGGACGAGCCGCGCAACTCTGTCTGCGTCAACGGCATCAGGTGGGTGCCGGTCGAGCTCGTGGACGTCGCAGGGCTCGTCCCGGACGCGCACAAGGGGAGGGGACTTGGAAACAAGTTCCTCGACGACCTCCGCCAAGCAGACGGCTTCATACAAATTGTAGACGCCGCTGGGTGCACCGACGCCAACGGCAACATGTGCGAGCCCGGAGCCAGAGACCCCATTGACGACGTGAGGTTTCTGGAGTACGAGGTAACGATGTGGATGCTACAGATCCTGAAGAAGGAGTGGGACAGGATCGTGAAGGGCGTCCTTCAACTCAAGGAGGACCCCCTAGCCCTCCTCTCGGACAGGCTCACGGGGCTGATGATCACCAAGAAGCACATACTCACGGTTATGAAGTCGGATGACGTGTTGGGTAAGAGGATAGATCAGTGGTCCGAGGACGACCTGAGGCTCTTCGTTGAGAGGCTGAGAAGGGCCTCCAAGCCGATGGTCATAGCGGCCAACAAGATAGACCTACCGACTGCCGAGGGAAACATAGAGAGGCTCAGGGCAGAGTTCAAGGACTTCTCGGTCGTGCCCTGCTCTGCCGAGGCTGAGCTGGCCCTCAGGCTCGCCGCGAAGAAGGGGCTGATAAGCTACATGGCTGGGGACAGCGAGTTCAGAGTCCTGAAGGACTCGGAGCTGACCGAGAAGCAGAGGGGGGCACTAAAGAGGATAGAGCGGCTTCTCAGCAGGTGGGGGAACACGGGCGTGCAGGAGGCCGTAGAGGCAGTATATAAGAGGGAGCTGAAGATGATCCCGGTCTTCCCCGTTGAGGACGCTGGTAAGTTCACAGACCACAAAGGCAGCGTCCTGCCGGACGTCTTCCTTGTCCAGGAGGGGACGACGGCTAGGGGGCTGGCATATAAGATACACACAGACCTCGGTGAGGGGTTCCTCTATGCCGTCAATGCCAGGACGGGCCAGAAGATAGGTGAGGACTACATCCTAAAGGAACGTGATATAATTAAGATAGTCTCTGCGAAGGGGCTGAAGGGTTGATCAGAATGATCAGCCGAACTCCCTGAAATAATGCCCAGGCGCCCTCTTCTCCCCGAAGGATCTCACACCCTCTTCCTTGATCCGTGTCCTCAGGGAGGTGGCATAGGCCTTTGTTATCTCCCCACGCCTCTCTAGGTAGTCCACGATCTCCAGAGCCTCTCTGTCGTTATCGCATCGCTTCAGAAAGTCCAGGATGGAGGGGTCGTAGCCCCGGCCCTTATCGATCTTCATCTTGGGGGGCTTGTTCTTGCCCGACTTGCGCTCTTCCAGCTCCTTCAAGAGATGGGGAAAGTTCTTCTTTAACTCCTTCTCAGAGACCCCTCGCATAGGCATCGACCGTTGCCCGCTCGAACTCGTGCCACAGGATAGACTTTGGAACAGTGCCTTTTATTGATTCCCAAGGCAGCGGATCCTCGAGTTTCTTTGGAACGTAAAGGCCCTCGATCTCCCTTCCGAACACCCTAAGGACCCGCCTCCAAGCGCCGAGATCCCCCCTCCCCCCTCGTTCCAGATCCAGAGCCAAGGAGGTGAGCACCTCGGAGGCCTCCACCCCAGCTGTGGAGAGGTATGCTTGGACGACCCCCCACCTGTAGTCCATCGCCTCTACACGCCTAATGCTCAGGTCCGAACAAATCCTTCTGAAGAGTGTTAAGCGCCGATCAAAGTCCTTCTTTGCTATAATGGGCGCCCACTGAAACGGGGTATTGCTCTTCGGGATCATGAGGTTGATGCTTATGTGAATTGAGTTCGGCTTGAAACCTACCGATATAATCCTAGAGAGCATGTTTTTTAGTTCCGCCACATCCGAGTCGGTTTCTCCCGGGATGCCCAGCATGAAGTAAAGCTTCACGGAGCTTATGCCTGCGGCCCTGGCCTTTGCGAGCGTGCCGTAGAGTTGGTCGTCCTCGAAACGCTTGTTTATAATAGATCTGAGCCGCTCAGAGGGCGTCTCTGGAGCAAGCGTCAGAGTCCGCTGCCCGCCGGAGGCCAACAGTTCTATGAACTCCTCCTTGACCTCCGAGATCCTTACGGATGGAAGGGAGAACCTCAGTCCCCGGTCTTTTAGGGAGGCGAGTATCCCGGTGAGATCGGAGTGATCGAAGAAGGCAGAGCTGATGCAGGTGACCTTATTCACACCGGTTAGAGGGATCCCCTCCTCTACAATCCTGTTTATTGCTTTAAGGGATCTCTCACGCTTGGGGCTGTACAGGAAGCACTCCATGCAGAACCTGCAGCCCCTGCTGCAGCCGCGGCTCACCTCGAGCAGGAAGGAGGAGGAGAAGCCCTCATCGGACGTGGAGTGAACTTGCCTGAGAGAATGGTACGCAAGGTTCAGGTCCTTAACAAATATCCTCTCTGCTGTTGAGCCGTACCTGTAGACCCCTGGGATTGATGCCAGCGCCTCTTCCACTCTCTCTCGCCTGCCATGGAGGGCACCCAGCAGTTGGTCTAGGATCGGCTCCACCTCGCCTATAACAAAGAAGTCAACAAAGGGCGCTAGCGGGAGTGGGTTCGATGTCACGGAGGGACCCCCAGCGATGACCACTGGACCGGTGCGTTCGCCCTTCCTCAGAGGGATACTGGATCTGGCGATCATATCGAGCATTCGAAGGTAGTCCATCTCGTGCTGAAGCGAGAAACCCATCACATCGAAGTTCTTCAGGGACATGCCTGACTCGATGCTCTTGGGCATTCCGCCGTAGTCCGCGAAGAAGAACCTCTCACAGAGGGCGTCGTCTCGGTTGTTTATCCATTCATAGAGCAGCCTGACGGCGAGGTTGCTCATGCCAACAACGTACGGGCTCGGGTATGCTAGGGCAAATCGCAGCCTTACCTTTCTGTGATCCTTGACAACGACGTTTCGCTCGTTATCAAGCATCTATTACCGCCTTTGACTCATCCTGAATTCGATCTTGGCAGTGACGAGGGTCTGTGGAGGCACGTCCTCAGAGAGGGGCACGTGTGGCCCGATCCAGCTTCCTGAACCGACCTTCACGCCCGGGAACAGGCTCACGTTTATACCGGTCTTCACGTCGTCCCCCAGAAACGCCCCGAGCTTCCTCCTGCCGCTGCTGACAACCTCATCTCTGATGCTCATCTTTACCGGAAGCTCGTCGAACCTGAGGTTCGCGGTGATCGTCCCAGCCCCCAGGTTGCAGTTGGCGCCTATCACGCTGTCGCCGATATAGGAGAGGTGGCCCACGTGGGAGTTCTCCATGAGAATGCTCCCTTTTATCTCACAGGCATTGCCTACCCTCACCCCCTTGCAGAGGTAGGTGTAGGATCTAAGGTAGGAGTTCGGACCCACCTTGCAGCCGGAGGAGATCCACACGGGTCCCTCTATGTACGTCCCAGAGAGGAGCTGGGCTCCCTTCTCGACGTAGACGTTGCCGTGTAAGTGGACGTTGCCCTCAAGGGGGCCGTCCACCCGGCTCTCCTTCAGGTAGGCGTCCAACAGCACCTTGTTCGCTTCTAGGACGTTCCACGGGCGACCCACGTCCGCCCACTCATCGGAGCCAATATGGTACACGTCGAAGGTTCCGCCGCGCTCTATGGCCATATTGATGGTTGTGGTGAGCTCGACCTCACCCCTGCTGGACTTCGGCGTCTTTGCTGCCAATTCGAAGATCTCGGGTGTGAGGACGTAGATGCCACCATTTATTGTGCCGGCGCCCCCGCTCTGTGGCTTCTCCAGTATCCTTTTGAGGAGGGCTCCCCTTGTCTCCACGACACCGTACTCCTTCACGTCCTCAAGATCGACTCCGGCAATCATACCAGAGGACCCCTTTTTGAAGGAGGAGACCATCTCCTTCAGTACCCGTGGATGGAAGGCAAGGTCGCCATAGACGACCAGAAATGGCCCCTTACCCACGAAGGACTCCCCCAGCTTCAAGGCGTCTCCGGTGCCGAATATGCCGCCCTGATCTAGGTACTCTATGCTCAGGCCGAGGCATGATCCATCCCCTAGGTGTGAGGCGATTGCCTCCTTCATGTAGTGGACGACCATCAGTACGTCCTCTATACCGGCGGATTTTATCGAGCGCAATGTGTGCTCAATAAGTGGTGCACCCCCAACTGGAATCAGGTGCTTCGGTCTGTTCAGCGTAAGCGGTTCCAGCCTTACGCCCTTTCCTGCCGCAAATACTATGGCTTTCATGTTAAACCCCCCCTTATTTTCTCTATCAGATTAGCAAGATCTTCGGCCAGCCTGTTGGAAAGTTTCGCTTCAGAGGACTCGGCGGTTATCCTCAGGATCGGCTCTGTTCCGGATGGTCTGACCAGAACCCAAGATCTGTCGGGCAGACCCCCCCTTATGCCATCGATGGTGAGGATCTCTGCGCGTGGGTAGAGCCCGGCGACCTTCCCTTTCAGGATCTTCATGATTGGGAGCTTAAGTTTGTTGGGGCATGGCACCTTTCGCCTAACAAGATAAAACTTTGGTAGCCCCTCGCCCAACCGAGAGGGCTTGAGCCTCGATCTCTCAAGAAAGTTGAGGAAAACGACCGAGGAGAGGACGCCGTCCGGGCATAGGCTGTACCTCGGATGTATCCACGCGCCACATGTCTCCCCTCCAAATATGCTCCTCCTATTAGTAATCTCTCCAAGGACATAGGGATCGCCCACCTTTGACCTGTATACCTTGCCACCCGCAGATTCCACGACAACATCCACCAAGGCAGATGTGTCGATGTTGACAACCACCGAGCCGCCCCCACTTTCCTTGACGGACTCCCCAGCGGCAAAGGCGAGGGCGAGGTCCTGCGGTATGGGGACGCCCCTCTCGTCCACTATTGCCAACCGATCCCCGTCTCCATCGTATCCAAATCCGATGTCCAAGTGTCTTTCCCTAACCATGTCGCATAAACCGGAGAGGGACTTCTCATCGGGTTCAGAGCCCCTGCCGGGAAACGTCCCGTCAGGAGCCAGGTTTATCGTGGAGACCTCACAGCCGCTCAGGGACAGGGCAAGGGGGGCCGTTACAGAGGTGGTACCGTTGCCGGGGTCTAGGCCGACCTTCCATCTCCTTCTGATCCGGGATGCCGACGCAATATGCTCGACGTACTGGTGGAGCCCAGCGCCAGCCCTCGAGGAGCCAAGTGAGCCCCATTTCGCATATTCTGGGCCGCCCCCTCGTTTGCGGAGCAGAACGGAGTAGAAGAACTGGGACACTGAGGCGCCCCTGCCATCAAAAATCTTTAGCCCGTTGTACTCGGGCGGGTTATGGCTGGCCGTTATTACGGCGCCCCCTTTGTGACCCCTTGAGTAGAAGGCAACCGCAGGAGTCGACGCCAGACCGAGATAGAGCACATCGGATCCGCCGGCATTCAGTCCGTTGATGAGGGACTGGACCAGGAGGGGCGACGAGAGTCTGACGTCGTGACCGACTACGTATGAGCCTCTATTCATCCCTGAGAGAGCGGTACCGACCCTCATGCATAGCTCCGGCGAAAACTCCTTCATGGCGAGGCCCCTCAGGCCAGAGCTACTGATGAGCTCCTGCATTAAAGATATTCACCGATAAGAGAATAGGGAGGGAGGGGGTAAAAAATGCTTTCATTGAGGCGCTGGAGGCGCGGGCTCCTCAACGGTTTGGGTGCCCCCGATCGTGACGAGCTCGCTCTTCCTGACCTCGATCTTCCTGAGGGGGTACACCGACTTTGCCGCGTTGTAGATCTCTGATGCGATCTTCCCCAGAACCAGCTGCTGGATGAGCTCATCGTACATGAGCTGCCCGCTCTTCTTGCCGATTACCTCCTCCATCAAGCGCCGGATGGAGTGCTTCTGGGAACTCTTCGTTCGGACCGTTGATAGGGCTATTACACCCACCCTCATGGTGTAGCCATCCTTCGTCACTATCGGGAATATCCCGTCGATCCTTGAACTCCCTCTCCTCACCAAGCTCCTCAGGTAGTCGCGCGCAAGGTCGTGACCCTTGAAGAGGGCATAGGCCTTGTCACCCTCGACCTTGGTTATCCTGAAGAAGAGCTTAACATGAAGTTGTGAGAAGTCCTCGGTTATGTTGTAGAGTGTGGACTCCAAGACCCGCCCGACGAGCTTCTGCGGATCAGCAGACAGGGTCTTCCCTAGCTCAACGTTGCCGAAGGCAGCGGGCGCCACTACCATGTACCATTTCTTCTGGCGCCATTTGTCCTTCAGTTTAGCTGGTGCCTTTTGTTCAGACATGGTCTCACCGCAATAGCAGAAGAGCAAAAGTGGAACAACAATATAAGCTTTTTAATGCACGGCCTTGGTCGCGCCCTCCGCAACCTGAATGCAGAGGAGGAGGTCGTCCACGGTCCTCAGGAAGGACGGCAGCGCTCCTGTGGAGGAGATTTTTATGAGGAGGGAGCTGCCTGAGACCTTCATCTCAATCGACGTGTCTGCGGGCACCCCTTTGTTGTCGGGCTGGACTGCCCTCAGCACCTTCCCTGCAAGAGATCGAGAACCGTAGTCCCTCTTGATGGTTATCTCGGATCTCAAAGCTTGACACCAACCATGGTCTTGGATATGAGGCTCTCCGCGAGGGAGAGGAATTCATCCTCCTTGCCCAACGGAATCTGGGCACCCGCTGCTATGTTGTGCCCTCCCCCGGTCCCGCCCAGCCTCTCCGCAGCCTCCTTCATGACCCTCCCCAAGTTGAGGCCGCGGCGGACGAGGTCTGCCGTCCCCCTCGCCGAGACCTTCATGACCCCTGAGGACATGGCGAACCCCACTATCGGCCTGTCCATGGTGAAGGGTTTGGATGGGAATGCGATGGATACCAGGGTGCCGATCATCTTCTCGTCCACCTGTGTTCCGCCGTAGATGGCTTGGACGTGTGGCAGGATCTTGACCGCGTCCTTGTTATTGTGGAGCCAGCTGAGGTAGCCCGAGATGGTCCGCCTGTACTCCTGCAGCACCGCCTTGAACTCTGCGAGGGCATTATCCCGGTCGCCCAAGCAGATGGAGACGCCGAGACCGTACCGCCCTAAGCGCCCACACGCATTTATGGACGAGGAGAACTCCCGCGCATCCCTGAGCGGGCTATCGGCTGCCTCCTTTGTAAAGATGTATATGGCGCCGATCACGCTCTCTGCGTCCCTGCTTGAGAGCCCCTGCGAGATGAGGTATTTGATCACGCCATTTATGATGGTCCGAAGTTCCTCCCTCGAGAGGTCCGCTTGAGACCTCCAGCTGCCGTCGGGCTTCCTAGGGTCGATGCCTAGACCCTTGATGAGCTTGTAGCATGCGCCCTCGTCCCCGCTTAATCCAGGCAGGTAAGGCTCCATTGTGTAGGCGAGGCACTGAGCCAAGGGTCGGGACTCAAACCCGTAGAGCTTGAGGCCCTTCTTTACGATAAGTACGCCCTCCTTCTCGGCCTCCTCGACTATCCTGGTATTTATCCCAATCAGCGTGCCCCTCTCCCCCTTGTCTTGGACGTCGCCAAGGGCGCCAACTATCGCCAGCGGGATCAAGGATCTGTTTGCCTTGTTCATCTTGACCGCTAAGAGGTAGGCAGTCCCAGCTGCAGAGAGGTCTGTGGATCCGTCGAAGCCAAAGAGGTGCGGGTTCAGCTCCAGCAGATCCGTCTCCACCTGCTCTGGCGGGTGATGATCGACCACGACAAGGGTTCTGTCACCAATGTTCTTGAGAAGGGATTTCTGCCCGCTGCCCATGTCAGTGAAAACGATGAAGCGTAACTTGGACTGGGAAACTTCCTTGACGACTTCCTCGTCAAGTTGCTTCACGATCCTCAACTGAGGAGACGCCCCCGACCTTAGCAACGCTTGGAGCATTAAGCTTCCTGCTGATAGTCCGTCGGCATCGAGGTGGGATATGATAAGTATCTCCTCGCCAGGAGGGATTGCCAAAAGGACCTCGGCGATGCTACTCGCTCTCTCATCAAAAGAAGAGAACGACCCCCCGGGTAGGGACAAGACGCATGTTCCCTCTATCGGACCAGGATTGAGGCCTTCTCTGGGGAGTACTTCCAGTCGCGCGGGAGTTTGCCCGCCGAGATGTAGTACTTTGCGAGGCGGTTGATCTTGGACTCAAGAAGGTGAAGGCCCCTCTTTGAGTTCATGTCTTTTGGGTGCTCCTCCAAGTGCCTGCGGATGGCTCCCGTATGTTTTATGAGGTTGAAGAGGTCCTCAGGCAGCTCCGGCGCGAGCCCCTTCTCCGAGAGAACCTTGCCCAGCTTCTTACCCGTGAGTTGCCTCGTCAGAGGTATGCCGTACTGATCTCTGAGGAGGATACCTACCTGTGATGGCGGGACGCCCTTCTTGGCAACGTCCATCACGATGGACTCCACCTCCTCCGCAGAGGACTTTACCCACTTGGGCGCTCCGCTCTCAATCGGCCTTATGGAATGAGATTTACCTTTGATCTTACTCTTCCTCAATGAGCCCACCTGAGCAAAGCATAGAATAAAAAGCCATTATTAAAGGTTTAGTGCTCTGCCTGATTTGGCGTACCATTCCCCGAAGGCTCTGAAGGCCGCCCCCCTGTGTGAGAGGCGGTCCTTGTCCTCGGGGGGCATCTCTGCAAATGTCCTGCCGTCTCCACTCCTTGGTATGAATATGGGGTCAAAGCCAAAGCCGCCCGATCCTCTGATGGATGAGGAGATGCTGCCGTAGGCCTTGCCCTCGAATGCCAGTGGAGGCAATCCGGGGGAACAGAAGGCAACCGCGCACTTGAAGACGGCGCGCCTATCAGTTATTCCAGACATCAGCTGGAGCACGCCCCCGCAGCCTATGGTCTTGTAGACGTAGGAAGAGAAGGGACCGGGGAACCCCTCCAGAGCCTTAACGAAGAGCCCAGAGTCCTCCACAATTACAGGTTTTCCGAGTCTCTTTGCCGCCAATGACGCGGCGTACTTGGCTATCCTTGTCAGGGATTCGGACTGGATCTCGACCTTCTCGCACTCTACCATCTTTACGGTTATCCCGAATAGGGAGAGGACCCTATTTGCCTCCTTCACCTTATGACTGTTCCCAGTAACGAAGAGAACTTCATTCATCGCGCTCATGCTACCCATCACCTTTCACCCTCAACGTACCTGCCCCTGCGCCGGATCTCGCTGACCCTTCGTAGCACCTCCTCGGTCTCACCACCCATCACTCGAGAGTAGCCGCTGATGAAGCTGTTGTATGCGATCTTGGAGACCTCGTGGTGTGAACTCTCCAGGGTCCGGCGCATGAGGTGTATGTCCACGCCCCGGGCCTCAAGGTCCGGCGTGTACTCGCCGAGCCCGAAGTCTATGAAAAAGACGCTCCCGTCCTTCACGATCATGTTTGATGTGGTGAGGTCGCCGTGCACGATGCCACCTCTATGGAGCCTTCCCACCATCTTGCCTATCTTGACGAAGAACTGCTTGATTGAGGTCTCGTCCATAGTGGGCATCATCTTCTTGAGGGGGAGACCTGGGATGTAGCTCATGATTATCTCGGTCCTATCCAGATCCACGAAGTAGATGATGGGCGTTGGCACGCCGAGACGCCTCGATTCAGAGATTAGCTTCGACTCCAAGGAGGTTCTGCTGGTCCTGATGTAGGAGTCCAGGTCAGGGTTCCGGTAGGGCTTCCTTATCCTCCGCTTGAAGATCACGTCGAAGCCCTGCCACTTTCCTCTGTAGAGCTCGGCCTCTGCGCCCTTCTTTATCAGGGTCATCTCCGCCATGGCACCTCGACCTCATCAAGTCGCCACTTTGGCCTTATGTAGCTGGTCTCTATGGGGGCGGTCAGATCCTCCTTCAAGGCCAGATAACCCGTCCATGCGATCATCGCTCCATTGTCCCCGGCGAGATCAGGAGGGACCACGTAGAATCTGGAGGAGTGCTCTTGGCAGACGGACTCGAGTATCCTCTGCAGCCTCGGGCTTCGCGCAACGCCCCCCGTGAGCAGGAGGGAGGGTTTCTCTGTGTGTGCGAGGGCCCTCTCGGTGACCTCTGCGAGCGTCCCATACGCAACCTCCAGGAGGCTGAGGCTCAGATCGTGCGGATCGGATTCCTCTATCTTCCTGACGGCCATGGTGAGCAGGCCAGAGTAGGAGACGTCCTGCCCCTTCACGACGTAGGGCAGTGGTATGAAGGAGCGCCCCTCGTTGGCAAGCGACTCGAGCTTCGGGACGCCGGGGTGGCCTAGACCAAGGGATCTGGCGAAGGAGTCGAGGCAGTTGCCGAGGGCTATGTCCAATGTCTCCCCGAAGATCCTGTACCTGCCGTCCGAGAAGGCCGAGACTATGGTGTTACCGCCGGAGACGTATACCACGAGCGGGTCCTCCTCCTCTGTCACCATTCGGCCCACCTCGATGTGGGCGATGCAGTGGTTGACTGGCACGAGCGGTTTGCTCGAGAGGAGCGAGAGCATCCTCGCGACCGTTGCCCCCGTCCTCAGGCACGGTCCCAGACCTGGTCCTGCCGAGAAGGCGACCGCATCTACGTCTGAGAGGCGGAGATCGGCCTCCTTGAGGGCATCCCTTATGGTCGCGGATGCCTTGGCGGCGTGGTGCTGGCTCGCCTCCCTGGGGTGGATCCCGCCCGTCTTCGGGACGTATTCCGCCTTAGTGTTGGAGAGCACAGTACCCTCGGAAGAGACCACCCCGCACCCAAACGTGTGGGCTGTGCATTCGATGCCCAGCACGTATTGCACTGAGCTCATTTTTGTTACTGCCTTTATGCCCGTATAAATTCGGTGTAACCGCAGTAACCGCACGCCCATCTGGGGCCGGGCTTCGTGTGCCTTGCCATCATCCTTCCGCATCTGGAGCACTTCTTGTTCTTTGGCTTAATTGTGCCTTGGTTGTAGTCAAACTCATAGAGCGTTGACGATTTTGACATGACGATTCACCCTACTTTACCTTCTGCCCCTCGGGCGCCTTTGCCTCTGCAGGTTTCGACTCTGCGGCCTTCGCGCCTGCCTGTGCGCCCACGGCCTGCTTTCTGGCCTCCCGAGACAGGTTTCTCAACTGGACGTACTTCTGCTCGATCTGCTTGCCGCGCTCCTCGTCGTCGTAGACGTGTATTTTACAGATCGAGATGTTGGTGCCGTACGAGGATAGAGAACTTCTTACATATACCCTCTCCAGCGGAACTTTTAGGGAGGATGCCACTGCCTTCCTAAGAATATCCCTTCTGGGCGTAGATTTGGAGGCGACTTCGAGTTTAACTTCCCTCCGCTCCATGAGCGGGTTGGCCTTGTCTTCGATAATAGATATTTGATACTCTGCCTCTTGGGAGGACATTTTACCACATCCATTTCGGGGTAGAAGAAGTAGAACTCCTTTTTTAGCTTTCCTATTGGAGGCGCTGGGAAGGTAAAGGCGGCACAACGTGGCGAAATGTTTTGAATTCCTCCCATAATCCCAAATGAATGTACCAAAGCAGAAATATTATTAAGACATTAATGGTTATTCTTCCACATCCCAAGGAGATGAGAGGTTGTCAGAAAGGAACCCGTATCAAATGGCATTAGAACAGCTCGATAAATGTGCCAAGATGATGAAATTAGATCCAAACGTCCACGAGATACTGAAGTACCCGAAGAGAGTACTCTGTGTGAACGTGCCAGTTAAGATGGACGACGGCACCGTGAAGGTCTTTCAGGGATTCAGATCTCAACACAATGACGCCCTCGGTCCATTTAAGGGGGGGATCAGGTACCATCCCAACGTGACCATGGAGGAGGTAATGGCGCTCTCCGTCTGGATGACGTGGAAGTGCGCCGTGGCCGCCCTGCCTTACGGAGGGAGCAAAGGGGGAGTGATATGCAACCCCAAGGAGATGAGCGTTGGGGAGATCGAGAGGCTCTCTAGGGGTTACTTCTCGGCCATATCAGTGATCGTTGGACCCGATAGGGACATCCCAGCCGGAGACGTGAACACCTCTGGGAGGGAGATGGCCTGGTTCATGGATGAGTACAGCAGGTTGAGGACGTACAACGTCCCGGGCACAGTGACAGGGAAGCCGCTGCCCATAGGAGGGTCGGAGGGAAGGGTCGAGGCCACAGGCAAGGGCGTATCCATAGCCGGCAGAGAGGGGGCAAAGAAGCTCGGCATAGAGCTGAGGCGGGCAGATGTTGTGGTTCAGGGATTCGGGAATGTGGGATACCATTCTGCAAAATTCATGAGCGAGTTTGGCTGCAAGATTACCGGGCTGAGTGACTCCAAGGGCGGCATATATAACCCTAAGGGGTTCAACGTGGATGAGGTTTTCAGGTTCAAGGAAAAGAAGGGAACACTAGTAGGATATCCTGACGCAAAGGAGATCACGAATGAGGAACTGCTGGAGCGCAAGTGTGATATCCTCATCCCATGCGCGCTTGAGAACCAGATAACAGAAGAGAATGCGCACAGGATAAAGTCGAGGTTGGTACTGGAGGGCGCAAACGGTCCTACGACGCCAGAGGCTGACGAGATACTGCACCAGAGCGGAGTCATGGTTGTTCCAGACATACTGGCAAATGCCGGTGGCGTGAGCGTCTCCTACTTTGAGTGGGTTCAGAACCTGCAGAACTACTACTGGTCCAGGGAGGAGGTAAACGACAAGCTAGATAGGCTGATGGTGAAGGCGTTCAACAGCGTCTACGAGACCTACCTCAGATACGAGACGGATATGAGGATGGCGGCGTACATCTGCGCCATCAACCGCGTGACGGAGGCAATGAGGATTAGGGGCTGGGTTTGAGGCGGTAACGCGCTTGATCAGTCTGTTCTCTCGAATTGGCTGATCAGTGACGCTGTTTTTTCTTTCATGTCCTTGTCGGCAACGATTACCACCATGCCCTTACCCGGCATGCCGTATATCACGATGGAACCTTCTGGAGAGTACAGGATGGCCGGCAGGGAGAGGAGATCCTCCTCCCCGTCAACAAAAAGAAGGAAGGGGCCCTTCGAGAGCACCAACTGCCTTATGGAGGATACCGCCTCATCGGAGATGTGACCCGCCGGATTTGAGACCACGTTTGTGGGCTTCTCGGAGACAAGAAATGAGGACCGTTTTGTCTTATTATCGAATATACCTAGATCAGGGCGGTATCCCGATTCGATGAAAGCCTTGAGCGTAAAGTCGCCCACCACGATTACTTTTGGGGGACGCCTCGATCTCAGAATGTCAAGTGCCGCCCTCACGTTTGAACTTGGATCGCCCGTGAGGAGGGTACCGTACTGCTTAGATAACTCGTCCCTGAGGCGCGTAGGCATCCTCAGTGAGCCCAATTTCTCATCGCACCTTTATTGCGTATCGCCCCGTCTTCTTGGCGCCAATTATCTCCGCCAGCTTTGAGGACGGATCCATGATAATCACTATCCCGCTCCACTCGTCTGAGAGATCAGACCCACCGCAGATGGGGCACCTCTTCTCGTCCTCGGTCAAGATGTATTTGTCTTTCCTGCAGGCATACTTTGTGGAGGAGGGCTTATCTTTGCTCATTTCTCTCCCTTCTTTTCATCCGCCGACCCCTTCGGCGCCTTCTCGCCCCTCGCCTTCTTCACGTCCTCATCGATCCAGCTCAGAGCTCCTAGATACGGCTGCCTCATCGTCATACCTATCTTGCTGCTCCTTGAGGCGCCGCCGCTTAGGCTGACGGTTATTATCCTCGACCTAACCGAGACCCCCTTCTCCAGCACCCGTTGCGTCTCTTTGCCTATCAGGGCGCCCCTCTTCTCGTCGTAGGTTATGAAGTCGTTGATGACCTGCGAGACGTGAACCAGTCCGTCCATTGGACCTATTCGCACAAATACGCCGAAGTCGGTGACCTCGACGACCTCTCCCTCGACGACCTCCTGAATTATGGGCGTGTAGATTAGAAGGTCGAAGGAGGTCTTGTGATATATAGCCCCGTCTCCAGGCAGGATCTTCCCGACGTTGGAGACTTGGACGTTGAGGACGGCAAGAACCGCACCGAATTCACGCATCACTATCCCCTCGTAAGAGGCCCTAAGAACCTCAGCGGCCACCGTCTCCAGAGGAGATCCAAACTTCTCCGGAGGGATCCTGACGACATCGTTCATTTGGAGAAGCTTATACATGAAACTCACCAAAAATGGCGATTTATTGATAGCACATTCAAAAGGGCTATAAAAACTTGACGTAGCAACCCGCCAGTCTCGCTAAGCAGGCAGGGCGCAGATCAGTTTTGGGAGCCCATCTTTGTAATCAAATCGCTCTCCGGTATGAGACGCCCATGCTTTAGATAGATAACAGAAACGCCCTCCTTCCGGAGTCGCCTCCTTAGCGGGGAGTCGGAGGTTGCGACGATGTATCCCTTGCTCTTTGCCATCTGGACCAGCTGATCGTCAATGGGAGCCTTCGGGGCATGTTCTTTCAGAACGTCAAACTTCTTTGCGATCTCCAGAGCCAACTTCGCGAACCTCTGCTCCTTTCCGGTTCGCATCAACGATATCCTTTCCAGCTCGTCCACGACGCCTTTGGGAACCTTTACCTTGACAAAACCCACGCGCCTCAGTTGGTGGGCAATGTCGAATGGCTCGGACGCGGAATAGATCAAGATGTTTGTGTCTAGGATGACCGTTATCGTGCTGAGCTTACCGGACGAAGCCATACCCTATCAGCCGCCATCTACCGGCCAACATCCTGCTTATGGCGACCCTCAACCCGGACTCCACGCAGACAGGCCGCTTGAGAGCGAGCTGAGCATCATCCTTGTAAGCGGCGGTGACCGCACCTACGGTGACGGCGGAGCCAACCACCAGCATCAAGCTCTCCCTTGCCTTGATGTGCTCCACCTTCTGCATCTCCTTCGTACCCACGACCCTATCGAGGAGCGAGACCTTGAGGTGCAGCTCGGTCCTCGTGGGCGGAAGGGTGCTCGGCTTGCCTACCACGCTGCCCACAAGGTTGTCTGCCTTGGTGACGGCCGGATCGAGGGTGCTGCCTACCCCAACCAGCCCTCCAGGTCCGATCTCGTCTACCACCATGCTGCCGGACATGAGGCTCGATATGTACGTTAAAATTGGCTCGTACGATACCTTACCGCCCTGCTCGATCTTTATTCCCGGACGGATCTCCACCTCATCGCCAACCTTGAATTTACCTTGAATAAGCGACCCGCCCAGGACGCCACCCCTCAGCTTCTCAGGGGTGGTGCCCGGCTTATTTACATCAAATGACCTCGCCACGTACATCCTAGCGGGTTTTGTAGGGTCCCTTATGGGGGACTTGATCCTCTCCTCGAGCATCTGGATAAGGTAGTCAATATTTGAGCCGTGAAGGGACGAGACTGGGATTATGGGCGCACCCTCTGCTATGGTTTCCTTTGTGAAGGCCAGGATCTGCTTATAATTCTCGGTGGCCTTTTGTCTGTCGACGGCGTCGATCTTGTTCTGAACCACCACGATGTTCTTTACGCCTATAATCTCCAGCGCGACCAGGTGCTCCCTCGTCTGTGGCTGTGGGCACTCCTCAGCGGCGGAGATGACGAGTATGGCTCCATCCATCAGAGCCGCCCCCGAGAGCATCGTCGCCATCAGGCTCTCATGACCTGGGGCGTCCACAAAGGAGACCTTTCTTAAGAACTCTGTCTCCACGCCATGCATTGAACAGGTCTTTTTTGTGGTGTAGGCCTCCGGCGGAGCGCATTTAGGACATTTCCTGAAGACCGTATCGGCATAACCTAATTTTATCGTGATTCCTCTCTTCAGTTCCTCGCTGTGATGGGCAGCCCATACCCCGCTTAAGGCGGCGACCAGAGTAGTTTTGCCATGATCGACATGACCGGTCAGACCGATGTTGCACTCGGGCTGCCTCTTCTCCTCACTCACTCTTCTTCCCTGCCTCCTCACCCTTCTTGAGTACGGCATTTATCTGAACGATATCTTCGGTGATCATGTTACCCCTTACGAGCTTTCTCTTCCTACCGCCCTTCTTCTTTGGGCGATAGCCGGGGGCTCCGGAGAGCAGAATCCGCCTCTTCCCGCCGCCGGGGATGTCGCCCCTGATGGGTGTGCCGCTCTTGTCGCTTCCGCCCGTTATCACCAGCTCTTGGCCGGAGAAGCCGAAGGCCTCCCCGTTCACCGAGTCCCCTATCCGCAATCCAATTAGGGACTGTGCTTGGGCGTCGGCCACTGCAACCGTCTTTGACTTTCCATCAGAGGGGTTTGATATTACGACCTTGAACTCCACCAATCCCTATCACCGTAGAAACTTTTGTTGTTGATAGGAGTTCGAAGTATAATAATGTTTATATCCCTTTCGCCAAAATGCGGGAGGTCAATGCGCCGTATGGCGGACCCTAAAGGAGGGAGTCCTTCCATCGTATACGAAGGACCTTCTCTATCACCGCCAGCTCATCCTCGCCAAGTTCGCTCCTGTACTTCTCCTTCAGGAGAATTATGTCTTCGTCAGGGATCGAGACCAAGAGGGTGTCGCCCTCCTGAACCTGCCTGCCGACGGTGAAATTCCCCTTGATCGAGACGGCGATCTTCTCCCCCTTCTTTGCCTGCGGGATGGTCTTACCGCCGTCTTGGATCTGCATGATGCCCCCCAAGATCTCCCCGTCCTGCTTCATGATCTTGTAGTCCGGCTTTATTGTTCCGACCAGGATCTCGACGCCGAAGATGGGCGGGTCCTTCTTCCTGAATACGCACCCGGGTATGATGCGGATCTCTCCTGGAAGAGTTATCTGGCTGAACTCCCTGCTGCGCATATCCGCGACCGTCCTCTCGGACCAAGCCTTGAAGTCGTCCACGATGTGGTAGATCACGTTGCTGGTGAAGATGGGTATGCCACGATCCTTGGCCTCGACCTCAGCATCAGGGGTGGTTTTGATGTTGAAGCCGACTATGGTAGCCAGTTCGGGCTTGCTCCTCTTGACTATTCCAGCCTCTATGAGCTCACGCCTGCCAATGGGACCGATGTCCGAGACCCTCACCGGAATGCCAGAGTCCTTCAGGAACTTTACCAAGGCCTCCAGGGAGCCCAGGGTATCCGCCTTGACTATTACCCCCTCGGTCTCGGTGGAGAAGCGGAGCTCAGACATCTCCTCCTTTATCTTCTTTGAGGCTGCGTCAAGCGCTGCGTCATCGTTGGCGACAACCACTGGAGCGCCGCCCACCGCCCCCTCGAGGCCTGTGGCGACGATCTTTACGCCAGCGGCGGCGACCACGTCCTCCACCGACTGGAACTTGTCCTCCGGATCTCTTATCTCGTTTAGGGGTTTGGGGAGTAGCAGCGCCCTTACCCTTGTGGTCAACGGTCCCTCGAAACCGCCGATGACTATCCGGTCGCCTTTGTTGAGGATCCCGTCGTAAAGGATGACATCGATGGTTGTGCCGAGGCCTGGCTCCTCCTTGCACTCCAGCACCACTCCCCTTCCGGGGCCGTCGGTCACCGAGAGGCGCTTCAGGAGGTACTGTTGGACAAGCCCGCAGATCAGGGCGAGGAGCTCTGGTATGCCCTCCCCGGTCGTGGCACTCGTCGGGACTATGGCGACGGACTTTGTGAAGTCGTGTATCCGGTCGAAACGGTCTGAGGAGAAGCCGAACCTAGAGAGGTCGCCCACAATCCTGTAAATCTTGTCATCTGCCTTCGACTGAACAGCAGGGGGCTGGAGTTTATACGACTCCAAGAAGGACTTGTTGGGATAAGACCTCCAGCCTGGGACCTTGTCGACCTTGTTTGCGGCGACCACAAAGGGGGTCTTCCGCGACTTCAGTATGTCGATGCATTCCTCCGTCTGCTTCTCCACTCCCTCCAGTATGTCTATCACTAGGATGGCAATGTCTGAGACAGAGCCGCCCCTCACGCGGAGGTTAGAGAAGACCTCGTGCCCCGGCGTGTCGATGACCAGTATACCGGGCAGGGAGGTCTTGGACTGGAACCCCTTGATGACCGTGCTGCAGTAATTCTCAACGGTGCTTATGGGCAGGAAGCTCGCGCCGATGTGCTGGGTCATGGCCCCGACCTCGCGCGACATCACGCCCGTCCCTCTTATCTTATCCAAGAGGAGGGTCTTGCCCACATCCACATGTCCGAGAACCGTTACGATCGGCTGACGGACTGGCATCGAAGATCACCCGAGATCGTAAATGTGCTCCCCCTTTTAAAATTGATAGTCCACAACCGGCGCGTCCTCAGGCGGTCACCCAAGTGTGGGGTTGAAAGACGTGGATGGGCGTGCCGGTCTGCCCGTTCTGCTAGTAAACCCAAGTCGCGTCCAATCTGGAGTACTTCACGAGATCGGATTCCTTGAAGAAGATGGCGAGCTCCCTCTGGGCGCTGTCCAGCGAGTCCGAGGCGTGTATTATGTTCATAGTCTTGGAGCATGAGAGGTCGCCCCTCACGGTACCGGGGAGGGCCTCTTTGGAATCGGTGGAGCCTATCAACAGTCGGATGATTGAGACTGCGCTCTCGCCCTCAACTGCCATCACCACGACTGGAGCGGATCTGACGAATTTTATAAGGTCGTTGAAAAACGGCTTACCCTGGTGCGCTGAATAGAGGGCCTTCGCCTGTGCCTCGGACATGTGACTGAGCCTCATTCCAACTATCTTCAGGCCCTTTCCCTCAAGCCTGGATAGAACTTCACCCATCAGACCCCTTACCACGGTGTCTGGTTTTAACATGACAAAGGTTCTTTCGATCATTTCGCGGGCACCTTGGATGACCACTTGCGGTGGCGTGCAGCCCTCTTTAGCTCCAGCATGTTCTTCCTGCACTTGCTCGAGCAGAACCTCAGTATCGTGCCGTCGTTCTTGACGTACATGAGACCGGTGCCGACATTCATGTCACGGTTGCAGAATGAACATTTGTAGGTTCTGACCATCTTAAACGCCCCAATCCAGAGAGGTAAAAGTTTTGGAAGTTATAAACTTTTATCTTCTCTCGCAAGAAGACCCCGCCTGATAGGACTGGGATGAATTGCGTAAAATTAAATATTAGGATACTAAAAATGATTAGGGACGTTCCCTTTGTGGAAAGATGTTCAAGTGACTGTTGCAGGAAAGGTCTTCAAGGCGAATCCGAGTAAGGTCCTGGCATTAAACAGGGTTCTCGATAAATACTTTGGACTGGTTGAGTGGCACCTCCGTTTTAACAGTGCCTCAAAGAAGTACCTCCACGACAACGGCTATGAGAAGGCGAGGCAACTCTTCAACATCAACACCGCCCTGATCCAGACGGCAAGGGACAAGGCTATCGAAACGCTGAAGTCCTTTGAGGGGAACAAAGAGAAGGGTAGCGTTCTGAGACTGAAAAAGATATCTATACGCTTTGATAAGAGGGGCTATACGTTCTCCAAAACCACCAATACCTTAACACCATATTGGCTCACTTTAAGCCTGAACGGGAGAGAGAGAATATCGCTCCCTTTAGTCTTCGGCGAGAGGCAGAGGCAACGGATAGAGTCGGCTTTTAAAGGTGAGTGGGAGTTCACAACTGTTGAGATGATAAGGCGGAACGGGGAGTGGTATGCCCACCTCGTACTAAAGAGGGCTGTTGCTTTAGAAGACGAGCCAGAGACCGTGATCTCCATAGACAGGGGTGAGAGGAACCTTGCCGTTGCGGTGGCAGTATCCAGGGACAACCCAGAAAAGCCTTTAAGGGGGCAGTTCTGGTCCGGGGCCGAGATAAAGAGGGTCAGGGGGCTTTACGGCCACATCAGGAGGAATTTACTGAGGAAGAAGTTGTTGAAAAAGGTGAAAGAGATCGGACGAAGGGAGAATGGGCTTGCCGACCAGCAACTGCACATTATAGCGAACCAGATGATACAATACGCCAGGCAGTTCCCCAAACCAGTAATAGTGATGGAGAACCTGAATGGGATACGGGAGAACTTCAACAAATCAAGGAAGTTAAATAGAAGGTTACACAGCCTTCCATTCAGGAGGCTCCAGATGTACGTAGAGCATGAGGCGAACTTAGAGGGCATAGCGGTGAGATGTCTAACTAAGAAAGAAACCATGTATACGTCTCAGACATGCCATAAATGCGGGTATGTTACCTAGGTAGAAGGGAGGGAGTTCGCATGCCCCAACTGCGGACTGAGGTACAACAGAGACCTGAACGCCTGTGTAAATATAGCCCATATCTTAATGAGAGGTATGGGATGGGGGAGCGGTGAACCCCCCGGACCAGCAGATGCGGGGATGGGCGTAAAGCCTGCTCTGAACGCTGGAAGCCCCTTCCGATAGGGAGGGGTAGTTCACCAGCACCTTACCTTGGGATGAGCTTCTTCGCCTCGCGCTCGGTCTCTCTGAGCAGCAAGACGTCACCAATCCTGACGGGCCCCTTGACATTTCTGGTGAGGATGCGCCCTTTGTCCTTACCATCCATAACGCGCACCCTAACCTGTATGACCTCGCCAGTCACCCCTGTGCGCCCTACGATCTGTATCACTTCTGCGGGCGAGGCTTCGCTCGTCTCGTGGCTCAACGTCTAAACCTCCAAAAGAGGGGATTATTAGGCTTCCCCTTTCTCAGCCTTCTCAGCCTTCTTTGGGGCCTTCTTCTTGGGCTTCTCCTTTGGTTTAGGCGCCTCTTCGGCTTCCTTTGGAACTTCCTTCTTGGGAGCCCCTTTCTTAGGAACCTCTTTTGGAGCCTCCTTGGGGACCTCTGGTTTCGCTGGTGCTTCTTTAGCCGCCTCAGGTGCGCCCTTCAGCCTCAACGCTGCAACCTTGGAGATGACCTCGTCCAAGAGCGACTTCCCCTTGCCTGCCTCAATAACGGCCACGGCGGATGTTGGGACATCTATACCGGCTGACTCGCCCAGTTTGCTCTTTGAATCCACGTAGACGTATGCTATCTTCTTATCGTCGGCGAGCAGAGGTAGATGTGCAACGATCTCTGGCGGATCAACGTCCTGCGCGATCACCAAGAGCCTCGCGATTCCTCGTTCCACGGCCTTTGTAGACTCGTTTGCGCCTTTCCTTATCTTGCCGTCCTCGGTGGCAAGCTTCACGGTCTCGTAGGCGCGCTCCACTATATCTGGAGTCACTTCAAACCTTACAAACATAGCTTTCTTTGACATATACAATCCCTCAGATTGCTTCATCGTTCATTTCGTTAAGAGGAGGAGAAAGGGATTTATGAGCTTTTTGGTTCAATTGTGGGTGTAATAGCCGATTATCCCATCGCCCTCGCGGTAAACCCTCACGAAGCCAAACCTGTAGAATTGGAAGGTGCTGGGAAGCGGCTCCTCCATTACGGCTGGGTCCGCAACGCCCTCCACAACTTTAGCGTCGGGCATAGTCACGCTGAGCGGAACGCCAATTCCAGATGGGATCCACTGCACTATGGACGCACGCAGCATCTTGGCCTCGGCAACGTCCTCGCTCAGTAGGCATCCCTTGTTGGAACCGACGACTTTGACGTTGAAGAGGTTCATGAGGCGGAATACCGAACCTTTTTTGAGGGTGGCCACATCCTTGGACTGGAGCAGGACGGAGTTCTTCTTTTGTCCCACGGCGTAGTCCCTGCTCCCCCACTCGTGGTGGTCGGGGTGGAGGGGTATCCTGGCGCAGAACTCCCTGTCGAGACCGGTTAACTCGAACGGAACCGGGTCTTCTATGAAGACGAAGCGCTTCACCATTGGATCTAGGATCTTCCTGTTAATCGAATCCAGATTGTCCCAGCTGATCATGGCCTCAGAGGGCTTAACGCCGACCTCCAGCATCAGGCGCCTGATGGTCTCCGGCAGGAACCCCCTCCTTCTAAGGGCGGCTATGGTGCCGAGGCGCGGGTCGCTCCAGTCCTTATAGAGACCCTCCTCGATGCCTTGGCGTATCTTTGACTTGCTGAGAACAGTCCCCTCAATCTTGAGACGCCCGTAGTGGATGGCATCCGGATAATCCCATCCGAAGTGCCGGTACATGTAGAGCTGCCTTAGCATGTTGACCTCGTGCTCCTTGCCGCGGAGGATGTGGGTGATGCCCGTGAGGTGGTCGTCGATGCCTGAGGCGAAGTTGTATAGTGGCCAGACCCTGAACTTCTTGCCCTGCAAGGGGTGGGGCTTGGTGTCGATGCGCATGGCTGGCCAGTCCCTCAGGGCTGGGTTGGGGTGGTTCAGATCGGTCTTGACCCGCATCACCGCACCCCCCTTCCTGATCTTGCCGCTGAGCATGCCCTCCCAACGGTGAAGCTGCTCCTCCGCCGGTAGATCCCTGCAGGGGCACGGCCGCCTATCCAGAGTGCGTCTCTTGAAGGACTCGGGCGCGCAGGTGCAGATGTAGGCACCCCCAATGGAGAGAAGTTTCTGGGCATATTCGTAGTAGATTGGCAACCTGTCGGATTGGACGATCTCTTCGTCCCAGTGTATCTCGAGCCACTTAAGATCCTCCTTTATGACCTCGTATGCCTCGTGCACGGGTGGCTTGACCGAGGGAGAGGTGTCCTCGAACCTGAGGGTGAACAGACCGTGATACGTCTTGGCATACTCGTCGCTCAGCAGGGCGGCGCGGGTATTCCCAAGGTGGATGACCGAGTCAGGGTTGGGGGCGAACCTTACATGAATCCTCTTGTACTTTCCCAAGTTGGGCAGCGGAGGGAGGAGGCGCTCCGGTTGCTTGACCTTCTCCTTGGTGACCGAGAGACCGAGAGAGTTTGCCATGGACTTTTGGGCATCGGCACTCATGGAGTTTATTTCGGAGACGACCTCGTCCGCGAGACGAAAGACCTCCGCAGCGTGCTCCTTTGCCGTGGGATCCTCGGAGAAGACCTTGCCAGCCACAGCCTTGGGGTTTGCCTTCCCACCATACTTTAGAGCGTTTAAGAGGGCGTATTTCTTGAGTATGCCCCTAATTCGCTCCAGATCCCGATCGGCCATAATTATTGCCTCTCTCGTCCCTGCTTAACGTTGCATTATAGTGACGTATCTGTGTATCGGAATTCAAGTTCTTATGGGTATTGATATCATATCAATCAGTTGGGAGCCGAAGGGCGGCACAGAGCGTGCTGCTACTTCTTTCGAGAGATCGCATACTTGGCAAGGTCCATCAGGGCATCCCTTGCGGGGGATGACGGAAGTTTGGAGATGGCGACTGTTGCCTTACTGATGTAGGCCTCCGCCTTTCCGTAAACGTATTCGAGCACCCCGTGCCGCCCCATAGACTCGAGCAGTTTGGCGATTTCGGAGTCTGAGGCGGTCTTCTTGCCCAGAACCTTCAGCAGTTGGCCTCTGGCCAGGCTTGCGAGGGCCATTATCACTATCAGGGTCTTCTTGCCCTCCCTGATGTCGTTTCCAACCGACTTCCCGAGAACCTCCTCCTTGGATGTCATGCCGAGGTAGTCGTCGAATATCTGAAATCCAATCCCCATATTCCGGCCGTACTCGCCGAGGAGGCGTATGGAGCGCTCGTCGCCGCCACCCATCACCCCGCCCATCTCTGCGCTTGCCTGAAAGAGGGCGCCCGTCTTCCTGTAAATCATATCGAGGTACTCGGCTTCGGAGACATCGATCCTAGACTCGAATGCCATATCCATATTCTGCCCCTCCGAGAGGACTACCGTGGCCTTGGCGAGGATCTCCGCCGACCTTCTCAACCTCTCACAGTCAACTCCCCCTGAGAGGAGCACGTTGAATGCCTCGGCAAAGAGGAGGTCCCCTGACAGTATGCCCATGGGTACGCCCCATACCGTATGGACCGTGGGGACGCCCCTCCTAAGGAGGTCGCGATCCATTATGTCATCGTGGATCAGGGTAAAGTTGTGGACCAGCTCAACGGCTGTTGCTGCCGGCAGGGCATCCTTCGCCTCTCCACCCACCGCCTCGCAGGACTTCACGACCAGAAAGGGTCGCATCCGTTTGCCGCCCTGGATCGGCAGGTGGATCGCTGCTTTGTAGAGCTGGCTGCCGTCACCTGCCAGAGACTTTTTGATCGCCTCGCCCACGAGCGCGGCAACTTTCTTCATCTCATCCTCTAGCGTTACTCCTCACCCCGAGACCCCTCTGGGTCACCCAGTTCAGCAACTCCCCCTTTAGAAACACTGGCGCCGTCTTGAGTTCCTTCACGGTTCGGGAACCGGTGAGCAGGGAGGCGACTTTGAGCTCACGGATCATGCGATTCAGCTTTGACTCAACAGCTTTAGGGCTTGTAAACGCCGGGATCAGGAGGGGGCGCGCCACCCCCACCAAGTCTGCCCCGAGGGCTATTGACCTGGCCATGTCCAGACCGCTCCCTATGCCTCCGGAGGCGAGTATCTTGACCTTTGAACCGAGGGATGAGACCTCACAGAGGCTCATAGCAGTGGGTATGCCCCAGTCCCAGAGCGTCTCTGCGACCTCTGCCTTCATACTGTCGCCTTGGAGTTTTGCGTTGTAGTACTCAACCGCAGCCCAGCTGGTACCGCCCGCCCCGGCAACGTCGATGGCGGATACGCCGGCGCCAACCAGCCTCTCTGCGGCCTCCCTAGACATGCCGCAGCCGGTCTCCTTAACAATTATAGGTTTTTTGATGGAGGCGGCGAGCCTCGAGAGGCCGCTCAGCACTCCCTTGTATCGGGTATCCCCTCCGGGCTGCACCAGCTCCTGCAGGGGATTGAGGTGGACCGCGAGGGCATCGGCATCGATCATCTCGATAGCCCTCTCAGCAGAATCCACGACTTTGGGAGAGAGGAGCTGGGTGGCGCCCATGTTGGCCACGACGAGTATATCGCTTGAGACCTTTCTTACCACACGGAAGCTGTCCTCCAGCCTCGGGTTCTCTAGGGCAGCCCGCTGGCTACCAACGCACATTCCGATCCCCAGATCCTTTGCGGCCTTGGCTAGGTTCGCGTTTACCTTCTTGGTCTCAGGGTGGCCCCCGGTCATGGCCGAGATGACCACTGGTACGGAGAGGGTCTTCCCAAAGACTCTGACCGAGAGATCCATATCCTCAAAATCAAGTTCGGGGAGGGCATTATGGACGAGTTCCACATCGCCTAGGTGGGTGGACTTCTCCTTTGAGCCAACTTCCCGATCCCTGCAGATTTCCAGATGAGACATCTTCCTTTCTGAAGTCAAGTGTACCCCCTCTGATTATGAGTTTTATCCAATATAAGTACCTATGACCTCATCACCCGACAGGATCTTGGTCAGCAGACCTGGGCGGGTGATGTTGAACACTATGGCGAGCCGTCCACCCTCAGAGAGGTAACTATCGATCTCTCTCAGTTTCCCCGCGATCCCGCCTGTAACATCCCCGGGGCGGCCGCCGAGCACGGCGAGAGTGCGCTTTATTTCACCCTTCTTGATCCTCCTCAGTAGCCCCTTATCTGTGAGGATGCCATCCACGTCTGTCCCGAATATGAGGGCCTTGACCTCCAGCCTTCTGGCGATGAGGCGGGCTATGCGGTCACCGGAGAGGATGCGGGCGCCATTTACCGAGTCGAGGACCACGTCACCCCCGACGGCAGGCAGAAGACCAGTCTGGAGAGAACGCTCGATGGGAATAAGGAAAGAGCTGTTAGGCTCTATCTCGCCGTCTTTGAGCAGGAAACAGCTGGACGGGTTTATGACGAAGATCGGTAGGTCATATTTGAGGAACGTGTCGGTAATTATCTTCGCAAGCGAGAGCATTGCCGCCCGGATCTCGGCGCACCCCTTCGGGCTCAGGACGGCACCCTTTGAGAGATACCTCTTAGCGATGAAGTGACCAAAGGATCCTCCCCCGTAGACCAGAACAATTTTCTTCTCTTTCAGGTCGAATTTTGCCAGTTCTCTCGCTATTTGTTCCATGACCTCCATGTTGGGGGAGAGCGGGGAGTCCTTATTCGTTATAGCGCTTCCTCCCAGCTTTATGACGAAATCGGCTCTAACCAACTTCTCGTACCCCCGATGAGGTGAACCGGAACCGATCGTAAGAGGTCAGTGGTAGAGTCTCTTTCGGCGCCAATATAAGTTCTCCCATAAAGACCTCAGAGCAGATGGTTTTGCCACCATAGGAAGGCCGTAGGCGGGCGACCCTGTTGAGATCCCTAAGACTAGTTAGCCCGATAGAATGGACGAGCGCCCCCTCAAGGGAGATGAGGTTGCCCAGCGTGGGGGCGTCATTCCCCCTGATGGCCTTGCCGCCCTCCAAGACGAGGTGTCCGAGCAGGTGCCAGAGCGGACTCGCCAGCTCAGGGAAGGACGCTGAGAACGAGTTCAGTGCCCTCTGCACCGCCCGCCCTTTATGCCGGATTCTTAGGTGGACGGAGGCGTCTATCCCGCCCTCCAGAGAGATCAGCCCCTCCCCGCTTCTGCAGACCACGAAGCCGCCGGATATGGAGGTCAGGGCCCTGGCAAGCGTGATGAAGGATCTGCCTTTCACCCGGCCGAGAAGGGCTGGAACCGCCGATTCCGCATCCTCTATACCTGAAAGGAAGAGGAGGGATGCTGTGCCAAGAAAATCGCGCTCAGTCTTCTCCTCTATGTTCGATGAGATGGAGAATTTGCCGCTGATCCCCCTAGATTTCAGGTAACTTTCTATCGCATGTCTCAGGGAGGGGGGGTGGAGCGGAATATCAAGGTCTTTTGATTCCTCCTTGGTTACACCGACCTGGACGAAGAAGTCGAGGGTGGAGACGATCAGCGGGTTGCCGAGGCTTGTGAAGGCCTCCCCCAGAATGGGGATTGAGAAGGGAATTGCCAGAAGGGTATCCGCCATACTGATCATCTAGATCTGCTCTGGCAGTGCATTAATCCTTATTGGGCGGTTTAGTGCCCGTCAGCGCGTCACGACGAAGGAGCCGTATCCTACGACCCCGCCCCTTGACCCAGAGGTGTCGCCCGATGTGGCGTAGCAGAGCCTCCTGCAGGACTTTGCCCCGAGCTCCTGAGCGGCGACTATTGTGGACATCACGGGTCCTGGGCCGCACATGCTTATTCCCTCTCTTATCACGATCTCGCCGACGCCTTGTGCGTCCATGGCGAGGATGGCCTCGCCAACCTTTGCGTCCTTCTTGTACGCCACGGAGTATGGTTCGTAGTGTGAGAAGTCGGTACTCGCGATGAGGAGGGCTGACCTGTCCCCTAGAACCTTAGCGAGAGATCTGCCCAGTTCAAGGGAGGTGCCGTAGTCCTGAAGCATCATGCAGATGGGTAGGATCTTGAAGTTCCCCTCGTAGATGTACTGGAGGAAGGGCAGCTGCACCTCTATGGAGTGCTCATATAGGTGGGCCTCATCGTCCAGCTCAGCCGAGCAGGTCTGGGAGACGGACTTTGCGAGAGGCTTATCCACCGCGACCCTTCCCATTGGGGTGATCCAGTCCTCCCCGCCCCAGACAGAGATGCCGGCGCCCATGCCCGTGTGGTTCGGCCCTAAAAGGACCACGACGTCTGGAGGGGGCTCCTTTGAGAGCTGATAGTAGCCGTGAGCCGCCACCGGACCGGAATAGACGTAGCCCGCATGGGGGGAGATCACGGTCAGGATGCTCCTCTTGCCTGAGGGGGTTCTCTCAGGGAGGGCGCCCGGGCCTACCTTGTGAAGGAAGCACCATCTTAGCTGGTCTTTAATGGAGGATGGACTGGCTTCGTAGAAGGTACCTGCGACAGAGGGGGATCTATCCCTCAAGATCGTATCCTCCGTACTCCTCCTCAGCGACAAGCACCTTTGATTCGAAGTCCTCTATGGAGGCTGGCAGCTCTGCCGTTGGGGGCAACTCACCCCTCTCCCTGAGGATCTGCCTTGAGAGTAGCCAGTAGGCTAAGGCGAGCGACTTCCTTCCCTTATTGTTTATCGGAATAACGAGGTCTATCAGCTGCGACCTGTTGTCGGTGTCGCAGAACCCTATTACGGGGATTCCCACCTCCGCGGCCTCGACGATGGCCTGCCAGTCAGCCCTCGGATCCGTGACGATCAGCAGGTCTGGCTCAGCATAGTTGGGAAGCTTGGGGTTGGTGAAGGTTCCTGGGATGAACCTGCCGGTGAGGCTCCTCCCGCCTATGATTGAGGAGAACTTCTCGACCGGTTTGAACCCGTACTGCCTAGCAGAGGCGGAGAAGATTTTATCCCCCTTGAACCGGGATATGAACTTCGATGCGACCCTGATCCTGTCGTCCGTCTTCCGCACATCGAGTACGTATAGCCCGTCCGGTCTGACTCGGTATATGAACGGGCGCATGTCGTTGGTCTTGACGTGCGTGCCGATATGGATGCCGGCGGCCAGGTATACCTCGAGCGGGATGAGCAGGTCGGCAGTTTCAAGAGCAGCCATCGAGTTCCACACCATTAATGGTAATTAGGTTGAATTCGCCATACCTCTTTTATATTTTTCCTTCTTCCTTGCCGTGGACGTGGAACTTGAGGGACTCGTCGATCAGTTCCACGTGTGAGAGGAACATCCGCCTGCAGCAGTACCTCTTAATGCCCAGAGAGTCCAGAACCTTTGCGGGGTTCTCCCCCTTAGATACCTCCTTCTTGAACTCCTCCCATTTATCAGCGACAACCTTGCCGCAGGTGAAGCAGCGCACGGGTATGATCATGTGAGCACCTCATCTGTAGGACTTCTGCTTCCTTCTCCTGGCGCTGTGCCCACCGAACTTCTTCGGTTCGGTCCTTCTGGAGTCGCCCACGAGCATCCTCCTGTCATACGCCAGGAGCCTCCTGCGGACGGCCTCCCCGCCGAACGCGGAAAGCACGTTGGAGATTACGACCTTGGTCGCCTCGGCCTGGCCCATGATTCCGCCACCCGCCACTCTGATGTGTACATCTACCTTGTCCGCAACGTCGCGGCCGACTACCTCTATCGGCTCAGCGATCTTCAGCTTAGCCACTTCAGGCTTGAATAATTCAAGCGGGATGTTGTTTATGAAGACTTTGCCGTTCCCGCTAAAGGCTACGGCCCTCGCCACCGCCGTCTTCCTCTTACCACTGGCGGCAACAACCTTCTCACCCATTACACAGCCCACCCCAAGGTTCTAGAGATGTCTTCAATCCTCATATAGGAACCCCTAAGATATTTTGCGTCGGCCTCGTCTATCCTCTGAAATGACTTGGACCTCAGGTCTTCGGGAACACCGATGTAGACCTTGAGTCTCTTCAGAGCGTCCTTGCCGGATGGCGACTTGGGCAGCATGTTCCTTATGGCGTAGTAGACCAGCCGGTCCGGGGGGCGGTGCTGTTTCGGACCAACCTCCTCCGGATTCTTGTAGGTCTTCAGCTCCATCCACCGCGCATACTTGCTCATTACGGATGCCCTGCTACCTGAGACCACCATCTTCTCGACATTGACAATGACCACGCTGTTGCCGTTTATTAGCTGCTTTGCGACGCCGGTCGCAACCCTTCCCAACCTCAGGTTGGTCCCGTCTATGTATACGGTATCTGGCATCATCCTCACCTCAGTATCTTAACGCCACGACCTCGTGGGTTCAGTTTTAGGAGTACCTCCAGCGATACCGCCCTGCCACCCGACTGGGCTATCTTGGCCTTTGCGGTCTGGCTGAAGGAAAGGGCAGCCACATCGACCTTCTTTGAGACGTTACCGAAGCCGAGCACCTTCCCCGAGACGGCCACAAAGTCCCCCTTCTTTGTGAGTTTGTCGATCTTACTCAAGTTGATGGCCACGCTCCTCCTAGAAGGCGCGGAGAGGGAGTCGGAGAGGGATCTCCATACATCTGCATTATTTGATCTCGAGGCTCTCCTCAGTAATTTTATGATATGCCTTGTCCTCGGGCTCGTTGGAAGCGTTCTCTTGACCATTTAAGACGCCTCCGGTAAGTCCTTAATGGAGTTCTTCAGATCCTCACATTTGTGGAGCAGGACCTCGCAGGCGGCTAATACGAGTTCCTCGGTTGAGAGCGAGCCTGTGGTCTCCACGATAAGCTCGGAGTTCCTGTCGTTGTAGGACACCCTTATAGCGGAGTTCGGGCAGACCTCCTCGCAGACCTTGCAGAGCGAGCAGTCCCAGATGGAGGTCACTGCAAGGTTCTTGCCCTTCACCGCCAGTATCTTCTTGGGGCACTCCTCGACGCATACGGCACGCAGCTCGCACTTTTTGGAGTCTATGGATATCACGGGCTCGTACTTCACGACGCATGCGGATACAGGCTGCCACTTGGCGTGCTCCTTCCCCAGTCCGAGCCTCGCGTGTGCCACCAAGGCCACCTTCTGGCCTGAGTTGAGCTTGACTATCGGGATCTCATTATTTGCAGGAAAGACAGACCCTTCTGCCTTTAGCCTCCCGGAGTATACAATGGAATTGTCCTCCTTCGCCTCGACCTCAAGAGTGAGGACGGACTCGCAGAGGTTGCAGCCCTTCTTATCGCAGCTGCATTTCTCGGGCAGTGTCAGCGTCTCACCGCCCTTGAGCGGGATCAGCCCCAGCCTATGGGCAAGCATCTCATCGTAAAGGACGCCTGTGTTCTCAGCGATGTATACCTTGTCTATGGCAGGGATCGGAACCTCAGCCATTATGATGCGCCTTATGGCACTCATAAACGTGGGCTCGATCTCGCGCACCAGAAGTCTGAGCTGGTCATTGGTCGTGCCGAGAACCTCAACATCCATGATAATTTGAACCCCCAAAAGCATTGTTTTTGAAACCTGAGGAAGGGTATTTAAGCTTTCGCGGTTAGACCCTTCTCCCCCTCCTGCCTCCGGGCCTTCTGGTGGTATCGTGGGGGATGGGGGTGACGTCCTCGATCCTGCCGATGATCATACCAGCCCTTGCCAAGGCCCTGATTGCGGCCTGGGCGCCAGGTCCAGGGGTCTTGCTCTTGTGACCGCCCGGTGCTCTGACCCTGATGTGTATCCCGCTGATCCCCTTCTCCAAGGCAGCCTGCGCCGCCCTCGTCGCGGAGACCATGGCGGCGTAGGGGGAGGGCTTCTCGCGGTCGGACTTTACGATCCTCCCCCCTGACTGGAAGGCCACAGTCTCGGCCCCCGTCAGGTCGGTTATATGAACGATTGTGTTGTTATACGAGCTGTAGATGTTGGCGACGCCCCATTTCATGCCCTTATCGAGCCTTGACATCTAATCATGCCCCCTTCTCTGCCATCGGTTCCGCTTCCACGGGTATCGCTATTCCGCACCTTATCTGGGACTCCTCGTCCCTGCTCACGAGATAGCCAGGGGCGGAGACACACCTATCGCTAATGGAGATGTGCCCATGAACTATCAACTGCCTCGCCTGATACGGGGTCTTGGCAATGTTTAGCTTTAACAAGATCGTCTGAAGGCGCCTCTCGAGGATCTCATCGACGCTGAGACCCAAGACATTGTCGAGAACGGCGTCCTCATTCAGGAGACCCAATTTTGAGAGTTTCTTGATAAGGTCCTTCTCCTTTACGGCTCTCTCGCTCTCCTCCAGCGCCAAGATTGCGCTTGCCTGGTTTCTGTAGGATTTGACGATCGAATTAGCGTACCAGAGTTCCCTCTTGTTCCTAAGTCCGTACTTGCCGAGCAGGGACAGTTCTTTGCCTAGAGTGTCCTTCTTCCATGGATGGCGCGGTCCTTGCCAACGCCTCCTGCTTTTCTTAGGATCTCCCATTCTGAACGCCTCATTCCTTCTTTTCCTGTTGTTGCGCTGCCTGTTGCTGCTGCAGGATCGCCTTCCTTGCAACGCCGACCGCAGCGCCAAACCTTCCGGTGGTCCTCGTGCACTGGCCGCGAACCTTGAGACCCTGTGAGTGTCTTACGCCCTTCCAGCACTTCATCTTCTTCATGTGGTCGATGTCCGACTTCATACCGACCACAAGGTCTGAGCCGAGTAAGTGGTGATCCTGACCGGTGAACGGATCTTTCCTTCGGTTGAGCATGTGGCGGGGGAACTTGGTTTGGATGGTCGTGAGCGCCTCCTCTATCCTCTTTATATCGCTGTCCTGAAGGAGGCCAACGCGAGTCTCCGGATCCACACCGCAGCTCCTCAAGATGGCAAACGAGGTGTTGATCCCTATGCCCCTAATCTTGGTTAGGGCGTACGCTACCTTGTCCTCACCCTTGAGATCCGCATCCACTATTCTGACTATGTGTCTATATGACGAACTCAACAGACATCTCCTACTTTAAGGCAAAATAAGAACAATATGATAGTATTTAAGAATTTCTTTTGTAAGACCTCACGAATAGGAGTGGTTTAAGGGGTCGTAAGGATGGCGCCGAGGGGGGGATTTGAACCCCCGCGACCCTTGCGAGTCACAGGCTCGCAGGACCTAGCCGTTTTCCAGGCATGAGCCTTGATTGGTCTGCTCCCTACCAGGCTAGGACACCTCGGCAAAAGCCCCCTGTCTAGCTTTTTGAATACCTCTTATTTTGTTTTTTGCTTTTGCTCTTGCTTCCCGTATCCTCCCATATACCGATTGGTTGCAGAGAGGCTTTGTCGCTTACCGTTCTGGTTCAAGGACCTGAAGACCTTGTAGCCACTCTTCCTCGAGACAAGTTCTACGTTACCGAAGGTCTCGTTCATCTTTTTTGATATCGCATTGACCCCCTTCCTGAGAACCAGCTGCAGGCAGCCACCCTTCTTGAGGTGGGACTTGGCACCCTCTATGAGGGGAAAGATGACCTTGTAACCTGCTGCCAGTGGGGGGTTGGAGATTATAAGGTCGAACCTCCTGCCCTCGAGACCGGAGTAGAGGTCGCTGTGAATGGCCTCAGCATTCTGAACGTCGTTGGTATCTATATTCTCCTTCGCAAGCTTTACCGCAGTCGGATTGACATCAACCATGGTTACCCTCAGCCTCGGCCTTATCTTTGCTATGGTGATCCCTATCACGCCGCAGCCGCACCCCATATCGAGGACTACCCCCTCGTCTGGAAGAACCATGCTTTCCAGGAGCACTAGGGTGCCGAGGTCTATCCTGTCCTTGGAGAAGATCCCGCTCGAACTCGCGAACTCCATGCGATGACCCCTGATGTCCAGCCTGAGGACGAACCTCCGCCTCTCCTTAGGTGGTTCCCTAGAGTAATAGTGTGCTGGAGGTGCATCACGGTTTAGGGGCGGCAGGGAGTTCACCAGCCCTTCGGGTAGGTTCCCGGCTGCATGACGGTCCGCTCCGTGTTCGCCACTATGCCATGATCTGACTTCAGGATCTCCTCTCCGGAGAGCGTGGCCCTCCCTAGCCCGATCAGCTCACCCTTCATGGTCATGAAGCAGATGGTATCGCCAGCCTTTATCTCACCCTCAACCCTGAGAACGCCAGGAGAGGCCAAATTCGCGCCGTGGCAGATGGCATCGACCGCGGAGTCCCTCACGAAGATCTTTGGGAACTGCCACAACGCCTCCTCTATGGGGATTATGACCTCCCTCAGCAGGGATTCGTCGCCGGACCCCTTCCAGAAGGTTATGGCATCGAGGAGGTCGTGCAACTTCATGCTGCCCGAGCCCTCCTTGAACGGCCCGGCCTTGGTCCTACGGAGCTCCCGCATGTGGGCGCCGCAGCCCAGAACCTCGCCTATGTCGTGGCAGAGCTTCCTTATGTAGGTCCCTGCCTCGCAGTCCACCCTCATCAGAACGTACCTCCCCTGCCTCTCAAGAACCTTTATGGAGTGGATTGTGCGAACCCTCAGCGCCCTCTTGACGGACGACCTCACGGGAGGCATCTGATAGACGGGCCCAACGAACTCCTTGATCACCTTCTCAAGCGGGTCATCATCCACATCGCCGTGCAGCTCCATCAGACAGGCGTACTCTTTGCCAGACTTCATTATGAAGGAGATTATCCTGGTGGAGCGGCCAAGGGTTATCGGGAGGACCCCGCTCACCTTGGGATCCAGGGTACCGCCATGGCCGGCGCGGTCTATAGCGAGGAGGCGTTTGACCCATGCCACCACCTCGTGGCTGCTTGGACCAGGCGGCTTGTCCAGGTTTATTACACCCGTCTCTAGGTACTCTTTCAAAGGGCGAGACCTAGGCGTCCAGCCGTGTGCAGGGTCCGTCTGCTCCTTGTCCTTGATAGACGGCGTTCTTGGCTGCAAAAACAACACCAGTATCTCAGGTTTCCTAGATTAGTTACATCGATCCACTCTATCTTATGCTTTGCGAGAAGTCCTGCCCTCAGGGCAGTTTGATTTCCATATTGTGTAAGTCCTCTCGATCCTATTGCACGTGAGTTTTGAGGTACGTGCCCACTATGGTCTTTAGGAGGGTGACTGTTGCTTCCTTGTCCCAGAGCGCCGTATTTATCACGAAGTCGTAATGTGATAGATCATTTACGTCCAGGCCGTAGATGGCAAGGTATCGCTGGCGCTCGCTCTCCTCGCGGGTCCGGGTCTTCGCCTCGGATTCCTTGAGGCTTATCCCCTCCCTCTCGGCTATCCGCTTTACCCTCTCCTCGAACGGGGCGGTCAGGTAGAAGCTTATCTTGCGCGCAGAGGAAGAGGAGAAGAAAGAGACAAGCCTGCCCTCTAGGATCAAACCGCCCCTCTTTGCCAGCTCGGACGTACGACGGTCTATTTCCTTGTCAATTTTTGGATCCTTATCCGCCACCTTGGAGAATTCTTCAGGGGAAACTCCCTTCTCCATCGCCATCTTTCTGAATATGGAGCCGGCAGAGTGGCAGGGTATTCCGTATAGCTCGGCAAGTCTGGAGGCACAGTGGGACTTTCCTGATCCGGCGGGTCCGCTTATTGTGATGAGGATCTTCTTCACCAGCGACTTTGAACCCAATTGTCTCACCGTATTGCTGGTATCTCTGCTCGTTCCTAAAGAAAAGGGTTTTGAGGCGCTAGTCGGAGACTGATGGGATGTTGAAGACCCTTTGGATTAACGTGGATACGCTGAAGGAGCTGATGAGGTACCAGACCCAGAAGTTGAAGTCCGTCCCGATGTACGGCAGGGTTATGGGGGAGATTGCGACTGTGACTAGGTTGTAGCCGAATACCGCGTAGAAGAGGTAGTAGAATATGAAGAAGGGTATTATGGTCAGGAGCATGGGTTTGAACTGGTTCTTCGTCATCTCTGACTGGGCCCTCTTGATCGTGGTCTCCTTCTTCTTTAGCCTATCGATCGCCTTCTGATCCTTCGCCCTAACGGCCTTGCTATACGCGCTCTGCCACTCCCTTACCTCGGTCATCCTCCTCCTCATTATATCCACGTCGGTAAGGGTCCTCGTGGCGACGGCCGATATCATGGCCATCGCTACGGAGAGCAGGAGGATCGTAACTGCCGCCAGAGGGTAGTCCTTTGCAGGACCGAGCGCGTAGGAGAGCCCGTTAATAATTGCAAGGTAAATCTGAGAGAAGAACTCTAACACCAATAGCCTCACCTCTTGAAGAGGTCGGCAATGACCGCTCCTGCAGCCATGTGCCTGCCCTCTCTGTTATCCGCTATCGCAACCGTGCAGCCGGTTAGCACCGAGATCGCAGCCGCCCCTCCCCTCCCCATCAGTTGGTGCTCATCTATCTTGGATGGTTCGTCGTCCTCGCGGGTTCGTATCCCCACGTCCTTCATCCGCCTCTTAGATATGGACTCGGGATCTGCCTCAAGTAAGACTATGGAGTCGGGGAGAAGGGACTCTGCCACCCATGAAGGTATTCCGGGCATGTAGCCATCGGGTGTTCTTATGAAGATGTGAGTATCAACTATCACGTTGCTCTTCTCGGTGATGGATCGTATCTTCTTTGCAGCGCTCAGCTGGAGGGCCACCTGTCCTTTGAGAGGGAGCCTCCGCATCTCGTCCCTGTCCTTGACCAGCCCCTTGGCGGTGGCCTCTTCAAACATCACGTCCCCGTAATTGACGTGCTTTACGTCCACCCCGCGCTCTTTGCAGAGGGTGATTGCCGAGGTTAGGACGGTTGTCTTGCCCACGCCCGGCACGCCTGTCACTATCACCAGCTTTCCAGCCCTTGCGGGTCTTTTTATCAACGTCATCACTCCTCGGTCATTACTCCTGCCCAAGGAACCTACCGAGACCTGGATAGGCCTCAGCCAGCTGCTCCTTTGCAAGTATCTGGTAGTACTGGTAGATAATACCTACGGATAGGAGTATGCCTATACCGCTTCCGATCGCGCCCAACATATCGGCTAAACCGGCCAAGAGACCTATGGTGATGCCGCTTATTATGGTGAGGGACGGGATGTACCTGTTCAGGATCTGCTCGATTACCCCGGGCGACCTCCTGAAGCCGGGTATCTGGAGACCTGCTTTCACGAGCTGGTCGGCCTGCGCCTTTGCGCTCATGCCAGATACCTCGACCCAGATCTTGGCGAAGGCGACGGAGAAGGCGACAAGGATCAGGGTGTAGAGGAGAGCGTGGACGGGATCCTGGGCGACGGTGGTGATGCTCCTAGGCGGCGAGATGTAGTAAAGGAAGCAGCCGGGCAGCAGCTCCCTGCCTGTGGAGGTTGCGTTGAACATCGCGAACCAGTTAACCCATGGATTGGCGTTGGCGAGGTTGATGTTCTGCCAGAGCACCTGGCCGAAGAGGAAGAAGTTCGCAAAGAGGGCGGATGCTAGGATGACGGGTATGTTCGAGACGTACATGAACTTCAGCGGGATCTTTGCCCTCATGCCTCCATACTTCGCGTATGCCACGGGAATCTCTATCTTCATGCCCTCCAGATATACCGCCACCAAGAAGACTATGATCATTGTGATGAAGCCGGTCATGTCCGGGTAGGGGTACCTCGTGAAGACGCCTAGTATGTTCTCTCCGCTGAGTGCAGTCTGGAAGAAGGCGATTATGGCACCGAGGGACTTGCCGTCGGCGAGCGGTCCCACAGGCGAGAAGGTGAGCCAGACCACCTGCTGGGATACACCAGCGAGGATGAAGAGGCTCACGCCGCTGCCTAGACCCCAGCCCTTCTGAACCATCTCGTCCAATAGCAGGATGAGCACCCCCACAACCACCAGCTGTGCTACAATCAGCGCCCCGGTGGCCATGTCAGGCGTTCCATAGGCGCCTCCCATTAGGAAGGCGATGCCCTCGAAGGCGGTCATTGCCACCGCCAGAACCTTCTGTGTGCCGGTGAATAATCCTCTGTCCTTGGTCTTCGTCATGTCAACGTTGATGAGCTTTGAGCCCGCCAGAATCTGCATGATAAGGCCGGCGGTGACTATTGGCCCGATTCCGAGCTCCGTCAGCGAGCCCTTCTTGGATGCGAATATGACCCTGTAGAAGAAGAACTCCTCATACCCCTGCTGGAAGAAGGGAACCCCGTAGAGGGGGATCTCGGCCATTACTAGGTAGATAGCGAGCGCGAGGCCCGTCCAGAGCGCCTTCTCCTTGAGGCTGATCTTTCGTTGAGGTTTTGGGATCTCCGGCAGATACTTTATTACCGGCTCCATGAGATCCAAGAAGCGGACCATGGTAGTGGCAACCTCATTCTGCTAGGACTGCCTCCCCACCGGCTTCAGAGATCTTCTTCTTTGCGAGTTCGGTGATGTGCGGTGCCTTTACAACCAGAGAGAAGCCGATCTTTCCGCTGCCTAGAACCTTGTCATAGCCCAGCGTGGAGAGGTCTAAGACCGCCCTTCCCTTCTCGTCCTGCTTCAGTACCTTCCCTTGAATCAGCGAGGATAGCGCCCCAACGTTTATTGCCTTGACCTCGTGCGTCACTGCGGTCGGTCTGACGAAGCCATCTTTGCCAAAGTGATCCGAGCCGTACTTCGTGGTCCAGCTCCATTTATGCTTGTGAAGACCGGCTTTACCAAAGCCCCCGCGAGATCCAGACTTTCTGTGCTGACCGACCTGACCCCAGCCGTAGAGTCTAGATCCACGCTGCCTACGAACCTTCCGCTCCCTTCGAACTACCATCTGTAAACACCACTACGGTTAGCGATTATCAAAAAGACGGCTATCTAATATATTTTTACCTTTTTCCGGTCGGTTCTATTCCACTCTTATCTGCTTCTTGGATTGTTTGACTGCCTTTTCGAAGGTAACTTCCAGGACGCCGTTCTTGTAGCTGGCCTTGGCGGTGTCGGGCTTGACCTTGGTCTGGAGGGAGACCTCCTTGTAGTACCGCCTCTTCTCCCTCTCCACAGATATCGTCAGGCTCTCGTCGGTAACGGAGAGTTGGATGTCCTTCTTATCCACGCCAGGGAGCTCTGCATAGACCATAAGGGAGTCCTTGCTGTCCACTACGTCCACGAGCGGCTCTATCTCCTCCTTGAGTTCCGGTCCCTTCAGTCCGGGCTTTACGTTCCCGAACTCCTGTATCATTGGCTTTCCGTCCGGTCCAACGGAGACCGAGAAGCCGTAGAATATGGGGCCCTCCCTATCCTTCGCCTGGTCGAATGCCTCGTTCATGAACCGCTCCATCATCTCGTCTATTTGGTCCAGATCCCAGAATGGATCAAACCGGAACGGCCGTCTCCTTGAGGACATGCGATCCACCCAAATATGGTAAAGTGGCGGGGGCAGAAAAATTTTCTGGTTAGCAGATAGAAAACAGGAGGATCAGATCATCCTTTGGATGAGGTCGTTTATCGCAGAGCCCCTGTATCCAAGCTCGCCGCCAGAACCGATGTGCCTCATGACATGCCCCTTGAACCCTCCGCTTGGGGGGGTGAGCCTGAACGTCCTCTTTATCGGTGCTGGGACCTTGCCCTCCTCCATTATCCGACCGGCGAGGGCCTCAAAGGTTCCCATACCTGCCTTCTTGAGGGACTCCTTGGTTATCCTCTCATCGCCAGCTAGACGGCCTCTCTTCTTCAGGAGGTCTACGAGGGACCCCTTGGTTATCTCGCCCCAGGTGATGTAGTCCACCGCCTTGTTCAGCATCCCGATGTTGGAGGGGGTGTCGGTGATCAGTGCAGCGTTGTGCTTCCTCGGAAGGTTGAGGCGATTCATCGTATCCAGCAGCTCGGGGGCTATCCCCATCCTGCCTCTGAGTCTGATGACTAGATAGAGTTTCATTGGTCGCACCTCATTGTTTGAACCTGTAAGTGTTCTTAAGCGCCTCATAGACCGCTCCGGCAAAGTTGATCGTCGTCCTAGTCTCGCCTCTGGAGACGACCCAAGCATCCTTTATGCCAGCGAACGTGAGGAGGGTCTTCGCAACGGCGCCGCCCACGAGCCCGATGCCCTTTGGGGCAGGGATCAGGGTCACCCTTACGCTCCCGCTCTTCCCGGTTACGGTGAAGGGGAGGCTGTGGGGTTGACCGCAGGGGCACTCCCAGTTCCCGCATCCCCTCCTCACGGGGGTGAGGTTGAGTTTTGCGTCGGCCACCGCCTTGTCTATGGCGAATCGCATCTGCTTTGACTTTCCGATGCCTACACCGATATAGCCGTCGCCATTCCCTACGACGACCCCGATCTTGAACTTTGTTATCTCGCCCGCGTCGGTCTGCTTCTGGACTATGCTGACGTCGAGAACCTCGTGTTTCATGTCTGGGATCAGGGCGTCCACGATCTCCGGTTCCTTGATCGGGATGTTCTGCTCGAAGACGTCCTTTATGCTTGTGACCTTACCTTCCATTACCTGCTTACCTAATGTCGTTCGCGGTACCCATTGAGTCTGTTGGTATGCCAATCTACTTCACCCTCTTAGAGATAGCTCCCTTAACCTCTTCAAAGTGCTCCACGAGCCTCTCTGGGGAGATTCCACCCGAGAGGTATTGGGAGAAGTAACTCTGATACCTAGCGGGGTCCTCCTTCTGGATATGCTCCGCGTACTTTGCGATGTGGACTCCGCTGACACGCTCATCCTTAGGCAGGACCTCCTCGTCGTGCGGAACCTCAAGCCCGGCGTCGATCGCGCCCTTAAGTGCAGCCAGAAGCCGGTTCTCCTTGGTTATCACGTACCCATTGAGGTCCAGGATTGCAGACTTGAGCCCCCTGCCGACGGCTCGCCTTCCCAATAGAAAGCCCGCAAGGTAGGCTGCTGGGAGGTTGCCCGTTCCAACCTTCCAGCCATACTTCTTCAACTCCGAGGTACTGGCGTGAGCCAAGACCCGATCGCCCTCAATCTTTGCCTCCACCAGCTGAAGGTTGATGTGCTTTATCGTCTTCCTTACGACTAACCTAAGCTTTCGGCTTGAGATCAGTTTCTTTCTCTGATGATAGTCCGTCCTACCCTCCCGCCTTCTTCGGAAGGTAACCTTGTAGATAGTGCCTTTGGCCAACTTTTTTACCTCCTCGCCAAGTTGTGCTCCTCGATGTAAGTCTTGAGTTGCCTCTTGTCGTGGAACGCACCGCCCTTTGCCTTAAGGTAGAGCGCCCTGTACACGGCGGGCGTGATTATCTTCCTCCTGCGAAGCAGGCGGAGGAACTCCCTTATGGAGCGGATTCTGTTGATCCACTCGTCCCCGGTGACGGGACCTTTACGTGTTCCCGGTCCCTTTCTTAGCCCCTTCCTTTTCTGCAGGTGAGCATGCCTGTACCTTCCCCTGCTCACCCCGGTCTCGGGGCGGGCCTTTATGGCGCCTTCATTTATGAGGGCGCGTATGTCATCGCGTGTGATTGCGATGCTGATGTCCTCGAAGCGCTCCGGGTCCATCCACACCCTGCTCTCTCCGACGTTTAGTACGTCTGATGCGATCCTCTTCTGAATCTTTAGGCTCATCTGCGCTCCTCCTCCTCTTCGATTTGAGCCTCTTCCTTCTCTGCCGACCACTCCTCCTCTTCTTTTACCTCGGCTTCCTTCTCCTCCTTCTCGGCTTCTTTTGGAGCCTCTTTCTCCTTCTTTTCCTTCTCCTTTTCTTTCGCTTCCTCTCTCCTCTCTTCCTTCTCTGAAGGGCGCCTGTTGATGACGTGAAGCTCTAGCTCCTTCGCCTTCCGGAGGATCTCGAGGCGTTTCCTCGTCCCAACTGTTCCCGCGATCCTCACGACGTCCAGATCAGAGTTCACAACCGTCAGGTCTTCGACCCTGTAAACAATGACCTCGTGCTTCCCGGTCGGGTGCAGACCTCTCGTAAGTACCGGTCCTCTGTATCCTGTCTCGACGATAGCAGCCCTGCTCATCTTCTTGAGGCGCATCTTGGATCGTATGCCTTTGCTGCTCCTCCATTTATCGCCGAGACGCGGGAACCTGTGGGTCTCCGACCTCTTGAACGTTGGCCTTTCGGATGAGATCTTCTCCCTAAGCTTGAGGGACTTGCTGAACTTCTTGAGTGAACGCTTTGCCATGGAATTACCTCCTCTCCGCGAGATAGACGCCGTCCTGGAAGACCCGCGGGTCCATCTTCTTCACATGAGTGGCCATATGGATGTTCGCGGCGGTCTGACCTACCTCTTCCTTGTCTATCCCCTCTAGGATTAGCTCGTCACCTTGAACGGTGACCTTGACGTTACCCACGATCTTGGCAACCCTCTTCGACCTCTCGCCCATGAAGTTCTCGATCAGGACATCCTTTCCGGCAACTTTCACGGTTATGGGGAAGTGGGCGTAGATGACCCTCATGTTATAGACGTGACCCTCGGTCACTCCCTTGAACATGTTCCGGATGTGCGACGCTATAGTACCAACCGTTGCGTTGAGGCGCTTCCCTTTGCTGGGGGACTCTAAGAGTATCTCGCCGCCCCTCTTTGAGAGTTTCAGCCTTGAGTGGGCAAAGTCCCTTGATATCTTGCCCTTCGGACCAGAGACCGTGACCAACATTCCTTCCACGGAGACCTCGATGCCCTCTGGGATTTTGATTGATTCAGAAGCGTAAGCAGACATCGCCCTTCCCCCTAATAGACGTAGGCCATCAGTCTCCCGCCCACTTTGTTGGCAATGGCTTCCTTATGCGTGAGTATTCCCTTGGAGGTCGTCAGGATTAGGAGACCGATATCCTTGGCAGGGAGGTACTGGTGCGCCCACTCCTCCAATTCCTTGTAAGAGACCGAATAGTAAGGCTTGATCACGCCGCATTTGTTGACCCTGCCCAAGAGCTGGATCCTCAGCTTTCCAAGCCTTCCATCGTCTATGAACTCAAACTCGCCCACATAGCCTGACTTCTGGAGGACCCTGAGGACGTTGGCTATGAGCTTGGGGGCCGGTGTGACTATGCACTCGCTCCTGCCCCTCTCCTCGCTATTCATTATGTTGGCGAGCACATTTGCAAGAGGATCCTGAACCCACATCTTCTCCACCCCCTACAGATACTTCTTGAAGCCGAGCGTCTCCGCGGTCTCGCGGAAGCACTGCCTGCAGAGGTTGAGACCGTATCTCCTGATGATGGTGCTGCCCTTTGAGCCGCAACGTTTGCAACGCCTGCTGCCCTTTCCGAACTTCCTCTCTTTAGGGCGACGATATTTTCCCATGTCTCTAACTCTCCGTCTCCAATTTGATTCCGTAGCGCTCCTTTAGGAAGGAGATAGCCTCCTCCTTCCTTACCCTCTGTTCGCGACCGATCTTGCCCGGACGCCCCATCCTTCGAGCGACCCTGTACCCCGGCCTCTCGAGCACAATGCAGACGTTCATGCCGAATATGCCGAGGGAGGGGTCGTACTTCGTGCCGGGTATATTGATATGCTCGGTTATGCCAAAGGAGACGTTGCCGTAGTCGTCGAAACAGCTCTCCTTGATCTTATTCTTCCTCGAGTCGAAGGCGCGTCTCAAGAAGTCATCAATTGCTTGGTCCCTCAGTGTCACAGCGCAGCCGATGTTCTCCCCTTTTCTGACGCCAAAGTCCCTTATTGCCCTCTTTGCCTTTCTGGGACAAGGCTTAGCCCCAGTGAGGGACTTGAGAACTGTCATTGCCTTCTCTAGCTTCTCTCCGCCCTCTCCTATACCCATGTTCACAACTACTTTGCCTATCCTTATTTTCTGCATGGGGTTCAATTGGCCGCTCGGGGCGGCCTTAGCACCCTCGGACATTCTACGCCACATCTCCGCTGATATTTATGATTGGACTCCCCTTACCTATCGGGAATAGATACTTAAGCGTAACGGTATTCTCCACATCGCCGATCATTACCTTTGCAAGGCTGTTGGGGCCCCTTGTGTCAGGGGTCTCCTTCAGGGTTCCATACCTTCCGATGTTCGTCCCACCTATTATTGAGACGAAGGCATCCGGCTCCAGGGGTATGGAGTCCATCACCTGACCGTCTGGGATGGAGATCTTTAGGACGTCGAAGATCCTGTACCCCACTTGGATGTTGAATGGATCCTCGACCTTTACTACGGATGACCTCCCGTCGTGGAGGTTCAGCTGAACTCTGTTGCCTCTTAGAATCCGCTTACCGGTCAGCCTGACCAGTTTGAAGGCGGCCTCCTCTGGCGTGATCTTTACCAGAGCCAACCTGTTGACGCTGTTGGGGAGAATTCTGTAATACTCGTTGGCGGGCTTCAGGTACACCACGTCCATCAGGCCCACTGGAAACTTGTGGTCGGTCCTCACTTTGCCGTCTATCAGCACTTTGCCCTCTGCGAGGACCCTCTTGACCTCGCCCAGGGTCTTCGCGTACTTGAGGACGTCTCTGAGCAGGATCCCCAAGGGTATGGCCCAGGAGATTGGGTGAGGGCCAGAAGCCGGGCGTATGGTGAACTCGTGTTCCTTTATCATTATAGGCCAGAACCGCGGAGCAGGATAGGTCTTTAGATGTCTTTTCAAGAAGATTTCCTCCTATTTTTTAGATCTCGATTCGAAGAGTCGCTTCCTTCTCTTGTCGGAGAGGTCCAACTTTGTGATGGTCACCTTGGACGGCGATATGTACACGGGCTTGTTGGTTCCGTCCATCTTCTTCATGCTCACGCCCTCAATGGTCATCCTCATCCTCGATAGGACCAGGGAACTGACCTTGCCCTCATGACCTGTGTAATCGCCCCTTGCGACGAGTACGGTATCGCCCTTCCTCAACGAGGCGGTCTTGAAGCCGTACTGCGAGCGCAAGTCCTTTGATAGCGGAGCGCGCATCATCGCCGCCCTCTTGCCAAGGGACGAAATTATCTTTCTCTGGACTTTTGGTTTAATGCTGGTCAACCATAGCACCTCACATTATCATTGATGAGAGGCCCGCGACCTTAGGCCACCTCTCAGCAGCCTCCTTTGCCACCGGCCCCCTGATCTCTGTTCCCTTGCACTCTCCTTCCTCGGTGACTATTACGCCTGCATTATCCTCAAACTGTACCCAGGTTCCGTCAGCCCTTCTGAATGGCTTCCTCTGCCGGACTATGACGGCGTGGAAGATCTGGCGCCTCGTCTCGGGCGTGCCCTGCTTGACGGATACTATGACCTTGTCGCCCACCGCTGCGCTTGCAAGCCTTCGTATCCTGCTCTTTGCGCTGGGTACGCCTATGATCATGACGAACTTAGCCCCACTGTTGTCGGCACAGGTCAGTATCGATTCGTGGTGGAGGCCTGCGCTTATCCCCGGGCGGTATGTGATTCCTCCGCCTAGACCCTTCCCTCTCTTCGCCATGCTCAGACACCGCCAGTCTTCCTGACGACCACGAACGAGACCGTCTTGCTCAGGGGCCTGCACTCGGTGATCTTCACGTTGTCGCCCTTCGCGGCCCCGATGCACGGGGGGTTGTGGGCGTGTATCTTTGACCTCTTCCTGCCGTACCTCTTATACTTCGGGAAGTGCTGTAGGAAATCTATCTGGACGACGACGTTCTTGTGCATCTTGTCGCTGACCACCTTGCCCGTGAGGGTCGTCCCTCTGATTGAGAGAGAGCCGTGGAACGGGCAGTTCTCGTCGTCACATGAACTGGTTTTGGTCTCTTTGGATGCCTGTGGCATTCAGTGTCTCCTCCTCTGCAGCCTCTTCAGGCGCTCCTCAGGACTGAGGAGTATCGCATTACCCTCCACGGAAACCTCGTGTGGAATATAGAAGGCAAATTTTGAGTTCTGTTTCGGTATCATTTTATCACCATCTGTTGTCGAGATAAGTAGCGTCTTTGTGGTCTCGTCGATAACCCTTCCCTCAACGCCTATCTGGGTGGGGTCGGTGGAGAACGCCACCCGTACCTCCAGACCCACCAAGTTGTGATACAATAAGTTTGAGACGTTTACCTTCATTCCTCGTCACCCTCTTCCTTCTCGGCTTTCTCTCTTTTCGCCTTCGCCTTCGTCTTCGCCTTCTTCTCCCCCTCAGCCTTCTCGGCTCTTCGGATCCCCAGCTCCTCCTCCCTGCTCACAGTATGGAATCTTGCGATGGTCTTCCTGAGCAGCCGTATTCTGGCGGGGTTCTCGAGGGACCCGCCCATGGCTTTCATGGCCATCATCTTTGACAGTTCGGTTTTGAGCTCGGAGAGCTTCTTGCTCCGTTCATCCATGCCCATCTTTCTTATCTCGTCAATTCTAATGATCGCCATCGTTCATCACTCCGCTGCCTTCGGCGCAACCTCCACAACGCTGATGTCGTCTATGGTCTTCACTGGGAGGTAGATGCTCACCTTTATCCCGAATGCGCCCGGTTTCAGCAGGACGTGGGTGACGGCGATATCCACGGCGTACTTCCTAGGCTGGCCGGCCTTCAGTATGGCCCCGGATTTGAACTTCTCGTAGCGCGACCTCTCGGTAGAAAGCTTGCCGCGGATGACGATCTCGGCGCCCCTTGCGCCGGCCTCCATTATCTGCCTGAGGGCTATGAATGCCGCCCTTCTGAAGTGGATGCCCCTCTCCAAGGCGGAGGCAACCCTGCTCGCCATTATTCTGGCGTTGAGCTCGGGGCTCTGTACCGGGATCACCGCTATCTGGGGGTTCTCCAAGCCGTACTTGGTCTCTATGATGTGAGCGAGCTCCCGGATGGTGGCGCCCTGCCTGCCTATCACCATTCCCGGTCTCTCTGCGTAGATCACGACCCTGTTTCCAAGAGGCGTCTTCTGGAACTCCACCCCCGCGTATCCTGCACGCTTCAGCTCATTCCTTAGGTAATTATCAATGATCATGTTCTTTGATGCCTTATTGATGAAAAATTTCATGACGCTCATGCGCCAACCTCCTCTACGACTATCTCGACGTGGGTGAGCGGGTGATAATACGGCGTGGATCTGCCGAACGCCCTCTGTATGTAGTTCTTCATCCGCATGGCAGCCTGTGCGCAGGCGTGGCGTATCCGCAGGCTCTCGGTATCCAGCCCCTTGTTCTCGGCATTGGCCTTCGCGTTCTTCAGGACGTTGAGGATCTCGGATGATGCCTTCACAGGGTACCTGCCTGAGGGAATTCCGAACCTGGCGGCGATCTCGGAATGGTGTGGGACGTTCTTCTTGAACCTCCTGTAAGGAACGCCCTCCTTCTTCTGAGTTACGCGCTCCAAATATGAGATGGCGTCGTCCAATCGCATGTGCCTTATGGCATTACAGATCTCCCTGGCTTCTTTAGGCGAGATGTGTAGATCTCGTCCACTCGCCCTTGCCATTCTGTCAGGGTCCACCTCTACCGTTGAATATCCCCATTCAGGCATTACCCACACATCCAGTTTACCATGACTCATTGAATCGCAAGTTTACAACTTGGGAGGGCTATAAAAGGTTTTTTACAGAAAGAGAAGAGGATAAAAAAAGGGTTTATTTTAAGGGTACGAACATGGAGCTCCTTGTCGCCTTAAGGCCTGGGGCACCATGGGTCACCTTGCCACAGGTGATTGCGAACTCGCCAAGGTACCGCCCTATCATCTCGGGAAGGATCTCCACCGGCGTGAACTCCTTGCCGTTGTGCACGGATATGGTCAAACCGACCATCTCCGGAAGGATTATCATGTCCCTGCAGTGCGTCCTTATGACGATCTTCTTGCCCTTCGAACTGGAGGTCTTGGCCTTCCTTATCCTCTCGAAGAGCGACCTCTGCTCAGGGGTAAGACCTCTCAGTAGAGACCTCCTCTGCCTGCTCGGGAGGAGCCTTATGAACTCATCCATGGGCATTCCCATCAGTTGCGAGATGGTATATCCGCGGTACGTGAACTCTCTTGACATATCCATTCCTCCAAATTAGCTAGATCACTTCTTTCTCCTTCCGGTTCTCCTTGAGGCGATTACCCCCACCTTCTGTCCCGGAGGAGCATTCCTGCTAACGGGTCGACCACCCGTCGGGTGGCTGCCGCCTCCGTGCGGATGGGCGTAGGCGCTCATGGCCTTTCCTCTTACCCTCGGGTACTTCACGGACCTTGCCTTGAACTTGTGGTAGTTGGCGCCGGCTTTGAGCAGGGGCTTCTCGACGATCCCTCCAGAGGCAACTATGCCCACAGTGGCCCTGCACATGCTGTCGAAGGGCTTCACCAGTCCAGACGGGAACTGGACCAAGACGTTGCCGGCAGAGTGGGACACGAGAGTCGCGTATCCGCCTGCGGACCTTACGTACTTGCCGCCGTCGCTCGGTCTACCCTCGATGTTGCATATCAGCGTCCCTTCAGGGATGCTCATGAGCGGGAGGACGTTTCCCACGTCTGAGAATGCCCCGGCTCCGAAGGCTATCTTCTGTCCCACGAAGGCGCCCTCTGGAGCGACCATCAATGAGGTTACGCCGGAGCTGTTCCTCACGATCGCTACTGGTGCGCCCCTGCCAGGATCATGAACTATGTCCTTAATTACGAACTCTAAAGAGGAGGTCTTCTCTTCTGGGAGGATCGGATGGTACCTTACTCTTCCTATCCTGTTCCATGATGGAGCCTTGAAGACGGACCCTCCACGACCTCTTCTCTGTAGAACCTGTCTCTTTCCCATTTTATGTCACCTACAGTAAACCTATCTTTGTTGCCAGCTCCGTGGCGCTGAACTCCTTCTCGAGCGCCACGATGGCCCTCTTCTCGCCCGAGGTGTTAATGTTCGTGTTGACGGATTTTACCTTGACGGCGTAGAGCTTCTCGATGGCGTGCTTGATATCGTTCTTATTTGCCTTGATGCTGACTATGAAGGTGAGCTTGTTCTCCTTCTCCACCCTCTCAAGGGCAGACTCTGATGAGACGGGCCTTATTATCAGATCGCGGGGTTCCATTTCAATTCACCATTCAGCTGAATAGTTCATCAAGCCTCTTGAAGGCAGATTCTGTCCAGACGGTGAGCCTTCCGGGATGACCTCCCGGCGCAAGCCTCTCAACGTTCAGCGAGCCGACCTCAGCGAAGTCCAAGCCCGGAAAGTTCCTAGCAGCCAGCCTGACCGGCGGGTTTAGCTTGTCGGCGACCAGTAGGATGAATTTTGGTCTTATCCAGCGCCTGCCGCGGTACTTCCCCTTTCCGGATCTCTCCTTTATGCCCTCCTTGGCGCGGACGGCGTCGTCCCAGAGGGAGATCTTCTTGAGGAAATCTCGGAACTCTGAGGCCTTCTTGAGGTTCTTTATTTCGTCGGACACGACGATGGGAATGGTCAGCCCCTCCTGCACGACGTGGCCCCTGCCCACCACCATGTCCTTTACGCCGGTGGCAGCTATAGCCGACCTCAGGGCGAGCAGGCGCTCCTTCTCGTTTATCCTCTCGTGGTATATCTTCTCAAGCCGCTCAGGAAATGCGCGCCTTCCGCCTATCACGTTGGGGACGAAGGCTGCCGGTCCTCCACCCTTTACGCGGGGAACTCTGGCCAGGTCGAGGCCCACGCCTAAGCTCTCAGCGCTGGTCCGCTTTCCAGCCATGGGGTCCCGGCTCTTTGGCTGGATCCTTGCGGTTAGAGAAGAGATTACAGCCCTTTGGATCAGGTCACGCCTGATCTCTTGTGTGAAGACTGTTGGAAGCGGGACTTGTTCCTTCACGCCGCCGTCTAAGGAGTAGACGGGCACGGTCCTCTTCTCGGTTATCTGGGCTGGCATTCACTACACCCCTTGTTTTGATGCCAGGCTTATGGCCACAACCTTTGGCGGCTCGACCTTAGGCACCCTGGCCCTCACAGGATACCTGAACCTGACAAGCCTCTTTGTGGGTCCTGGAAGGGTGCCGCTCACAAGGACATGGTCGCCCTTTACGGGGCCGTAGTGGAGAAATCCACCAGCGACGTTTATCTCTGCCGGGTTCTCGCCGACCTTTAGGATCAGCTTGTTGTACTCGGTCCTCTGATGGAAGCCCATCTTGCCCGGTCTCGGTATCGTAAACATCATGTGCGGCTTTGATGGGCTGATGGCACCCACGACCCTGTGTCCCTTCCTGTGCTTGTGCCAGTTGGGCAGGATCTTCACCCCAAACCTCTTAACAGCGCCGGCGAAGCCCTTGCCCTTGGTTACGGCTGTCGCATCCAATATCTGGCCCTCTGTAAAGAAGTCCTTTGCCTTTATCTCCTTACCCATGATGCCCTTAATGTAGTCGTAGGCTGCCTTGACGCCGTCCCCGCCCACCTTTATCTCGAGGACCTCGGGGGTCTTCTTGTCCACGCCGGTCTTGTCCGGCTGGGTCAATGCCAGCACCCTCAACTCTGCGATATTCTGGAGGTTCGCCTCAATAAGTGCCTGCGCCTTGGTGGGATCATAGTCCTTCGGAACCGTCACCGCCCTCTCCGCGTATTTGGGAAGCGACTTTGAGAGAACCTCTCCCAGCGTCTTGAGGCCCTTCGGTGACTTGACGTATGCCCTGAAGCCATAAACATAAATTGGAGGGACCTCCACCACGGTTACCTCCCTTGCGACCTCTCTTCCGAAGAGCGGACTCTTCGGCTTGTTGT
>Ga0194112_10000650_pt1 | contig 50848 bp, 51 predicted proteins | sample TA2MahC400mmetaG_FD_146191 | JGI IMG/M metagenome (GOLD analysis project Ga0194112, IMG submission 146191) | Freshwater microbial communities from Lake Tanganyika, Tanzania - TA2015016 Mahale Deep Cast 400m | ecosystem: Environmental > Aquatic > Freshwater > Lake | place: Tanzania: Lake... | reverse complement strand
CTGGACGTATCGGTGCAGGCACAGATCCTGGACCTGCTGGAGAGCCTGAGGCATGAGCAGAATCTGACCTACCTCTATGTGACCCATAATCTCACTGTGGCCGAGAGCGTCTGCGACACCATCGTGGTCATGTATCTGGGCAAGGTGGTGGAGATCGGCGGGCCGCTGGAGATATTCCACAGTCCCAGACACCCCTACACCCAGGCGCTGGTTCTATCCACCCCCATCCCTGACCCGAAGACGAAGCGGGCGCGGCTGGTCCTGCCCGGTGAAGTGCCCAGTCCGGCCAATCCGCCGCCGGGCTGCCGGTTCCATCCCCGATGTTCGCGGGCATCGGAGTCCCGCAGGATGATGGAGCCGCCCCTGGAATCTGGGGGCGACACCCGTCTCTTCGCCTGCTGGCATCCGCTTGAATGAGGCCGATCCGGGGATCCGCTTCTGGCACGCAGACGTTGCGGCGCTGGCAATATCGGCGTAGAATGGCAAACGGTGCGGGTCAGCGGACGTCACACGGCCGACGTCCCTGACAGAGGCGGGGGGTCAGCATCGAGCTACAACGAGTGAGTCCGGAAGCGCGTCCGCTTTCCCGGTGGTTCTGGCTGAGCGAACCCTCGTCCGCGGCGCGGGACTGAAGTATGGCATCTGTGGAGAAGGTTGTCCTCACCTGGAGCGGGGGCAAGGACAGCGCCCTGGCCCTCTACGAGTTGCAGACCAACTCCGACTACGAGGTCTGCGGCCTGCTGACCACGGTGACCGAGGACTACGACCGGGTGAGCATGCATGGGGTGCGCACTTCGCTGCTGGGCCGCCAGGCCCGGTCTCTGGGATTCCCGCTGGAGAGGGTCAACATCAGCCGCAAGTCATCCGACGAAGAGTACGAGTCGAAGATGAAGGAGGCGCTGACCCGCTACCGGCGCACGGGCGTCTCCTCGGTGGCCTTCGGCGACATCTCCCTCGACGACGTCCGGAAGTACCGGGAGCGCAACCTGGCCAGGATCGGCATGAACGGGCTCTTCCCGCTGTGGAGGAAGGGATCGAAGCGCCTGGCCAATCGATTCATCGACCTGGGCTTCAAGGCGGTGATCACGTGCGTTGACTCCAACGCCCTCGACAGGTCATTCGCCGGCAGGGTCTTCGACCGGCAGTTCCTGGCCGATCTGCCCGCTTCCGTCGATCCCTCTGGTGAGAACGGTGAGTTCCATTCGTTTGTCTACGACGGCCCGATCTTCCGGCGGAAGATACGGTGCGAGAAGGGCGAGGTCGTCCTGCGGGACAACCGTTTCTACTTCTGCGACTTGAAGCCGGTTGAGAGGCAGGTCCGGGCCAATCCGGAGAAGGTCCGCCGCTAGTCCCCGGCCGCGGTCAGCGGGGAGCCCGGAATCCGCCGTCTGTGATGTCATGACCAGTTGCCCCCACTGCGGCCACCCGTCTGACGACCCGGCGGATGTCTGCCCCCAATGCGGCGCTCACCTCGCCTCCGGTCCGCCGGCCGATGCCGCAGCCGGACTGAACAGGAGCCGCGAACCGCTGGAGCACGTCGCCACCGCCCCGGACGAGGTGCTGGCCTCGCTGTGGAAGGCCATTCTGGAAGAGGAGGGCATCCGCTCTCTGATCAAGCGGAGCGACCTGGCCGCTGCCATGTATGTCTTCCCGGGCAATACGGAGTGCCAGATCCACGTGCTGGCCTCCGAGGCCCAGCGGGCCAGGGAGATCCTGGACAGCCTCGAGGAGGTTGACCAGGATTTCGAGGAGGAGTGACGTCCTTCGGCCCGCCGTCCCAGCCCTATCCCCACCCCGCGCCCAGCCTTCACGACTCAACCGGCGTCTCAGAGATGGACTGACACCCGTGGACCAGGACCGCACCGGGAAGCAGATCGTCGTCGTCGGGGCCGGGGCCAGCGGCCTCCTGGCGGCCGGTAGAGCCGCCGAGCTGGGCTGCCGGGTACTGCTCCTTGAGAAGACGGAGCGTCCCGGCAACAAGCTCCGCCTCAGCGGTGGCAGCGGCTGCAACCTGACCAACGCCGGTGACCTGGAGGACTTCGTGCCCATGTACGGGCCGAACGGGCGGTTCCTCTACGGGGCCTTCCGGCAGTTCTTCCGCGACGACCTGCTCTCGCTCCTGTCGTGTCATGGAGTGGAGACTGAGACCAAGCCGGACGGCCGGGTCTTCCCTTCCTCCAATCGCGCCGACGACGTGGTCCGGGCCCTGGAGCGCTTCGCAGCGGAGCGAGGCGTCCGGGTCATCCCCCGGGCCAGGGTGACGGCCATACGGGCCACAAGGAAGCGGATCGCCGCGGTGGTCACCGATGCCGGGGAGCACCGGGCGGCCGCCGTGGTCCTGGCCGCCGGGGGTGCCAGCTACCCCGAGACGGGGTCCACCGGCGATGGCTATGAGCTGGCCGCGGCCCTGGGCCACAGTATAGCCGCGTTGCGTCCCGCCCTGGTTCCCCTCATAGTGCGCGAAGCGGCCCTGGCCAGAAGCCTGCAGGGCGTCAGCCTCCGCCACGTCCGGCTCACCGCCCACCGCTGCCCTGCGGCGGAGGTCGACCCCCTGCTGACGGTCTCCCGGGACTATGGACGCGGCATAGGGGAGCGCCAGCCGCGCCACGGCGTCATCGAGAGCCGCACCGGTGACATGGTCCTGACCCATTTCGGCATCAGCGGCCCCATCGTCCTGCTCATGAGCCTGGCCATCGTGGAGGCCCTGGAGCAGGGTCCGGTCAGCGTGTCCATCGACCTCTTCCCCGATGTAGATGAGGGGCAACTCCGCCAGCGCCTGCAGGATGAGTTCCATCGCCACGGTGGGCGGGGCGTCCGTCACCTCCTGGACGGCCTGCTGCCGCACAAGACCGTGGAACACTTCATCAGGATGGCGGGGATGCCCGCCGACAGGCTGGGAGCCCGGGTCACCGCCGGGGAGAGGGAGGGGCTGCTCCGCCTGCTGAAGTCGCTCAGGTTCAACATCCAGGGGCCGCTGCCCATGGCTTCTGCCATGGTCACCGCCGGAGGGGTGGCCCTGGATGAGATCGATCCGCAGACCATGGCCTCGCGTCTGGTGAAGGGACTGTTCTTCTGCGGCGAGGTCATCGACGTGGATGGCGGCAGCGGCGGCTACAACCTGCAGGCGGCCTTCTCCACCGGGTACGTCGCCGGAGAGCACGCCTGCCGGACGGCCTGCGCCGGGCCCCGCAGGTCTAAGGCCCCGGAAGCACCCGGATGCCGAACTCCCGCAGTGCCTGGGCCACGGCGTTCAGGGGCAGGCCGACCACATTGAAGTAGTCCCCCTCGATCCGCTCCACCATGACCGCCCCCAAGCCCTGGATGGCGTAGCCGCCGGCCTTGCCCAGCGGCTCCCCCGACCTGACATAGCAGTCGATCTCGGCGTCGGTCAGCTTCTTCACCTGGACCTTCGTCCCCACCGACCTGGTGACGGTCTTCCCGGTCTCGGCATCCATGATGGTGAAGGCGGTGACCACCGTGTGTCCTGCGCCGCTCAAGGCGTAGAGCATCCGTCTGGCTTCGGCTTCGGTGTGCGGTTTGCCCAGTATCCGGCCCTGAAAGACAATGAAGGTATCTGCGGCAATGACGATGGCGTCGTGGTGCCTGGCGGCCACCGCCCCGGCCTTCTCCTGCGACAGTGCCCTGGCCAGCTCATGTGGCTCGGCTGCCGGACCGCTGCGTTCCCTGTAGCGGCTGGGCTCCACCTCGAACTGCAGCCCGATCTGCTCCAGCAGCTCCTTCCTGCGCGGTGACTCCGATGCCAGGATGATCCTCTTCATGCTCATTGTCCCTGGTGGAGGTCCGGCCAACCGCAGACGGATGCGGCTACCAGTCCCTGGGTCCGGCCACGAATGCCGGCACGCCCCGCTTCCTGATGCTCCTCAGGTTCTTCAGGTGAGCCTCACCGTGGACGGGACGGAGGACCTCCAGGTTTAGGCATGACTCGAACTCGTCGCACTCCCAGCAGCCCTGGATGCCCTTCTTCTGGCAGCAGTTTCTCATCTTGCAGGCGGGCGGCCCGCCGCCGGCACGGCATGCCCTGCGACAGCGCATTCTGACCATGGCGCCCAGCGCCCGGTAGCACTGGTCGTAGTCCTGGAGGTCTTTGAAGACTCCGGAAAGGCCCTTCGCCAGCCGGTCGAACCTGGTTTGTCGGAGCTTCTTCCGCAGGTCCCGGGCCAGATCGGCCACCTCGCCCCCGTACATGGGGCAGTCGCCGCAGTGGAGTCCGCAGTAGGCCAGCAGATCCAGGCTCTCTCCGCTCAATCCGTCACTCCGGCTATGCCCTGAGCAGTTCCCTGTGACGCAGGCCCTTGGAGTAGTCGATGAGGTACACCTCGGAGAGGGTCACCTTGACCATCACCGCGCCGCCCGGCTTCCAGCGGTTGAAGGTGTTGTGCCTGGTGAGCACTGACTTTGGGACCTCTGCCGTTTCGGCGTCACCAACTACCCGGGCTGCACCCACGGCCTGTATGCCCTTGATCTCCAGGTCCGACCGGGGCACTGGCGCGTCCTCCTGCATCACGATGGCCACCCGGGGATTGGCCAGGATGTTGCGCACCTTGCGGCTGTCCTTGGCTGCGTTGAAGTAGAGGTCCAGCCCCGATCTCTTGTGGTACACGGTGGCGGCGCTCGGCTCGCCATCGGCGCTGGCTGTGGCCACCACGCACACGGGGCAGTTGTCCATGAACTCTGTGATCCGTTGTCTGAGGTCCTCTGCCGTCTCTGCCATCTGCCCCCTCCCCATTCGCCCCGGTGTCGGGTGAGAATCCCTCCTACCCTTATAATCCCAAGTATTGCCACTTGTCAAAGGCCATGCGCGGTGAGGCCCGCGTTCGCCGGCATCACGCAGGCAGATGCCGCCCGCAGTCCCCCGCAGTTGCGCTGGCGGCGACTGTGCTGACGGGCTAGAATGAGTCAGCCGCCGGGATGGCGGGACCGGTGGCTCAGGGCCATCTTGAGAAGGGGGTTTCATGGGCAGACTGGATCAGCGTGCAGCCATCGTCACCGGCGCCGGTCAGGGGATCGGCCGGGGAGCGGCTCTGGCACTGGCCAGGGCAGGGGCGGCCATCGCCGCCGTTGACCTCAGGGAGGAGAACTGCCTTCGCACGGTAGGCGAGGTCAGGGAGCTTGGCGGCAGGGGGCTGGCCGCGCCCTGCGACGTCAGCCGGCGGGACCAGGTGAAGGCCGCGGTGGCCGCGGCGGTGAAGGCCTTCGGCACGGTGCACATCCTGGTCAACGCCGCCCAGGCCATGCGCAACGACGTCCTCTTCCAGGACACCACCGACGAAGACATGGCCCTGGCCCTGGGCTCGGGACTGATGGGCACCTTCTACTTCATGCAGGAGTGCTTCCCCTGCATGAAGGAGCACGGCGGCAAGATCATCAACTTCGGCTCGGCGGCGGGACTGGACGGCCACACCGGCTGGACGGCCTACGCCGCGGCCAAGGAGGGCATCCGGGCCCTCACCCGGGTGGCCTGCCATGAATGGGGACAGTACCGGATCAACGTCAACGCCATCTGCCCTCTGGCCGACTCGCCCCACATGGTGGAGTGGGGCCAGGCCAATCCCGGGATGCTGGACCTCATCGCCGCCATGACCCCGCTGCGCCGCCTCGGCGACTGCGAGAGGGACATCGGTGCCGCGGTGGTCTTCCTGGCCAGCCCGGAGTCCGACTACATCACCGGCCAGACCCTGATGGTCGACGGCGGCCAGACCATGCTCCGCTGAAGGTGTGACGGCGGAGCTTGACTGCCGCCACGGGCAGGCATATGATGAGCACCTGTCGGCCATGAGGAGACGCTTCCTTCTCGTCCTGACGGGCATCCTGACCCTGGCCTTGATGATGACTATGGCTTGTGGCAGTTCCACCAGTCGCACCGCTGTGCTGGAGACCAGCATGGGCACCATCACCATCAGGCTCTACGAGATAGGGGCGCCGATCACCACCGCCAACTTCATCAAGCTGGCTCAGAGCGGATTCTACAATGGGCTGATCTTCCACAGAGTGATCAACGACTTTGTCATTCAGACAGGCGATCCCACCGGGACGGGGACGGGTGGGTCAGGGGAGACCATCGTTCTTGAGGTGGCCGAGGCCATCACACACATCGATGGGGCAGTGGGCATGGCCAGGGGCCCTGAGCGCAATAGCGCTTCGTCACAGTTCTACATCTGTGACGGCCCGCAGGAGGGGCTGGACGGCAGGTACGCCGTCTTCGGACGGGTCATCAAGGGCATGGAAGTGGTCCGGGCCATCGCTGCGGTGCCCACGGGCGACAAGGACAGGCCCCTGGAAGACGTGGTCCTCACCCGGGTCACCATCCAGTCGTCATGACCGGATGCCGCGGGCATTCATCCGGGACGCGCCAACGGCCCGGTGGCATCCGGACAGCGCAGCACCCGGGGCAAACCTTCGACAGAGAGGAGGCAGCCAAATGATCTCAAGGAGCCTCATCGCCATTCTGCTTTCCATGGCCATGATAGTGCCGCTTCTGGCCGACTGTGCCTCCGAATCCGAGCCCACTGAAGGGATCACCGGCGTGGTCTTCGAAGACTCCAACGCCAATGGCAGCAGGGATGATGGAGAGCGGGGCATCCCCGGTGTCATCGTCTCCAACGGCGCTTCTGCTCGCCTCAGCGGCAAGGACGGGAAGTACGGTCTGCCTGAAGAGGGCGAGTTCGTGTTCATCACCACCCCCGGCGACTACGCCCCCACCGCATCATGGTATCGGCGCATGTCCGGCGGCGAGTTCGACTTCGGCCTCAAGCCGGCGCCGGAGAAGGAAGGCTCCGAGTTCGCCTTCGCCCAGATCACTGACATCCATCTGGATGCCGACCACATCTCGGACTTCAGTGAGCTCATCGCCGAGTTGAACCAGCTTGCTCCGGACTTCGTGGTGGCCACCGGCGATCTGGTGGCCCGCGGCGACAAGGCCGCCGTGGCCCAGGCCGAAGAATGGTTCAACATGTACCGCGATGCCGTTGCCCAGCTTGATGTCCCGCTGTTCAATGCCGTGGGCAATCACGACGTGGTCGGTATCAACCGGGACGATGTCGCTGAGACGGACCCTGGCTTCGGCAAGGCCATATTCGCTGGCCTGTTCGGTCCCACCTACTACTCCTTCGATTGGGGGGAGTACCACTGCGTCGTTCTCGATCCCAACGACATGGCCGATGGTGAGCAGGTCTACCAGATATCGCCAGTGCAACTGCAGTGGCTTGAAGAGGATCTGAAGCTGCGGAAGGGCAGTCCCCTCCTGGTCTTCTACCACGAGCCGACGCCGACCTGGCGCAACCGCGACGCCGTGCTGAGCGTACTGGAAGAATACGAGACGAGCATGTTCTGTGGTCATCTCCATCAGGACACGCTGGTGGCTGAGAGTGTGCTGCGTACCGTGGCGGGGCCCACGGAGCAGATCACCGGTGCGGTCTGTGGGGAGTGGTGGTACGGTCCCAACCCCTGCGGCAACCCCGGCGGCTATCGCCTGGTCGCCGTCAACGGCAGTGATGTCGCCAGTCTCTACAAGGGGACAGCGGAAGCCCGGGTCATCGACCTGGACCGGCGCGATGCAGCCTATCAGCACTGGCCGGTGGTCGACGGACAGCTGCAGCTCGCTGCCCAGGCATACAGTGCCCACGGGTCCATTTCGGCGGCCAGCTACCAGATCGATGGGGGCACACCGGTTGCCATGGAGGTCGAGGATGGGGCGCCGTGGAGCCTGGCCACCGCAGGCTGGGACACTGCCACGGCAGGCCCGGGCTACCACACGATCACCATTGCGGCCACCGACGCCGCCGGCACCTTCAGCCATGACATCGAGGTCAGGGTCGGTGCCGATGCCAGGGTGCCCATAGCTGACCTCTATGCCCACTTCGACGCCCACCAGGGGTACTACGTGACCCTGGAGGGCAGCGTGCCCTTCGCGGCCATTGGCCCGTCGACCACCCTGGGCATCCCCGAGGGCCTGGGAGGCTTCAAGCTGAGCGATGGTGTGGGGGATGCCAACGCCATCTTCATCATCGCCGGTGAGTGCTTCTCCCCGCCGCTGGACGAGCACAAGTACATCCAGGGCAATTCCGTCAGGGTCGTGGCCGTGCCACTGAGGCTGAGCTGGGACTTCCTCACCGCCAGCACGGAGTACCAGCAGAGCTACTCCATGGTCCAGCAGATCATCGCCATGCTGCCCGCCAGCATGCTGGAGAAGGACGCCTCGGGCAGGAACATCGTGGCGGTCAGGGGACTGCGCCTGATCAGCGCCGGCGGCATCACGGAGCTGTGAACTACAGAGGTTGACCGCTCACCGCCGCCCAGACCACCTGGGGCAGCATGACCACGCGGCAATCCTCCTTCGCCTTCAGGGTCCGCTGCAGCTGATCGGCACAACCTCCGCAGGGGGTGATGACCGCCCTGTTCCTGATGGCGGTGGCCAGCTTCTCCATCTCCCCCGGCCGCATGCAGCAGAGCTGGTGGTCCAGCTCGTTCAGCTCCAGACCCTCGATGCGGCCCAGGACCCGTGACACCGCCTCCAGGTCGGGCCCCGTCTGATTGAGCTTGCGGTAGAAGTAGTGGCATCCGGCATAGTAGTCGGCCTTCAGCTCCAGCCTGCCGCCACGAAAGAGACGCTCCAGCAGGGTGGGATACCACAGGATCTCCTCAGGCACCTCATCCCGGAAGCGTTGATAGGCCATGTCGCAACCGGCGCAGAAGGCGATCACCTTGCCCGCGCCCGCCCGCCGGGCCTGGCTCAGGTTGGCCTCCAGGAACTCCCCCGCCAGGACATCGGCCTGCTTCATCTCCTCGTCGCTCTTGCTCTTCAAGGCCTGCCTGTAGAGGAGATGCCCGCAGCAGTACTCCTTGGGCAGCAGGGTGCAGTCGATGCCGTAGTGCCGCAGCAGGCTGGCCAAGGCCCTCAAGGCCTCGGGCACCATGGAGGGCAGGAAGCAGCTGGCGATCAGGGCGTACTCCGCCCGTTCCATCGTGCGCAAGCCCAGCTGCCGGAGCAGCGCTGCCCGGCCCTCGACCTCGCCCTGACCCTGGGCGATGCCGCTCTCCCTGATGGCTGCGATCAGGTTCTCATTCAGCATCCTAGCCCCGCCCCCGTCCCCCGGCCGGAATCACGACCGGATCATCACCAGGGCCATCTTGAACCGGTTCAACGCCTTCAGCGCGTGGGGCTGATTGGCCGGCATGATGATCATCTCGCCGTTGCTCACCCGGTGGGCCTTGCCCGAGATGGTGATCTCCGCCTCGCCGTCGAGGATGTAGACCAGAGCATCGAATGGCGCGGTGTGCTCGCTCAGGCCCTGGCCCTTGTCGAAGGCGAAGATGGTCACCGTCCCCGTGCTCTTCTTGATGACCTCCCGGCTGACCACCGAGCCGTCCTGGTACTCCGCCAGCCCGGCCATCTTCACCGCCCGGGCCAGCAGTCCCTGCCCGCCGGCATCACTCGCTTCGTGCTTCATTGGTTGCACCTCCTCTGATCTCAGGGTCGCCTTCACCCGGCCGCCGGCGCCTACCTCCGGCGCTCCTGCGCGCTCTGGGCAATCTTCCTGCCGAACTCCCTGGCGCTGTTCGGGTCGCCCTGCCTCTCCAGGACGTTCAATCCCGGCTCCACCACGTTCATCCCGAACACGTGCTTCATGGTCTCGCTCATCCGGGGCACGGCTTCGCCGCTCCATCCGTAGGACCCGAAGGCCGCGCCCACCCTGCCCCTCAGGTCGGCCTTCTCCATTTCGAAGAGCAGCGTTCTCAGTGAGGCCATCATCTCTCCGTGGTAGGTCGGGGAACCGAGCACCACGGCGTCGGCATCCTTGAGGTCGTTGAGTGTGGCGCCGGTGGCCTTCTTCAGGGTGACCTCCACTCCACCGTCCCGCAGTCCCTGTTCGATGCCCCGGGCCACGGACTCCGTATGGCCCTTGCGGGAGTCGTAGACTATTACCGCCCTATACATCTCTGTCACCTCACTGCCGGGGACAGGCTAGACGAAGCCCCTCTCCCGGTGCTTCTGGGCGATGGTCTCGGCCAGGGCCTCCACGGCCTGGAGGTCGACCTCTCTGGGGAAGCCCCGGGCGATGACCGGACCGAGCACCTCCACCTTCAGATTGGGGATCATGCCGCTCAGCTGCTCCACGGCCTTGCTGCCCCAGCCGTAGGAGCCGATGATGGACACGAACTGCAGCTTGGGCCTCAGGGCGTTGGCCAGCAGCGCGGCGTAGGCCACGTTGGGGTGCGGGCCGACGATCACCGTGGGCGTGCCGATGACCAGGGTCGCGGCGTCCACCAGCGCCATGGCCAGCTTGCCGATGTCGGTCACCGTCAGATTGAACTGCTGCACCGTCACCCCGCGGTGGGCCAGGGCGTCGACGAAGTGCTCCACCATCCGCTGCGTGCTGCCGTGCATGGAGATGTAGGGCAGGACCACCTTGTTGCCGGGCTTGTCGAAGACCCAGCCTCGGTACTTCTCCACAATGAACGCCGGCCGGTCGTACAGCGGACCATGGCTGGGGGCGATGACGTCCATGGGGTATTCCTTCAACCTGGCCAGGTGCCTCTCGATGTGGTTCCGGAAGGGCATCATGATCTCGGCGTAGTACCGCTTGGCCGCCTCGTGGACCTGCCCTTCGTCGGTGACATACAGGTCCGTGGTGGCCAGGTGTGAACCGAAGAGGTCGCAGGGGAAGAGTATCCGCTCCTCTCTGAGGTAGGTCAGCATGGTATCGGGCCAGTGCACCCATGGAGCGTGGACGAACTGCAGGGTCCGGTCGCCCAGCGCCAGCGTCTCCCCGTCGCTGACAGCCCTGATCTTGGCCTCGGGGATCATCAGCAGGTCCACCAGCATGGCCTTGCACCTGGGCGAGGCCAGGACCTCGGCATTGGGGAATCTGGCCAGCACGTCGGGGATGGACCCCGAATGGTCCTGCTCCCCGTGGTTGGCGATGACGTAGTCGATGCACTGGCAGCCCAGGTGGGCCAGATTGTCCAGCAGCACGTGGCGCATGGAGGGGTCCACGGCGTCAATGAGGGCCGTCTTCTCGCTGCCCTTGACCAGATACGAGTTGTAGCTGGTGCCGTCGGGCAGCGGTATCAGCGCGTCGAAGAGCCGCCTGTCCCAGTCCACCGCACCCACCCACGAAACGCCGGGCCGTATCTCTCTTGGCTTCATCGGGTTCTCCTTTAGCGTCGATGGATGACGATGACCCCCGCCGGCCATCAGTTCTATGTTATCACAAGCCCGTCCCGCGCACGGCCACAAGCGGAATTGCCCTCAGCGATCCCGAAGGGAACCAGGTTCAAAACCCTATTGACAGCCACTATATGTTGTGCCATAATCTGGCCCTGCCTCAATCCATAGGGTAGGTCCACCTTATGAAGTGTCCCTATTGTGGTTTTCAGGATTCCAAGGTTGTCGATTCCCGCGGAATGAGCGAGGGGGTGCGCCGCCGCCGCCAGTGCCTCCACTGCCATTCGCGGTTCACCACCTACGAGCGGGTTCAGTCCAGCACCTTCCAGGTGATCAAGAAGGACGGACGGCGGGAGGAGTACAGCCGGGACAAGCTGGGCACGGGCATCCGCAAGGCCTGCACCAAGCTGCCCGTATCCAACGACGACATCGAGCGACTGGTCGACGGAGTCGAGGCCGCTCTCCACCATCTGGGCAAGATCGAGGTGCCCAGCTCCACCATCGGCGAGCTGGTCATGAAGCGCCTCAAGGAGCTGGACCGCATCGCCTACATGCGGTTCGCCAGCGTCTATCGGGAGTTCACCGACGTGGATGCCTTTCGTCAGGAGATCGATGCCCTGGCCAAGGCCCCGGAGAAGGCCGTCTCCGCCCAGTTGCCCCTCATTCCTCAGGAGGGGTTCAGCGCGTCGGCCCGTCCGGCCCGCAGGCCAAGAAGACGCAAGCTGGGTGCAAGGAGATAGCACTGTTGGCCGACGGCGGTGCCAGGAAGAAGGAATCGGAACAGCTCGCCCGCGACCAGGTGGCCCGGGCCATCTTCGCCGCTGCTGAATCGGTGGGCATCTCCGACCGCAATCAGGTGGAGCAGCTCACCGGCCAGGTGATCCAGCGGCTGGAGCGGGGGAAAGTGGGTACCAGGCTCCCCCTCCCGGGCATGGAGGAGCTGGTGGCCAAGGGCAAGCACAAGGGGAAGCGCGGCCTGCATTCAACCGAGATCAAGAGCATGGTGAAGGAGGCCCTCAAGGAGATGGGACATCCTGAGATTGCTGAAGCATATTCAAAGGTAAGAGACGCCTGCGCCAAGCCGGCTCAGGCGGCAACCCCCAAGGGAAACGGTCTGGGACTGAGCCCCAACGCACTGCGGGTGCTGGAGAAGAGGTACCTCAGGAAGGACGCCGGCGGGCAGGTCATCGAGACACCCGAGGAGATGTTCCGCCGGGTGGCCCGCTTCATCGCCTCCGCGGAGATCGCCTTCGATCCCCAGGCGGACGTGCGCACCCTGGAGCAGCAGTTCCTGGACATGATGACCAGCCTGGAGTTCCTGCCCAACTCGCCCACCCTGATGAACGCCGGCAGGGAGTTGGGCCAGCTCTCCGCCTGCTTCGTGCTGCCCGTGGACGACTCCATGGAGTCCATCTTCGAGGCGGTGAAGCAGACGGCCCTGATCCACAAGAGCGGCGGCGGCACGGGCTTCTCCTTCTCCAGGCTCAGACCGGAGAGCGCCCGGGTCGGCTCCACCGGCGGCATCGCCAGCGGCCCCGTCTCCTTCCTCCGGGTCTTCGACATCGCCACCGATGTCATCAAGCAGGGAGGCATGCGCCGCGGGGCCAACATGGCCATCCTCAACGTCGATCACCCCGACATCCTCCGCTTCATCTCCGCCAAGGAGAAGGGCAAGACCTTCAGCAACTTCAACCTCTCCGTGGCCATCACCGAGGACTTCATGAAGGCGGTCGGCGAGGAGCGCGACTACGACCTGGTCAATCCCCATACCAGGGAGTCGGAAGGGCAGCTCAACGCCCGGCAGGTCTTCGACCTGATCGTGGACATGGCCTGGCGCACGGGCGACCCCGGCATCGTCTTCATCGACCGCATCAACCGGGACAACCCCACCCCCAGGCTGGGCATGATCGAGAGCACCAACCCCTGCGGCGAGCAGCCCCTGCTCCCCTACGAGTCGTGCAACCTGGGCTCCATCAACCTCGCCCGGATGCTCCGCGACCGGAACGGCAGGACGGAGATCGACTATGACAAGCTGGGGAAGACCATCCGCACTGCGGTGAGGTTCCTGGACAACACCATCGAAGTGAACAAGTTCCCCACCGTGCAGATAGAGAAGATGACCCGGAGCACCAGGAAGGTGGGACTGGGCGTCATGGGCTTCGCCGATGCCCTGGTCTGCCTGGGCATACCCTACGACTCCGAAGAAGCGCTGGAGGTCGCCGAGGGCGTGATGAGCTTCATCACCCGCGAGGCCACGGCCGCCTCGGCGGACCTTGCCAGGGAGCGGGGCCCCTTCCCCGCCTTCGAGGGCAGCATCTATGACGTGCCCGGAGGGACCAAGCTCAGAAACGCCGCCCGGACCACCATCGCCCCCACGGGCACCCTGAGCATCATCGCCGGCTGCTCCAGCGGCATCGAACCCCTCTTCGCCCTGTCGTATGTCAGGACCATCCTGGAAGGGGAGAGCATGCTGGAGGTCAACCCCTACTTCGAGCAGGTGGCCCGCAAGGAAGGCTTCTACGATGAGGACCTGATGAAGGAGCTGGCCAAGCGGGGCAGCGCCCGGGGCATGGACAAGGTGCCGGAGTGGGTGCAGCAGATCTTCGCCTCTGCCCACGACATCACCCCGGAGTGCCATGTCAGGACCCAGACGGCCTTCCAGAAGCACACCGACAACGCCGTGTCCAAGACGGTCAACTTCCCCCACGATGCCACCCGGGAGGATGTGGCCCGGGTCTTCCGTCTGGCCTATGAGCTGGGCTGCAAAGGGATCACCATCTACCGTGATGGCAGCAAGGAAAGCCAGGTGCTCAGCGTCAAGCGGGAGGAGGCCGCCGTCACCGAGGTGAAGGAGCCCGAACCGGTCGTCCGCACCCCGCGCAAGCGGCCCCGGGTCACCAGCGGCCGCACCGAGAGGGTGTCCACCGGGTGTGGGCACATCTACGTCACCGTCAACAGGGACGAGAAGGGCATCTGCGAGGTCTTCTCCACCCTGGGCAAGGCCGGCGGCTGCGCCTCGGCACAGCTCGAAGCCATCTGCCGCCTCATCTCGCTGTCACTGCGGTCCGGTGTGGGCGTGGACGCCGTGGTCAAACACCTCCGGGGCATCCGCTGCCCCTCCATCGCCTGGGAAGAGGGCCATGCTGTCCTGTCCTGTCCCGACGCCATCGCCAGCGTCCTGGAGAAGGAGGTCGAAGAGCCTCTGGAGAGGCCGGCCGGCGAGACCACTGCGGTCAAGAACGTGGCCGGACAGTGTCCCGACTGCGGCAATCTGCTGGTCTATCAGGAAGGCTGCTTCCTCTGCCGCAGTTGCGGCTACACCAAGTGCGGATAGAGTCGCACAGTCGTTCATATGGAGAGTGATGCCCTGGAACTGACTCCCCGGCAGAAGGCGGTCATCGTCGTGGATGTCCAGAGGGACAACGTCGGCCGCTTCTGCCGCAGCATCATCCCCAGCCTCCAGCTTCTCCTCAAGGAGGCCAGGGCCAGGGGCATCCTGGTCGTCTTCGCCTGCGACAGCCGCTACCCGGACGACTTCATCTTCACCAGGACCGGCCATCCGGTGCGCACCATCCGCGGCACCGAGGGCGTTCAGGTCATACCCGAGCTGGAAGCCGGGCCTGCCGACCTCATAGTCGAAAAGAGGATGCTCAGCGCCTTCTTCGCCACCGACCTCGATTTCACCCTCCGCCAGAAGGGCGTCAGGCAGGTCATCGTCACCGGAGTGGCCACCTGGGCCTGCGTCCTCAAGACCGCCTTCGATGCTGTTGAGCTGGGTTATGAGGTGGTCGTCCCGGCCGACTGCTGCGCCTCGCCGTCGCCGGAGGACCACGAATCTGCCTTGAAGGTCCTGGGCTCGTTGCGCGTGGTCAAGCCGTCGGTCAGCGATGTCATTCAAACCCTCTGACTCCCCGGCCGGGAGGAGCATCGACACCGAGGGACTGAGCCGGAGCCTGCCCGCTCTGCTCAATGCCTATGCTGCCGTCATCGAGCAGGTCAGCTCCGGCCCGGTCACCCGACTTCACCGCCGGCCTTCCGCCGCTCCCGGCTCGCCGAAACCGGGCCTGCTCGATCGCTTCGGTGACTTCGGGCTCGCTCCCCTGGGGTGGCTGCGGGACTGGTGGTGGGGATTCTCCATCAGACCCGTTGTCAGGCTCTTCGTGGAGACCCACGTCAGCGCCCGGGCCTCCGAGATGGCCCGGTTCCTCAGGCCGAAGCGTCTGATGATGGGCCAGGAATCCGCCGACGACCGACAGCGGCTGGACGAATGCCTGAGGTCTCTGGCCTATGCCGAAGGCATGGTCGCCGGCGGCAGCCGTTCCCTGGGCCCGGTTCGCTACGTGCCGCCGGTGGTCTTCGCCCTTTCGTGGATTCTGATTGCCCTCAATCCTGGCTTCCGGCAGCTCCAGACGGCCGCGCTCTACCTGGTCCTCTACTCCTTCCCCTTCCTCATCATGCTGGTCTATGCCGTCGTGATCAGGTTCGGCTTCCGCTGGAAGAGGGCCTTCTTCGCCGGCTGGCCCTTGGGAGCTGTCCGTGGTGTGGACAGGACGCGGCCGTCGGAGGCCAACAGGTCAGCAAGCATCTATGAATTGGAGACCCGGGTCTATGCAGGTCTCGGACTGCCCAAGCACAGGGAGTTCCCCATCGATGTGGTCCTTCACCCGGCGCTCTACTGGTTCCTGACCATCCTGGCCGGGTTCGTCATCCCGCTGGTCAGGGGGGATTTGGGGACCGCGCGATGGCTGACTGTTGCCCTGTTTCAGTTCCTGCTGATGCTGCTCTTCCTGGTCCCTACCGTGGGCGCAGTGCGGAAATACCGGGAGCGAAAGAAGGCCGGGCTGGTCTAGGCAGGGGGGAACATGGGCACTGCCGGCGCAGCGGATGACAATGGTTCGGCTGGTGGTATAATAGCGGGCAACCGGACGGCTCGGGGGGTGCGATGGCCGACGTAGAGGGACTTGAGTACGCAACCTGCGGCGCCTGCCGCGGCAAGGGCAAGATCGGCGAAGAGGACTGCTCCAGGTGCAAGGGCACCGGCCAGGTGGCCCTGCCGCTGGTGGTCAAGAAGCCCAGGGCAAGGAGAGGGTCATCGGTCTCCCTGAGTCACCTGCCCAGGGGGGAGAGCGACTCAGTATCCAGATCATGCCTCAACCTGGGCTGCGGGGTGCTGGGGACTGCCCTGGCTCTGGTGGTCATCCTCCTGGTCGTCTTCGGGCCTCTGTAGGCTCCTGCCGCTCCGCGCCGTTGCCCGGGATTGATCGCATTGCCTCATCTGCCTGCGTCTGTCCCTGTTTGCCCGGCGGGGGAATAGGCGTCTCACCTGAGCGTCAAATACCTTGACGCTGCGAAACGTCGGGTGCTAACATCACACTTGGTCTGTTCGGAAGGAGGAACACACGCAGCGTGAACTGGAAAGACGAGTATCAACGGAAACTGGTCTTGGCTGAAGATGCCGTGAAGGCGGTCAAGTCGGGTGACTACGTGGTCTTCGCCCAGCCGGAAGCCCCTGCGCTGGGACTGGCGCTGGTCAGCCGGGCCGACGAGCTGACGGGCGTGAGGATCATGGGCGGTGGCGGCAGCGACCTGCCCATGTACGATACCTCCTGGTACGACGTGTACCCCGACACCTTCCAGTTGGAGACCTCCTACGTCCTGCCCCTGGTCAGGGCGCTGGTCGCCGAACGGAAGTCGGACTTCACCGTCAGCGGCCTGTACGGGGTGCCGGACATGACCACGGCCAAGCCCCTGGACGTCTTCATGGTCCAGGTCTCGCCTCCGGATGAGCACGGCTTCTGCAGCTTCGGGGCCTCGCTGTGGATGAAGAAGGAATGGGTCAGGACGGCCCGCGTGGTCATCGCCGAGGCCAACGAGAGGATCATCCGCACCTACGGCGACAACTTCGTCCACGTGTCGGAGATCGACTACTTCGTGGAGCACACCCCCTCCGGCAAGGTCCCCGGCGGCACCGACATACTGGGCCGGCGGACCACCGGGCCGGGTGAGCTGGAGAAGAGCGTCGCCGGCTACATCGGCACCCTCATCAAGGACGGCGACTGCCTGGAGATCGGCGTGGGCGGCACCGCCGAGTGGGTGGCCCAGCTCGGCGTGCTGGAGAGCAAGCACGACCTCGGCTGGCACTCGGAGAACACTGTCAGAGGCATTGCCACACTGGTGATGAACGGCGTCATCACCGGCAAGCATAAGAACACCCATCCCGGAAGGGCGGTGGCCACGGCGGTGGGTGGGGGCACCAAGGAGGAGATGGATTTCATCAACGACAATCCCCTCTTCGAGGTCTATTCCTCGAACTACATCCTCGATCCCCGGGTCATCGCCTCCCACGACAACATGGTGGCCATCAACAGCGCCATCGCTCTGGACCTCACCGGCCAGATCGCCGCCGAATCCATTGGCACCGTCATGACCAGTGGCTCGGGGGGGCAACTCTCCTTCGCCATCGGGGCCTACCTCTCCAGAGGCGGGCGGAGCATTGTGGCCATACCTTCCACGGCCAGGGATGGCGCCCTGTCCCGCATCGTGCCCATCCTCGAACCCGGCACGGTGGTCAGCACCCCCCGCACCCTGGCGGACATCGTCGTCACCGAGTACGGCATTGCCCGTCTCAAAGGGAAGACCCAGAGGGAACGCGCCCTGGAGTTGGTCGCCATTGCCCATCCCAGCTTCCGGGCGGAATTGAAGAAAGAAGCAGAGAGGCTGTATTGGCCGTAGGGCAGGACCACCGCGTCGTTGTCACCGGCCTCGGGGCGGTCAGCCCCCTGGGCCTCGATGTGCCGTCTCTCTGGGAAGCCCTCAAGGCTGGCCGCTCCGGCGTTGACCGGATCACCCTCTTCGACCCAGAAGGCCACGAGACCCGGATCGCCGCCGAGGTCAAGGGCTTCAACGCCGCCGACCATATCGAGCACCGCGAAGCCCGGCGCATGGACCGCTACACCCAGTTCGCGGTCATCGCCGCCCTTCAGGCGGCGGCCCAGGCCAGGCTCGATCTGGACAACCACCCCGAGGAAGCCTGCAACGTCGGCGTCCTCATCGGCAGCGGCATCGGCGGGATAACCACGCTGTCCGCTCAGATGGCCGTGCTGGCCGAGAAGGGCCCGGGCCGGATCAGCCCCTTCCTGGTTCCCATGATGATCTCCGATGCTGCCTCCGGGCATGTCTCCATCATGCTGGGGGCCAAGGGGGTGAACTTCTGTGCCACCTCGGCTTGCTCCAGCGGGGCCGACGCCGTCGGCGAAGCCTGCGAGATCATCAAACGCGGCGACGCCCAGGTGATGCTGGCTGGCGGCGCGGAAGCGGCCATCACCCCGATAAGCATCGCCGGATTCAATGCCGTGGGCGCGCTCTCCAAGCGCAATGACGAACCCCCCAGGGCCTCCCGTCCTTTCGATGCCGGGCGGGACGGCTTCGTCATGGGGGAGGGATCGGCGGTGATGGTCCTGGAGAGCCTGTCTCACGCCCTGAGACGCGGCGCCCGTATCCTGGCCGAGGTTGGCGGCTACGGAGCCACCTCCGACGCCCACCATATCACCCAGCCCGATGCCGGGGGCGAGGGCGCAGCCAAGGCCATCCAGGTCGCCCTGAACAAGGCCGGGGTGCGTCCCGAAGAGGTGGACTACATCAATGCCCACGGCACCTCAACCCAGCTCAATGACAAGTGCGAGACGGTGGCCATCAAGGCCGCCCTGAGCCAGCACGCCTACCGCGTGCCGGTCAGTTCCACCAAGTCCATGACCGGCCATCTCATTGCCGCCGCTGGTGCCATCGAGGCCATCATCTGCGTCCTGACCATCCAGCATGGCATCATACCGCCCACCATCAACCTGGACCATCCCGATCCGGAGTGCGACCTTGACTACGTCCCCAACGTGGCCCGCCCGGGCAAGGTCAGGGTAGCCCTGTCCAACTCCTTTGGCTTCGGAGGGCACAACTCCGTGCTGGCTCTGAAGGAATACCATGAAGGCGGCTAGTTGAACCACCGCCGCTGGAAGATCCTTCCCCCATCGCCCCCGGGGTTCCTGGCAGGGATGGGACTGCCGTCCCTGGTGGCCCAGCTCCTGCACAACCGCGGCATCACCGACCCCGTCGAGGCAGGGGCCTTCCTGGATATCTCGGAAGGCCTGCAGTCCGACCCCTTCCGGCTCACCGGCATGGAGGCGGCGGTCAGCAGGGTCCTTCAGGCCCTGCGCGGCGGTGAGACCATCGCCCTCTACGGCGATTTCGATGCCGATGGCGTCTGCGGCACCGCCATCCTGGACCAGGGACTGTCCGCCCTGGGCGGCCGGGTCATACCCTACTTCCCTCACCGCTTCAACGAGGGCTACGGAATGAACGCGGCCTCGCTGGAGGCCCTCAGGGAACAGGGGGCTTCACTGGTGATCACCGTCGACTGCGGGATCAGCAACGCCGCTGAGATTGACTACGCCCGCGGCAGAGGGCTGGACGTTATCGTCACCGACCACCACACCATCACCCAGGGCATCCCCGAGGCGCTGGCAGTGGTCAATCCCAAGCGCGATGCCCCCTCCCCGGCCTACCACCTGGCCGGCACCGGCGTGGCCTTCAAGCTGCTCGAGGCCCTGCTCCAGAGGATGGGCAGAACGGAGCAGCTGGCCGGGATGCTGGATCTGGTCACCGTGGGTACGGTGGCCGACATGGTCCCCCTGCTGGGCGAGAACCGCTATCTGGTCAAGAAAGGGCTGCCCGCCTTGGGCCGGACCAGCCGGCTGGGCCTGCTGGAGATGGCCCGCGCCGCCGGGCTGCAGTTGAGCAGGCTCGAGGCCGGGGACATCACCTGGTCGCTGGCCCCGCGCCTCAATGCCCCTGGCAGGCTGGATCACGCCTTCAGCAGCTACCGGTTGCTGGTCACCGGCTCCCCTGATGAAGCCCGCCGCCTGGCCGATGAGGTGGAGAAGAAGAACACCCAGAGGCAGAGGCTTACCAGCGAGTTCCTCGCCCGGACCAAGACCCAGATTCCGGCCGGCGCGGAGACGCCTGTTCTCATGGTCGGCGGAGACGACTACCCGCCGGGGATAGTGGGCATCATCGCCGGCAAGCTGGCCGACGAGTTCTATCGGCCGGTCTTTATCTTCGAGATGGACGATGAGGTCATCCGTGGCAGCGCCCGGAGCATACCCGAGTTCGACGTGGTTCAGGCCCTGCTGGAGTGCCAGGACCTCCTCCTCCGCTTCGGCGGGCACCCCTCGGCGGCGGGGTTTGCCCTGTCCAGCGGCAACCTGGCCCGTCTCCGCGAGAGCCTGCTCGGCATCGCCACCCGCGAGCTGGCATCCGTGGACCTGCGGCCCTCTCTGGCCATTGAGGCCGACATACCCCTGCGCTCTATGCAGGGCAGCACCTATCCCCTGGTGTTGAAGCTGGCCCCCTTCGGCCGGGGCAATCCCGTGCCGGTCTTCCTCTCCCGGAACGCCAGGGTGGTGGACTGCCGCAAGATCGGCGCCGGCGCCCGCCACCTGAGGCTGAAGCTCACAGACGGAGAGGCGGCCTGGAAGGCCATCGGCTTCGACCTCGGGCATCTGGCCGGCGAGGTCACCTCCGAGATCGATGTGGTCTATAGCCTGGCGGTTGACCAGTGGAACGGCGAGGAGACCCTGGCCCTCAACATCCTCGACTTCGCCCCCGCCTCCTGACCCGCCCCCCTGCCATCATTGCGAGAAGTCCTTCCCTGAGGGGAAGGACCTTGCGGCACTTGATGCGGAATCTCCCTCTTCCCAATGTCATGCCGGACTTGATCCGGCATCCAGGCGGGGGGTGCCGGTGGGTCCTTCCACGAAGGGGCATCCCCGGCGGTCTTCTCTCCTGTACCAGCACACTCTCTTCCCGATGTTTGTCCAATGGTAGCCTCCAAGCGTCAAGAGCGTCCGGCCGACATAGGGAGACACCCGCGCCCGCACCCTGTCCCGAGAGGCGCGGGGGGTGGACCGGCGCTCTCGCCGGGTTCTGCGCAAGGCTAGGTCAGGATCTCCCTGGCCTCTCCCCTGTCTAGCTGTCGACCAAGTTGACAGTGCCGAACAATGTCAGCTAGGCTTCGCTGTCAGAAGTCCGGTGTCCGAGCACGACCCGGAAAGGAGGGCAAGCCATTGTCTATTCTGGAGAACAAAGAGCTGGTGCGCCGCTACCTATCCGCCGATGCCGACGAAGTGCGCAGGTCTCTGGCAGCCGGCAAAGAAGAGTACTACTCTCCGGAGTTCATGGTTCACACTCCAACGGGTGATAGCAGCCTGGAGGAGTATAACCAGCTCATGGGGTCCGTAGTCTCTGCCTTCCCTGATGCTAGGTACGAGTGCGACGATATCGTAGCTGAGGGAGACAAGGTCGTCGGGCGATACCACTTCACCGGTACTCACAAAGGTGAGTTCCTGGGTATCCCACCTACCGGCAGCAAAGTGAAGGTAGAGGGCATCTGCATCTTCAAGATACGTGACGCAAGGCTTGTTGACATGTGGGTTGTCAACGATATGCTGGGCATGATGCAGCAGTTGGGTGCCATTTCCTAGAATCCCTCCAGGCTTCCCTTCTTGAGCAGTCGGTCCCGAGCCTGACACACAGGTGCAGGTACTGTGGCTGGCGTCGGTTTGGCGGACGGGTGTTCGCAGGTGCAACAAGGGCGATTTGCTGATGTCAGCCCGCACCTGATGCGGGATCCCCCCTCTTCCCAATGTCATGCCGGACTTGGTCCGGCATCCAGGTGGGAGGGGGTGCAGATTCCCGTCTCTCTGCCCGCCTGTCATTGCGAGGAGCCCTTCTCGTCAGGGAAGGATCATCCCCACGTCGGCTCAGTCGCCACGAGGGTTCTGGGGCAGCTCGGCGGCATGCAGGAAGGCCCGAACCAACCGGTTGAACTCCGCTGGGCTCTCCATACTCGTCAGATGGGCCGCCCCGGGCATCAGCACCAGCCTGCCATGCCGAACACTCCGGGCGATCAGCTTGGAGATGGCCTGGAATTCGGCAACGTCTTTGTCCCCGACGAGAACCAGGGTGGGAATCACAATGCTGCTCAACCGGGCAATGGCTGGCGGGTCCAGTTCCTTCTCAGTGGCATCCGCAGGCTGCGGCTGGGAGAAGATGTTCAGTTGCATCTCTCTGACTCGCTCCCGGATCACACCACTGACATCGCCTGGATTGCGCCGGAAGCCATCCACCCACATTCTGAGGTTCAATTCCGTGGCCGCGACCAAGTCCCCTCGTGCCAGCGCTTCTTCTTCAGCCGCGAAGAACTCCACCATCTCCGCCGACTCGAACTTGTACCCGCCCAGCGCGGGAGCCGCCAGGACCAGCGCAGAGACCACTTCAGGACAAGTCAGCGCGAGGTCAAGGGCGACCCGGCCTCCAAAGGAGGCTCCGGTGACACCGGCCTTCTCAACGGCCAGGTACTCCAGCAAGGCGGCCACATCTTCGTGATGGGCAAACTGCCCGGATGACATCTGGGATTGGCCAAACCCCCTCAAATCGCAGGTGATCACTGAGTGCGTAGTGGAGAACTCCTCAACCTGGCTATCCCACATACGGGAGTCGGCCACGCCTGCATGAAGCAACAGCAGAGCCTCACCACGCCCCCTCGTTTCAAAGTACATTCGGATTCCGTTGACCGGGGCGAACCCCGTCCTTGTTTGGCCTGACATATGGAATTCTCCGTCCTCTTCTGGTTTGTGGCCTCAGGCGCCATTGCCGTGCGGCAACGCTTGCCCGAATGCTATGCCGTCATCTCAGAAGGTGTCAAGGCAACAGACCACGATGCGCTGTCACACACTCGGGGAACGACGGATGGCCCAGTGTCACCCCTCCCTGCCCACTCATCGTGACCTGGCTGTCGTGGTGGAATGGGTATACGGAGGTCGTACTCAGACCCACGGACCTGTCTCGACATCTGGCCCGGTTCAGATCGTGGCCGCAAGATACCCCGACCAGAACACGATCGCAAAGATGAAGTATACTAGCCCTGCCAACGCCCAGTATCGCTGGGTTCTCTTGAACTGCTCAACACTGTCCCACTTCTTGGCGGCCCATGCCCACTCGCTTCCTTTCGCTCCAAGCACTAACATCATGACTAGGCCGACGAAGGGCACCAATCCGAGAAGTGCAATCCATACCCTGTTGCCAATGCCCCAAATCCATCCCAAGAAGAAGGCCCCCCAGTTCCAGCCAGTAATCTCAGCCGGTGTTTGTGCGCGTTTTCCCATGCCAGACGTATTTGGCATGCCGGAGGCCGGAAGAGCACTACCACAATTCCCACAGAGGTTCCTCACATCGGGATTTGCCAAGCCACACTTCGGGCAGAATACCATTCTCCCTTCCGGCGTGGCTGCAACATATGGTCGAGCCTGCACTTCCGGTTTCACCCGGCCCGCCTTGAGGTAGAGGAGCAGGCCCGCCGCCGCCACAAACAGCACCAGCGATATGATGTGCGACTGATGCAGCGGCCCGAGCACCGCCGATTCATCCCTGGCCCAACTGATGATGAACCTTCCGAAGGAATAGGCGGCCAGCATCACCAGGAAGATGCTTCCATCGGGCCTGATCTTGCCCCTCAGCCAGAGGAGGCCTGCGACCACCGCTAGGATCCAGAGAATCTCGTACACCGGCGCCGGGTGCGTGGACACCCAGAGAGGAGCGAAGGAATCGGGGTGGGTGTAGGTCAGTCCCCAGGGCAGCGACGTCTCAGTTCCGGCCGCGTCCCCGTTCAGAGTGCAGCCGACCCGGCCGATGGACAGCCCCAGGATGACGCCCGGAGCGGCGGCGTCCGCGAACCGGCCCAGCGAGAACTTCTTGATCCGGGCATAGATGACCACCCCCAGTATGCCGCCGATCAGCCCTCCATACCAGGCCAGCCCTCCCTCGTGGAAGGCCAGTATCTTCACCGGATCGTTGCTGTAGGTGCTCCAGCTGTCGATGACGTGGACCACGCGGGCCCCGATCAGTCCCATGACAACCGCGCAGATGGCGCCGGTGATGATGGTGTCCTCGGCGATGTCGGCCTTCTTGGCCAGGCGCAGGGTGAGCACCACGCCGACCACAATGCCCACGAACATCAAGACTCCATGCCAGCCGATGGCCAAAGAGCCGAGCTCTGCTATTGTCGGGTCGATGCCTATGTGCATCCGGTCACTCCTCTTTGCTCTTCTTACTCTAGGACATGATCGCTTCTACGAAGGTCTGCGGGTCGAACGGGGCCAGGTCATCCAGCTTCTCACCCGTGCCGATGAAGCGCACCGGGATCTTCAGTTGGTCGCAGATGGCCAGGACGATGCCCCCCTTCGCGGTGCTGTCCAGCTTGGTCAGGATGATGCCGCTCACCCCCACAGCCTCGGTGAAGTGCTTCGCCTGGTTCAGTCCGTTCTGCCCGGTGGTGGCGTCGAGCACCAGCAGCGTCTCGTGGGGGCCCGAGGGATCGATCCTCTGGATCACCCGCCGTATCTTCTTCAGCTCTTCCATCAGATTGAACTTGGTGTGCAGCCGCCCGGCCGTGTCCACGATGACCACCTGGACCCCCCGGTTCTTCGCTGCCTGAAGGGCGTCGAAGACCACTGCCCCCGGGTCGGCGCCCTGCTGGTGGGCGATGACCTCCGCTTCAATCCGCTCCCCCCACCACTTCAGTTGGTCGATGGCCGCCGCCCTGAAGGTGTCGGCCGCCGCCAGCATCACCTTGTTCCCATCCCTCTTGAAGCTGTAGCCCAGCTTGGCGATGCTGGTGGTCTTGCCCGAGCCGTTGACGCCCACCACCAGGACCACCCGGGGAGAGGCTGTCACTGCCGGCGCGTTGCCGTTGACCTTCAGGATCAGGGCCATCTCCTGCATCAGGGCGGTGCGCGCCTGCTGCGCGTCGCTGATCTTCTCCCTGGACACCCTCTCCTTCACCCGCTGGGTCAGCGTGGTGGCGGTATCCACACCGGTGTCGGCGGCGATGAGCAGTTCCTCCAGTTCCTCCCAGGTCTCCTTCTCTATGGACGACCGCTCGAAGAGGCGGGTGATCTTGCCGAACCAGGTCTCTCTGGTCCGCTTCACCGCCTCTTCGGTCTTCTTCTTGAACAGGTTGAACAACCGCCCTCCTCCAGCGCAGTCTGTTCGATATGTTAGCACGGGGTCAGAGGAGGGTCAAAGACAGCGGATCGTGAGCTGCGCTCCACGTTGTCCCGGCCCGCCGCGTGACATCTGCGATGCGCCGCCATGTCGTTCTTCCGGAAACAGGAATCCGCCGGGGACTGGACGATTGCCTCGGGGGGCGGGTAGAATGACCTTGAAGAAGGAATCTGATAGGATATGAAGGCAGGGGGCTACCCTACACCTACCAGGTCAGACCGGGCGCTTCGGGGAGAATCTATGGCGAGGAGATCGCCGCCGGCGTCTTCTCCATCTTCTCCTCGATGGCCGCTTGGGCCGCCACCAGCCTGGCCACCGGGATCCTGAACGCGCTGCAGCTCACGTAGTTCACCCCGATGGTGTGGAAGTACGCCACCGAGCGGGCCTCACCGCCGTGCTCCCCGCAGACCCCTATCTCCAGGTCCCTCCGGTTCCTTCTGGCCCAGAATACGGCGGTCTCCATCAGCCGGCCCACCCCTTTGACGTCGATGACCTCGAAGGGGTTGTCCTGCAGGATGCCCAGCCGCAGGTAGGTACCCAGGAACTTCTTCTCGGCGTCCTCCCTGCTGAAGGAGTAGACGGCCTGGGTCAGGTCATTGGTGCCGAAGGAGAAGAAGTCGGCCACGTGGATCAGCTTGCCCGCCCGCATGCAGGCCCGGACCGTCTCCATCATCACCCCGAACCTCAGCCCCGAGCCCTTGACGTGCTTCTTCACCCAGAGGAGCTCCTGCACCGTGATCACCTGGGGCACCATCACCGAGACGTTCACCGGCATCTCCTGTTCCACCTCGGCCTTGGCTTCGCCGATGGCCTCCACCTGCATCTGGTAGATCTCCGGATTGGTCACCCCCAGCCGCACCCCCCGGTGTCCGATCATGGGGTTGATCTCCCGCAGTTCCCTCACCCTCTCCTTCACCCTGGGATCGGGGGTGTCCGCCTCCGAGGGCAGGAACTCGTGCAGGGGCAGGTCCAGGAGCCTGATGATGATGGGCATCCCCTGAAGCTCCCTGAAGATGGCCACGAAGTCCTCTTTCTGGAGTTGCCGCAGCCTCTCCAGCGCCTCCATCCTCTCCGCCGCCGTGCTGGCCATGATGAAGGCCCTGATGGCCGAGAGCCTCTCCGGAGCATTGAACTGGCGCTCCGTGCGGCACAGGCCCACACCCTCGCAGCCGAAGGTCTTGGCCAGCCTTATCATCTCCGCAGTGTCCGCATTGGCCCTCACCCCGAGGCGGCGGAAGCCGTCCGCCCAGGAGAGGAGTTCGGCCACCTCCGCGGTCACGTCCGCTTCCTCCAGGGGCAGGCTGCCCAGATAGACGTTGCCCGTGGTGCCGTCGATGGTGATCTCCATGCCCTTCTTCACGACGTGACCGGCGACCTCGAACTGCTCGGCGTCCAGGTCTATCTTGATCTCTTCGGCGCCGCAGATGCAGGGCTTGCCCATGGCCCTGGTCACTATGGCCGCGTGGGAGGTCAGCCCGCCCCGTGACGTCAGCACACCGTCTGCGGCCGCAATGCCCTGGATGTCGTCCGGACTGGTGTCCGGCCGGACCAGGATGACCCTTTCACTCTTCTCGGCCATGCGGACAACTTCCCCGATCTTGAACGACACCTTGCCGCAGGCCGCCCCCGGTGCCGCGTTCAGGCCGTGGGCCAGCGGCGCGTGCTCCTCCGGGGACTTGATCCGCTTGTGCAGCAGGGCCTTCAGTTCCTCCGCCTTCACCCGCATCACTGCTTCCTCGCGGGTGATCAGTCCCTGATTGACCATGTCCACCGCTATCCTCACCGCGGCCTGCCCGCTGCGCTTGCCCGACCTCGTCTGCAGGACGTACAGCTTGCCCGATTCCACGGTGAACTCCACATCCTGCATGTCCTGGAAATGAGTCTCCAGCTTCTGGGCTGCCTCCTCCAGCTTGGCATAGACCTTGGGCATGGCTGAGCGCAGGTCCGACACCGGGCCGGGCGTCTTGGTCCCGGAGACCAGGTCTTCGCCCTGCGCCTGGTTCATATACTCGCCGAAGATGCCCGGTTCACCCGTGCTGGGATTCCTTGTGAAGATCACCCCGGTCCCCGACCGTTTGTCCTTGTTGCCCATGACCATGGCCTGGACTATGGCCGCGGTGCCCATGTCCGAGGGAATACGGTTCAGCCGGCGGTACTCCACCGCCCGGAGGTTGTCCCAGGAATCCAGCACCTTCTTGATGGCCGACATCATGCTGGCCTTGTCCTTGATGTTGAGCACGGTGTCCATCATCCCGGGCATGGACACGGCGGCCGAGGAGCGGACGGACACCAGCAGGCCGTCGCCCAGCTTCCCGCCGGTCTCCTTCTCCAGCCACTCCAGGGCACTGTCGATGTCATGCGTAGGCAGATGGCGGCTGCCCTTGTAGGCCACGTAGGCCTCGATGGAGACCACGAAGCCCGGGGGCACGGGCAGGCCCAGCTTGGTCATGATCACCAGGTTGGCCCCCTTGTTGCCCAGCAGGCTCTTGTCTTCGCAATCGTCAACGAACCGGTAGACGCTGGCCATGGTCGTACCTCCTGTACAGTCCCCTCATGCGGCCATTATAGCCTGTGCGAACAGTGGCCACAATACATGATTCCAGCCGCTCTCCGCAGCCGCACGGATGTTCGCATGGGCCATGTTTGACTTCCGGGGGTGGGATATGTTATAGATAGAGTCCAGATTTCCGAAGGTGCTGTAGGAGGTAGATAGCACATAATCAAAGAACTGCGCATCAATGAGAGGATTCGAGCCAGCGAAATCCTGCTGGTCGGCGAAAGCGGGGAGAGGCTCAATGTCATGCCTGTCTACCAGGCCCTGCAGATGGCCAGGGAGAGGAATCTGGATCTAGTCGAGGTCGCGGCCAGTGCCGTCCCGCCGGTATGCCGCATAATGGACTATGGCAAGTACAAGTATGAGCAGACCAAGAAGGAGCGGGAGGCCAGGAAGAGCCGCAGGAACGTTGTTGTCAGGGAGCTTCGGCTCAGGCCCAGGATTGATGAGCACGATCTGGACTCAAAGGTGAGCTTGATTGAGCGCCTCCTCGCCGAAGGAGACAAGGTCAAGGTGGCCGTGATCTTCAGGGGCAGGGAGGTGACCCACCCTGAGTTGGGCAAGAAGGTCCTCCAGTACCTGCTGACCAACCTCAAGGATAAGGCTGTGGTTGATCAGCCCCTTCTGGTGGAGGAGCGGAGCCTGAGTCTGATATTCTCACCACCCAAAGTCATCAAGAAGACACCGGCGGAGGTAACCAGTGCCCAAGCTTAAGACACACAAGGCCACCCAGCGGCGATTCCGGGTCACCGGTGGCGGCAAGTTAATGCATTCCAAGATAGGCAAGAGCCATTTTCGAAGGCGCAAACCGCCCCGCGTGAAGCGCCAGTACTCCACCGACGTTGTGGTCCACGCCACGAACAGAAGACGGGTGAGCCGGCTCCTGCCCTACGCATAAAGGAGGACCATTGCCACGAGTCAAGAGCGGAGTCGTAACACGGCGTCGTCACAAGAAGGTACTGGAGCTCACCAAGGGTCACCGGGCCAGCAAGCACACCCTCTACCGGCGGGCCCATGAGTCAATGCTCAAGGCATTGAGCTATGCCTACCGTCACAGAAGGGAACGCAAGGGAGACATGCGCCGCCTCTGGATCTGCCGCATCAATGCCGCTGCCAGGGCCGATGGCCTTTCGTATTCACAGTTCATGAACGGCCTGAAGAGGGCCAACGTGGAAGTCAACCGCAAGATGCTGGCCGACATGGCTGTGAAGGACCCCCATGCCTTCTCTCAACTGGTGACCGTGGCCAAGGGAGAGAGCACAGGCAAGTAGCCGATGCTCAGAGAGCTTGAGGAGCTCAAGACCAAAGCCGTCGCTGAGCTCGCCCTCATCACCAACCTCTCCGATCTTGAGAAGTGGCGGGTCCGCTACCTGGGCCGAAAAGGGGCCCTGACCTCCGTCCTCCGGGGACTGGGCTCGCTGCCCCTTGAAGACAGGCGGGCGGCGGGGGCCGCAGCCAACGACATCAAGGCCCTGCTGGAAGCCGACCTGCAGCAGCGGGAACAGCTCCTCAAGGAACAGGACCTGGCCGCCGTTCTGGAGCGGAGCAGGCTTGACGTCACCCTCCCCGGCTACCCCCTCCCCCTGGGCCGCCTTCACCCCACGACGCAGACACTGCGGGAGATCTGCGCCGTCTTCGTCTCCATGGGATTCCAGATCGTGGAGGGGCCGGAGGTGGAGTGGGACTACTATAACTTCGAAGCCCTGAACATCCCTGAGGACCACCCCGCCCGTGACATGTGGGCCACCTTCTGGCTGGATTCCCCCAGCGGCGACAGGTCCCGCCTGCTGCGCACCCACACCTCGCCGATGCAGATCAGGCTGATGGAGACCGTGCGGCCCCCGATCAGGGCCATCATGCCGGGCCGGGTCTTCCGCTACGAGGCGACGGACGCCACTCATGAATCCATGTTCTATCAGGTTGAAGGCCTGGCCGTGGACCAGGGCATCACCATGAGCGATCTCAAGGGGACGCTCTTCGAGTTCGCCCGGCGACTCTTCGGGGAAGGCCGGAAGGCGCGCTTCCGGTGTGACTACTTCCCCTTCGTGGAGCCGGGGGTGGAGATGGCCATCGACTGCTTCATCTGCCAGGGCGCCGGCTGCCGCCTCTGCGGCAACACCGGCTGGATCGAGATCCTGGGGGCGGGCATGGTCCACCCCGAGGTGCTCCGCCGGGTGAACTACGATCCGGAGGTCTATACCGGCTTCGCCTTCGGCATGGGGGTGGAGCGGATACCGATGCTGAGGTATGGCATCGACGACATCCGGCTGTTCTACGGCAATGACCTGCGCTTCCTGAAGCAGTTCTAGGACGGCATGATCGCCGTGGTGTTGATGGACGGATCGAGATGAAGGTACCCCTCAGCTGGCTTAGGGAGTACGTCGGCATCACCCTGCCCCTGAAGGAGCTGGCCGCCAGGCTGACCATGTCCGGGACCGAGGTGTCGGGCATCGAGGTCACCGGCATGAGCTGGGACAGGATCAGCGTCGGCCAGATCGTGGCCGTCGAGCCCCACCCCAACGCCGACCGGCTGAAGCTGGTCACCGTTGACTGCGGCGCAGTGCGGTCCACAGTGGTCTGTGGCGACCTCAGCGTCGAGGTGGGCGACAAGGTGCCCTTCGCCCGGCTGGGGGCCCAGCTCTTTGACGGCCACACCGGCAAGCCTGCCCCCCTGAAGGCGGCCAAGATCAGGGGCGTGGTCTCCGAGGGCATGGCCTGCTCCGAGAAGGAGCTGGGACTGTCGGACAGGCACGAGCGGGTGATGCGGCTGGCCGCCGATTCCCCCCTGGGGGTCCCCTTGAGTGACCACCTGGGGGATGCCGTTCTCGATCTGGAGGTCACCCCGAACCGGCCCGACTGCCTCTGCGTGATGGGCATTGCCCGGGAGGTCGCTGCCCACCAGCGGCAGGAGATGAAGGTCCCCGAGGTCTCCTACCCTGAAGAGGGTCCGGCCATAGAGGGGCAGGTCTCCGTGGAGATCGCCGACCCCGACCTCTGCCGCCGCTACTGTGCCAGCCTCATCGAGGGGGTGAAGGTCGGCCCGTCACCAGCGTGGCTGCAGCGCCGGCTGGCCGCCTGCGGCATGCGGCCCATCAACAACATCGTCGATGTCACTAACTACGTCATGCTGGAGTACGGACAGCCGCTCCATGCCTTCGATTTCCGCCAGATCGGCGGGGGCAAGATCATCGTCCGCCGCGCATCGAAGGGGGAGAAGATCACCAGCCTTGATGGAGTGGACCGCGCCCTCAGCCCGGAGATGCTGGCCATCGCCGACTCCAAGATACCCGTGGCCATCGCCGGGGTCATGGGCGGTGCGGACAGCGAGGTGATTGACATAACCACGTCGGTTCTGCTGGAAGCGGCCAACTTCAACCCGGTGAGCATCCGGCGGACGTCGTCAAACCTCAAGCTGCGCAGTGAGGCCTCCATCCGCTTCGAGAGGGGGATCAGTCCGGAACTGACCGTTCCCGCGCTGAAGCGGGCCACCGAGCTGATCCTGAAGCTGGCCGGCGGGAAGGCCGCCAGGGGCATTGTCGATGTCTATCCGGGGAGGAGGGAGGCCGAGACCATAGTCTTCCACACCTCCTGGGTCAGGCGCCTGCTGGGCACCGACCTGGACCGTTCTGTGACTGAGGAGGTGCTCCGCTGTCTGGGATTCGGCTGCCGCCAGGGGAAGTCCCCCGGGGAGCTGCTGGTGGTCGTTCCCTACTGGCGGGTGGATGTCAGCCGGACCGCCGACCTGGTGGAGGAGCTGGCGCGGATAGTCGGCTATGACCACATCCCCAGCACCATGCTGGGCAGCCAACTGCCCCGGCAGCAGATCGACCGGGGACTGACCTTCAGGGAGGAACTGCGGGACCTCATGGCCGGCTGCGGGTTCCAGGAGGCCATCAACTACTCCATGAACAGCCGTGACCGGCTGGACCCCACCGTTCCCCTGGAGAGCGCCGTGCGCCTGGCCAACCCCCTGAGCTCCGAGCAGGAGTACCTGCGGAGCAGCCTCCGTCCCGGACTGCTGGGGGTGCTGGCCGCCAATCAGAAATACGAGGATGACGGCATCCGCTTCTTCGAGATCGGCCGGGTCTTCCTGGCCAGAGGCGGTGACCTGCCCCGCGAGCCGGAGATCCTAGCCGGCATACTCAGCGGCCCCCGGGTAGCCCAGTCATGGCTGGGAGACAGGGGACTGCTCGATTTCTACGATGCCAAGGGAGTGGTCGAGTCCCTGCTCAGCCGACTGGGCCTGGAGCCCGTCTTCGAACCGTTGAATCAGGAGGGACTCTGCCCGGGCCGGGCCGCCCGGATCATGGCTGGACAGACCGCCGTGGGCGTTGTCGGGGAGGTCCATCCCGGCCTGGCCGAGAAGTTCGACCTCCTGCCTCAGCCGGTGGCCATCTTCGAGCTGGAGGTCGAGAAGTTGCTGGACTGCGCCGGTGCCAAGGGCAGATTCCAGCCCATCTCCCGCTTCCCCCGCTCCGTCAGGGACATTGCCCTCCTGGTCGACCTCAGGGTGCCGGCCGCCAGCGTGATGGAGATCATCCGCGGCTTCCCCCTGGTGACCCGGGTGGCCCTGTTCGATCTCTACATGGGGGAACAGGTGCCGCCGGGCAAGAAGTCCCTGGCCTTCAGGATCGCCTACCAGTCGCCGGATCACACCCTGACCGAGGAGGAACTGGAATCCGTGGAGAAGGCCATCCTCACCCGGCTCTCGGATCAGCTCGGCGCGGCACTGCGCCGCTGATTCCACCCCGCCGCCCCCCGCGGCGTAGCTCCGTCCTATCCTCCCCGCCCGCCAGGACTTCCTACTTCATACGTGCTGCTCAGTCCTGTCCTCTCCGCCGGCCTGCAGCGCCCTCAGCCACCGGGCCGAGTTGACCTCCTGGTCGAGGACGTAGGTGACATAAAGCTGCATCAATCCCTCGATCTCCCTCAGCACCTCCGGTTTCAGCCGCAGCCTTGCCACCGCCGCCAGCCCCTGCCGGGAGAAGAACCTGAGCACCTTGATGGCCCTCACCGAGACCGTCCGGGCCGAGCCGTTCGCTGGGCGGCACTGGGGACAGAGCAGTCCGCCTGCCGTAGGGCTGAACGAGTGGGCGGCCATCTCCAGTGAATGGCCGCAGGCGACGCACCGCCAGATCTCGGGCAGGTACCCGGAGCAGGCCATCGACCGGAACTCGAAATAGCGCAGGACCGTGCTGGGCTCGACCCCGCTGGAGAGCGACTGCAGGGTGCCTAGGAGAAGCTGGAACAGCCTCCGGTTCTCCGTGCCCTCCACGCCCATCCTGTCGGTCAGCTCGGCGGCGTAGAGCCCGCACGACGTCAGCCACAGGCTGGCCTTCAGAGGGGCGAAGGCCTCTATGGTGTCACAGCCCGATATGATGTCCAGGTTGCGCCCTCTGGCCAACATCAGCGAACAGTGGGTCAGGGGCTCCAGGTGGCCGGCCATGCGGCTCTTCGACCGCTTCACGCCCCGGGCGACGGCCCTCAGCTTGCCCAGGAAGGGCGTGTAGATGGACAGCAGCGCGTCCGCTTCCCCCACGTAGGAGTGACTGAGGATCACCCCCTGAGTCTTGTACAGCCTGGACACGACTAGATTCTAGCACCGTTGCCTTCATGCGAGAACACCCGTGAGGCCGCCTCGCCGCAGGGGGCCGTGCTATAATCCTGGCCGGGATCAGCGCTTGCTCAGACTGAGGCGGCCCGAGATGAACAGAGCCAGATTCGAAGTCCTGGTGGCTGAGGCGGTGGAGAGCCTGCCCCAGGAGTTCCTGGACAGCCTGGAGAACGTCGACATCGTGGTGGAGGATGCCCCTACTGCGGCGCAGTTGGCCAGAGCTGACAGCGGTGCGACCCTGCTGGGACTCTACGAGGGGATTCCTCATACCGAGCGCACCCGGGGCTACAACATGGTTCTCCCCGACCGGATCACCATCTTCCAGCGGCCCATCGAAGCTGCCTGCCGGTCGGAGAGGGACACTGTGGCTGAGATCCAGAGGGTCGTCCGCCACGAGATCGCCCACCACTTCGGTCTGGACGACGAGGCGCTGGACGAGATTGAAGACGACAGGGAGCCCGACTGATCACGGACAAGAAGAGAGCGGTGCCGCCCCCGGGTGGCTGACACCGCTCTGCGCTTCGGAAGCTTGCCGCTCTAGCGTAGTGTCTCCAACACTCCCCTAGCCTGACTGTCGTGTGTTCGGTCTGTGTCGTCTGCCTGAGGCAGACGGACCCGACGCCAATGTCATCCCGCACTTGATGCGGGATCCAGCGCTGGGGTGGCGTGGGACACGATCACACATAACGATATCTGCGAAGCACTACACTAGCGCTTGGAGACCTCCAGAACCCCCTCGTCCTTCAGCCGGTTGATCTCACTGTCGGACATCTTGAGCAGTTCCCGGCAGATCTCCACGGTGTGCTGTCCCAGGATGGGTGCTGGCCGGCTCGGGGGCAGCTTGGCCTCGGACATCTTGAAGGGCACGTTGGGGTAGATCCTCTTCCCGGCCACGGGATGGTCAACCTCGACGAAGGCATTGAGCCACTGGAGCTGGGGGTCGGTCAGGGTTTCTGCGGGACGGAGGCAGACCCCGGCGGCCACGCCGGCCTTCTGCAGGGTGTTCATCACGTCGCCGGGTTCATGCTGAAGGGTCCACTCCTCCACCAGCTTGTCCAGTTCCTCCACGTTCCTCACCCGGCCCAGGACATCGCCGAACTTCGCCTCTTTGGTCCAGGGCGGATTGCCGATCGCCCTGCAGAATGCCTGCCACTCGGCATCCGTGGACACGCTTATGGCGCACCACTGGTCGTTGCCCTTGCAGCGGTAGCAGCTGTTTGGCGCGGAGTAGGGACTCCTGTTGCCGGCCGGCTTCTGAACCCGCTTGTTTATGGTGTAGTCCAGGCAGGCCTCTCCGATCAGCCCCGCCGCCACCTCGACCTGCGACATGTCAATGAACTGGCCCTTTCCTGTCCGCCGCCGGTAGTCCAGTGCGGCGATGGCCGCGAACACCGCCTGCTTGCTGGCCATGTGGTCGGGCAGGGGCACGTTGGCCCCCACGGGGTAGGGGTCGGTGGGGTGTGCCCAGAGGGACAGCAGGCCTGATGCTGCGGACAGCATGGGACCGTAGGCCTGGTAGTCGGCGAACGGTCCGCCGCTGCCGAAGCCCTGGCTGCTGACGTAGATGATGTCCGGCTTGACCTGGCGCACATTCTCGTAGTCCAGTCCGTGGCTCTTCATCACCCCGCCCCGGAAGTTCTCGCCGATGATGTCGGTCATCTTGATCAGTCTCCTGACCAGCTCCCTGCCCTTGTCCTTCCTCAGGTTGACGCCGAAGCTCCTCTTGCTGCGGTTGGACTCATTGAAGCCGCCGATATTGTCCGGATCGGCGCCGATGGTCCGCATGAAGTCCATGTTCTCCCTGGACTCCATCTTGATGACGTCGGCCCCCAGTTCCCCCATGATCTTGCCGAAATCGGGTATGACGGCGCCAGTGCCGAAGCTGATGACGCGGATTCCCTGCAGTGGCGTACTGGGCATCTCTTGACCTCCTTCCTATATCGCCCCGGTGTTTCTGAGGATGGCCAGATCGTCCCTGGACAACCCCAGTTCCTCGCAGTAGATCTCCTCATTGTGCTGTCCGAGGCACGGAGCAGGACGTTTGATGCCGCAGTAGGTCCCCTTCCATTTGTACGGCGGTCCGGGTGCCTTGTACTTGCCCACCGCGGGGTGTTCTACATCGACGAAGAAGCCCCTGGCCTTGGTGTGGGGATTGCTCACGAAGCCGGAGACATCGTATATCGGTGCGATGGGCACCCCTTCCTGGCGCCCTCTCTCGGCCAGTTCCAGCATGGTGTACTTGGTGGTGAACTCCAGCATCAGGGCGTAGAGATCATTGGCGTTGGCGATGCGGTAGAAGAACTCCCGCCATTCCGGCAGGCGCAGCACCTCGGGTTCGCCGAGCACCTTCACCAGGGCGTCCCATTGCCTGGGGGTCAGGGCCACCACCCGGATCATGCCGTCCTTGCAGGGGTACACCGGGTAGATGGCGGCGCCCAGACGCCCCTCCGGCCCTGGGGGCGGACTGCCGGGGTTGATGTTGTAGGAGTACATGGTCACCATCCAGGGGTAGAGCCCCAGGCGGGAGGTTTCGTGGACCGAGGTGTCGATGTACTGGCCCTTGCCGCTGCTTCCCCTCATGTACAGGGCGGTGACGATGGAGATGGCGGCGATCAGCGAGGCGGCGTCGTAGGATGGCGTTCCCGGGAGGTTGATCGGCGCGCCGTCCGCGAAACCGCTGGTGATCATGGTATTGCTCAGGGCGTAGCTGACGATCTCAGAGCCCTTCCAGTCCCTGTATGGACCGCCCTGGCCGAACTCGGTGATGCTGGCCATGATCAGGGCGGGGTTGATCTTCTTCAGCTCTTCGTAGCCCAGCCCCAGGCTGGCCAGGTAGCCCGGCGGGTAGGTCTCCACCAGCACGTCTGCCGACGCCACCAACTTCTTGAAGATGGACTTCCCGTCGGGGACCTCCAGGTTCAGCGTCACCCCCCGCTTGTTGGCGTGCCGGTAGAGGAAGTAGAGACTGCGCTCTTGATGGGGCACATCGCCCGCGAACGGCGGCACGCTGCGGGTGGGGTCGCCTTCGGGACCCTCAACCTTGATCACGTCGGCACCGAGGTCGGCCAGCATCTTGGTGCAGTAGGCACCCTTCTTGTCAACTAGATCAAGGACACGGTAGCCACTGAGTGTCCCTTCCTGTTGCTCTGCCACGACAAGACCTCCTTCTCTAGAATTGCTGGGTGAGGCACGGACCTGCGGCTTGCGCCGCAGCCAGGATATTCTAGCATTTCGCCGATTGTGCCTTCCACCCGGCCCTTCCCGGTCAGTCCTGAGGCGGCCACGTGCTATAATTAGGCCAGCAGTCGGCATGGCGGAGGCGTCGGGATGACAACGGAGTTTACCCACCCCCAACTGGGCGAGGAAGTGCGCACGCTGGCGGGATACTACGTGCCGCGGGAGGAGCACCTGCTGCCGCTTGACGGCCGTGAGGTTCTCTACATCGTGGGCGATGCCTGCATCGAGGCGTCCTGCTGTGGCATGGCCAGTTGGAGCTACGTCCAGGTGCCCGGCTTCTTCATGGGGAGACGGGTGCAGGGCGGCGGGGCTGTGCCCGCCGTGTCCGAAGTGGAGACCATCGAGAGCAAGGAAACGAGGAACGCCGTCACCGAGTCCCTGCTGAAGCTCTACCCGGGGGCCCGGGTGGAGATCTGGTAGCCCACCTCTTGGACACGGCTCCCCAGATGGCGCGCCTTCGCCGGCCAGGCATTAGGGTATGACAGTTTGAAGCTGGACCTGCACACTCACTGCCGCGAGGCGACAGGCTGTCCCAGGCCCACCCCGGACATCGTCGGACGCATCGTCTCTGCCGTCAAGAGCCGCGGCTTGGACGGCATCGCCATCACCGAGCACTACACGGATGCCTACGCCTACGAAGTGAAGGAGATCGTCCACCGCCATTTCCATGACGCCATCCTGGTCATCCCTGGCAAGGAGGTGGACAAGGTCTTCATCGGGGTTGAGAAGGGCCTGTTTCACCTGGTGGAGCTGTATCTGCCCGGTGATGTCACCTTCAGGTTCGTGGCCCATCCCGGGCATCCGCACATCGGCGATCTCGGCTCGCGCATCGACGGTGACATCCACGGGCTGGAGCTCAGGAATCCCCAGCACGATCATGAGATGGACCGGGGCATGATCCGGGCCCTGGCCCGCAGGCACGACCTCATCCTGCTCACCAACAGCGACGCTCATTCGCTGGCGGACATCGGCACCTACTACAACGAGATCGAGGTTGACGATCTCTGCGCCCGGGCCAGGCCGATATGAACAGTGCCTGCCTCCTGGGCCTGTGTGGACCGGCAACCCCGCTGCCGGCGGTCTAGCTCTGTGATTCCCGGGCCCGCTGACCCGCTGTGGCCGGAGTGGTGTCCCACCGCCGGCCTTCGTCATCATACCAGCAGGCGTTCCAGACGAAGGTGTAGACCGATGTCCTGGGTGTCCCGGTGAGCAGGGGCTGCATCTTCCGGTCTATATCCTCTCTCTGCCGGCTGCTCTCCCACATCCGCCACAGATCGACGTCCAGCCAGGTGCTGAGGACCAGCCACAGAGACGGGTCGTCCACCGACCGCAGGGTCTCGCCGGAAACGTAGCCCCGCTGTGCTATGGCCTTGCCTCTCAGTTCCACCAGCAGATTTTCCAGCTCCGCTTCCTTCCCCGGACGGCAGTGCCTCTCGATGATAACCCTCACCATCTGCGCGCCTCCTTTCACCTGGTCAGCCTCAACGACTCCATATCCACAGTGTGGGCCGACTCCGAAGCCCCCCGCCGCACGAAGCTGAAGATGGAGACCTGCTGCGGCTCGGACAGCAGGCCGGCTATCTTGGCTTCCATCTTCTGGCGCTCCGAACTCCCCTCCCATGACTTCCATTGTTCGGCACTGGTCCAGGTGCTGACCACCAGCCACACCGCTGGATCGTCGGCTGATCTGAGCGTCTCCCCGGAGATGTAGCCCTTCTGCCTCATGGCATTGGCTCTCAGCCCCAGCAGGGCCTTCTCCAGATCGGCCTCCCTGCCCGGCCGGCAATGTCTCCTGATGATCACCCGTACCATCTCTCCTCCCTTCGGTCCTCGCGCCGCAAGCCCTGGCTCAATGCCCCCATGTCCTCCACGCCGGTCAATCCTGCTCCCGGGCGGGGACCACTGTGCCCTGATCCATCCATTCCCAGCCCAGCGCGGCGGTCCACTCCGCCAGGTCCTGCTGCAATGACCGGTACTCCTTCTCCCGGGCTTCGCGCAGGGTGGCGTTCTCCAGGGCGATCGCCCCCAGATTGGCCACTGCCCCCACGAAGAACGTGTCCGCGGCGCTGAAGTGACGCGTTTCCGCGGTGTAGACACGGATTACCCCCACTACCTCGTCCCTGAGGGTCACGGGCACGCTCAGAATGGAGGCGATCCCCTCCTCCCTGGCCTGCTTCCGGTATTGGATCCGCTCGTCGTCCGCTGCCTTGAGGATGGCCACTGGCCGGCCCTGCAGGGCTTCGGCCATGCTCCTGTCGGCGGATACCGGGCCCTTCCGCATGTACCGATCACTCAGCCCGAAGGCCGTCCGGTGCACCAGCGTCTTCTTGTCCGGGGCCAGGAGCATCAGCGAGCAGGCCTTGGCCTCCATGGCCCGGGCCACCATCTCCACCATTGCTCGAAGCACGTCGTTCGGATCTCGTGCTGAGTTCACGGCGCTGGCGACTTCGTACAGGCTCTGGTAGTACTTCTCCTCGATCACGTTCGTGGTCCCCACGACAACCCCCTCTCCGCCCCGGTCAGCAGGACTCCCGCCGTGCAGACTGCCCGGTTGGCACTCCCGGTGCGCTGGCAGGCTACCGGCATTCCGCCCGCGACGGTGCGTTTCTCCCACCAAGCACTTTCAGGATAGAGTCCTGAAAGTACCAATCCCAGACTATTTGTACCACGGAATGGGCCGGAATGTCAATGCGGGGACGCGTGTCGCTGGCTGTTCCCGCCGCTGCGGCGCAGGCTCAGACCGGGCTACCCTGCCGGCTGGGCGAAGGAGACCACTGTCTTCACCGCCCGGTGTCTCCCCTTGCTCAGGTTGACTGCGATCATTCTGCGGTACTCGCCGATGGGGAAGACATGGGTCACCATCGGCTCCAGGCGGACCTTCTTCTGGATGGTCATGTCCATGGCCGTTTCGAAGGCGTGCTTCGTGGTGCCGTTCAGGGTGTTGTAGCCGTAGACATAGGCCCCTCTCAGCGTCTGGAGCTTCAGCCACAGCGGGGTCAGGTCGAGCCTGGCCTTCGAGCCGATGCCCACCACGCTCAGCGATCCCCCCGTGGCCAGGGCCCTCATCCCCGAGTTGAGCGTGGCACTGCTGGCCACGGTGTCGAAGATCCTGGAGAAGCCTCCCATCAGGATGTCCTCACCCAGCGTGGGCTTGTAGGCCAGTGCCCCGGTGATCCCTGCCGTGCCCCCGAGGATGTCCCCGTCCGTGATCAGGTGGTTTGCCCCTGCCTGGACCGCCAGCTCGCTGTGGAACGGCGATGGCTCCGCCACGGCGATGAGGCAGCCGATGCCGAGGGCGCGGATGGACTGGATGATGAGGCTGCCCAGCACGCCGGCGCCGATGACCAGCACGCGGTCGTCCCCGTCAGGCCTGTTGTCCAGCACTGCCTGTAGGGCTGCCGCCAGCGGCTCGATCAGGGCTCCCTCCTTGAGGGACAGGCCCTGCGGCAGCCTGAAGACTTGGCTGCGGTGGGCTGCGAAATGGGGCGCGAACCCACCCCCGACGTCGGAGCACAGTCCCAGCAGCAGCCCCGGGGACAGGCTGCCTTCGGCGAAGTTCTGGCAGTTGCCCGGACGGCCTGTGCTGCAGGGTCCGCACGGGGGAGCGATGCCCCTGGTGGGGCAGTTCAGGTACGGGGCCACCGTCACCCTGTCCCCCACGCTGATGTCGCTCACCTCGGAGCCGACCTCGGTGATCTCCCCGCTCACCTCGTGGCCCATGGTGCACGGAAACGACGTGAAGGGCGTGGCCGTCGGTGACTCCCTGAGCAGGATGAGGTTCAGGTCGCTGCCGCAGAATCCGCAGAAGGCTGTCCTGATCTTCACCCATTCGGGGGATGGCAGCGACGGCTCGGGCACGCCAGCCAGACGGATGGTGGCCAGGGGTCCCTCATAGCAGGGCCGGAGGGAAAGCCGGGCCAGCGCTTTCAGCAGGGCATACTGGGGCACGGACACTGAGAAACGCAGAGCCTGCATATTCCGGTCTTCTCCTCAAGCCATCTGTTGAAGCGGCACCCGGATCTGGCGGGGGAAGTCTTGCACCAGCATCGCACCGATCACTCGGGCATCTCGCAGGTCGCGCCGGCCACGTCGCAGCCCTCCATCCAGATGCTGTCCAGCAGCACGCCGTCGGGGGGCAGGAGGTGGACCTCCTGGTCCACGATGACATCCACCACTGCCGGCAGGCCGGAGTCGGCCGCCCGGCGCAGGGCCGGCCCTATCTGGGCCGGCTCGGTCACTCGCTCGCCGTGGCAGCCCAGGGCCTGGGCCAGTCTGTCGTAGCGGGCATCGCTGAAATCCACGCCGCAGTGGCGTTCGTTGTAGCCCAGCTTCTGAACGCACCTGATCATGCCCCAGCGGCGGTCATTGGCAATGACGACCACAACCGGAGCCTTCTCCCGCGCGGCGGTCTCCATCTCCATGGCGTTGAAGCCGAAGGAGCCGTCTCCGCTGATGCAGTACACCGGCAGGTCCGGACGGGCCAGCTTGGCCGCGACGGCGTACGGCACCCCTGTCCCCAGGTGTCCGGAATCGGCCGCCCAGAGGAATGACCGGGGTTCGTAGATGCGGTTCTGGTAGTAGGCCCACACTGCGGCATTGCCGCCGTCCACGACGCTGATGGCGTTCCTGGGGAAGAACTGCCGCACTTCGCGCATGAGCCGCAGGGGATGGATGGGCACCCCATCGGAGCGCGCCCCCTCTGACCAGCCATCAAGCCAGTTGCGCTGTCCCTCGCGGGCGGACTTCAGGCCGGGGTTCTCCGGACGGGGCTTGGTCCGCCCCTTCACGGCCTGCAGGAGTGCCCGCAGTGTGCTCCGGGCATCACCCGGCAGGGCCAGATCCACCTGCCGGTTCAAGCCTATGTTGAGGGGTTCGATGTCCACCTGGATCAGCCGCTGTGTGCCCGGACTGCCCCACAGCGGTGCCCTGCCCCAGTAGTCCAGGTCTCCCAGGCGGCCTCCGACCAGCAGGACGGCATCTGCCTCTGCCTGGACCTTGTAGGCGCCCGGGGCGGCCTGAATGAGGCACAGGGGATGGTCCTCCGGAATGGCCCCACGCCCGCCCAGGCTGGTGGTCACCGGTGCCGACAGGTACTCCGCCAGTTCCAGCACTTCCGCCCACGCGCCGGATCGCAGCACGCCTCCCCCCGTGTGGATCAGAGGCCAGGCCGCCGCCACCAGCATGTCAGCCGCCTGCTCGATCAGGGCGGCGTTGGCCGCAGGAGGCGTGGTGGCCCGGTAGCGCCCCGGGGGCAGTATGGGATGCTCCGCGGTGTCCACCTTGTCGCACAGCACGTTGGCGGGCAGGTCGAGATAGACCGGCGCTGGACGGCCGGACATGGCCGTCCGGAAGGCGCTCTGCACCAGACGCGGCATTCTCCTGGCATCGTTCACTAGGGCTTGCCACTTGGTCACGGCTGCCATCAGAGTGACTTGATCCAGGCCCTGCGATGAGCCGGTGTCGGGATAGCAGCGCCATGTCTGATTCTGCGCCCCGAGGATGATCACGGGGATGGAGTCGGCCCAGGCCGGGTAGACCCCCGGGACCAGATCCGCCACGCCCGGCCCCACTGTGCCAAGACAGACGCCGGGCTGGCCGGTGACCCGTGCCCAGGCGTCGGCCATGTGAGCCGCCGCCTGTTCATGACGGGTGGTGATGAACCTCAGCCTGTCTCCCCCCAACCGGTAGACGGCGTCGGTTATGGGATTGCACTGGTCTCCGGGAATGCCGAAGACGTAGCGGACGCCCTCCTCCAGAAGGCAATGCACCAGAGCTTCTGCCCCACTCATGAGAGCCATTGGCCTGTCCCTCCTTGTCGTTCGCTTGATGGCGGTGAACGGCCGGGTGGTCCCCGCCGGGTGCGACCGGCATCAGCCTTGGAACATAGATGGCGGCCGGGTATCGGCCTGCCATGGTTGTCTCTCTGCCCCATGTCACGCCGCGAGGGCGTTGGGCCCTGGATGCTGAGATTCCCGGCCTCGATAGTGGTCTGTGCCGGGACTGGCTGCATTATAGCACACCCCGTCGTGCCTGGAGGCACCTTCTTCTTGACCGTAGGCTGCCTCTTGATTTCATCTGGTATAATCTGGCCAGCGCGAGCAGGCGCGAGCGGGGGTACGGAATGGCGCCGTCCCGCGGCTCGCCCGCTGCGGCAGATGAAGCGCGAAAGGAGGGAAAGAGGTCGTGAAGAAGTACTTGGCTGAGCTGATCGGGACCTTCGTCCTGGTCATCGGGGGCTGCGGGAGCGCCGTGATCGCCGGGGAGTACATCGGCACTGCGGGCGTCGCCGTTGCCTTCGGATTGACGGTGCTGATCATGGTCTATGCCATAGGCAGGGTGTCGGGTTGCCACATCAACCCCGCCATTACCGTGGCCATGCTGGTCGCCGGCAAGGTCAAATCCAAAGACGCCGTATTCTACATCGTTGCCCAGTGCATCGGCGCCATCATCGCTGCGGCGGTGCTGTGGGCCATCGCTTCTGGTCTGGACGGCTATTCCCTGGACGAAGTTGGCCTGGGCCAGAACGGCTATGGTGATGGCTCGCCTGGGTACACCCTGGGAGCCTGTTTCCTCTTTGAGGCGGTGTTCACCGCCATATTCCTCTTCGTCATATTCGGCTCGACCCACAAGTCCGCCCCCGCCGGATTCGCTGGCATATCCATCGGGCTGGCGCTGACCCTGATCCACCTGGTGGGCATTCCCATAACCGGGACCTCGGTCAATCCCGCCAGGAGTCTGGGACCCGCGGTCTTCGTCGGTGGTGACGCCCTCAGCGAGCTGTGGCTGTTCATCGTCGCCCCCCTGGTCGGCGCCATCGTGGCCGCCCTTGTCTGGAAGGGGGTCTTCGAGCAGGAGTAGCCGGGTCCGCTCGAACCATCTGCTGTTCCTGCCCCGCGCGGCCGGCCGCCCCCGCCGGTGGCTCCGGCTTCCGGTCTGGTCGGGATGAAGTCACTGCGGGATAGCGTCGCTGCTGCAGCCTTCGCTGCGCGCGCCTCATGGCAGGCCCTGTCCCGGTGGTTTCCTGCCCTGTAGGAGGACGCTCGGCTGGCCTCCGCCTCGCCTACCTGCTAACCTATGGTCTCACTGGCTGCCGGAATTGCCCGCCCCGCTAGAGAAGAGCAGACGCTTTGAGTGACCACAAGAGAAGCCACGCGGTGGTGATGGTCTCGTTCTCCTTCGCCATCGCCTTCATGCTTCACCTGTTGCTCTTCTGCACCGCTCCCATGGTCACCGTCATCATGGATGAGATGGAGCTGTCGCACGCCGACTTCGGCTTCATCTTCGCGGCAGCCATGATCAGCCTGGTTATCTTCCGCATACCCTGGGGTCTGGTGGGTGACAGAATAGGCTATCTCAACTCCTTCCGTATCGCCCTGCCCCTGGCGGTGGGCTTCGCTGTGCTCAGGGCCTTCTCGCCCGGGTATGCTGTTCTGCTGGTGAGCCAGTTCCTTCTCGGGGTGAGTCTGGCCATGGTTCTCCCCTGTCTGCCCCTCATCGTGAAGGAGTGGGCCACCGGCCGGCCCGGGCTGTCCACCGGCATCTACGTCTCCGGCTTCGCCGCCGGCAACGCCACGGCCCTGGCGCTGACGCCGCAGCTGTTGAAGGTCATGGAGTGGAGGGAGGTGCTGCTGGCCTACAGCGGCCTGGCCGCACTGGTCTGCCTGCTGTGGTTCCCCCTGGCCAGGAGCCGTGGCAGCGGTGACTCCGGCGTGCCGCTGCTGGGCCTTGGCCGGCTGCTCCGGGACAAGTACGTCTGGGTCCTGCTCCTGTTCATGATGGCTGCCATGGGCAGCTACGACACCCTGGCCACCTGGCTGCCCAGGGTGCTGGAGATGAAAGATCTCGACAAGGCGTTGGCCTCGCTGCTGCCCTTGGGCTTCTTCATCGCCGGCCCGGTGGTGGGAACCCTCTCCGACAGGGCCGGCAACAACAGCACCATCGTCGCTGTTTGCGGAGTCCTGGCCGCGGCATCGATTGTGGGTATCAGCTACGCCCCCTTCCCTCTGCTTCTTGTCTGTATCTTCCTGGCTGGGTTCGCCACCATCGGAGTGCTGACAATCAGCCTGACCATGCCTGCGAGGCATGAGCGGCTTTCGCCCGCTGCGGGCAGCGTCGTCGGCCTGACCTCAGCGCTGGGCAACGTCGGCCCCCTGGTCATGCCGGTGCTGTTCGGCTTCCTGATCGACGTCACCGATGGCTTCTATGCCTCGATCTTCAGCGTGGCGGCACTGGCCGGCCTGGCCTTCATTCTCGGATCGAGGATACGCCTGCGAGGCTAGCGGCGGCTGCTCTGGCCGCCCTTTGTGCCCGGCTTCTTGGGCTTTCGTCCCTGGACCTTCACGCTGACCACCGAGCCGGCTATGTCCGCCAGCGACTCCGCGGTCGTCTGCTGATCGCCCAGGACAGCCGCGGCGCTGGGATCGTTGGCCATCAGGTCCACGGGGAACGACGCTTCATCGACGATGCCCACGTCCTCAAACCCCGCCGCCCTGATCAGGGCGAGATACTCGTCCCGCAGGCTGGCCCCGGAGAGACAGCCCACATATGCCGCAATGGAGTTCTTGATGCCCTCCGGCAGCTCCTTCAGCAGGACCAGGTCGGAGATCATTAGCCTGCCCCCTGGTTTCAGCACGCGGTAGGCTTCTCCGAAGGCTCGGCTCTTGTCGAGCACCAGGTTGATCACGCAGTTGGATATGACCACATCCACGGAATTGTCGGCCGCCGGCAGGTTCTCCAGCTCCCCCAGCCGGAACTCCACGTTGGCCTGGCCTCCCTGCCGGGCGTTCCTTCTGGCTGCATCGAGCATCTCCGGCGTCATGTCTACTCCGATGACCCTGCCCGTCTTGCCCACCCTGTTGGCGGCCAGGAAGCAGTCGAATCCCGCCCCCGACCCCAGGTCCAGGACCACCTCGCCCTCCTTCAGCGAAGCCAGGGCGATGGGATTGCCGCAGCCAAGCCCCAGGTTGGCTCCCTCCGGGACCGACGCCAGGTCTTCATCGGCATAGCCGATGCTCCGGCTGATGCTCTCCGCCATGCTGACCTGGCCGCAGCAGGAAGTCACCGCTCCACAACAGGAGTTGCCCGTCTTGACCGTCCTGGCATACCCCTCCCTCACCGCCTTCTTGATCTCTTCTTCCTTCATTTCAACAAACCTCCTTCGTTCTAGAAGATCTCCTTCATCACCGGTCCCAGCACGCTCTTCACCATGCCCGTGAGCGCCTCCACCCGTATCAGAGAGATGCAGCACACCTGCCCCTGCTGCTGCATGGCCACAACAGCCAGTTTGTCGCCGGCCTTGATGCCAGCCTTGTCCCGGATCTCCTTCGGCAGGACCATCTGCCCTCTCTCGTCGATGTTGACCACCGCCTCAACGCTGCAGCAACTCATCGTGCCGTCCCCCAGTGGTGTGCAGGCCGCTTCTCTTGCCCCCTTCATCGGATGTCTTCACCTCCTGTGCCCCAGCTTCGTGGAGACTGCATCAAGGACTCACTGATATATCAGCATATTCTGAATTATTGGCTTTGTCAAGTCGGGATGGTGGTAGCCTCGACCGCCGTGGTAGAATCCCTGTGTCTTCACGGCGCTCGTTTGTGGAACTGCCGGAGACTCCTACGGGAGAAGGGAGGGGCCATGGAGAAGTCGGTGATCATCATCGGTGCCGGTTTCGGTGGACTGGCTGCGGGCTGCTATGGGCAGATGAACGGCTATCTCACCACCATCTTTGAGATGCATGACAAGCCTGGCGGATTGTGCACCGCCTGGCAGCGCAAGGGCTATACCGTCGATAGCTGCCTGCACTGGCTGATGGGCTCGTCGCCCGGAGGGGGAATGTCTGGGTTGCATCCCCTCTGGATGGAACTGGGGGCCCTGCAGGGGCAGCAGGTCGTGGATATGGACCGCTTCTATCAGATCGAAGATGCCAGCGGAAAGGCCTTCACCATGTATACCGATATCGACCGCCTGGAACAGCACATGATGGAACTGGCGCCGGAGGACAGCCGGTTCATCAGACAGTGCACCCGGGCCGTCCGGCGCCTCACTCGCCTTTCCCTTCCTGTGGACAAGCCGCCTGAGATGTACGGTCCCATCGATGGGTTGAAGCTGCTCTTCAAGATGCTGCCCTATCTCGGTGACATGAGGAAGTGGGGCGGCATGACCATGAAGGATCTCGCCCTGCACTTCAAGAACCCCCTGCTCCGGGAAGCCTGGCAGCAGGTATGGATCCCGGAGTTCTCTTCCGTCTTCATCCTGATGACACTGGCCACGATGCATCTGAAGACGTCCGGCTACATCGTCGGCGGTTCCATGAAGCTCTCCCGGGCCATCGAGAAACGCTACCTCGATCTGGGTGGTCAGATCAAGTACAAATCCCGGGTGGCCAAGATTCTGGTGGAGAACGACCGCGCTGTGGGCGTCCGGCTGGGCGACGGCAGCGAGTTCCGCGCTGACTATGTGATTTCGGCTGCCGATGGCCATGCTACTATCTTCGACATGCTTGACGGGAAGTACGTCGATGACAGGATTCGTGGCTACTACCGGGACTTCCCCATCTTCGCCCCGCTGATCTACGTCGGTCTGGGAGTCAATCGTTCCTTTGAGGACTTGCCGCAGATTATCTCCGGGTTGGCCTTCCCCTTGGAGAAGCCGGTGACCATAGCTGGTGACGAAAGGAAATGGCTCAGCGTTCGCGTCCACAACTTCGACCCCACCTTGGCCCCGGCAGGGAAGACGCTGCTCACCGTGATGATGGAATCCAACTTCCCCTATTGGGAGACGCTTCGCCGGGATATGGCCCGCTACCGGGCGGAGAAAGACCAGATTGCCGATACGGTGGTCGATCTGCTGGACGGGCGTTTCCCTGGCTTGGCTTCTCAGGTGGAAATGCGGGATGTGGCCACACCGATCACCTTCCATCGCTACACTGGCAACTGGCAGGGCACCTACGAAGGCTGGCTGATGACGCCGCGGATAGTGACCCTCAATATGAAGAGGACCTTGCCTGGCCTTGATAGCTTCTACATGGCGGGACAGTGGGTCCAGCCTGGTGGTGGGCTGCCCAGCGGTGCCATGACCGGGCGGTACGCCATCCAGATGATGTGCAAGCGGGATGGCAAGCGCTTCGTGGCCACGGTTCCGTAGAGGCCTGGGCTGCTTCAGGTTCTGCCAGCCCTCCCCTCTGCAGTCATGCGCTGTCTCGTCGGCAGTCTGTCCTTCCGCTAGACCCGTGTCAGGGGCCGTGTTCATTCCACCGCGTTGAGAAGTTGACAGAGAACTGGCGAAGTCCTAGACTTGCCACGTTTGTCAAGCGGCAGACGGACACTATGGAACTGAGAGAGATCCTGTGGGTGGTGCTGATCTCAGCCACGCCCATTGGTGAACTGCGAGCGGGCATCCCCACAGCCTATTTCGGTTATGACTTCCCCTGGTACTATGCCTTCCTCTTCTCCGTGCTGGGCAATCTCCTGCCCATCCCCTTCATCCTGCTCTTCCTTGACCGTGTGATTGCCGTCCTGGGCAGAATAGGGTTCCTGGACGGAATCATCAAGTGGGTCTTCGAGCGCACCAGGCGGCGGGGCGAGAGAATCAGCAAGGTGGAAGGAATAGGCTTGGCCCTCTTCGTTGGGGTGCCGCTGCCCGTCACCGGGGGCTGGACCGGCGCACTGATCGCTTTCCTCAGAGGGATGGAGCGCAAGAGGGCCTTCCTCTATATCGCGCTGGGGGTGTTCATCGCGGGAGTGATCGTCACCGCCCTCTGTGTCACCGGCAATCAGGCGTTCCTCTGGCTGAGGGAGGAGTAGCGGGGCCGGCGAAGGTCGCTCAGACAGCTTCGTTCCGTGGAGGCGGTTGAGCCAGCGGCTTCGGCGGACTGCTCACCGAGAATCAGTCAGACCGGCGGAGCCTGTCTGACTCTCCCCGGTGATAGAATGGGCGGAGGACCTGCGCCGGCGAACCGAAGGGAGTCTGGCCTGCCGTGCATGCACGGTGCTTCGTCGGCAGAGGTACAGAGGTCCGGTCTGAAGCAAGGCGGTAGGACTTGAGCAGAAGGCGCAATGCAGACAAGCGCCGGGCGGGCTGCCGGCATTTCCTGGAGCGGGCCGGTTGTGGAGCTGCCCTGCTGGGAGTGCTCGGCAGCTGTGCCGGGGCGATATGGAGTGCCGCCCTGGGTTTCGGGGGCGGTATCGGCGCCCTTTTCGGAGGGCTCGGCTTGGCCGTTCCCGGCTTCCTCCTGGTACCGCTGGGCATAGAGGCCCGCGACCTGGGCTTCCCGCCGGCCTTCTTCTACGTTGGACTGCTCCTCTTTGCCATGCTCCTCGGTGGCCTGATCTGGCTCATCCGCGTGCTGTAGGCGGAGCCGTCCTGCATCCTCCCCTGTATCCCGAACTTGCCATTCTCGCTCCGGCGACTCTGCCTGGCTGTGGCTGGAAGCGCCATGTCCTGAGGGGATAGCATAGGTCCGCGGTGGGCGCGGTTGCGCTGCGCTAGGCCAGGTCGATCTCCACCTTCATGTGGTCCGGACGCGATGCCGAGGCTGTATTGAATGTCAGTGTGGTCCTGGCCGCCTGTCCTGGGGAGCGGGACCCGGCTGCTGGCCAGAGGATCTGTCCGGCCTCCTTGGTGCCATGCGTTCGGGTCTGGTCCATCAGCTTGACTCTGACCACCTTCTCCTTCAGGCTGCCGGGGCTTGCCTCCTGCAGCGTGACGGAGACGTTCCAGAAGTTGGCGGCGTCTCTGGAAAACGACACCCTCTCAACCATCGGGTCGCTCAAGCTCCAGCCTATCTCTCCCATGCTACTGCCTCCTTCCGGCTTCCAGGCCGCAGTCTCTGACTGTTGGTCGCTCAGACCTGCAGCGGGTCACATCCCGCTGTGAGCAGGCGTTGTATGTGTGTCACGGCGGCCATGTCAACCACGTGCTTGCTGTCCCTGTGGCGGCAACTCCCTGAAGCGGTAGCCCAGCCCGCGCTCGCTGAGGATGTACTTCGGGTTCTTGGGGTCCTTCTCGATCTTCTGCCTGAGATAGGTGATGTACAGGCGCACGTACTGATCCTCGTCGCGGTATTCCGTGCCCCAGACCCTGGAGAGCAGGGTTTCGTGGGTCAGCAGCTTCCCGGCGTTGGTGACCAGTTGATACAGCAGACGGTACTCTGTGGGCCTCAGGCGGATCTCCTGGCCGCGGGCGATCACCTTCCGTTGGTCGAAGTTTATCTTCAGCTCTGAGTCAACGACGATGTCCGATCCGCTCGCCGGCGGCGCCGGTTCCGTTCTGCGTAGCACTGCTCTTATTCGGGAGATTAGTTCCCTGGTGCTGAAGGGCTTGGTGATGTAGTCGTCCGCCCCCAGGTCCAGCCCTCTGATGCGGTCGGCTTCATCGCTCTTGGCGCTGAGGAAGATGACCGGCACCTGTGAAGTCTCCCGTAGTCTCTCCAGGGTCTCGAATCCGTCCATGTGCGGCATCATGATGTCCAGGACCACCAGATCGGGCATCTCCTTGGCTGCCCTCTCCAGAGCCTCATAGCCGTCTGATGCTCCCACCACCCGGAAGCCCTCCAGATCCAGGTTCATGGTGATGAACTCCACCATGCGTGGCTCGTCATCAACGACAAGAATGGTCTTGCCCGGGACGGTCATGTCTCGCACTGTCTTTCTGGCCATGTCAGCTCTTGTCCGTCAGAGGCAGCGTGAAGGTGAAGCGCGAACCCTTGCCCGGCTCGCTGGCGGCGGTGATCCGGCCGCCGTGAGCCTCCACAATCGACCGGCAGATGTACAGTCCCAGTCCCACGCCCCGGACATTCTGCACCTGGCTGGCGTCTCCCCTGCGGAACCGCTCGAAGATGCGTTCCAGATCCCTCTGTGGGATGCCCGGGCCCTCATCTTCCACGGCTACAGCTACCTGATCTCCCTCCGCCCACCCGCTGATGACCACTCTGCCGCCCTGCGGTGAGTATTTGATGGCGTTGTCGACCAGATTGGTGATCACCTCCTCCACCCGCTCTGGATCGGCGCGGACCACTGGGAAGTCGGCATCGAACTTCACCTCGAAGGCGTGCTTGCCGGAGGTGGCCTTGAGCCGGCGCACTACCTTGGAGGCGATATCCGGCAGCTGGACCTCCTCCTTCTTCAGTGTCACTGTGCCGGTCTCTATGCGG
>Ga0194112_10000646_pt1 | contig 51049 bp, 44 predicted proteins | sample TA2MahC400mmetaG_FD_146191 | JGI IMG/M metagenome (GOLD analysis project Ga0194112, IMG submission 146191) | Freshwater microbial communities from Lake Tanganyika, Tanzania - TA2015016 Mahale Deep Cast 400m | ecosystem: Environmental > Aquatic > Freshwater > Lake | place: Tanzania: Lake... | reverse complement strand
TGACAGATGAGGGGATTGAAAAACTTATGATCCTATCATGGAATAAAAAGAATTAAATACATTGAACTTGTGAGGAGTGAATTAAATGAAGAATAAAAGTGGGATCTGTGCTTATCGGGATTAGGTCAGTTCTCGATATCGCCTACAGCCGCTATGCCTTCAGTGCCTCGGGAACCATTAGCGCCCTGACGGTCGTCCTCAAGGAGGCCTTCCTGGCCTATGGAATACCCAAGAGACTTTACGTCGATAGTTCGGCCTTCTGCTCGGATTTGTTGACTCGAAGCTGTTCTCAGGCCGGGATCGCCCTCATCCACTCCAAACCTTATGAAAGCCCTTCCCGTGGAAAGATAGACCGGTTTTTTCGGATTGTCCGAGAACGGTTCCTTTCAGGCCTTCAAGAAAGCATCACCCTGGGGGAACTGAACGAAGCCTTTGCTCTCTGGCTTAAGGACGACTACCACCATAAACTACACGCCGGCATCGCAGAGAGGCCCATCGACCGCTATAACAGCTCCGTGGGCCGATTGTTCATCCGAAGGCTCTCCCGAGAGGAGCTGGATGAAATCTTTCTCATCCGCCACGAACGAGTCGTCAATCACGACGCCACGATTAGCTTCAAGGGAGCTCTCTATGAAGTCCCCGCCGCGTATATCCACCAACACGTCGAGATCCGCCACCCCGTCAATGCCCCCGAAGAGCTCTATCTCTATGACAATGGCCTGCGTGTAGGCAAAATCAAGCTGCTTGATAAGCAGGAGAATACTCGCACCATCCGACCTCAGTAGTTCTCCACTCATCTGCCTGTTCACAAAGGGGAGGTCCTGCCATGAAAGACCTGCTCGCTTGGTTTGGACTCAAAGCGTTTCCTTTTGATAAAAATCTCAAGATCCAGGATGTCTTCGAGACAGAGCCTTTCAAGGAAGCCATGGCTGGGTTTGATTGTATCAAACGGCGTGACGGCATCTTGTTTCTAACCGGAGACCCCGTGGTGGGAAAAACCCTTGCCATCAGGCGCGATGTGGACTCCCTGATTGAGAACCTGTTCAAACGTTACAATACCCCCCTTTCCACCCCGGATCGCGCCGATCTGTTGTACCACTTAAATCGTCTCTTGGGTCTGCCCCTGAGGCGCTTCAAGAGCGTCGTCTATGGGCAGATCCAAAAGCTCCCTCTTGAATCCAAGGAGAGTTCTGGAAAGGCTGTTCTCTCGATCGACCGGCCCCATTTGATGCGCATGGAGGTCTTTGCACAACTTCATACCCTGCTGCAATTTGATTTTGATTCTAAACCCTTGGTTCCGCTCATCCTCTGCGGACAAAATACTCTCCTCGACAAGCTGATGTATCATAGTTCGAGACCTCTTGCCTCCTGCGTCGCCGAGCGAAGCCATCTCGAAGGGTTAACCTTGAAGGAAACGCAACGATATCTGAATCACTACTTGAAGATCGCGGGAATAAAGAACAACTCTTTGCCGAGGAAGCCATTTCGGCCATTCAGCAGGGATGAGGAGGCCTGCTTCGAAGGTCGAAACACATCGACTGAGGGGACATGAACGGGAACCCGGTATGACGACTCACCGGGTTAGGAGCCTCTTCTATTCCCTTATTCCTTTTCCCGCTCCCTTTATTTCTTGATGGAGTTCTAAGTGAACAAGACTATACTTGAGCAAGTGATATACCTCTTCCGATCCCAAAAGTTTAGTGCATATCAAATCGCTGAACAGTTACATATAAACAGAAAAATGGTCACAAAGATCTTAAGAGAAGAAACAACCTGCCAGGGCTACCGGCTACGTATTGAATATTTGGGGCAAGGGTATCAAGGCGACACGTCGCCTCTGAAAGGATGGTACAGGGAGATTCACATCACGGGGGATAGGACTCTCAGCGAGTTAAATGATTTCATACAGCATGTGCTTGGATGGGACAATACACACCTTTACAGCTTTACAGTCCATGACAAGCGTTATGCTTTTTTGGGTCATGACGATCACCCTGCTGTGGAGGTTGTAGAAGACGTTTTCGAGAATCATTGCTCGACGAAAATCCCCATACATTTGTTAGAACTATCCGAAAATGACCAAATCGTCTACAATTCCGATTTCGGCGACGACCACATCTTCCTGCTTACCGTCACAGGAATCGCACCAACAACCAATAAGAATTGCCTTCCAATGATCATAGGAACAATGGGCGAAGACCTGATGCAGTATGACCTACAAGACTCTGATGGAGAGCTTGATTCACGAACTGAATATATAGAACCTGATGGGAAAAGGATCAACTCTCCCCTATCAAAAGCAATGAAATTTCGACCAAATGAGAGCTTCAAAGTCGACTTTGTTGCGGGTAAAGACAAAAACGTTCTTGACAAATGGCGAAGATCAAAGGATAAGCGAAGATGGGAAATGGCCGTGACCATACTTGAGAGCAGATCCATGACTCCGGAAGAGATTTCAAAAAAGATCGAGAGGTCCGTCAGGCAGATTCGGGAATGGATACTTACCTTCAACTATTATGGAATGAGCGGCCTGTGGCAGGCCATCACAAGAAAAAGGAAAAGTGACAAAGATGCAAGATCAGAAAGATTGGAGCTACGCAAAAAGAGACTGATCGAAATTATTCATCACAAACCGAAATACTTCGGCGTCAATCGAAGCAGTTGGAATTTGCTTTCGTTAGCCAAAGTCTACAATGAAAAGTACGATGAGAAGATTTCTTGCCAGTTAGTATCGAGGTCTTTAAGGAGGGCCAAATATACAATTAAGAAAGCTCGAAGGGTTCTCACAAGTCCCGACCCAGATTATAGAGAAAAGGTTGATAACCTATTAACAACTCTCCATTCGCTTGGTCCGGATGAATTGCTCTTTTTCATCGACGAACTGGGGCCTCTTAAAGTGCGGAAATATGGGGGGAGGATATATGCAAAGGCTAACGAGGTGCCAACATATCCTCAGAATCAGGTAGGGAAAGGTTCTGTGTCGCTGGCCGGCGCCTTGAGCGCCACAACTAATCAAGTGACATGGAAGTACATCAGGTCGAAAGACAGCGAGTCTATGATTAGCCTCGTTGAAATACTTTACAATCAGTACTACTCGAAGAAAAAGCTCTACTTGACTTGGGATTGTGCCTCCTGGCACAGTTCGGATGCTCTTGTTTCATGGCTCGAATTGTTTAACGCAGAAACCGAGAGGCTGAAGGAAGGTCCGATCATCGAATTTATTCCTCTGCCGACCTCCTCCCAATTTCTCGATGTCATTGAATCCGTGTTTAGCGCCATGAAGAAATCTGTCATCCATAATTCAGACTATCAGTCTGAAACAGAGATGAAGCTTTCCATATCCCAACACTTCCGAGAGAGGAATGAATACTTCAAGGAAAACCCCAAGCGCGTAGGGAAAAAGATCTGGGAAATCGACTTCTTCCAAGATCGTGACACTATAAGATCGGGTAGCTATAGGGAATGGTGAAAGAAAGAGACATCTTTCTCATTGATTCAAGTTCACTTTTTGAAGAAACGCACAAAACGTTCTTGGGCACACCCCTAATTGTTGAAGGCGGCAAAGATAATACTTTTCTTTATGGGTTCCTCAAATATCTACTGACACTGAGATTTAAGCTGGGGATAAGTACCCCAGTTGTATTGATCTCACGGGAATGTTGGTCGGGAGCGTCCGAGCAGGAAATCAAAGAGGCCGTGCAACTTATTCCGGAAATGGGCATTCCGCTGATCAGCGAAATAAAGTCATCCATCGTTGACATTTGTCATAAATACGCGCCTACTGCTGGGGCCATCTATTCAGAGAACGAAGCGTTGCTCCAATTCGCCCGTAAAGACCTATGCATAGTCAGAAGTAATGACACCAATGGATATGATCACTTATTTTCAGATACAGTGCTGCAGAAATATGGTGTCACCCCTGACAGGATACCAACCTTCCTTGCTCTTACGAGAGGCCCAAAGGATTCGGTTATTACGAGAAATCAAGCCGTAAGGCTGATTGACTTATTTGGCAATCTGGAAGAAATATTCGAAGGGCGATCTTCTTTTCCAAACCCAGGACTTCGAGCAAGTCTGACTGAAAACGAAGGCATCATTTTGGCTCGATATCAAATACTCACACCTTCTGAAAAAGGGAACGATAAGCTAATCAGCAAGAGCGGGGGATTTCCGCAACTTCTGAACACCAAGAAAAATGTTGAACTTCTTCATAGCCTGGGGTTGCACTCGCTCACGCGTCTCCTCGGCCCGCCTTCTAAAGAGAATCACACCATTCAAGCCAAATCAGAGGGTTCTTCTTATGAAATAATAAACAGAGAAAAAACACTGAAAGCCCTGAGACGTAGGTTGTCAACTGCGCAGGAGGTCGCGATTGACACTGAATCCAGTAGCAGTGATCCACGGTCGTCAACCCTTTTTGGAATCGCTTTCTCCTTTGATGATGGTTGGAGTTGTTACGTTCCTTTGCTGGATCATGATCTTAAAGGTATTTCGCCCCAAAAGGTGGCAAGTGTCATCAAAACACAATTGGAGAGCAGCGACAAGAAGTTTATTGGGCACAATCTCAAGTATGACTATCTTTTATTAAGGCGAAATGGCATCCACTTAAAGTCGATTTACTTCGACACGATGCTTGGTGCCTTTGAATGTTATGGAGATTTGGAATTTCTCAATCTCGGGTTTCTGTCTGAGAAGTTTTTAGGAAAACGCAAACCATCCTATAAAGAAATGCTTGGTAAGAAAGAATCTCCATGGGATATTCCGGTAACTAAACTCGCACAGCACGCCTGCAAAGACGCTGAAACTTCTTTTCAGCTTTACAGGTTTTTGCAGAACGAGATGAGAGCAAAGGGGTTAATGAAGCAATATGTTGATTTGACCATACCGCTGTGCAAGACCCTTGGGTATTTGGAGTACAACGGAGTGAAGGTCTATAAAGAGAAACTTTACCGATTTCGTAACGGCCTTTTTGGAAAAGCAAATGAGTTAAGGCAGAGTATCAATACCATTGTTGGCAGAGATATCAACATCGAATCCGACGAAGATTTAAAGAATTACCTATTGTCCGTTCATGGCATTCCCGAATGGGTGAATCCCAATAAGCCATTTACGATCTTTTTGGAATATCTTGGGGCCATCCGGGATATTCCCCGCCTAATTGTGCGCTGCAGGCGTCTCCTGAAAGACGTGCACTCAGTCGATTTAATCATAGAGAGTATAAGAGAAGGCAAAGTATTTCCGTTGTTCAGTCAGGTCAAGTCGAAATATGGGGCTGTCACAACCAAACAACCTGATTTTTTCATTCTGCCATATCCAAGACAACTGGCTGTTTGCTTTGAACGAAAGGTACGCTCATTTTTCAGAGATCCTTTATCCGTGATAAACCGGATACAAGCGTTATCAGGGGACAAAGCTTTAGAGGAGGATATGCCTGACGGTTTAGGTGTAAACACCTATTTAAGCAGCCATCCAACCTTAAAAGGGATAGACAGCAATAGCCTCCTGCTGTCAATCATCACAGATATGTCCGACAGCAAATTGATAAATCGGTTCCTCATCGATAGGAATGATCTGACACTTTTGCGGAAAAAAATTGAGTCAAGATATGAAAAATTGTTCAACTTCCTCGACAGATTTAAAAGAGATACCCTCGAAAAAGGTTTTTCAGAGATTGACGGTAAGAAGAGATATTGGATAGGCTTGAAGAGCCCAAACATAGAAAAAAGGCACAAGGCGATACAGTTCGCTCTAAAGTGGTTAATAGAAGGCTACTGAGTTTTCAGAAATCATCGAAATCATGCATATCACATGCTCAAGAATCTTCCACCTTAACATTTTCCGTTAAGCACCCATGCTTTTCCCGTACTACGGTGCTAATTTCGCGAGATCTTGCCTAGCCGCAGGAGGGAACCCGAAAGAATCGTGGGGAAGAGTCAAACATTGACACTCCCACAATTTTTTTTGGAATAAGAGTTTGTCCGGGACAGAGAAAACCTATGACCGGAGGGAACATGGAGAGGAGGCCCGGTATAACGACTCATAGGGGTGGGCAGGGAGGTGGCCTACTGAAAGCCCAAGCGGTTAGCTGACCAGGCGCGCCAAGGACACCCTTTGTGCGCTTGTAAGGTTACGATATCTGCTATCTATCCTCTGTTTCCAGATTCCTGAAAATGTTTCAATTTGATTCTCATATATTGAACCCGCATGTATGGTAGCTAACGGAAATCTTCAATTCTTAAAACCTGCCTTGTTTGAAGATAGGTAGGTGGAAGCCTTAAATTGGTCATTCGGGGGTAGATTTTAGTCATTGGGGGTATCCCCATCTCGAGGGACGTCAGGTGTTCAGGGTTAAGGAAAGATTTGCCCTCAGGGAGAAATGCTGATTGATTAAGCCTGATGTTCTTTTTGCCCCTGGGTCTATTCTCGCGCACAGCTATGCCCCAAAGGTATTGGCAGCGAAATGAACGGCTCCTTCTCCAGGTTGGATACCCGTTACACCAGGGAGGGGGGATTCTTTTAATTTTCTATGGAAGCCGAAATGGTATATTCGATGTCTCAATCTTGGGGAATGGCAGAAGCAATTTATTGACTTTTTATTATTTAACTCTAGTTTTGCACCTTTTTGGCGGCAATAAATTGGTCAAGCAGCCAATTTTAAGGTATTTACGAGGGCCTGAATTTTTTTAACTTTATGCCCATCAGGACTTAAAGTAGTAAAAATAGTTCGTTCAATACTCTTTGCCTTAAGTTGGCGGAGCATATCGGAGATAGAAATACTGTCCTTCTGCCTGTACCAGGGCCAGTAATCCCAAAGCTCAGGCTGAACCACACTGGACTCTAAAAGACTCCAGAGGATCAAGAGACTAAGGGCACAGGTATTTAAGGTGGCTGACCGAGTGACCGCCTTCTCTTTTCTACATTGCCAGTGGGTTAAGCCACCCTGTTCCTTGAGATATTGAAAGGTAACTTCTATCTTAAACCGAGCAGCAATCAGTTTAAGCACCTCTTCAGGGGCTTGATAAAGGTCGGTACAGAGGAAAAGGGCGGGCTCCGTTCTATCCGGGTAGAGGACGACAAGGATCTGAACCAATGTTTGGGCGGATTTATAATAAGCCCTCATCGAATGATAACGAAGCTCTACGTCTTTATCATAGAGCCGCAGGGTGACCTTCTTGAAAGGAAGAGAAAGCAGATCCTTGATCCGATTGCCATACTTTCTGGGTCTGCCACGGCCCTTTCTCTTTCTCTCTGGAGCGGGTTCATAGAGGACCGCATCCTTGCGGACCCGACCGATCAGGGTAACCTGGTTCACAATGGCCCATCTAATCAAAAGAGCTTTGATATACATGGCATCCGTTACGACTGTCAGGCATAGATGCAAAGCACTTTTGAGGGTTTGAAGCATCTGAAGGGCTATCTCGATCTTGGTCTGAAAGGGTCTCCCCTCAGGACATTTCTCTTTAGTGATATAGAGGGAAGCCCAGAGAGGAAAACAGAGCCATTTGGAAAAGATCTTCGTGTAGTAAAGAAGTCCAATCACAACCCAGTTATGGCCGAAGAGGTACTTTGGGTCATTTTCTTTGGCAGGGTGATCAAAGTGGAGACACCGGCCAAAGATCTTCTTCCCCCATTTGGCCACCAAGGTGTCATCGATGACGAGAATGAGTTGACAGATTCCCAACTTTTGAATTATCAGATTGGTAAGGAAAAGGGCCAGCCGTTTAGGTTCCCAATGGTATTGACTTAAGAATCGATGGACAGAGGAGAAATGGTTTTTCACCCCTCCCAGTCTGATACAAGAGGTGATTGTCTTTCTCTGAGGAGAAAGAAGGAGTCCTCGAATGATGACTAAAAAGTAGGGTTGACTGTAGCAACTGAATACCACAAAAAGCTCCTTTGCCAGATTGACAAATGAATCGGGAAGTTGTAAAGAATTCATATAAGCTCTTACCTCCTTTATTTGGTATTGAATTGATGGCATCTTTTCATCCAAATAATAGGGTAAGAGCTTTCTATTTTCAATTACAAAGGTGCAAAACTAGAGTTATTTAATGTATTATTTATAACTTGTTTAATAAACAAGGAATAAATAATAGAATGAGAAACAAGGAGATAGCATTAGGTCCATTAGAGATTCAGCTTTTTGCCTACACCCAAATGAGGGGAAAGGTGCTGGTGCGCACGGGAGAGCTCACCAATATCCTTGGCATCAGCAAAAAACAGGAATGGGAGCTCCTAAGCAGAATGGCACGGACGGGATTGATTATCAGGTTAACACGTGGGGTTTACCTGGTCCCCTCTCGCGTACCTCCTGGAGGAAAATACGGGGCCGATCAATATCTGGTTTTAGAGAAACTCATGGAAGTTTTGAAAGGTCAATACCAGGTCAGCGGACCAAATGCTTTCAACTTTTATGAGTTCAGTGATCAGGTTCCAAATAGGGTATATGTCTATAACAATCGCATTTACGGTGAACGCAGGATAGGTAACCTCCAATTTTCATTTATTAAGACAGCAGACAACCGGTTAGGGGGGACAATTGTTTTCAAAACAGAAACTGGGTCCAAGGCGATTATGGCGTCAAAGACAAGAACACTCCTGGATGCGGTGTATGATTGGTCACGATTCAATACAATTCCCAGAGCATACCGGTGGATTGCTGAGGGCCTTAAAAAAGATGAAGCCCTTGTTGAGGATTTAATCAAGATGGCCATTAAATACGGAAATCAAGGAACCAATAGGCGGTTGGGATATCTATTGGAGACTCTGGGTGTGGACCGGAAGCTACTCAATAAGCTAAAGCGAAAACTCCGCTCATCGAAATCACTGTTTCCCTGGGTACCAGGTGGCCCGGCAACGGGGTCAGTAAATAAAGATTGGGGGCTCATTATTAATGCAAACCCAAAATTATTCTCCAATAACCGTCCATGAGGATCAGGACTTTTTTAGAGAAGCCCTCTTATATACGGCCAACATGACAGGGTTAAATTCTCAGTTGGTTGAAAAAGATTATTTCTCTTCCGTTTTACTCTCTTTCCTTTACTCAGATGAAAGTTCGTTAGTATTCAAAGGGGGCACCTGTCTCAGCAAGGTCTATGGGGAATTCTACAGGCTCAGCGAAGATATTGATTTTATGATCTCAACACCCTCTGACTCCTCCCGTTCCCTCAGGCGGAAGACGATTGAACCTTTGAAGAAGATGATGGGACGTATTTCCGATGTTCTCCCGGTTTTCACTATTTTAGAAAATTTAACGGGGTGGAATAATTCTACCCAGTACATTGCACAGGTTCAATATCGGTCTTCTATTAGGGAGGTACCTGCCACAATCAAAATTGAAATAGGGTTGCGCGAGGAACTCCTAACCTCGCCTCAAAAGGGTCGGGTAAAAACATTGCTTAATGATCCGTTTTCTCGTAAACCGGCTGTCCAGGAGTTCACCGTCTCATGTATGTCCGCAGAGGAGGCATATGCTGAAAAACTCCGGGCCGCATTAACGAGGACAGAGTTGGCGATCCGAGATTTTTATGATATCGATTATGCTGTCCAAGAAATGGGATTTAATGTGAGCAAGAAGGACTTCCTTGACTTGGTCATGAGGAAACTAACTGTTCCCGGGAATGATCCCGTGAATATCACCTCTGCACGAAAAGAGGTGTTAAGAAGGCAACTGGAGACTGAGCTGAAACCCATTCTCCGCGAAAAAGATTTTCAACGATTTGACCTGGATCGGGCATTTAATCTTGTTACTCAGATTGGATCAAGACTTCAACGGCTGAATTGAGTTATCTCCCGGTCATCCTCGCTTCTTGAACTCTTGGACGTGTCTGGCACGGTGCCTCGTCGAAATTACTGATAAAGCAGATCCCAATAGGCCGTCTGGGAAAGAAGATGACCTTCTGACTGAAAATCAGTTTGTCATAGTTAAAGTTCTGTGCTAAAATTGTGCTAAAATTAACTCAAAAAGACTGAAGTAGATGGAAAAAACTGAACTAAATAGAAACGGGTTTAAGCTAATCATTTAAAGCATTTAAGAGAAACCAGGCGAAGAATCAAGGGTTTAGAAAAATTGCTTGTTTTTGTTTTGTAAACACCTCCTCAAGCAATCCGTAACTATTCGCAAATTTTAAAGAATTGGTAATTCTGCATGATCTTCGACATGTCGTTTTATAGGCATCTAAGTCATTGAAATCATTAAGTGCGTTTTTTGGATTGTTAGAGTAAATTCTTGGGTATTACCTCCTGTTTCATCCCGAGAATTTTAGCATTGAACTTTCATAATTATCGGGTTAAAATAACTACATGATTCAAAGAGAGATATTTCAACAAATCCTTGAAGATTTATCGAATAAAGAGATCAGCCTCATTATTGGGCCCCGCCAGGCCGGAAAAACAACGGCCATGCGCTGGGTAGAAGACCGCGTGCGGCAGCAAGGGACCAGGACCATCTTCCTTAATCTCGACGTGGAAGCGGACCAGCCTTTTTTTCAATCTCAACAATCTCTTCTCAACAAACTGCGCCTGGAGTTCGGGAGCGAATTTGGAGTTGCCTTCATCGACGAGATCCAGCGCAAGGAAAATGCGGGGTTGTTCCTGAAGGGGCTCTTTGACCAGGGGCTTCCGTACAAACTGGTGGTTTCGGGCTCGGGGAGCTTGGAGCTCAAGGAGAAGATCCACGAGTCCCTGGTAGGGAGAAAGCGCCTCTTTGAACTGCCGACCCTGACCTTTTCGGAGTTTGTAAATTATCGGACAGACTACCGGTATCAGGATCGATTGCAGCAATTCTTCGAGGTGGAAGAAAATCGTTCAGAAGAGCTTCTTCTCGAATACATCAGCTTCGGAGGCTATCCGCGAGTTGTCACACAAGCACGCTTGGAGGACAAACGGAGGACTCTCGATGAGATCTACCGCAGTTATCTGGAAAGGGACATCGTGGCACTTCTTCGGGTCGAGAAGCCAGAAGCCTTCAGTCGGATGATCAGGCTCCTGGCACACCAGGTTGGTCAGATTGTGAACTACTCCGAACTGGCAACCCTGCTCAACATCTCCATCCCTACCCTTAAGTCGTACCTGTGGAACGCTGAGAAAACGTTTGTTCTCAGAGCCTTGACTCCCTTTTTTACAAACCCGCGTAAGGAACTCACTAAGTCGCCGGTCTTTTACTTCCATGATTTGGGTCTGCGCAACTACATTGGCGGAGTTCACGGTGCTTTAACCCGTGATGGAAACCTGGGGTCACTTTTCCAGAACTTCGTATGGCGTCTGCTTTGGGAGGGGACAAGGGCTCAACCGGCAGCTCTTCATTTCTGGAGAACGAAGGACAAGGCCGAAGTCGATTTTGTGGTAGAAGCGAGCGGCGCTCTCATCCCGGTAGAAGTGAAGTACCGGCACATGCGACAGCCTCAGATCGGCAGGGCGTTGAGGAGTTTCATCTCGGCCTACCAGCCTAGCCAGGCATGGGTGGTTAATCTGGATCTCTTCACCCAAATACAGATCAATGGCACCCGAGTCCGAATCCTGCCTTATTACCACTTAATCAATGTGGAAAACTGGGGATTACTCAATCCACAATGAAGTCCCTGAAAAGTCAGTACCTGAAGAATAGTCGAAGCGGGGCAGGCATCGGTAACTCGTATTGCGCCGTCATGAAACCGTCTCGATGCTGTCAGATCCCTGCGGGAGGCGGTCCTTGAGGCAGACTTGAAAGTTCTCGATCATATCCTTCTTGCTATTCACGATGTCGGCGAGCCTCGAAAAAAACTGGAGATTTGTGAGTGTTTATGAAATGGAGGAAAAATCCCCATGTAAGGACATGATCGGGATTGGTTGAAGGTACATGGGAATGCAAAAAACTCACCATGCTCTCCATAAAATAAATGTCTCGAATCCAATAGTTCACCTCTTGCCTTAGATATGACCCGTCGCGACCATCTTGCACAAAAAATAGGCACATGTAACCCATTAATATAATTATCCTTCTAATAATTTTGTTCGGACAAATCCACGACAAAAAACCCCCAAAAAACCCTCTATTGACTTTTGAATATTTTCTTGATATTGATACATGCGAATGAGGGGAAAGCTCGGGATTGATCTGAAAATTAAGAGGAATTCTATTTTCTTTTCCAATAAATTTTGTCTCGTCCTCGTCAAAATAGTTTAGAAAGTTTAAGCATCCTTTGAGGAGCAACCGAACTGGATCTACTTCACGTCGTGCTTATTTGCTGCAAGAAGCAGAGGAGGGTGAAGTTGGATTTTCGGATTCTGCAAGGAGTTAAATTTTCCCCACCCTGTTTTTTCAATAGCACTCGCACGCAGTTCATATTGTTAGTTAGTTTATCAGCTAATCTTTCTCCCACCATATTCTTCAAAAACTCGGTTGATTTAAATGACATGTTCAACCCTGATGATAAATTCTGCTAAAGTTGGGATCGAAGACAGAGACCGTTAGAGGAGGCTTTCATCATGCGACATATTCGGAGTTTATCCCTGTTGTGCTTGGTTGCTTTCGCGGCAATTGTGGGCTCAGGTGTTGGCTGCGGGACGAAAGGCTCGAACTACGTTGGCAGATGGGAGTGCTCATCCGGAGGTGTAGGCGATTTTTTTGAGATCGAAGAGAACAAAGGCGCTTTTCTAGTAACGGATGAGACAGGCACAACGTACCCTGCGTCACTTGACGACAAAGGAACACTCGTAATAAGCGGCGTTCCTCTGATGGGATCACTACCGCTACCCATCGACTCAAGCAGTCACGAACTCATCTGTTCTGCTTGTGGGTGCAAACGCTACAAGAAGGTCAAATGACGGCGTGAAATTTTCCTTTGTGAGAGTAACCCTTAGTACGAGCGGTTCATTTCAGGGGATCATTTGGGTAGAAAGACCATAAGAACTATGGGGGCATTCAATTCTAAGGCGGAAACCAGGCTCGTATGGGGCCAAAACATTACTCAAGGAGGAGGTTAACAATGCTGAAGAATATTTCCCCGGCGCTTTTCGGAATCGCCTTGCTATTTTTCCTGCTCCCATGGGTTGAGGTTTCCTGTCAAGGGCATAAGGTTGCCACTGTTAACGGATTCCAATTGGCCACGGGCACCACAATCGAAGGACAAAGAACAAAGGGGGAAGCGCTTGCTATTATCGCATTGTTGTCAACGATTGCAGGCTTAATTCTTTGTTTTTCAAAGAATAAGATGAAGAGCTTGATCCTCATTGGGGCAAGCGGTTTGGGAGCAATTATGCTTTTGTTTCTCAAGCTAAAACTTGATGGTGATGTCTTGCGAGAAGGCCGGGGGATAGTTCAGTTGAGTTACGGCGCAGGGTACTATTTAACCATGCTTAGCTTTCTTTCAGTCATCGGGATAAACGGCTACTACAAATACGGGGGAAAGGAGAATCTCCCCTTCCATGCTATCACGGGTGGGTCAAGTTACAAATTCTGCACTGAATGTGGCTCTAAGAATTTAAAAAGTAATACGTTTTGCAGTGACTGCGGAACTAAGTTCAATTAAGGAGAACAGCATATGGCTGATTTCTTTGATAAAGTAAAGCAGGGCGTGGGAAAAGGAATAACGACTGTTAGCGTCAGATCGAAGGAAATGCTGGAAACCACAAGGATCAAAGGCCAGATAGGGACCTTTCAAGAGCAAAAAAGAGTTGCCATAGAGGAGCTTGGTAATATTGTCTATACAATGTTTGTAAAAACAGGATTCGATGAGGAAAGGATTAAGCAAAAATGTGAAGCAATTGCAGGGATCGACAGACAGATTAAGGGAAAAGAAGAAGAGCTAACCCAAATTCATTTGAAAGCCCAGCAGGAACTGGGCATGCCAAAAACCGTAGCCCTCTGTGCATGCGGAGCACCAATTTACGAAGATACCAAGTTCTGTGGCAAGTGTGGCAAGAAGGTAGAAATATTACCAAGAAAAATCTCGGAGGAGGAAACACCGCCTGCAATTTGCCCTCACTGTAACACTCAGCTTCTTCCTGATGCAAAGTTCTGCGCCAACTGTGGGGGCAAAATTGGATGATTTTATTTAGCCAGTAGAGGCCAAACGATTTCATTAAGGGAACTCATCGATATAAATGGGGGAGAAAAGCATGTTTTGTCCAGAATGTGGCCAACAGAACAAAGAGAATAATAATTTTTGCCAGCATTGTGGGGCAAGTCTTTCAACTTCTCGGTCAACGGTCGTTAGACGGTCAAGGAGGAAAGCCCTTCTAATCTCAATTGTAGCTATAGTTGTCATATTGTCGAGTGTAATCTATTTCCTCTTTACAAGGGAAAAAGGTATTTACGGCACTTATATCTCTTCAGACCCACAAAGAGGGCCAGAAGTGTTTATCGAGCTAAAGGGGGATAATACAGTTGTCTTGGGTACATTTTTGAAATGGAAACTTAAAGCCAACAAAATAGTTATTTTTACTCCAATTGAAACAGTTGAGGTGTCTATAGAGGGCGACAGGATAACAGGACCAGAAGGGTCCTCGCCTAAGCGGGATGGAGCGAAGCCAATCAAGAGTAGTCAAGGGAGGCTCTGGAGCGCTTACTTTGATCAACGGACTGGCTCCCTTTTTGAATTTAGAGAGGACGGTATTGTCAAAGCAGGGATCTTGGGGAAATACGAGAGCAAAGGAAATACTTTAACAGTTCATTTAGGTCCTAAGGGTAAGGAGGAAACAACAAAAGGTAAAATAGAAAATAACAAAATTGTGCTTGGTGAGAAGGTATTCGTGAAATATAGTAAATGAAAAATAAGCGTGTCCGTAATCTAAATTGTCTAGGGTTTGAACCAACGGGAAGCTTTAATCTCCAAACTTACCGCCAATTCAGAGGGCAGCCATGGCTCTTCGGATTGTCTAACGCTGAATGCATAAGATTTACGTTTCCACGTAGAGAAGACAACCCAAGAGGGCTTCTCTTGTGGGGAAAGAGATTCGGTATCTTATGGGTGACAATACAAAACGTAGTTAACCGCAACTAAACGAAAAGACAAGAGGCATCATGAAAAGGATTGGGAAGTTATAGGCAGCTGATTGGGTTCCTTGGCATTCTGTGTATCGTCCCCTTACTTTCGTCATGTTTCTTAAAGCGAGAAAAGGAAAAGGAATGAATGAATGACCTTAGGAGTGTGAGGAGAATTTTCAGCAAGGCATTGTTTTTCATATGTCTAACCCTCTTTGTTACTTCTTGCCTTGAGGTGAAACAAGAGATAAACATCAATAAAGATGGCTCAGGTGATACAAGACTTGAGATTGCTATTCAAAAGGAAATGCTTTTCGACCCGAAGGCAATTCCTAAAGTTAAAAATGACCTCAAAAAAGAAGGGTGGGACATTCTTAGAGAGGGAGAAAAAGAAGGGAAGTATGTTATTAGTGCAGGCAGGAAGTTTAATAACATATCCGAGCTCAACGATGATGAGGCCAGATATACATTTGCCTCTGAAAAAAAGGGGTTTATGAGAAGGGCCTATGCTCTTAAAGTCAAGTACATTAAGGGCCCTGAGATACCATTTCCTTTTCCGTATGAAATTTCTGCAAGAATGCCAGGGAGTATTGATGAAACTAACGGCCGCAAGGTTGCATCGGATGAAGCCAAATGGAATCTTCAAGGTTTACTAAAAGGGACGGAGCTATCCGTCGAATCTTCTGGCTTCACAATATCTCCCCTTGCATGGATGGTAATATTGACGGCGGCTCTCCTTCTGCTTTTTGTTGGGCTTGTGATGGTAAATAAAACAATCAAGCCACTAATTCGCGAAAATAAAGTTGTCTCAAAAGTTATCTTCTGCACACAATGTGGAAAGGAGAATCCCACTACTGCCTCTTTCTGCACAAATTGCGGGGAAAGGGTTAAGTAAAAAAGGGGTACTTTATGATTTGTGAAAAGTGTAAGACTTCCATTCCTAACAATGCAAAATTCTGCCCAAGGTGTGGGGCTAAGGTTGATATGGCCAGAGGTCAGACTGTTCAGACAAAGAAGTGTCCGTCCTGTGGCGCTGAAAATCCTGTTTCGGCGAAATTCTGTACAGTCGATGGCTATAACTTCCAACAAGATGACGAAAAGCCAATAGGAGGACATAAAGAGCCCGAAAAACATCATGATGTTCTTATTTGCCCTCAATGTGGAACGTCACATCCACTAACCGCTAAATTTTGTGGAAAAGATGGGACACCGCTTCAGAAAGTTCCTCCTCCTGGACAGATGGAGGGGCCTGAAGTAATAGAAAAAGAAATCAGACCAAAAGAGATTGTTAAACCTAAAGTAGGAGCGGCAGATGAAATCAAAGCAGAAGAGATAAGATCAGAGATTGAAAAACCAAAGGATGTGATCCTCTGTCCCAAATGTGGGACGTCGAATCCCTTAACAGCAAAATTCTGCAGAAAAGACGGGATTCCTTTGAAGGGGGAGATTAAGCCAGTAGTCATCCAGCCAAGAGTTAGAGAGGTGGTTCTAGCTAAGAAAGAGGTTAAAGAAGAGGCCATCAGGAGAACTTCAAGGATGTGGATATGGCTGACTATTTCTGGGTCAGTCCTAATCATTGCCGGCGCTGGGAGTTACCTATATTTTTCTGAAGAAATACTCAAAAAGCCGGCTGGAGTTATTACTAGGCCAGAAGTATCCAAGCCCGCTGGGCCTGAAAAAGCAATGGAAGAGACACCTAAGCCACCTGAGAAAAAACCAACTCAGGAAGAAGAGTCAATGGTAAAAGAAATAGTATCCTTGCCGGTACGTGAACCTGTGCCCCAAGAACCATCTGTTGATATTGTCGATCTTGAGAGGAATGTAAATAGTGCCTTAAAAAATAGAGGGCTAAGCGATGTAAATACTAAGGTGGGTAAAGATTTGACAGCTACCTTAAAAGGTACAGTAGATAACCCTCGTGACAAGATGTTGGCATCAAAAATTGCTGAATCATTCAAGGAACTAAAGGAGGTAAGAAATGATATTGTTGTAAAAGCATCTCCTCCGCCTGCAGAAGCACCACGGTCTGTACCTGCTCCACCAGCTCCGGAAGCACCTCCACTTAGCCCACCATCAATATCTAAAATAGACCCTTCTAAACTTGAAAGTGACATTAATGGAGCATTAAGAAATGCAGGTTTGAGGGGTATTATTGCTGAGGTGAGCGATGATTGGCAGGTTACACTAAAGGGCCGTGTTAGTAGTCGTGCAGAAAAAGACAGAGCATTTGAAATCGCGAGAACATTTAAAGATAAAGGTATTACAAGGATAAGAGACATAATCTTTGTTGTAGAGCAATAATTTGGAAATAATAAAAAACCAAGGAAAGCAAGAATTTTAAAGTAGTGTGGAATGAGGAGGTGAAGCAAATGACTATCAGGTGTACCAATTGTAAAATCAGATTAATAATTATTATTTCCCTTGTTTTTTTTATTTCAGGGTGTGCAACAATAAGACACACATTGGAGGATGTGGAAAAAAAGATAGCAGACTTCTGGGAAAAATTGAAAGGAGAAAAAACTGACGAGCATGTGGGAACAAGGGAAGAGGCTGCTAAGAAGTATGAATATAAAGGACTTAAGGAAGAAATTATTGTTGAACCTCCAATCATAACACCGAAGGTTGTAAAACCAGGCGATATTGTAAAACAAGAGCTACAGTACACCCTGCTTGCCCCACAGAAAGAGAGGGAGTTTAATGTTTCAGAGACTATATCCCTTTCAAGTGGTAAAGAAACATTTGAAATTATGGAAAGAAGCTCAAAAAAAACGCAGGGCATACATTTATCCACCTTAAAATTTACTATCCCAGCTGACTTGGATGCTGGAATTTACACGCTCATAACTATCCTAAGCATTGGGGAACAAAAGAAGACCGTGAATGGGAGCTTTAATTTATCGGGAAAACAGGTAGAAGCGAAAGATATTTTTGCTCCTGACTCAGGCGTCAAGACCTCTGTACAGGACGCTATTTTGGGTAAATGGGTCCCTGAAATACCAAAGCGCAGAAGCGAAGATTTAACGACAATTACGGCATTAGAGTTTAAAAGAGACGGTACTGTAATATCTACTCTAATTCACCTCGGAAAGTGGGAGATTTCTCAAACAGATGAGATAAGATTTTACATCACATTCATTGGCAAAAATTTAAAAGCTAAAGGGCGGATAGAGGGAGATAATGTAAGAGACCTTAGTGGCGATATCCTTGATAAGATTATTTTGGCGAAACAGAAGGATGCTCAATTAATAAAGACAACAGTGAAAGCCAGAGTATGGAGTAAATATATTTCCGAAACAAAACCAAGTGAAGATGCTGTTGGGGTGGAGCTAAGACAAGATGGGACGCTCCTATATTCGATTTTTTTGACCGAGAGGTGGGAGATAGATGGAAAGACAATAAAAACCTATAGAAAAAGCGGAGAGCAGGGACCATGGAATTATGAGATAGAAAAAAATAAATTATTGGTTAAAGCTATTGATCCCGATATTTCTCATATTTCATTTGTTTCTTTTGTAAAAGAGACCCTGGAGGCAAAGGCAAAAGGTCAAGAAAAGATTTTGTACAGCTTATATTCAGAGAATACAAAAACATGCTCACTTTGGGCAATAAATCCTGATGGTTCAGAAAAAATAGAAATTTTACCTAAATTACCATCCTGTTTTGTGAGTGTGTCTCCCGATGGAAGAGAAATAGCACTTGTTACCGGAAAATCAGGAAAATGTGGTAGTCCAGAAGTTAATCGGATATCTCTCACAAATTTTAGAGGAGAAGAAGAGAGAATGTTGCCAATACCAAAGACAATGGAAGTGGAGAAAGCGCTTTGGTCACTTGATGGGACAAAAATTGTTTTCCAGGGTAAAGAATTTGATAGTAAAATCGCGGCCTGCCGTATCAACTATTGGTACTTAATAGATATCAAAACCGGTAAGGCGAATCTTATGAGCGTTCCAATGATTGCTGGAAGTAAGTCATCTCCCGAGGTAGCATGGTATGATGTTGATTGGTGGCCTGATGGTAATAAAGTTTTGATTCTTCGTGGCATTCCTCATCAGGCAGGATCAGGATATAAGGTACCAATATATCGTCTCTCTCTAATTAACCAAAATGGCAAAGAGGAATCATCTTGGGAGGTATTTGGAGGTTGGGTCAGGTCTCTTAAGGTTTCACCTGATGGAACAAGAATTGCTTTTGCAGGTCAGCATGAGAAATATGGTGAAGGTGGAAAATTGCAATATGCAGGGCCTGCCTTATTCGTGGAAAGACTCCAGAAGTTTGAAAAAATTGATTATACTCGTTCCAAACCAGTACTAACCTATCCCCAATTAAGTGGTGGAGAAACGTTCTCATGGTCCTTCCGTTGGTCTCCTGATTCTAAAAAAATTGCAGTAAGTGATGAAAAATCATTTTATATTGTGAATGCCGACGGTACAGACCCTAAACGGCTTTTCGAAACCACCAGAGAAGATGGTATTGAATTAATTGGTTGGATCGCTAAATTCGCATCTCCTTAAGGGTGTATATATTGTGTTAAAGCTATTACGGGACAAACGGCCGTCGTTTGAGGGGGGGTTGAGCTATGGCGCGTGGAAAATTTGAATTCAGAGGCACAGGGCTTGGATATCTATGGCTATTCATATGGACTACTATATTGACACTAATTACTTTGGGAATATTTGTCCCCTGGGCAGCGGCGGCAGTACTAAGATGGAAATGTGCAAACACTTATATTGATGGTAGGCAATTATGTTTTAAAGGATCCGGCGGAGGGTTTTTTGCTAATTGGCTTCTGATACTTATATTTTCAATTGTCACTTTAGGAATATATGCACCATGGGGTGCAGTAAGATTATACCGTTGGGTTGCAGGCAATACATATTTTGCAGACCCGGGAGATGTTGAATATCTTGTTGAAGCTAAAGGTGCTGAAAAAGTGAAAAAAGTGGGATACTGCGCAAATTGTGGTAGTAAAATTCCTACCGATACCCTCTTTTGTGACCAATGTGGAAGTAGGGTACAAAGATGAGAATTGATGGGAAGTTCAAAGCATCTGCTGTATGCGTGATAATAATCTTTTGCTTTTGCCTTACTTCTTTAGTATGGGGAGAGATAGATATTAAGAATGCAATAATTGGCAAATGGGAACGATACGATCCTAAATACAAAGGCAAAGAAACTATGGAATTTTTTAAAGACAACACCATCTCTCTATTTCATGAAAGTTTTGGATTTCCAGTGGCAGGAGATTACAAATTCATCGATAACAATAACGTAAAGATCAACTTAGGTGGTCTTTGGTCGTTAGTCGGACCCATTATATGTAAAATTTCTTTATCTGGAAACAATCTTACTTTGGCTTTCCCCGATGGAGACGTTGCTGAATACCAAAGGGTATCTACAAAGGTTATACAGCCCTCTAAGGAGACCACCGGAGATAGTCAAAAGAATGAAAAAAAAACTAAACCACAAATTGCAGGAAATATAGCAGAATTTAATAACATCAATACATTACTGCATGGGGTGGGAGCAGCGGTATTAAAATGCCCAAAAGAAAGTTGCGACAACTATGAGGAAGAAGCAGCTAAGGTGCTTATAAGTCATCTCCTTACAAAAAAGTCAGGAAAGTGGCTTTCTGGTTTTGTTGCGTTGGAGATTGCCAAAAAACTAATTTTATCTGGATTAGATGAGTATATACAGATGGCTATCCCTCTTGGAGAGGTAGGAATTAAGAAAATAGTCACAGAAATTAAAAATAAATTTGAAAAAAGTAATGGGGCCGATGTTAAAGTGGTTGGTTTGGGATGGAAGGATATCGGTGTTCTTCCTATATACTTACCTTATAGAAATAGAGATGGTCGCTATGGAAATGTTGATGGAGAAGCATTGATGGTATTTTATTCTCCTCATTCCATTTCTATCAAAGAGATCAAGGAACAAGTAAAATCAGGAGGTGGACGTCTTATATTGTATATTCCCCCTGTAGGATTGGATGAAAAACTAAGACAACTTCCAAACGAAGGCGTTGTAAGACCCTTTAAGCTTATAATAAGAGGAACGGTATACGAGTTGGGTGAAGTTAAAACATATGAAAGTTGGGGGGAGACTATTAAAGGACCAGTGGTTACTTTCTTAGGTGACAAAGAAAGCATAGGCCCGAAAGTACAAATAACCTCCTCCCTCAGAATCCTTGAACCTCCACCTTACAATTTGGGACAGACGATAACGGCAGAGTTTTCGATTAAGAATACTGGTACAGCTCCTATCTCTTTTGACATATTGACCGTTGGAGGTCGAGTAAATGGGATTTGTCCGCAGGATATATGTCCTGATTTCACTTGGGAGGAAAATATTACCCTTCAGTCAAATGGAATTTATCCCTATAAAGGAAAATTAAGACTTGAAGCCTCTGGTAATTACCATTTCTTTACCGCATACAGAACGAAAGAGGGATGGAATACAGCTATTCCAACAGCAATAGAGGTTACAAATACGAAAGACATCGCTGTGGAAGATTCCCCTTCTGCGGGTGGTGTTTTTGGAACTTATATCGGAACTTACACAAACCCATCTGCCCACCCAGGGAAAGGAGAAGCAAGTGTTGTAAAATCAAAATTAGATTTATGGAAAGATAACACATGCTTGATGGGTATACTTGGCAAATGGAAAATTAAAGTTAGAGATGAACCAGCTCCACATGTTAAGGTAATCATCGCTCCAGAATGGCAGAAATTCAAGGATGAGCTTATTGCTATGCGTCCTAACTTTATAGGTTACATAGATGGGGATATTGTAGAAGATGTGGGTACAAATGAAAAATTTATTAAACAACCTGACGCCAGACCACTCACAGGATACATAAAAGGTGGTATTGTAAGATATGGATTTGAAGGAGGGGTACTTAAACAGGTTGGAGGCAAGCTTTGGAGCACATACATTGGGGAAAAAAAGGTAATGTTTTTGGAATTCAAAGAAGACGAAACTGCATTCTTTGGCGGATTTGGAAAATGGGATATAAAAGGTGATACATTAATACTTTACTTTAAAACGCCTGATGGCAAAGAGTTATCAAGGATAGGGAAAATAAAAGGTAACACAATTACATTAGAAGAAATGGTCTTTGTGAAATATAGATGATTTAAAACTCGGGATTCGAATTCCGAAATCCCACTTTGACCTTGCTCTGCGGGCTGAAGTCAAATAAAGTCAAATGAAGTCACTTCTCGGCCCAACCTTTTGCCTTTATATGACTTTATTTGACTACAAATCCAGAGGCTCTCAGGCTTTTGACCTCCCGGTGCCTCGGATGAATCCCTATCTTTGAATCCAAAGCAATAATGCCATAGTAGAGGGTAATGATCCCCCTGAAAAAACAGGTTGGTTATGGTCCGACCTCCAACTAAATAGAAATAATTTTCACATGACAAAAATTTACTTGACTTTTTTTGAAGAGTTGACATAATAGAAGTAATTTTATTTTAAGTAGATCGAAAAGATCGAATTTGTCCTATTCCGGTGCCTTGGGAATTTAGTCAGCGCGGGATGGAGAAAAGGAGAGGGGCAGAACCCAAGCTTGCTCCGGTAGAGAAGGATTGATGGGATGGTTATTTCGGGCCGGTCAATCCTTTTTTTGTGCCCTATCCTCATTCATGGACGGGCGGAACGAGGGCAGAAGAAATAGAAGAACTACCTATACGGAAACAGTTCGCATTGGTGTTTAGGCCCTCAGGAGATGATTAGACGTGATTTGGGAATAAATTATTTTCAGTAGATCGAAATTGTCTCATTCCGGTGCCTTGGGAATTTAGTCAGCGCTGGGATGGAGAAAAAGGTAGGAACAAGACCCAAGCCTGTTCCTTAGAGAAGGATTGATAGGACGATTAAGTCGGGCCGATCAATCCTTTTTTTTGCCCCATCCTCAGTCATGGATGGGCCAGGGCGAGGGCAGAAGAAGCAGAAGAACCACCGATACGGAAACAGTCTGCATTCATTTTTGCGCCCTCAGGAGATGATTAGATGGCAATTGGCCGCTGTCATCTAATCGCATTGGTGGCGACTGCTTTTCTCAGTCGTGCCTTTGAGGTCAAGAGCATCAAGGGCAAGCTGGCGGCCAGGGGTTTTTTCCACCCATGCTCCCCAAACAAGAAAGGGTGGCGGTAAAACTTAACACACAATTGAATAAACAAGCAATGCTCTTAAAAGGGGGAGGTGTCTCTATGTCCAGGTCATATAGTCTAAATTATGCCGTGGGTGTGTTCCTGGAAAAAACGAACGGGATTGGTGAATCGAAACGAGCTGCCAAATTTGCTCATGGCAAGGTGAGCGATAAGATACATTCTTACGCAACCCGGGCCCGGTATTGCGGGATCGTGAAGGACTTCGTGGAGAAAATGAGAAGCGAGGGAGTGAGGCGAGTAAACCAGTTAAAGGAAGACCATGTCGCTAACTATCTCCGTGGTAAGGGGAGTTGGACGACTGAAAAAACCATGAAGGTCAATATATCAGCCCTGACAAAATTCTTCAAAACGATGGGGCGTGAAGACCTTGTTGAAACGATCGAAGCTCACCGAAATTCCATTTTGATCAAGGCGAAACCCTCGGGCCAGGCGCTACCGTTTACTGACCCAGAGAGGATAATAGAAAAACTGAGGAAACCAGAATTCAAAGCGATCGCGCGAATCATGCGCGGCTGTGGAGCAAGGATTGACGATGTGCCCAAGGTCGTCAATTCATTCATGGATCATGAGAGGACCCCTGGAAAAAGCTTAACCAATATCACGATCAAGAAGTCGAAAGGCGGGAGGGATAGGCAGTTACATTTCGATGATCGAGCGGAGAGATATGAGATGATCCGGGAAGCCGCGGTGACCCTTAACAATGTGATGAAGGAGAAAAACTGGAAAGATATTAAGGCTGAATTCTACCACGATCTAAAATTAGCATCTGATCGTTGGGAGGAAACTTATTCAGGAGCGCACGCATTTCGAGTTTGCTATGCTCAGGATCGCTTTAAAGAACTGATTGAGCAAAAGGGCATGCCGGAAAGAGAGGGACTTCAGATAGTTACCGAGGAATTAGGCCACAATCGGGCAAGTATGGCGTTAGGATACATCAGGCGATAATGGTGGACTTGGTATGAATAGTAAGGAAACAATAGCAACTCGAGCATCGGATGTAAAGTTTCTTACCCCATTAGAGATCTCTGAAATGTTTCGAGTTCCAATTCGCACCATACACGCCTTGGCAAGAGAGGGAAAGATTCCCGCTATCAAAATAGGAAGACTATGGAGGTTCGAACAAAAAGAGGTTTGGAAATGGGTCGAAGGGAGTTATCACCGAACCTCTGACATGGGGGAAATTCACCAGAAAGCAAAGGAGATCCTTGACAGCTATGCAGGACTCTAATATGATTCGTGTCATGGGCAGGAAGAAAAAGGGATACAGCGCACCGCAAGGACTGATCAGGCAGCCGGGGTCTGGGAACTGGTACATAAAATGGAGACATATTTACAGGTCCACAGGAACATCTGATCTCGAAAAGGCCCGCCTTATCTTCCTCGAAGTCCAGAAGATGGTCCTGACAGAAGAACTTCGGGCCAAGGAGATCCTTGGAAAATCAATTCCTTTTTCTAAATTAATCGAAAGGTACTTGAAAGAAATCAGTCCACTGAAGAGAAGTGCAAGGGCTGACAAAACGAATTCGTTATGTCCAATCAAATTTTTTGTGGAAAAGAAGATCGATACCATAAACGCCCAGGACATCTATTGCTATCAAGATTGGAGGAAATCCTTCAAAGGCAAGTATGGGAAACCAGTTTCTGGCCCTACAATTAACCGCGAAATCTCTTTGATGAGTGACGCTTTCAGAAAAGCGATACGTTGGGGATATGTTCAGGTGAATCCTTGCATCGGGATAGAAAGATTCAGTGAATCCTCAAGGAAAAGATACATTACCGACAAGGAATTCTCCGCTATCAAGAGTGTGGCACTCCAGAGAGAAGAATCGGCCCATCTTGCTGATATCATGGACACTCTCTATTATACCGCCCAGAGATCAGGTAGGATTCTTGGCTTGAGATGGAACCAGATTGATCTCCGAGAACGTTCAATTACCTTTGTACAGACCTCCAGGAATAAACGTGTGCCCGAGGTTATCTGGATAAACGAGCCTCTCTTGGCGATTTTCCATCGGCTTAAAGGAAAAAGGGCATTATCCAAAGTCGTAGGCCCTTTCGTTTTCCAAAAACTTGATGGAATTCCTTACCGGTCAATTAAGACAACATGGAAGAGGTGCTGCGAGAAGGCCGGGATTAAAGACGCGAGAATCAACGATATAAGACACAAAGCAATAACAGATATGTTGAATGCGGGGGTACCTATTTCAAAGGTTAAGACAGCGGTCGGCCATTCCCATACATCAACGACGGACGGGTATACCCACCTGCAGGTGGGAGCCACAAAGGACGCATTAGAAAGTCTGACAAAAGGTGACAAAACGCCTTGAATTGTTAGAAAATAGTTGTAAAATAGTTAGAGTAAAAATAGCGGTCTGTAAGTACTTGAAATTAAAGGGGGCCCACGTAGCTCAAAGGTTGAGCTGCTGATTTGTAATCAGCGGGTTGGCGGTTCAAATCCGTCCGTGGGCTCCAGAAAAATCGAGGGGGCAATCCATAAGTAATTCCCTTTTCTGATAGGAAAAGTAACTTCTGCAATCCAAATGACTTGGGTTCCGCTTCACGGAACCCACATTCTCACAAAGCTGGCGGCGATTTTTATATATGGTTCATAAAAAACAAAAAAATCAGGAGTGAACTTTTTAACTTTAAATGATATTGAGGGATTCACATTTCCACAAAGCCAACGTCGTACTTTGAAGATTGGTTTCAAAATATCAAAAACCGAGGTGTGAACTTTTCAACTTTAAATGACAATAAGAAACTTCTTTATTGACACTGCCCTTGAATTAAATTATCTTTATTAAAGATTAGCCCTCCACTTCTTAGAAAGGAGATTTCCCTTGACAGGTTTTGACCAACAGATCTTTGTAGATTGTAGGAAAAGGCCTACCCCGAGGTTCAGCTGGTATACTTTTTTTGGTCGGAGGAAAGATGACCATTTCAGTTCACTCTTATTCTTCTTATTGGTTTCAATTGTGGGGCTGAACGTACTCGATTCATTCTTCACGATGATGATTCTGGACCAAGGGGGATGGGAGGCTAACCCTCTTGTTGGTGTTGTCATGAAAGTCCATGGAGATAATTTTTGGGTCTTTAAATTTGCTATGGTCTCTGTCTGCTTGATCCTTCTGTGTCTACACAGTAGATTTAAACTGGTTAAAAAGGTGATTGTCTTCCTTACCTCGGTCTACCTCTGTGTTGTGCTTTATCAAATCTATCTTCTTAAGTTTCAATAATTTTCTTTTTCTATAGCTCAACTTTCACGTGCAGCTATTGAGAAGATCCCTGCTTTTCCTTTCCAATGATCCACCCCCTTGTTTTACCCAAGCGTCTTTATATAACCCCTTACACACTCAATTACGGAATTCCTCTCTGGCCAGGACCTTCTTTGATAAAATTTTCTAATCTACCCCAAACGTATACATGGCCGGGTCCCCAATCGTTCTGAGACGTTGCTTCTATGAAGCCTCGAAGAGGCGTTTAGCCAGGTAACAAAGGGCTTATTCTTAAATCAGCGTAGTCTGGAAAAGGAAAAACTGGAGTTGCAAGGTGTATTCAGATATGTTAGTGTCCTGAGTCATTAATTCGCTTTCATATTTTTTAGGGTGTCATTCCCACTAAGGATGGAATCCAGAAGGGAAATAATGGATTCCTGCTTCCGCAGGAATGACTTTTTAAGGAAACGAACTTCTGACTCACCACATTAGCTAAAGTTGAAAAAAGTCGGAATTTTTGACTCTTTGAACATCAATCAACTGCCCCTCGCACCAGAATCTAATTTCAGAGGTTTGGTAGTTTAAAGGGTAGATGTGTAGGTTGACCTCCTTTCTTGTAGTAGCATGGTTCACTTTAAGTTGTAGGTTATGGATAGAAATTTTTCTGTAGGGGTCAACAGTTCTATCCATACGAAGGCAGAAGATATCTTTCACCGATTGGAAAGGTGGTCTGATACTGAATTCTCTAAAGAGAGAGTTTCTCTTTTAAGGTTCTTTGGAATCGAAGATAAGGGATCTCTTGAGTGGTGGAGTGAACCTGCCGGCGGTTGTATCTATGGAGTTCCTGATTCAGGGACCTTTGAACCTGGTTGATATCGGTGACATCCTCCCGGGAGTAGGTTCTGACCAGTCTATCTTTGAGCTACCCGTAAGGTCTCTCAATCTTGCCTCTGGCTTGAGGCGGGGGGGAGTGAATGACCTTAACATTGCAGTCCTCGAGAACCTGTTTCCACTGAGGGCTGGCCTCATCGGTCAAAAGGTGATGTTCTCTCCAGATTGAATCCCTTCCTTGGACGAATCAAAAGATCGAGTGAGAATCGACGTAATAGGCATAAAGGAGTCCATATCGAAGAATGATCGTTTGGAGGCTACGATATGGGCCCAAGGAAGCGCTGAGGGTCCACAAACGTCTCCAACAATACCACGGGATGTCCAAAAGCTTTTTGCCAATCCGTATCCAGGCGCCTTTGGCACAAGGACAGAATACGTGAACCTAAATTCGGAAGATACCAGTTCGTCAGAATGAGAAAGCGGCTGTTATTGACGATCAACTTGAGGCGGTCATACTGATGGCGGAAGTTCCAACCGATCCAGCGATCCCGTGCAGCACACTTCAAGGCTGAAGCGGAAAAGCTCAGAAGGGCTACCCATTGGTCGCCCCAAACGGCAACGTACCAGAGCGTCTCGCCAATCTTGGGCAAAAAACCCAGGTAATGCTGCTCTTCGAAGGGACGAACGGGCCGGACAAGAATCTCCCACAGGTTCAAGGCAGCTGCCCTCAAATGAAATATAACTTGAGCTCTCTTTATACCTCATTGGGAGACAAATATTCAGAACTATTTGCAATCAGTTGATGTGATTCAGTTTTCGGGTCGGAATAAATTCATCCTGCCACGACAGGGTATCCCAATTTTTTAACACACATTTCATTTTTCTTATACTTTTCCAACAAGAAAGCAAGCCCTTATCAAATCATGTAAAAAGGTTTGTTATTACTCTAATGAGGATAGGACTAAATATAGGAGATATCCTTAATGTTTAAAATGAGTGATTCTATCTTATGGATACTTTTTTTTCAGCTCCGCAATGTCCTCTTCTAAATTACGTATGCTTTTTTGAAGTTCTTTGAATTTCCCTACTAATTCTTTTGCTGGGTCTGCCCTATGAAAATAAATATTCTCCGCCGTATTATAGGCATCCATCATTCCCCAAATCCAAAAAACCGGAAAGGCAATAAACCCAATACCTGTCAACCAAACAGGAGCCAAATCCCTTTTCACTTTTAAAAACCAATCAGGAGGAAGGGGGGCACCCAAACCCTCCAAAACCTCTTTCATTATCAAAGAATAAATATATGGAAGAGTTATAAAGATCAGAATTAGGTTGACCAATTGTATAAATATAAATATTAACCCCTTTCCTATCTGTCCATTATAAATCTGCCCTAATCCTGGAATGAAGAAACTAAGAACTGCGGCTAATCCTGAATTTTTCATATAATTTATTTTCCTCCCTTATAGGATTATTAAATTAGGAAAAGGAATTATTTGATTCCTACATGTTTAAATTTAAGAATTTTCTTTTAACATTTTGCCCCCTCACCCCCTCCCTCTCCCCCGTTGGGGAGAGGGCTTCGTCGTGAGCTCAGCCGAACGGGAAGGGTGAGGGGAAATTTCAAATATTTTTGGCTAGGATTAAATAACTAAATACAGGAGATGCCCTAATTTTACTGGGTTAAAGGTTATCGTTAGGAAACCTCATTTTTGATAAGAACTTACTAAATTGGCCAAAAGAAGTCAACCCTTCGACTCCCCAACATAATCCTTCGACTGCGCTCAGGACAAGCGGCTGGGGTTTGCCTTCGGCGTGAGCCTTCGGCCCGAGCGTTCGACTGAGCTCACGCCGAAGTCTCAGGCCGAGGGCTTAGTCGAACGCTCAGGGTTGACCCTAAGCTGCGCTTTACACCCCCCCTGAAGAGCGGGGTTTGGCGCCGCCGAATGGGTCAATAAGGAAGATCTACAAATCAAATATCTTGCCGCTCAAAGATTACTCCTTTTTGTATTATATAGTTTACAGATTTGGTAAAAGGGTGTATCTTCAAACTAGTAATTCATAGAGGAAGGGATTTTACATGGCGGACTTCTTTTAATTAACAAAATAGGGTTAATAATTTAATTATTTGTGATTTAATTTTCTCGCACCCAGCAAGCTTTGGGGAACAAAAATCAGGAAATGGATCTGTAAGAAACAAAGAAGAGGTCAATGATTTGCTCGAGTCATTTAGAATCTTAGACTTGACCGATGATAAGGGTTTTCTTTGTGGCCGCATTCTGGGCGATTTAGGTGCCGATGTTATTAAAGTAGAGCCTCCTGAGGGCGATGCTTTAAGAAGAATCGGTCCTTATTACAAGGAAATCCCTCACCCTGAGAAAAGCCTATATTGGTTTGCTTTTAATGCCAATAAACGAGGAATTACTTTAAATCTTGATTTTGGTGATGGACAGGAGATTTTTAAAACGCTGATTAAAAAAGCTGATATATTGATTGAGTCCTTCCACCCAGGATACACGGAAACACTTGGGCTTAGCTATGAGGAACTTTCAAAACTTAATCCTAGTTTGGTAATGACCTCAATCACCCCTTTTGGACAAAGCGGTCCTTACCGCGACCTCAAAGCGAGCGACCTTGTTAGCTGGTGTATGGGGGGTATGGCTTATGTAAGTGGCGATCCGGATCGAAGTCCAGTCCAAATTAGCTTCCCTCAAGCTTATCTCCAGGCTGCGGCGGCTGGCGCCACTGGAACCCTTATCGCCCTGTACTACCGAGAAATCACTGGGGAGGGGCAATGGGTTGATGTCTCTATCCATGAAGCGGTTATCCACACTCTCATGAATGTTCTTCAGTTTTGGGATGTAAGTGGGATCATCTTGAAAAGAGCCGAGTATTTCGCACAGGACTTAGCACTTCGGCCAACCAAAGGCTGATCTGGCGCTGCAAGGATGGTCATATAAATTTTCCAATGTTTGGAGGAACTCGAGGAGCTTATACGAATGCCGCTCTGGTCCAATGGATGCAGGAGGAAGGAATGGGCGATGAATATCTTTGTAATTTTAACTGGAAAGAATTCGATATGGCAGAAGCAACGCAAAACCAGTTTGAGCGGTTTGAAGGCCCAATAGGGAACTTCTTCAGAACCCATACGATGCACGAATTGTATCAAGGGGCAATCGAACGGGGAATTATGCTTTATCCGGTATATACCACAAAGGAAATCAAGGAGGATCTCCAGCTAAACGCGCGTCTTTTTTGGGAAGAGGTTTATCATCCAGAGCTTGATGAAATCCTTACTTACCCAGGTTCACCTCTAATATTTTGTGGAGAGAGGTCCAAAATATACCGCCGAGCACCGCTTATCGGTGAACATAATGAAGAGATTTATTGTGGAGAATTGGGTTATTCTAAAAAGGAGTTAATAGGTCTTAGGCAAGCTGGCATTATTTAAGGTTCTCAACCATGTTAGGAAGAGTTTTCAAGGGAGTGAAAATTGCTGATTTTACCTGGGTGGGGGTTGGTCCCATGACCATTAAATTTCTTTCTGACCATGGAGCAGAGGTAATTCACATTGAGTCGGCAACCCACCCCGAGCTTCTACGAACAACACCTCCTTTTAAAGATAGAAAGCCGGGTATTAACAGAAGTGCCTACCAAGCTTGCTTCAACAATAACAAATATGGATTAGCTTTAAATTTGAATCATCCTGAAGCAAAGAAGGTACTCTGGAGGCTTATTGAATGGGCTGACATTGTAGCTGAAAGCTTCAGTCCGGGAACAATGAATAAGTGGGGTTTAGCTTATGAGGACTTGGTTAAATTTAAGCCTGATATCATTATGTACAGCACTTCTCAGCAGGGACAAACAGGACCTCATGCCAAGATCGAGGCTTATGGGACGCAATTAGTTTCCCTATCAGGCTTTTCCCACCTTACTGGATGGCCAGATAGAGACCCTACAGGACCCTATGGTCCCTATACCGATACCCTGGCGCCAAAATTTGGGGCAGTAGCAATCATTTCTGCTCTTATCCACCGCCGTCGTACAGGCAAAGGGACGCATATTGATCTTTCCCAATTGGAAGTAGGAGTGAATTTCCTGGCCCCTCTTATGCTGGATTACACCGTAAACCACAGGATAGCCCAGAGAGAAGGCAACCGATGTCCCTTTGCCTGCCCGCAAGGCGTATACCCTTGTCGCGGCGATGATCGATGGTGCGCCATTACTATATTTAATGATGGTGAATACCGAAAGTTATGTCAAATTATGAACAGACCTGAGCTTTCCTTCGACCCCCGATTTGCAACCCTGCTTCAAAGGAAAAGGAATGAAGATGAACTTGACCATATCGTTTCGCAATGGACAATCAAACTAACTGCCGAGGAGGCTATGCATTTGCTTCAGAAAGAGGGCATAGCTGCGGGAGTAGCCCAGACCGGCAAAGATCTTCTGGAAGACGATCTCCAGCTTGCACATCGCCATTTCTTCTGGGAGCTAACGCATACAGAGATTGGGAAGCACCATTACGAAGTCCCACCTTTCAAATTAAGCAAAACCCCTTGCGAACTCAATAGGCCTGGGCCATGTGTGGGTGAGCACAATGAGATGGTCTGCACCAAGATACTGGGTTTTTCCGATGAAGAATTCGCTCAGCTTATAGGAGAGGGTGTGTTAGAGTGATAGCATGCAATTTTTAAACAATTATTTGACCATTGATTGTTTGGACTTTTTTAGGCAAAACACATTGAATGGTTTTGGAAATGGCGGTGAAGGCTTTAGTCTGAAAAAACTGCCTGATGGAAGGAGAATCCTCTTTAACTAAATATTGGAGATGTCCCTAATTTAATTACTTCTTTCTGTTTAAAAATTCAAACCCGAAGTGACAATTTATGTCTATATGAGAATTTCAGTTAAGTACTCCCTCAGTTTCGGTAATCCGATTGCTGCCTAACATGTAACTCACCCCTTCAGGGCTGATGAATCAGGGCTGAAGCCCTGAGTTACACCATGGGACAGGAAGGTTTAGGCCCGAAACTGAGGGAGTACCTCAGTAACAAAAATATTCTTTACATTTTATTAATTTCAACATATTATAACAATTTGAATATGATAGCAAAGGAAATGCAAAATTTATGATACTGATTTAGAAAATTAATTAATGTAATCTCATTTGAAACTCCATTTCAAAATACGAAAGCCCAAGGCAACAAATGGTTAAATGGAAAATCCTTATAGCGTTGGCCCTTTACATTATCCTAGGCTTTATAGCGTACTTCAATTTTGGTTTCCACCATCTGATCATTGATAAGATCAGAGGGAAGAACACGCTAAGCAGCCCCCCCTGGAGAAGGTTGGAGAAAAATATAAAGAATAGGCAAACGGAGGTTTTGAAAGAATTCCAGGACTCATCTTCAGATCAAGAAGTAAATAATTAAGATCAACAATTACTCAATTCTGTTCAGTCTCTTCTAAAGTAAATAATAATTTATCCATTTTATCATGGAAGCTGTGCTTGTCTCTTAGGTATCGCGCAACGGCTGCCGGATCTTTCTGCAGAAACTCAGCTACCTCTCTCCCCTTATACCCATACTCCCTTGCAGCCAAACTCATTAGCTTACGCCCTTCCATCGTCCCCCAATCCTTCCCTTTCCCCCTCAGCTCTTTCAAAGTAATCCCATAAATCTGATGAATCATCATTGCTATCTCTCCCAGGCTGAATCCATGCCTTCTTTTCCCCGGAACAATCCCTTTGGGGACCTTCCCCATCACCCTTTCGACAAATTTCTTGTCTCCCAAAATCCTTTGATCTACCATCTTGTACAAATCCTCTTTCGATATCGTAACCTCCTCCCCCATATACTTCCGTTAAACCTCCTTGCTCGGCTCAGATCTTCAGAAAACATCTTCAAAACCGGGATGGTATCTACGGCCTCATCCTTATTCAGCCCAATGTATTGCCGGTGGCTGCTACATAGGTGCTCTTAAGGCCGTCTCACTACCCCCACCCCCTGCCATCCAAGCTACATGGCTCTGGCTCCTACCCTGCCTACCGCAGGCATGACGGGACTTTCACCCGTTAGAATGCGCTGCCCTTCGCTGGGCACGCTCAAAAAGCAAGACTTGATAATCATATAAAAGGCACCTCCAAGGACACCACGTTAGAGGATCTGTGGTATGCTTGGGAAAGAAATCCAATCTAAACCCCAATCATACCAATCATAATCTCTTAATCCTGCCCTTACAGGCGGGACATCTAAAAATATTTAACAATAAATACGGAATAGTTTATCACCCTGAACTCATTTCAGGGTCTCCTCTTTTTAGATTCTGAACCAAGTTCAGAATGACACGATTTATGAATCACTACTTAGGTAAAATACAATACAGTCTTTGCCTTATTTTTCGTGCCTACGGCACGAGGGCTTTCATCCCCACCCTTAAAGGTGGGGTATTTAGCCCTGATTTTTATAAATTCCTAAATTTGAATGAGTGGGGCAACAAGAATTTTAAGTATGATTTAAATACGCTATCTGACTTGGCTTGGATGCAAATTTTACTCTCGAATAATTATTCCTCCTCTGCGAAACGAATTGGATAATCATGACGAGCTCAGATATTCTAAAAATCCTTGAATGCTTTTTTGGATGAAAAATAATTCCAGCTTTTTTTCATCTTCTTTAAAATCTTTTAAACCCTCCAATAACTTATCTTCCTTGAGGAGAGCAGTGAGGGAACGATCGACCAATTCCTCTCCTTTAAATCGTTTCAATTGCCCCGAAATGACATCTCTCCAGAGAAAGAGTTGATTTTTGAACCGCCCCAACATTTCGTGAGCATTAGAATGAATCCCAAAATGTGCATAACAAATCTCTTGTCCCTCAAATTCCAAGAGCCTATCCACACTCTCCACTGCCTCATTCAATTTAAAACCAGGTGGAGAGGCCGGTCGAAGGTAGATTTGAGAGTCTAAATTTCGGAAGACACCTCCTGCTTCTCCAGCGAAAATATATTTATCAAAAACCAAACAAATGTGATGGGTTGCATGGCCCGGGGTATCAACCAATTTAAAACCCCCTAATTTGAATTCCTCAGAGGAAATAATCTTCTCCTCCTGCACAGGGTCTAAGTCTCCATATTTTAAAGCAACCTCTCCCAATATCTTCTTACTTCCCTCCCAGAGCTTTTGAGGATCAATCAAATGTTTGACAGCCGATTTATGGCAGATTACCTTAGCCTCAGGAAAATGTTTGATCAGTGTACCTGTCGCTCCTGCATGATCAAGGTGGATATGGGTTAAAAAAACAAAATCCAATCTCTTTATCTTTAGTGATTTTAGGCTTTCTATCAATTTCTCTGTAGTGGCTTTGGGCCCCACATCGACTAAAAATTGGTATTCCCCATTGTAGATCCAGGATCCAATTTCCTGTTCTAATTCGATTAGATAAAGTCGAGGTCTTGCTTCAATAATATTCATTTCTCCTCCTTAAATTTTTTATATCTCATACCATATTTTTACTAAAACATCCAACACCTCCACATTCCAGTCGTAAAACTCTCTTGTCTTTTTTTTATAAATAGGATAATTTTATTTGAAATTTTTTTCTTCAAGGGGAGAAGAGGTAATAGAGGCTTTCGTATGGAAAAGGATCTGATAGCTGTATTAGGTGGAGGAAATGGGGGGCATGCCGTAGCGGCCAATCTTTCTCTTGCAGGGTTTAAAGTCAATTTCTTCGAACTTCCCCAATTTGCGAACTCCTTTGAGAAGGTTCTGCGGACTAAAGAGATTCGCATCGAGGGGGTCTCAACAGACGGAGTGGCCAAGTTGAACTTGGCCACTACCAATATCGGACAAACCATCAAGGATGCTGAGGTCATCTTTGTCATCACCCCTGCTTTTGGACATAAAGCCATGGCCGATGCTTGTGCCCCTTTTGTTCAGGATGGACAGACGATCATCCTAATGCCAGGCTCAGGAGGAAGCCTTGAATTTGCAAACATTTTCAAAAAGAAAAAAGTAAAGAAAGAAATCACCTTTGCCGAAAGCTGCACGCTCCCCTATGGCACTCGCCTCAAAGGGCCAGGCCATGTCTCAGTGCTGATCAATGCGGTCATCCTCCCCACCGGAGTCTTTCCATCCAAAAGGACAAATGATGTGATTCAAAAATTAAAGCAATTTTATCCTAACATCCTACCGGCAAAGGATGTCCTGGAAGCAGCCATCAATAACCCCAACCCTGTTGTGCATCCAGTCGCCACTCTACTGAGTGCGACCCGAATCGAACATTCAAAGGGAGAATTTTACCTCTATGCAGAGGGAATGACCCCATCCGTCGCCAGGGCTTTCGAATCCCTCAATGAGGAGAGGCTCTCCATTTGTAAAGCCTTGGGATATAAACTCTACCATTGGGACAATCTCGAATTTAAAAATTACAACCTGGGAGAAACAGAAGAAGAATGCCGATACCGAATCCTTAATACCAGTATGGATGCCTCTTTTGGAAAAGATGGGATTTATGCAGGAATAAAGATGAAAGGACCCGAACATTTAAGAGACCGTTATGTAACCGAAGACATTCCATATGGAATGGTTCTCCTCTCCACCTTAGGAGATCTCCTTGGAATCCCTACCCCTACTCATGATGCTGTGATTCAACTTGCCTCTATAATTAACCGCACCAATTACTGGAAAAATGGTAGAGGTGTGAAAGAATTGGGACTTTCAAGAATGAACAAACAAAGTTTGAAAAAATTTCTTTTTGAAGGAAGGAGATAATTCAGGTTCTCCAAAAGTTGTTTTTTCCATTAACGAGGGTTATTCTTTTTTCTCTTCTTCCTCCACTTCCCCAGTCTCAAACAATCGCTCATCCCGCTCATAATCATCCATTTGTGCAGCTCTAATGAACTCCCACCCAATACGAAGATCGGGCGGTGAGACTTCTGCAATCTTCTGGGATAGTTCTTCACCGATGATTAACTTTGTAAGCGAAATCACTGCCCGGGCTGCGGCATCAGCTTGGTTTAAATCTTTGAGGTTAGCCATCCTCATCACAGCTTCGAGAAACTCTTTTCTTGTCTTCATAATAAATCTCCTTTCTCCTTAAAACTAAAAAACTTCTACCAAAACTGCGTAGAAGTTATCAGCTCTGTCCAATAACAGAGCGGTTACGGGTGAACTTCATCGCCCTAAATTTTTTATCTTAATTTATTATCAATAAATTAAAATCAAATGTCAACTCTTCGACTCCTGGAGTTTCCTGAGTTTTTACGAGGCTGATTATGTAACTGATTGAAATAGTTCAAAGACATTGAAAAGCATAAATGATCAAGAATGTCATTCCCATGAAACTTGTCCTCGAAGTCTTTAATCGGGGAACGGGAATCCAGACTCTTTCCCCCGTATCCCGTGGTCGGGTCTAATCGACAATTACCGGGCAGGCTCTGCGAAAGCAGGGAACCAATTAGGAATTGGATTCCTGTCGTTGCGACTCGAAACCGAGTTTTCACAGGAAACCCTGGATTCCTGCCTCCGCAGGAATGACGATCCGTGAAGAGCAGGATGGTATAAATTGTTTATTGGTATACCACATTAACCTTTAAGTATAGAAACTCAGGAAACTCCAGTAAAATTTCCCTTGACAAAAAAACCCTATTATTTTAGTATCCCAAACGACATTGTGAGAGTTGTCACATAGAAATAATAACTAAAATATTAAGAGTTTAAAGGAATTAAAAGTTTTTTTAGTTTCAAATATGAGAAAGGGGGGATCAATAAATTTTAGATTGCGGAGTGCAAATTTCAGATTGAAAAACCAATTTAGAAGTTAAACCCTTAGGATTTGTGAATTGAAAAATTCGAAGAAGAAAGGAGGAGTAATAAATATGCCATTTAATATTTCAAAAAAGTACATTGATGCGGATCCAAGAAAACTTGCAGATTGGCAGATTGCTGATATCGCAGAAGAAAATATGCCCACGGTTGAACAAGCACAGGAGATGCTGGGACTTAAAAAGGAAGAAATCATTCCCATGGGGAGATTGTGCAGACTCGATTTCATGAAGATTATTGATCGTCTGAAAGATAAACCAGATGGAAAATATATTGAAGTTACAGCTATTACTCCTACTCCCCTTGGAGAAGGAAAAACAACAACCTCCATGGGACTTATAGAAGGACTTGGAAAAAGAGGAAAGAATGTGGGTGGTTGTATCCGTCAGCCTTCGGGCGGCCCAACTATGAATATTAAAGGAACCGCTGCAGGAGGCGGAAAAGCCCTGCTCATTCCTATGACTGAATTTTCTCTTGGTCTTACCGGTGATATAAACGACATCACCAATGCCCATAATCTTGCAATGGTTGCTTTGAATGCAAGGATGCAACACGAAAGAAACTATGACGATGCTGAACTGGCCAAACGAAATCTCAAGCGATTAGATATCGATCCCACAAATATAGAGATGGGCTGGGTTATGGATTTTTGTGCCCAGGGTTTGCGAAACATCCTCATGGGGATTGGGGGCAAGATGGATGGTTTTCTGATGGCCTCCAAATTTGGCATTACGGTTAGCTCGGAACTTATGGCCATCCTTTCTATTGTCCGGGACTTGAAAGACCTTCGGGAAAGACTGGGTAAGATTGTCGTAGCCTATGATAAGAAAGGGAAGCCAGTCACAACGACAGACCTCGAATGCGCAGGTGCGATGTGTGCCTGGATGCGTAACACTATCAATCCCACATTGATGTGGACGACAGAATTCCAACCTTGTATGGTTCATGCTGGTCCCTTTGCTAACATCGCCGTTGGTCAATCATCCATCATTGCAGACCGCATCGGTTTAAAGATGTTCGATTATCACGTCACCGAGAGTGGATTTGGTGCTGATATTGGTTTTGAGAAGTTCTGGAATGTGAAATCCAGGTTGAGTGGTCTTACCCCTAATGTTTCAGTATTGACGACTACAATCAGGGCTCTTAAGATGCATGGCGGTGGACCCAAAGTGGTAGCTGGACTTCCACTTGACGAGTCTTATACAAAAGAAAATCTGGGACTTCTTGAAAAAGGAATTGCCAATATGGTCCATCACATAGGCATAATAAGGAAATCAGGAATCAGTCCGGTCGTCTGCATCAATTCATTCCATACCGATACCAAGGATGAAATTGCAATGGTCCGAAAGTATGCGGAACAGGCAGGAGCCCGGTGTGCTGTTTCCGAACATTGGCTTAAAGGTGGCGATGGGGCCTTGGAGCTAACCGATGTGGTCATGGAAGCCTGTAAAGACAAAGTTAATTTCAAATTCCTCTATCCACTTGAAATGCCACTTCGACAGAGGGTAGAAACTATTGCCAAGGAAGTCTATGGAGCTGATGGCGCCTCCTGGACTCCAGAGGCCGAAGCAAAAGCCAAACGATTTGAGGCCGATCCTACAATGAAAGATTTTACCACAATGATGGTAAAGACCCATCTCAGCCTGACCCATGATCCTGCTATTAAGGGAGTCCCAAAAGGTTGGATCCTGCCGGTTCGTGACGTCTTGATCTTTGCCGGTGCAAAATTTCTATGTCCATGTACTGGTACCATCAGTCTTATGCCAGGCACCAGCTCTGATCCAGCTTTTAGAAGGGTTGATGTCGATGTAAATACTGGAAAGGTAACGGGGCTCTTCTAAATGAATTCTTAATCCCCCCTCTCTCCCCCCTTCCTGCCTACTGCAGGCAGGTATTAAAGAGGGGGGGATGGGGGGATTTTAAGAGTAATTTTTTATTCCAGTAAGATAAAGATTCTGGTAGATGAGGAAACCCTCCCTAAACCTGCAAGACATATATTTGGAGAATATATTCGCTGATAAGTTAAAAGAGTTAAGAATTACGATTCACAAAGAACATGACACGCCTGCCTGCAATAGGCAGGGATCACGTTATTAAATGAAGGGGGTGGGGAAAAAGATGACGGCAAAAATGATTAATGGCAATGAAATCGCTCAACAGATTCGAGAGGAGTTGAAACAGGAAACCGCTCAGTTAAAAGAGAAGTACAATGTCATCCCGGGTCTGGTGACCATCCTGGTTGGGGAAAATCCTGCCTCTGTGAGTTACGTCACTGCAAAACAGAAAACTTCTAAAGAGTTAGGTTTCTATTCGATTCAAGACAACCAACCCGAAAGTATTACGGAAGAACAATTGCTTCAGTTAATCGATAAATATAATAAAGATCCCAAAATCCACGGGATTCTGGTTCAGCTTCCACTGCCCAAGCACATCAATGAAACAAAGGTCCTCTACGCCATCGATCCGAAAAAAGATGTCGATGGGTTCCACCCGGTTAATGTTGGGAAATTGATGATCGGGGAGGCGGATTACCTTCCCTGTACGCCTGCAGGTATTCAACAACTTCTGATTCGATCGGGTGCAAAGATTGAGGGTGCAGAGGTGGTCGTGGTAGGAAGGTCAAATATTGTAGGAAAGCCCATTGCCAACATCCTTCTCCAAAAGCAAAAAGGGGCCAATGCAACGGTGACGATCTGCCATACGGGTACAAAGGATATGTCTTTTCATACTCGAAGGGCCGACATCCTAATCGTAGCTGCAGGAAAGCCAAAAGCGGTTACGGCGGATATGGTGAAGGAAGGAGCTGTGGTGATCGATGTCGGTGTCAATCGAATTGGAATGACACCAGAAGGAAAGGCTAAACTCTGCGGGGATGTCGATTTCGATACAGTCAAAGAGAAGGCAAGTGCCATCACTCCTGTCCCTGGAGGAGTGGGACCGATGACTATAACGATGCTGATGATGAATACGGTGAAGGCAGCCAAAGTAGCGGCAGGAATAAGTTAAAAGTTCGGTACGGAACGGTTTGAAACCCTGCCTGTCCGGCAGGCAGGCGTTCCGTACAGGAGTTCGGAGTTTGGAAAGTTGAAGCCCCCCACCCAACCCTCCGCCTTGAGGCAGGAGGGTGAGGAAGGGGGTGAAAAAGATATTTTCTGAGCAATATGAACCATATCCAAATCTTTATCGATGGGAAAGAGATCGAATGTTCCAAAGATGAAATTCTGCTATGGGTGTCTCTGGATAATGGGATTTATATCCCCAATCTTTGTGCGATGAGAGAGATGGTAGGGTCCTATGGAGCCTGCCGGCTATGCTATGTTGAAGTTAAAGATGAGGACCTCCCTGTTACCGCCTGTACAACAAAAGTGAAAGAAGGAATGGTCGTCAACACAAAAGGACCGAAGGCTTTAAGACTTGCCCGAACTTCGTTTGAGTTAATTCTTAGTAATCACCCGGTAGATTGTGCCCATTGTCTTAAGAGCGGCTCATGTGAGTTACAAAAGATTGCTAAGTGCTTAGGTATCAAACTGAATACAAAACGATTCAAGAAATTTCTGAGGGATCTACCCATCGATGAGACGAGCCCTGTTTTTATATACGATCCGAATAAATGCGTCCTTTGTGGTAAATGCGTCTGGTTATGTCAGGAAAAACTGAATACAAAAGCAATTGGCTTCGCTTACCGTGGGTTTCAAAGATGGGTCACAACATTTGATAATGAACCAGTAGGATTATCGGAATGCAAGGACCAAATCGAGTTGGTGGAGATATGTCCTGTTGGTGCTTTTGTAGCGAGGGATAAATGGAATAAGAAAATATCAATTTAGCCTTTTGAAACAATGCACCAAATAAAGCATCTAACGGGTTTGTCATTCCTGCACCTGCCTGCGGTAGGCAGGGAAGCAGGAATCCAGGGCTTCCTGTGAAAACAGGAATCCAGTTCTTAATAGTTCTCTGCTTTCGCAGAGCCTGCCCCGTACTTGATACGGGGGACGGGGTCTGGATTCCTGCCTGCGCGGGAATGACTGACAAAGAGACTTTTCAAAGAGCTAAAGTATTACGAAAAAATAGAATAAAAGAAATAGGAGGATGAGTCATGATCATTATAGGCGAAAATATCCATGTGATTGCGAAAGATGTATCGGTGGCGATTAGAGAAAGAAATGCTAAAGTGATCCAGGCTCTTGCAATGGAGCAAACCGGAGCAAAGGCTGATTATATCGACCTTAATGTCGGACCCATGAAGAAAGATACTGAGGAGACCATGAAATGGCTGGTCAATTGTGTCCAGGAGGCCACTGATTTACCTTTATCCATCGACACTATGAACCCTGTTGCGATGGAGGCAGGGTTAAAGTTTTGTAAAAAAAGACCCCTCCTTAACTCCGCTTCAGGAAAGAGCGATTCCAAAGCGCAGATGCTTCCACTGGCAAAAAAATATAATTGCGATGTGGTGATTTCGGTCATGACCGACAAAGGGATGCCTCCTGAGGTTGAAACGAAGATAGAGAGCATTATGGAGACAGTGTCCCATGCCAACGAATTAGGGATCCCTAACGAAGATTGCTGGGTCGATCCCATCATTCTCCCTGTGAGCACGGCTGGTGAGGGTCAAAAGATTGCTGTAGGAAATCTGGAATTTATCAAGATTCTTCAGGACGTCCTTCCTGGTGTAAAATCAACAGTGGGACTTTCCAATGTATCCAACGGAGTACCCCCTCACTTAAGACCGATCCTCAACCGCACATATCTTGTGATGCTTGGGCGAAATGGACTCTATTCAGCTATTGCTGATCCACTTGATGAAGAATTGATGTCATTTATGAAAGGAGAACTCCCTCAAATCACTGATCTCATTTACAGAACAATGGATGGTGAGGAGATAGACCTTTCTTCTTTATCTCAGAAAGAGGTTGCTTATGTAAAGACAGCGAAGGTTCTTATGGCACAAACACTTTATTCCGATGCCTGGTTGGAAATTTAACAACTTCAATGGAATAATTATGTTAAGGAGGTAGAGATGGAATATAAGGCACCTAAGGAGGCATATAAAGGACTGGTAAGGGAAGTAACCATTGGGAAAGGAGATAAGACCCTGAAGGTCGGGGGGGAGAATATCCTTCCTCTTCATTTCTTTGACGAGGGCTCATTACCCAATCCACCAATATTTGCCTTAGAAGTACTCGATATAGAACCTGCAGATCGGACTCCACACCTTATCGAACCCTTTGGAGACGTCATCTCCGACCCGATAAAATGGGCAAAGAAATGTGAAGGGTTCGGTGTCGATGCCATCTGCCTTGCCCTGGTCAGCACAGATCCTGCTGAGAAGGATGCCTCTGCCGATGGGGCTGCTCAATTGGTGAAGCGGATGGTCGGTGAGATAAAAAAAACCCTGATCGTCTATGGGTCAGGAGACGAAAAGAAGGATACAGAGGTTCTCCCAAAGGTTGCTCAGGTCTGTGCTGGTGAGAACCTTCTTATCGGGCCGGTTCAGAAGGAAAATTTTGAAGTAGTGGGCAAAGCGATATTGGACAATGGGCATGTGGCTATTGCCCAGAGTCCTCTCGATATTAACCTTCTTAAAGAACTGAATGTTAAACTATGCAAATTTCTACCCCCGGAGAGGGTCATCATCGATCCCCTCTCCTCATCACTGGGCTATGGCATTGAATACAGTTTCTCCCTGATAGAAAGGGTGAAACAGATTGGGATCATCACAAAGGATAGTATGACGATGATGCCTATCATCGCCAATCTTGGAGGCGAATGTTGGAAGACAAAGCAGGCCAAAGAGAATAAGACACAGGGATTACTCTGGGAGGGAATTACCGCTCTGTCCCTTTACTTGGCTGGAGCGAACATCCTTGTTTTAAGACATCCGGAGACACTCAAATTGGTTAGAGAAACCATAGGGAGGTAATACCAAATGGCCGAAATAAAGGAGTTAACAAAAAAGTTAAAAGAGGCTCATGAAAAGATCAAAGCAGAAATCCCTTGGGAGCCCATAGGGCATACACCCATGCCTGAGATCCCTGATCTCAGAAGCTGGGATATGAAGCTTCTTCAGACATACAAGCCCTGGTATGCTCCATTCTGTGACCTATGCTGTCTTTGCACCTATGGTAAATGTGACCTTACAGAAGACCGCAGGGGGGCATGTGGAATAGATATTGGCACTCAGCAGGCAAGGTTTGTTCTTTTGGCCTGCCTCATGGGAGCTTCAGCCCATGCCTCTCATGCAGGACATATTCTTGAGGTCTTAATTGAGAAGCATGGCCCGGATAAGAAGATCAACCTGGGCACTTCTGTAGAGCTCGAGGCACCGATCATAAGGACTGTTCTCGGGTTAAAACCAGAAACGCTGGGTGATCTGAAGATAGCGATTGAATATGTTTATAAAGAGATCACTCATCTTCTTGATTCCACTGCAATGGGGCAGGAGGGAAGTTGCCTGGATTACGAATCCAAATCCTTACATGCCGGCATGCTTGACCATGTGGGAATGGAGGTGGGTGATATCGCACAGATTGTAGGATTTAATTATCCCACTTCCGTTGCCAATACGCCTCTGGTAGACCTCGGCTGGAATTCCGTGGATAAAACAAAACCCATCATCTGTTTTGTTGGACATAATCCTGCTACCTCGACAGTGGTTGTAGATTACCTGCGAGAGAATAACCTATATGACAAGGTTGAGGTATGTGGGGTATGTTGCACTGCCCTGGAGACCACCAGGTATTATGATAGGGCCAAGGTGATCGGCCCTTACTCTCGCCAGCTTTTCTATATAAGAAGTGGCATCGCTGATGTCATCATGACCGATGAGCAATGCATCAGAACCGATATGCCAATTGAAGCCACCAAAGCTAACTCAGCCCTCATCGCCACCCTTGACAAGGTCATGTATGGACTGGAAGATGCTACGGAGATGAATACTGATGATGTCGTGAAGAAGATGGTAGAGGAGAAGAAGCACTTTGCCATCCTCGACCCGAAAAAGGCGGCAGAAGTGGCTGTAAAAGTTGCTATGGCAATTGCACCTCAGAGAAGGAAGGAATGGCTAACCGAGCAGGAGGCCACAGAGCTTGCGAAAAAATGCAACGATTGTGGCATGTGCGAGACGGCATGCCCGAACCTGTTCGATATCGGACAGGGCGTGAATGCAGTATCCAAGGGGAATTTCGATATCATTAGGGAACAATTCAATTACTGCATCGGCTGTGGCAAATGTGAGGAAGAATGTCCTCGAAACCTTCCCATCTTGAAGATCATGCAGGTAGGGGCAAGCAAAGAGAAATGGAAGATAAGGTCAGGACGTGGACCGATTATGGATACCGAAATAAGAACTGTCGGTGCGCCAATCACCTTGGGCACAATTCCAGGAGTGGTGGCTTTAGTAGGTTGCTCCAATTTTCCAGATATACGAGACCTCGCCGAAATAGTGGATGAGTTTGCTCGTCGAAAATATATCGTTGTGGTTTCTGGGTGCACCGCTATGGCTGTTGGGATGTGGAAGGACGCGGATGGGAAAACAATATACGAGAAGTACTCTGGCGATTTCGATGCTGGATGTGTAGTCAATGTGGGATCCTGCGTTGCAAACAGCCACATTGCTGGAGCCGCCATAAAGATCGCCAATATCTTTGCTGCTTTACCCCTGAGAGCCAATTACGAAGTGATGGCTGACTATGTCCTTAACAGAGTCGGAGCGGTTGGCATCGCCTGGGGTGTCTATTCTCAGAAAGCAGCCTCCATTGCAACGGGCTTTAACAGACTTGGGGTTCCTGTTATTCTCGGTCCCCATTCTTCTAAATATCGAAGGCTCTATCTTTCGAGGAAAGAAGAAGATGAATGGAAGGTCATGGATGCGAGAAAGAGGCAGATTGTCGAAACAGGGGAGCCTTCACCCGAGCACCTCGCCTATGTCTGTGAGACAAAAGAGAAGGCAATGGTGATGATCCCTAAACTCTGTATCCGGAAGAATGATACCCCACAAGGAAGGGCGATCAAATTGAATCACTATATCTCCCTTTACAAGAAATACATGGGTGGAGGTCTTCCAGAAGATCTTCCCCTGTATGTAAGAAGAGAGCCTGATATCCCTCTCGTTTACAAAAAGGAGGTCAAGGCTTATTTAACTCAAATCGGGTGGAAACCTAAAGAACCTGTAGGGCTTCCAACCCTGATTGGAACCTACCCAACAAAGGTTCCAGTAGATTCAGTCATACACTAAGAAGGAGGAAAGAGAGATGAGTCAGTTAGCCCCTTTAATGCCATATCATAGAGTAAATATCCTTACGGGAACGAGAACAGCGAGGCTGGTAGAGGATCCAGCAGAATATGCCAAACAAATTACCAAAGCGCAACGTCCCCTCCTTGTCCTCGGCCCACGGTTGCTTAAGTTAACCCTGGGCGAAAAATTGCTCCTCGAATATGCCCTGGATATTGCGAAGGCCAAAAATATTCCTACCTGTGCCACCGCCACTGTTAAATCAAAGATGGTGGAATTGGGGGTAAAACCCGACAGTGTCTATGACATTGTTGAGATTATCAATGCATTGAAAGATCCAGAGTGGAAAGGGGTAAGGAAGGAAGGAAATCACGACCTTGTGATGTTCTTTGGTTTCAGAACCGATCTTGGGGAGCAGGGACTGTCTGTGCTTAAACATTTTGCCCCTCATCTAAAAACCATGACCCTGTGTAAATACTATTACCCCCATGCTGATTTCTCTCTTCCCAATATCAGAAAAGATGAACAGTGGAAGAATTTCTTGGAAGGTTTAATAGATAATCTAAAGAAAGGAGAATAGAGATGGAGTTTCATGCTGACATCGGACCGCAATATGAAGGCGAAGTCATTCGAAAGGAAAATCTGTATATCGAGTTTGGAGGACCAAAGGTAGCAAATAAGTTTGAACTGGCCACTGTTAAAAGCCCTGAAGAGATTGAGAACGAAAAGGTCGAAATAATTGGCCCTGACATCAATGAATTGGCACCTTATAATTCAGAAACAGACAAAGGGGGAACCTATCCTATTGCCCTTTTGATTGATGTCGCTGGATCTGAATTGGATAAGGATGCGGAGTCAATCATCGAAAGAAAGATCCACATGTATACTAATTTTATTCAGGGTTGGTATCATATGAACCAAAGACAAGATATGTGGATCAGGTTGAGCACAGATGCCTATAAAAAGGGTTTTACCTCTTTAAAAGAATTGGGTGAAATCTTTAACTTCCTCTTCACCTCAGAGATGCCGATCATTGAAAAGATTCAGACCACTATCATCACCGACCCAAAGAAAGTGGAGGAATTCTTACCAGAAGCATTAAAGAGATACGAAGCCAGAGATGAAAGGGCAAGGCAGATCAAGGATGAGGATGTGGATACATTTTATGGCTGTGTCTTATGCCAGAGTTTTGCTCCAACCCACTGTTCGATCATCGCCCCCAATAGGATTGCAAATTGTGGGGCCATCAACTGGTTTGATGGAAGAGCGGCTGCTAAAATCGACCCAGAAGGACCCATCTTTGCCATCGAAAAAGGAGAATTGATCGATCCTGCAAAAGGTGAATATGAAGGAGTCAATAAAGTTGTCCAGGAGAAATCCTTGGGGACCTATGATAAGGTTTATCTTTACAGTGCCTTTGAGCATCCTCATACCTCATGCGGGTGTTTTCAAGCAATTGTCTTCTACATCCCTGAAGTAGATGCTTTTGGTATAGTGAACAGAGAATATAAAGGAGAGACTGTCATCGGGACAACTTTCTCCCGTATGGCAGGTGAGACATCAGGGGGAAAACAGATCGAGGGCAGGCTTGGAACGGGTCTGGGGCAAATCAGATCTTCGAAATTTATCCAGGCAGATGGTGGTTTATCCAGGATCGTTTGGATGCCTAAGGATATAAAAGAAAGGTATAAAGATGTCCTCGAAGCAAAGGGGCTTTATGATAAGATTGCCACAGAGGACGATGCCAAGAACCCCGATGAATTGACTGCATTTTTAGAAAAAGTGGGACACCCCTGGTTAAAGGGTGAGGTGGAGCTTCCAACATAGAAAAAACAGTGATCAGTGGTCAGTGGCCAGTATTTTCACTACTGATCACTTATTACTGATCACTTATCACTGAATTTGCGAGGAGGTGCAATATGCCGATATCAGGTTCTGAAATTGTAAAGATGCTTCCTGGAAAAAAACCATGCAAGGATTGCGGTTTCCCAACATGCTTTGCCTTTGCTATGAAGCTTGCCACAGGAGGAGCTACCGTAGATAAATGCCCTTATCTCTCCCCAGAGGTAAAGGCAAAGCTTGAAGATCTGTTGGCACCAGCCATAAAGCTGGTTACGATAGGTTCAGGGGATAATAAGGTGCAGGTCGGAAATGAAGAGGTGATCTACCGACATGAAAAAACCTATGTTCATCCACCAGGTATTGCCATTCTCATTTCAGATAAAGAAAGCGAAGCCAGGTTCGAGGAGAAGATAAAAAAGATAAAAGAGCTCCAGTTCCCATGGGTGGGTTTAACACTCAAGGCAGATCTTCTCGCACTCCAATTTGAATCCGGAGATAAGAACAAATTCCTCGCACTGGTCAAAAAGGCATCCTCTGCAAACCTCGGGATGATTCTCATCTCACAGGATCTGGATGCTCTATTTTCTGCTCGCGATCTCTGTGCTGACAAACGCCCCCTTCTCTACCCGATCACCAAAGAGAACATCGATCAGGCCATCACAAAAATTAAGGCAAAACCAACTCCTATCGGTGTTCAGGGAGCAAGCATTGAAGAACTTATTCCCTTAACGACGAAGTTGAAGGAGGCTGGGGTTGATGAAGCTGTCTTAGATCCAGGATCAAAGAACTTGATGGAGGCAGTAAGAGACCAGACTTTTATTCGAAGGGCCGCCTTGAAACAAGGCTTTAGACCCCTTGGATACCCCACGATCACCTTCCCCTGCTTCATCGCAAAGGATGGGTTAAAGGAGAGTCTCGCAGCTTCTGTCTCTATCATTAAGTTTGCAGGCATCATCGTCCTTTCTGACTTCGACCAGTATTCCCTTCTTCCCCTCTTAGTCGAACGCCTTAATATCTATACCGATCCACGCTTCCCAATGGCAGTAGAGGAGAAATATTATGAGATAGGGGAACCCGATGAAAATTCTCCGGTCCTTATTACTTCGAATTGGGCTCTGACCTATTTTATCGTCTCTTCAGCTATTGAGGCGACAAAGGTCCCTTCTTTCCTGTGTGTTAAGGATACAGAGGGACTTGGGGTCCTCACGGGTTGGGCAGCAGGTAAGTTCAGTGGCGACTCAGTAGGTGCAATGGTCAAAAAATCGGGTATTGAAAATAAGGTCAAAAATAAAAAGATAGTGCTCCCAGGAAGGGTTGCGAGGATTAAAGGAGAGTTAGAGGACGCTTTACCCGGTTGGGAAGTAGTAGTCGGTCCAAGAGAGGCCGCAGGCATTGGGTCTTTCCTCCCAGAATATGTTAAAAGTTTAAGGAAATGAATGAGAAAGGAGAAACGTTCTCAAATAAGGAACTCTCGGCGATACTGGAAAAATATAGGGGAAAGAGGAATGGCTTAATCCCCATCTTGCTTGAGATTCAGAAGGAATTGGGATATCTTCCCAAAGAAGTGATGAGGAGGGTAGCTGACTTTTTGGGGATAAAGCCCATTGATGTTTGGGGGGTCGCTACCTTCTTTAATCAGTTTCGATTGACCCCCCTTGGAAGAGACCATGTTAAAGTCTGCATGGGGACTGCCTGTCATCTGGCAGGAGGGAGGTTAGTCTTAGAGGCTCTGGAGCGGGAGCTTGAAATTAAAGTTGGAGAGACCTCGGGGGATGGTCATTTTAGTCTCGAAAGGGTTGCCTGTATTGGTTGTTGCATGTTGGCTCCTGTCATGTTAGTTAAGGATAAAATTTATCCCGAGATGTCCCCTTTTAAGGTAGAGGAATCTTTAATCCCCTACCGGCAGGAAAGCAAAGGAGAAGATTGACCCGTTCGACGGCGCCAAACCCCTGATCTTTGGGACAGGAAAAAAGCGCCGCTCAGGGTCAACCCTGAGCAAACCGTAGCCTTTAGGTCGGGGGGTCGAAGGGTTGACATTTGAAGAGATTAGGGAAAGGGCGAAAGCCCAGTGGAGAACCTTAGAGAACAGTTTACATGTCCTTGTCGGGACTGCTACATGTGGTAGAGCAGCAGGTGCCTTAGAAGTAATTGATGCATTCAAAAATGAATCGGACCGACAGAACATCAATATTCCAATTATTCAGGTAGGTTGTATTGGTTTATGCTACGCTGAACCCTTGGTAATCATTTCCAAACCCGAATCCCTCCGAATTGTATATCATAACATCACTCCGCATTTGGTTCCTCGCCTTGTAGAAGGCTATATCTTAGGTGAGGATCCATGCCTTGAACTTGCCTTAGGCACTCTGGAAACTAATGAAACGGGAACCCTCTATATTCCTGAACTTCCAAGATTTGAATGTGAACTTCGCCTTATATTAAATCATTGTGGTTATATTGACCCTGAAAATATCCATCACTATATAGCGAATGGAGGTTATAGGGCCTTAGAAAAGGCTCTAAGCATTCCTCCCGAGGAGATCATTGAGGAAGTAAAAAGGTCAGGACTCCGGGGAAGAGGAGGCGCTGGATTTCCTACAGGCCTCAAATGGGAGCTATGCCGTAAAGCCGAAGGCAGGCCAAAGTATGTCGTCTGTAATGCGGATGAAGGTGACCCTGGTGCCTTTATGGACAGGGTCATTTTAGAGAGCGATCCCCAAGAGGTCATCGAGGGCATGCTCATTGCTGGCTATGCAGTAGGAGCCGAAAAGGGTTATATTTATGTTCGAGCAGAATATCCATTAGCTATTGAACGTATTAGAAATGCCTTAAGACAGGTAGAGGAGATTGGGATTTTAGGAGAGGATATTTTTAGTAAAGGTTTTAATTTTCATATTGGGATTGCAGAAGGAGCTGGTGCCTTCGTCTCTGGTGAAGCAACAGCATTGATCGCAGCCATGGAAGGAAGAAGGAGTGAACCGAGGGTAAGACCTCCTCGCCTTACAGAAGCCGGTTTATGGGGCAGTCCTACACTCCTCAATAATGTAAAAACCTTTTCCTATATCCCTTTGATCATCGAGCGTGGAGGAAATGAGTTTGCTTCGATTGGAACAGAAAAAAGCAAAGGCACTGCTGTATTTACACTTGCTGGAAAGATCCAATATCCTGGCCTCACTGAAGTACCCATGGGTACTACTTTAAGAAGAGTTGTTTATGACATTGCTGGTGGTATGCGGACCGGAAAAAAATTTAAGGCAGTCCAGATCGGTGGCCCTTCTGGCGGTTGTATTCCTGAGAGCCTACTCGACATTCCCATCGATTTCGATTCCCTTCGTGAAGCCGGTTCGATGATGGGCTCAGGGGGCATGATCTTCATGGATGAGGATGATTGCGCTGTGGATACGGCGAGGTTCTTTCTTGAATTTACCACAAAAGAATCCTGTGGGAAATGCACCATGTGTCGGATAGGCACACTTCAACTCCTGACCATCTTGGAGGATATCTCCAGCGGAAAGGCCAGATTGAAAGATCTTGAACTTCTCCAAAAATTGTCTGAAGATATCAATATGGGATCTCTTTGTGGCCTTGGCCGTTCAGCTCCAAATCCTGTGTTAACGACAACCCGTTACTTTGGTGATGAATACAGGGCTCACATCATCGAAAAATGCTGCCCTGCCCTGGTATGCAAGGACCTCATTGCTTACTATATCCTCCCTGAAAAATGCGATCGAGCCTGTGAACATTGTGTCCTCGTATGCCCAACAGAGGCGATCAAAGGTGGAAAGGGTGAAGTCAAGGTGATCAACCAGGAGAAATGCTCAAAATGTGGCACATGTCTTGAAGTATGTCCTCCTGAATATCGGGCAGTGGTAAAAGTATCCCCCATAAGTAAACTCCCCATTGCTGAAATCGGAAAAGACCATAACCGTCACTCCCGCGAAGGCGGGAGTCCAGAAACATAGAAAAACT